>Ga0105247_10000148_pt1 | contig 68936 bp, 70 predicted proteins | sample KBSS24metaG_FD_81519 | JGI IMG/M metagenome (GOLD analysis project Ga0105247, IMG submission 81519) | Switchgrass rhizosphere microbial communities from Kellogg Biological Station, Michigan, USA - KBS S2-4 metaG | ecosystem: Host-associated > Plants > Roots > Rhizosphere > Soil | place... | reverse complement strand
GAAGATCTCGAGGTCGGGTTCACTGGTTTTGACGTCGGTGTTGTCGTATCCGCTGAGGCTGCGGACGGAGTTGAATCCGGCAAAGGTGCCGTTGGCGGAAACGCGGGCGGTGATGCCGGAGGCATCGAGCCCACCGCCGCACCTGGCGGCGGCGGTCCAGTCGCATTCGTCCGCCGTCGGATCGAGCCTGGCCACAAACCGATTGGTGCCGCCGTGAGCCAGATACAGGTTCGGTTCTCCCGCCACCGCGCTTTCACCGCGGGAGTTGGGTAACGGATCGAGGACACCGCGGGCGACGAAGTAGACGTAGGAGCCGTCTTCCGAGGCGCCGCTGACCCCGAGCACCGATGCGCCTTCGGCGCCGGCGGTGAGGTCGGTGAGCTGGTCCGAGCCGGTTTCGTACTCGTATAGATCGGGCGCACCGAGGCTGGCGCTGGAGTCGGGCGTGAGTTGGCTTTCGTCACTGAAGAACACCCGTGAGCCGCTGTCGCTGGCAACCAGGAAGTGGCCGCCTCCGTCGGCGCCAGGGCCGTGTGAGGCGTCCACCTGGACGGTGCGGGCGCCGCCCTCGCGCATGTAGAGACCGCCCGCCGCTTCAAAGAAGACCCGCGAGCCGTCGGCCGACACCGCGTGACGGAACTGGGCGACGTTGACAGCCTTGTCGAAGACGCCGGCTGGTTCGCTCTCGGCTGCGTAGTTCCTCGTCGCACCGGCCAGGGAGCCGTGAACGGGGACGTTGCCAGGCAGCACCGTCACCAGCCGCACCTGCCCGCCGGACCATTCATAGAGTTCGTCGCCGCCTCGGTAGCCGACCGGGGCATCCGTCGTCAGCGCCAGTTCCTCTTCGAAGACGACCTTGCCGAGATCGTCGGAGGCGGCCAGGAAAGAGGCGGGCCAGTAACGCTGCAGAGATTCTTCCGGTTCGGGCCAGTGGACACCGGGCGGAGTCACGTTCACCAGCTGCTGCGACCCGGTGGGGTTGTCGCGGACGAAGAGGTTGCGGAAGTGCTCGGGCTCGCCGGCCACCAACCGCGGTTCATCGTTGCCACATTCCTCTTCACCGCGGAAACCGGCAGGCGCCCCGGCGGGCAGATCGAGAACGGCGCCGGTCAGGTCGGCGGACCAGCCCGAGACGCCGATCAGCAGGGGACAGAGAAGGTCGTTGAGGGGGGACGTCGGCGGGACCAGGCCTTCGCTCGACCAGCCGTCGCCGCCGCGGCTCGCGAGGTGGCCGAGGCCGGGCGCGCCGGCGCCGGGCAGCGGCTCAGAGATCCAGGCCAAGCGGTCGCCAGCGACCGCCGTCCTGGCGCCGCCGGCCGGCGGGAGCGAAGAGACCCGAAGCGGCGCGAGGTCGCGCCCTTCCTTGACTTCAGCCGGGTCGATCGGTTCCGGTTCGCCCGATCCCTTCGCGGCCGGAGTGACCATCTCGTAGGCGCGACAGTCAGGCAGCATGGCCGAGTCCTGTTCGAGCCGCCGCGGTTCGTTGGCGCAGCCGTCGGCCACGGCACCAGGCGCGGACACGAGACAGCAAAGGGCCGCTCCCGCAACCGCGGCGACCACGGATAAGAGCTGGGCCACCCGGTCCCGAGCGGGACGCTCCCGCAAGTTCGATTCCCCTCCCCGCATGGCCCAGCGAGGATGTTGCCCTCGGGCCCGCATTTCAAGAACCGGGGGCAAATGGTTTCTATCTCCGCGGGCCACGACACCCCTCCCGCGGCCACGCGGGGCGGGGCATCTCTGCCCCGCCCCGCGCTCGCTTCCTATGCGTCCGCTGTTAGCTCAGACGCAGCTCGTCGATGCAACTTTGAGGTTTTTGCTCAACGTGAGCGTCTCAGAGCCTTCGACCCCCGACTGCAGGGGCCCGAAGTTTTCACCGCCGAGGCCGACCGCGGTACCAGTCGAGGACAGCACGTCTTTGGTGAATGCGCAGCCGACCGCCGCCAGATAGCCTTCCGGCGACTGTTTGCCGGCAGTCTGACTGAACGTCAGCGTGTATTTGTTGGTGTTCGTGTTGACCGGCGTCAATTTGCCGACCACCGAACCACTGACACTGATTTTCTGCACGCCACCGCAGGTGAATTCAGCAAACACGGTGCCGCTTTCCGGTTCGAGGTCGATGCCGGCTTCACTGCTTCCGGCTTTGAGGTAGAACAGCGTCCCTTTCAGTTTGTTCGTGATGATTTCGCCGGAAGCGGCGCCAGTCCCACCAGTGCAGGTGACTTTGATCCCGAACGGGCCGGTTGCGGTGCATTTCTTGAATTTGACCACCGCGTTTTTCGTCGTGGTCGCCGAGTTCACTTCACCCGCGCTCGTGTTTTCTTCACAGTTGACGGTCCGGACTTTGGTGCCTTCCGGCACCGTTTCCAGTTTCCCGGCACCGCCGCTACCGGTGAACGTGACTGGGAAGGTCCCGCCTTCCGGTTCGGCTTTCGGCTGACTGGCCGAGGCCGTCCCAGCCCCCACCACTGCCATCACGGCAAGGACGGCGAGGCCCGCCAGGCCGATCATTTTTACGTACCTCATCTCACTATCTCCCTTCTTGAGGTGTCGCCGGGAGATGGGCTCCGAATCCCTCCAGCGCCGCACTCCCGATCTCTGTATGTGTGACGCACTCGAGGCGTCGACCGCGAGCATCGTCCTATACACAGATCAATGCAAGTGTTCAGAAGGAATAGTTTCTAACTACGAAAACTTTTCGCTACAAGGCCGTCAAGGTAATGTTAAAGAGCTCCCCTCGGCTTCGGCCGAGTTGGGGTGTCGCCGGTACCGGGGTGCCGAATCCAGCGCAGTTATCCAGCGCCCCGGTGCCGGTTCTCGATACGCATCGGGAGCATCGGCGGTGCTTGTCAGGCGTAATCGGAGACCTCCGCATCTAGCTCAGCGCGGCCGCTCACCCCCCGTTCCCGTTCCTCCTCGGCAGCGATCACCTCGGTCGCGGCGACGGCCCCCAGCGCCGGCGCCAGCACCAGGTAGGAGAGGGTCGGTGCCGCCTTCGGCAGGCGCTCGACCCGATCGGTCGCCACGAAGTAGTGGATGACTCCCCAGATCGCCCCGACCGACGCTTCCGCCGCGAACTCGCTGGGGCGGTGGGCGGGCTCGGCGCCGTCGCGAAGGTGCGCGGCGAGGCGGGCGATCAGCTCCACCCGCCAGCGAATCGCCGGCGGCCCCGGCGAGAAGATCTCCTGGAAGGCGAGCCGAGCCAGGGCCGGGTCGAGGGCAAGCCGCTCGCAGATGGCGGTGATCATCCGGTGCAGCCCGGCCGCCCACTCGTCGGCGGTCAGGTAGGCCGGCGCGGCTGCCGCCAGGACCCGCCCGCCGAGGAGATCGAGGGTGGCGAGGAAGCAGTCCTCGACACCTTCGAAGTGGGCATCGAAGCTGCGCCGCGAGACGCCAGCGGCGGTGCGGATCCGCGGCACGGTCAGCTCGGCATAGCCGCTTTCCGCCGCGAGGCGCGCCGTCGCGGCGAGGATCAATGTCCGCTCGTCACCCAGCGCCAGACCGGCGTCTCCCACCGCCTCCCGATCGGGCACGACCTCCGGCCGACCGAGGCCCCGCAGGCGACCGACGGCGTCATCGCAAAGGGAGAGGGCCCAGGCCATCAGATCCTCGCCATCGAACCTCAGCAGCCGCGCATGGCCCGAGAGCAGCCGCACCCGCGCCACCCTTGAGCCACCGGCGACGATGCCTTTGACGACCAGGGGCGGCAGCTCGGCGCCACCGGGGGCGAGGGCGAAGTTCTTCGCCACCAGGGTCTCGAAGAGCTGGTTGGTGTGCAGCATCCGCTCGACCGCGACAGGTCCGCCGGCAAAGACCTCGACCAGGGCCAAGCGCGCCGCCTCGGGGCTGTCGGCGATCTGGCCGGCGAAGGCCTGGAATCCCGTTCGAATCCGCTCCGACCACTCGCCCTGGCCGGCGGAGGCGGCGAGTATCCCCCGCAGCGAGGAGCGGGCGATCTCGTCGTAGGTGGCGAGGAAGCAATCCTCCTTGCTGGCGAAATGGCGGTAGAAGTCGCGCTTTGAGACCCCCGCGCGACGGGAGAGAGCTGCGATCGTGACCGCGTCGTAGCCGTCCTCGGCGACCAGGTCGACCATCGCCGCCTGCAGCCGCCCCCGCTGGTGAGCGGCGACGTCCTCGGCGGATCGCCCCGGCCCTGGCTTCAGCTTTCGATACGGCGCCCGTCGACGACGGCGCCTCCCCTGTGGCGATTCCGGCACCCCATCGCGATACCCGTTCCTAGGCGAATATCAACCAGTACCCGAACAACCGCTGAGTCCGAGGCGCGATTTGCGGGCGCTTCAGCAGCCGCCGGCCATCGCCGGCAGGATGACGACGGTGTCGCCGTCGTTGACCGCGGTCTCGAGCCCGTCGAGCACCCGGACGTCCTCGTCGTTGAGGTAGACGTTGACGTAGCGGTTCAGCTCGCCGTCGTCCCCGAACAGCTGGGTCTGGGTGTCGGGGTGGGCGCCGGTGAGAGCCCGAAGAACCTCGCCGACGTTGCCGCCGGCAGCCTCGACCTCGGGCTGGCCGCCCGCTTTCGGGCGCAGGACGGGGGGAATCTTCACGGTCGCCATCGAGCGGTGATCCTAGTGGAGCGAGGCCGGGTTAGCGGTCGCCGCCGGCGCCGGCGCAGAACGAGTCGTAATCCGGGAACTGACCCATCTCCGACTCGGGGATCTCAACCGCGTTCTCGCCGCAGATCGGGCAGTCGGGGTCGCGACGGACTTTCAGCTCCGTGAAGCGGGTGCCCAGTGCCTCGTAGAGAAGCAGGCGACCGACCAGCGGTTCGCCGGCACCGAGGACCAGCTTGATCACCTCGTTGGCCTGCAGGGTGCCCATCGTCCCGGCCATCACGCCGAGGACGCCGTTGGCCGAGCAGCTCGGCGCCAGCTCCGCCGGCGGCGGCGTGGGGTAGAGGCAGCGGTAGCAGGGCCCCTCGTAGGGGACGAAGGTCGAGATCTGCCCGTCGAAGCCGAGGATCGAGGCCGAGACGACCGGCTTGCGTAGGCGCACCGAGGCGTCGTTGAGCAGGTAGCGGGTCGGGAAGTTGTCGGCACCGTCGACGACGATGTCGTAATCGCCGATCACGTCGAGGATGTTGCCGGCGTCGAGGCGGCCGTTGTGCTCGACGACCTTGACGTCGGGATTGAGCTGTTCGATGAAGATCCGCGCCGAGGTGGTCTTCGGCATCCCGATCCGCTCGGTGTTGTGGATCACCTGGCGCTGCAGGTTGGAAGCGTCGACCACGTCGTCGTCGACCAGGCCGATCGTCCCGACCCCGGCCGCGGCCAGGTAGAGGGCCGTCGGCGCACCGAGGCCGCCGGCGCCGAGCAGCAGCACCTTCGCGTTGAGCAGCTTCAGCTGGCCATCGACGCCGACCTCCGGCAGCAGGGTGTGCCGCGAGTAGCGCTCGCGCTGCTCGGCGGTCATGCCGCTGGTCGAGACGACCGGCAGCCCCTGCTCCTGCCACTCGAGGATCCCCCCCGCCATCGAGGCGACGTTCTCGTACCCCAGCCCCTGCAGCTGCGCGGCGGCGAGCGCCGAGCGGTTGCCGGAACGGCAGTAGAGGATCGTCCGCGCCGACTTGTCGGGCGCGGCCTCGGCGATCTCGTCGGCGATCAGGCCCGGCGGCACCAGCTTGCCCCCGTCGAGGTGGGCCTCCTGGTACTCGTGCGGCTCGCGGGTGTCGATCAGGACGACGTCGCCACCGTCGATCTCCGCAGCCGCCTCAAATGGCTGGATCTCCTCGATCACCTGCGTCTCAGTACCGCTCGCCATACCTGAATCTCCTAAATCCGGATCAGCTTTACTTCAAAAAGTATAGCGGGCCTCGCGAAGTGGCCGAGGAGATCGGCAACTCGGCATCGAAAGACCTGGAAGTCGGCTCAGGAGGCGCTGTCGTCAGCGTCCAGCGGAGGCACTTCGAAGCAGCCGAGCCAGGAGGTGACGTGAAAGCTGTCGCCGCCAGAGTTGGCGAGGCGGTCGGCGGCCCGGGCCTCGGCCTCGGTGATCTCCAGGCGCGCCCGTTCCTGGATCTCGAGCGCCTCTGTCATGCCCTGCTCGTCGAGGAGTAGGCGCGTGCGGGAGAGCTCGAAACGCTCATCGCTGCCGACCATTTTCGCCTTCACCGAGGAGACGAAGTCGTCAAGGCCCGCCTGCATGATCGTGCAGACGAAGTTCTCGGCTACGAGGGGATCGAGCTCATTCCACTCCTCGGCATCGACCGCGGGTCGCTCGATCGCTCGATAGAAGTGCTCGATCGCCCCGCGCACCTGACGCTTGTCGACCAGCTCCGCGCAGCCCAGCTGCACCAGGCGCTTCGCGTGATGGGAGACGTTTGGGATCGGCTCCCCAAGCTGGTCGGCGATTTCCTTGGGGCTCGCGGTCCGCTCGTTCAGCACAGTGAGGACGCGGGCGCGCAGCGGGTGCGACATTGCAACCAGGCGGTTCTGGGTTGGGGTGCGACGCTCAGTTTTGGTCGCCATTTTTTCTCCTCTCAGACACTCTGAGCAATGAATCCTAGTCGCTCATTTAGCGAGTTCAAGCACGATGCGCGGTTTTTCCTGGATCCGCGTGAAGCGCTGGAACTGGATTAAGCAAAAGCTGGTTCATTCCCCTTTAGACCTCATCAAGCAGGGAAGGGGGTGAACGTCCATGCAGATCCTCGCCGTCACTCGCGAGATTCCGCACAGCGCATACGGGAAGAGCGCTTAACCCGGAAGCCTGAAAGACGACACCGGGCACGGCCATCCTGGGAGCCGTGCCCGGAGCGTCGTCAGACGACGAAAGGAAAGGTCGATCCGCAGAACTACAGCGAGGGCCGCATCTGCCGCAGGCGGCGGACCCGCTCCTCGATCGGCGGGTGCGTCGAGAAGAGACCGGCGAGGCCCTTTGCCGAGAAGGGCTTGACGATGTAGAGCGGCTCGGCGGCCTGGTTGACCTGCATCGGCATCGCCGCGGCGCCCTGCTCGAGACGCAGCAGCGCGCTCGCCAGCGACTCCGGGTTGCCGCAGATTTCGGCTCCGCCGGCGTCGGCCGCGTACTCGCGCTGGCGCGAGATCGCCAGCTGGATGATGCTGGCAGCGATCGGCGCCAGCAGGAAGGTCGCCAGCTGGCCGACCAGGGCCAGCGGGGAGTTGTCGTCGTCGCCGAACCAGAGCAGCATGTAGGCGAGATAGGTGATCGCGGCGCCGATGCTGGAGGCGACCGACTGGATGAGGATGTCGCGGTTGCGGACGTGGGTGAGCTCGTGGGCGAGGACGCCGCGCAGCTCGTCCTCGGAGAGCAGTTTGGTGATGCCGCGAGTGACGGCGACTGCCGAGTGCTTGGGGTTACGGCCGGTCGCGAAGGCGTTCGGCTGGTCCTGGGGAATCATGTAGAGGCGCGGCATCGGCAGGTCGGCACGGGTCGTCAGTTCCCGCATGATCTGGTAGAGCCGTGGCGCTTCGGACTCCTCGATCGGCTTGGCGCCGCTCATTTTCAGCGCCAATTTGTCGCTGAAGAAGTAGGAGAAGAAGTTGATCAGCAGGGCGATGCCGAGGAACAGCAACGCCGTCTGCCCGCCGCCGATCAGGAAGCCGATCGCGACCAGCAGCCCCGAGAGGGATGCCAGCAGGATCGTCGTCCGCAGCGTGGCGCCGAAGGTGGACTGCTTGGTGGTGGTCATCGCGTCTTCCCGCTCCTTGAGTTCGTGGGCGAGGCAGTATTGCGCCGCGGCGGCGAGAAGCCCATAGGTGCAATCCCCCCTCTTCGCCCGGGAAGCCACCTAGGATCGGATGGTGGTCATCGTGGCGATCGTCCTGCTGGTGCTGGTGGTGGCGCTGGCTCTCAGCCTGCTGCGGCTGCGCCGCCGCCTGGAGCCGCTGGAGACGCTGATCGAGGAGATGGAGAAGGTCGACCTCGGCCGCCCAGGTGCCGCCCTCCCCCACTCGATCGACGGCGTCGCCGAGACCGAGGAGGTGGCGCGGCTGGAGCTGGCCTTCCTGCGGATGATGCGCCGGCTGGAGGCGGAGCGCCGCCGGGCCGGCTCGGCGGCGCTGCAGGCCCAGGAGCAGGAGCGGGCCCGGGTCGCCCGCGACCTCCACGACGAGGTGAACCAGTCGCTGACCGGGCTGCTGCTGCGCTTGGAGGCGGCCCGCGAGGCGGCACCGCCGGAGCTGGAGGCAGAGCTTGACGAGACCAAGGCGCTCGCCAATCAGGCGATGCGCGAGCTGCTCTCGCTGGCCCGGCAGCTGCGGCCGACGGCCCTCGACGACCTCGGCCTGGTCGCCGCCACGGCCGGCCAGGTGGAGCAGCTGCAGCGCGGCGAGATCGAGGCCTCATTCGGGACGGAGGGCGATTTCTCCGACCTCGGCGACGACGCCCAGCTGGTCGTCTACCGGGTCGCCCAGGAGGCGCTCGCCAACGCCACCCGGCACAGCGGCGCCGCCAGCGTGCGGGCCTTGCTGCGGCGGCGCCAGGACGGCGGCGTCGAGCTGACCGTCGCCGACGACGGCCGTGGCTTCGCCTTCGACGATGCCGAGGGGGGCCTCGGCATCGCCGGCATGCGCGAGCGGGCACTGCTGGTCGGCGGCGAGCTGACGATCGAGTCGCGACCCGACCGCGGCACCACGGTGCGCCTCACGGTGCCGGGAGAATCGGATCGATGAGGGTGCTGATCGCCGACGACCATGGCATCGTCCGCTCCGGCCTGCGGCTGCTGCTGGAGCGCCAGCCCGACATCGAGGTGGTTGCCGAGGCGGGGGACGGTGCCGAGGCGCGTGAGCTGGCCGTGCGCGAGCGGCCCGACCTGGCGATCCTCGACGTGAAGATGCCGAAGCTGACCGGTCTGCAGGCGACCCGGGAGATCAAGCAGCAGGCGCCCGAAGTCTCCGTCCTGATCCTCTCCATGCACGACGACGAGCGTTACCTGTTCGAGGCGCTCAAGGCCGGCGCCTCCGGCTACGTGCTGAAGGCGCAGGCCGACACCGACCTGCTGGCGGCGATCCGGGCGGTCGAGCGCGGCGAGCCGTTCCTCACTCCGGCCGCGCAGCGGACGCTGATCAAGGACGTGCTGGAGCGCGGCTCCTCCGGCGAGGAGGAGCTGACGCCGCGCGAGGAGGAGATCGTCAAGCTGGTCGCCGAGGCCCACACGACGCGGGAGATCGCCGAGCTGCTCCACCTCTCCGAGAAGACCGTCGAGAACCACCGCGCCAACGCGATGCGCAAGCTCGGCATGCGCGACCGGGTCGAGCTGGTCCGCTACGCGATCCGCCGCGGCTTGATCGAGCCGTAGGGCTCGCCTCAGAGGCGCCGCGGCCCATAACCGACCCCTACAGTAGGATTTGGTCAGATGCTCTTCTCGACCAAAGCCGAGTACGGAGTGCGCCTGATGGTGGAGCTGGGACGCCAGCCCGGCTCGCGGCCGATCTCGCTGAGCACAGTCGCCGAAGCCGAGCGCCTGCCCCTCTCCTACCTCGAGCACCTGGTCGCGAAGCTGCGCAAGGCGGGCCTGGTCACCTCGACCCGCGGCGCCCACGGCGGCTACCGGCTGGCGATGCCGGCCGAGCAAATCACCATGGACGCGGTGGTCGAGGCGCTGGAAGGCCAGATCGCGCCGATGGAGTGCTTCCACGAGACCCCCGAAGGCAAAGTCCTCTGTTCGCACGAGGACGACGGCGACCGCGCCTGTTCCACGAAGCTGCTGTGGACGCGGGTACAGGGCGGCGTCACCAAGGCGCTGGCCGGCACCACCCTGGCCGAGCTGGTCGAGTTCTCGGCCCCGCGTGGCCGCGGCGCGGCCGGCGTCGGCGCCGCCGCCTAGAGACTTCCCGACAACCCAGAAACGGAGCGAAATTGGCTGAGCTGGAGATACGCAACCTGCACGTCAAGGCCGAGGAGAAGGAAATCCTCAAGGGCCTCGACCTCGACGTCGAGAAGGGCAAGGTCCACGCCCTGATGGGCCCGAACGGCTCCGGCAAGTCGACGCTCGCCAACGTGATCATGGGCCACCCCGCGCTCGAGGTGACCGAGGGCACGATCACCTTCAAGGGCGAGGACATCACCGAGGCCGCCCCGGAGGCGCGCTCGCAGGCTGGCCTCTTCATGGCCTTCCAGTACCCCGTCGCGATCCCCGGCGTCTCCGTCTCCAAGTACCTGCGAATGATCATCAACGCCCAGCGGGAGACGCGCGGCGAGGAGCCGATCAAGATCAAAGACTTCGCCAAGACCGCCCAGGAGGCGATGGCGCTGGCGAACATCCCCAAAGACTTCTCCAGCCGCTACCTCAACGACGGCTTCTCCGGCGGTGAGAAGAAGCGCATGGAGCTGCTGCAGCTGGCGCTGCTGCGCCCGGAGATCGCCGTCCTCGACGAGACCGACTCCGGCCTCGACATCGACGCCCTGCGGGTCGTCGCCGAAGGCGTCAACAAGTTCTCCGGCCCCGACATGGGCGTCCTCATCATCACCCACTACCAGCGCATCCTGCACATGGTCAAACCGGACTCCGTCCACGTCATGTTCGAGGGCCGGATCGTCAAGGAAGGCGGTCCCGAGCTGGTCGGCGTGCTGGAGGAGAAGGGCTACGGCTGGATCCGCGAGGAGGTCGGGGCGGGCGCCAGCGCCTAGCCTCCGGGGACATGGAGCCGGCGACCGCGAGCAGCGCGCAGGCGTTCCCGATCGAGAAGGTCCGCGCCGCCTTCCCGGCGCTGGAGCGGGAGGTCAACGGCCAGCCGGTCGCCTATCTCGACAGCGGTGCCAGCTCCCAGCGGGTGCTGGCCTCGATCCAGGCGGTCGACCGCTACGAGCGGCGCCACCACTCCAACGTCCACCGCGGCTCGCACACGCTCTCGGCCGAGGCGACGGAAGCGTATGAGGGGGCGCGAGCGACGGTTGCCGATCACCTCGGCGCCGCCGACCGGCGCGAGGTCGTCTTCGTCCGCAACGCCACCGAGGCGATCAACCTCGTCGCCCACGCCTGGGGGGACGCCAACGTCGGCGCCGGCGACCGCATCCTGCTGACGGAGATGGAGCACCACTCCAACATCGTCCCCTGGCAGCAGCTGGCCGAGCGGGTCGGGGCGGAGATCGACTGGGCGCCGATCGACGCCGAGGGCCGGCTCGACATGGAGGCCTTCTCAGGACTGCTGGAGCGCGGCCCGAAGCTGGTCGCGGCAACCCACGTCTCCAACGTGCTCGGGACCGAGAACCCGCTCGCCGAGATCGCCCGCCTCGCCCACGATGCCGGCGCCCTGGTGCTCGCCGACGGCGCCCAGTCGGCGCCGAAGCTGCCCCTCGACATGGCCGAGCTGGGAGTCGACTTCTACGCGCTGACCGGCCACAAGCTCTACGCGCCGACCGGGATCGGGGCGCTCTGGACGCGGCTCGAGCTGCTGCGCGAGATGCCGCCCTTCCTCGGCGGCGGCTCGATGATCCGCAAGGTCGGCCGCGAGGGGACCACCTACGCCGACGTCCCGGCCCGCTTCGAGGCCGGCACCCCGGCGATCGCGCAGGCGATCGGAATGGCCTCGGCGCTGCGCTGGCTCGACCTGCTCGGCATGGAGGCGGTCCGCGACCACGAGCGAACGATCGCCGACTACGCCCTGGAGCGACTGGCCGAGGTGCCGGGACTGCGCGTCTTCGGTCCCCCCCGCGGCCCCGAGCGGCTCGGCCCCGTCTCCTTCGAGATCGACGGCATCCACGCCCACGACGTCTCCGAGATCCTCGACCGCCACGGGGTCGCCGTCCGCGCCGGCCACCACTGCGCGCAGATCCTCATGGACCGCCTCGGCGTCGCCGCCACGGCCCGGGCCAGCTTCGGCGTCTACACCACGCCCGAGGAGATCGACCGCCTCGTCGCCGGCCTCGAAGACGCCCGCAGCGTCTTCGGCCTCTGAGTGGTGAGTTGAGGGGGCTACAGGCCCCCTAACTCATCAGTCGATCGTCAAGACCTTCGATTTCGACGACTTGCACTTGCCGCGGGCGGTGACGGTGGCGAAGTATTCGCCGGAGGTGAGGTTCTTGCCGACCGGGATCGCCCAGCTGCCGTTGTCCTCGCTCTTGTCGTGGCCGAGCTGCTTGGTCTTGCCGCTGTGCTTGCGGTACATCTTCACGGTGCGGCTGCCGAGGCAGGCCTGACGGGGTGAGGTCAGCTTGCCGTGGAAGGCAGGGAATTTGATGCTGATGACGATCTTCGTCGAGTTCGCGCCGGCACCGGCGGCGAGGGCCGGAACGAGCGTGAGACCGAGAAGCGCGACCGAAGTTGCAAGCACAGCGAAGCGGCGGACCAACATGAATCCCCTCCCGTCGAATTTTGCTCCAAACACTCTAAAGCGCCAGATCAGGATATGAGCAATGCGGCGGGACGGGTTCGCTAGCCTCGCTCGGGTGGACGAGCTATACCGCGATCAGATCCTCGAGCACTACAAGCGGCCGCACAACTTCGGCCGGGTCGAGGACGCCAACCTCGAGTATGAGGACACCAACCCGTTCTGCGGCGACGAGCAGCACGTGACGATCCGGCTCGGCGCCGACGACCGGGTCGAGGCGATCGCCTTCGAGGGCAAGGGCTGCGCGATCTCGACCGCGGCGACCTCGCTGCTGACCGACGAGCTGGTCGGCAAATCCCGCCAGGAGCTCCTTCTTCTGCCCAAAGACTTCGTCCTCGAGCTGCTCGGCATCGAGATCTCGGCGACGCGGATGAAGTGCGCGATGCTGGGCCTGAAGATCGTCAAGAGTGCCAGCCTCGGCGAGGCCGCCGACTGGGAGGACGAGGGCGAGGCCGGCGACCCCACGGAAGCGGTCGCCGACCTCGGCTGAAGGACCGGCGCTACCGCGCCGCCGGCGTCTCCTCGAGCGGCTGCATCACCGCGAAGACGGCGCCAAACGGATCGGCGACGACGGCGAAGCGGCCAGCCGGGATCTCGATCGGCTCCATCCGCACCGAGCCACCGCCGGCCTTGATCTTCTCGACCGCGGCGTCCGCGTCCTCGACGCCGAAGTAGACGAGCCAGTGAGCGGGGATCTCCGCCGGCAGCCCGGCGGCGTCGATGTTGAGCATGCCGCCGACCATCGCCTCGCCGAGCTTCCAGGCGGTGTAGGTGCCAACCCGCGGCGACTCCATGTCGTCGTATCCCCAGCCGAAGACAGCTCCGTAGAACTCCTTGGCGCCGGCGGGGTCGCGGGTGCCGAGCTCGTTCCAGACGAAGGCGCCGTGCTCGTTGGCCAGCTCGGAGCCGGCGAAGCTGCCCGGCTGCCAGAGGCCGAAGACGGCACCGCCCGGGTCGGTGAAGACGGCCATCGTGCCGAGATCGCGCACCGGCATTGGCTCGACCATGACGCTGCCGCCGTTGCCGCGGATCGCCTCCGTCGTCGCCGCCGCGTCCTCGACCGAGACGTAGGTCGCCCAGGCGATCGGCTGCCCCTCCTCCATCGCCGGCGAGACGCCGGCGACGTCCCTGCCGTTCAGTTTCGCCCGCCGGTAGCCGCCCAGTTCGGCGGAGTTCGGCAGCTCCGGCATCTCCCAGCCGAACAGCTCGCGGTAGAAGGCCTGGCTGGCCTCGACGTCGGGGGTGCCGCTCAGTTCGACCCAGCAGGGGGTGCCGGGGGTGTAGGTGGTGCGCTCGCTCATCGGGGGTCCTCTCCTCGCAGTTGCATACCTGGATAAGACCATGCTCGCGACCGGAATTCATCGCGGTCTCGTGAAGGCGATCCACCCCGAGCGCTAAAATCCGACCTTCGGAGTAGGATTAAGTCTCGATTCGCACTAGTTCCGCCCCGCCGCCGCAAGGAGCGGCCCCTCTATGACCGATACCGCTGGAACCACCGTCCCCGTCTGCCCTGTCGTCGAGCTGCAGCCCGGCACGATGCGTCTGGTCGAGCACGACGGGCTCAAGATCGGGGTCTTCAACTGCGACGGCACGCTCTATGCGATCGAGGACCGCTGCTCCCACGACGACGGGCCGCTGGCCGAGGGCGAGTTCGACCCCGCCACCTGCACCGTCGAATGCCCCCGCCACGGCTCGCTTTTCGACCTGACCACCGGCAGGCCGAAGACGCTCCCCGCCTATGCTCCGGTGCAGACGTTCCCGATAGCCATCGAGGACGACACCATCACCCTGGAGGTCGATTGACCATGGCAACGCCCGAGGCAGTTGCAGAGAAACGAGAGCTTGCCGGGATCAACTCCGACTACAAGGAGAAGTTCGGCTTCCACGATCCCGAGACCGGCTACGCCTACAAAGCTCCGAAGGGCCTCTCGCGCGAGGTCGTCGAATCGATCTCCGATTACAAGGACGAGCCGCAGTGGATGCGCGATTTCCGCCTCAAAGCGCTCGAACACTTCGAACAGCGCCCGACCCCGACCTGGGGCGGCAACCTCGGCCAGATCGACTTCGACGACATCCATTACTTCGTGCGCGCCTCGGAGACGAACAGCCGCGACTGGAGCGAGGTCCCCGAGGACATCAAAAACACCTTCGACCGGCTCGGCATCCCCGAGGCGGAGCGCAAATTCCTCTCCGGCGTCGGCGCCCAGTACGAGTCCGAGGTGGTCTACCACCAGGTCAACGAGAAGCTCGAGGCGCAGGGCGTGATCTTCACCGACATGGACACGGCGCTGCGCGAGCACGAGGACTTGGTGCGCGAGTACTGGGCGACGATAATTCCGCCCAACGACAACAAACTGGCGGCGCTCAACTCGGCCGTCTGGTCGGGTGGCTCCTTCGTCTACGTGCCAGCCGGGGTCAAGGTCGAGATGCCGCTGCAGGCCTACTTCCGGATCAACACCGAGAACATGGGCCAGTTCGAGCGGACGCTGATCATCTGCGAGGAGGGCGCCGACGTCCACTACATCGAGGGCTGCACGGCGCCGGTCTACTCGAGCGACTCGCTGCACTCGGCGGTCGTCGAGATCGTCGCCAAGCCGAGCTCACGGGTCCGCTACACGACCGTCCAGAACTGGTCGCAGAACGTCTTCAACCTCGTCACCAAGCGCGCCGTCGCGCACGAGAAGGCGACGATGGAGTGGGTCGACTGCAACCTCGGCTCGAAACTGACGATGAAGTACCCGTCGATCTACCTGCTCGGGCCCGAAGCGCACGGCGAGATCCTCTCGATCGCCTTCGCCGGCGAGGGCCAGCACCAGGATGCCGGCGGCAAGATCATCCACGCGGCGCCGAAGACCTCGTCCTCGATCTTCTCCAAGTCGATCTCCAAGGACGGCGGCCGGGCGACCTACCGCGGCCTGCTCGAGGTCGCCAACGGGGCGACCGAGACGCGCTCCAAGGTGGTCTGCGACGCGCTGCTGCTCGACGAGGACTCGCGCTCGGACACCTACCCGACGATCCGGATCGACGAGAACGACGCCGACGTCGGCCACGAGGCGACCGTCTCCAAGATCGGCGACGAGCAGCTCTTCTACCTGCAGAGCCGCGGGCTCGACGAGGAGGAGGCCTCGAAGATGATCGTCAACGGCTTCATCGAGCCGGTCACCAAGGAGCTGCCGATGGAGTACGCGGTCGAGCTGAACCGCCTGATCGAGTTGCAGATGGAGGGCTCCATTGGCTGAGCTGGCGACGGAGCCCACCTGGCTGGACGAGAGGCGCCAACGCGGCGCCTCTCTCGCGCAGAGCCTGCCCCTCCCCGACCACCGGTCGAAGGGCTGGGAATTCACCGACCTCGCTGGGCTCGACCTGGACGCCTACGCGGCGACCAGCGCCAGCGCCACGATCGAGGGCGGCGAGGGCGCCACGGTGGTGCCGCTGCGCGATGCGCTCAACTCCCACGCCGAGCTGCTGGAGCAGAAGCTCGGCTCGCTGGTCCCGGTCGAGGATCCGTTCGTCGCTCGCAACGAGGCGAGCTGGCGCGACGGCGTGCTCGTCCACGTGCCCGCCGGGGTGAGGCTGAGCGAGCCGGTGCGGATCGAGGTCCCGGTCGACGAGAACGGCAGCGCGGTCAGCTGGCGCACCCTGATCGTGCTCGAGGAGGGCGCCGAGGCGGAGGTCTGGGAGCACTGGTCCTCGCCGAACGACGACGTCGACGGCCTGCTCAACTCGGTGGTCGAGCTGAGCGTCGGCCAGGCGGCGACGCTGCGCTACGTCAATACCCAGGACATCTCCGAGCAGGCCTGGATCTTCGCCAGCCAGCGCGCCGAGGTCGGGCGCGACGGCCGCCTCGACTGGGCGGCCCTCGGCTTCGGCTCGGCCCGCGGCAAGGTGCGGATGGAGACCAAGCTCGCCGGCCCGGGCTCCGAGGCCCGTGTCACCGGCGGCTACGCCGGCGGCCCCGGCCAGCACCTCGACTTCGACACGCTGCAGGAGCACGCGGCGCCGAACACCAACTCCGACCTCGCCTTCCGCGGCGTCCTCGCCGCCGGCGCGACGGCGGTCTGGCGCGGGATGATCAAGGTCGACCCCGACGCCCAGCAGACCGACGCCTTCCAGGAGAGCCGCAACCTGCTGCTCTCGACCAAGGCCCACGCCGACGCGATCCCGGGCCTGGAGATCGAAGCCGACGACGTCCGCTGCACCCACGCCGCGGCGATCGCCCAGATCGACAAGGAGCAGCTCTTCTACCTGACCTCGCGCGGCCTCGACGCAGCCGAGGCCAAGTCCCTGATCATCGAAGGCTTCCTCGAGTCCCTGGTCGAACGTCTGGCCGAGGGCCCGGTTCGCGATGAGATCTCCGCCGCGCTCGAGCGGCGCCTCGCCGAGATCCTCTAGCGGCACCGGGCTAGCGTCGCCGCTCCCTGATCGTCGAGTAGACGATCCCGCCGACGACGATCAGCACCGGGACCACGTAGAAGATCCAGAGCCAGTGGCCGAGATGGGCGAGCGGCAGGGTCACGCGTTCGACACCGAGAGCAGGTAGAGGCCGAAGCAGGTGAAGGTGACCATCACCGCCAACATCCAGTACTGCGAGCGGGTCGCCTGGCGGTAGTTCGGCCAGTAGGCGAGGGCGCGGTCGTGGGCGAGGGTGAGGCCGAGGACGTGGCCGCCGACCAGGGCCGCCACCTGGACGTACCAGATCGCCGTCGAGCTGAGGACCTTGAAGTCGATGCCCGAGGAGGCGGTGCCGAAGAGGTCGGTGCTCGCCGTGCCGAGCGGATCGGAGAGCAGGTAGGTGAACTGGGCCTGCTCCTGGAAGACGAAGAGGCTGAAGTAGTGGGCGACCAGGTAGGCGAGGGCGATCGGGATTAGCGTGTGGGCGAAGCCGTCGCGCAGGGTCGCCAGCGGCGGCGCGTTGCGGACCGTGCGCATCCCCCGCACGCCGAGCAGGTAGACGAGCCCGACCCCGGCGAAGCAGAGCAGCATGAAGATCGTGTCGGTGAGGCGGGCGGTCGTCAGCGAGGAGGCGCCCAGTTCGGCGACCCATTCGGTGACCGTTTCGATCGCGTCTTTGAAGGCGCCCTCCTGGGCGCCGTCGAAGCTGGTCGAGGCGATCGAGGCGATCACCACCGCGGCCGAGCCGGGGATCGTCGCCCAGCGCCCGGCGGCGGCGAGCGGCCGGCGCCGGCCGAGGCGGCCGTCGCTGACGCCGAAGTAGCCGAGCCGGGAGAACATCCCGAAGTAGACCGAGAAGACCTCGCCGCGCTCGCACCACTCCTCGACGCCGAAGAGGGCCATCATCGCCAGCGTGTAGCCGCTGTAGACGAGGGCGGCCTCGGCGGCCGCGTGGGGGTCGAGGCCGACGGCGACGCCACCGCTGCCGCCGTAGATCGTCTCCAGCCAGACGACCGCGAGCAGGCCGATCGCGGCCGGCCAGCGGCCGAGGCGCTCGGGATAGGTGAGGTGGGCGGAGCGCTCGCCGGCGATCGCCCGGAAGCCGGAGCCGGCGAGGCGGCCGACGGCGCGCCAGGGGTTGAAGGGACGGAAGACGTCGCCGAGGATCGCCGAGACGACCGGGAAGCCGAGCCAGCAGGTGACGAAGAAGAAGGTGAGGGCGAGGTTGCGGTCCGGCGCTTCGGTGCCGTGCAGCCCGGCGTAGACGGCGACCCCGAAGAGGAAGACGCCAACGAGGCCGCAGAGGGCCTGCATCGGCGTCGAGAGCAGCGAGCGCGAGAGCCCCGCCGCGAGCGGCCGCCAGTGCAGCTGCTCGAAGCGGGGCTTGCGCCAACCTGCCGCCAGCGCGAAGAAGGAGACGATCAGGACGATCGACGCCCCCCAGGCGAAGAGCCAGGCCGGGACCGGCAGGTCCTGACGGGCGACCAGCGCGTGCGCCAGCGGCAGGAAGCTCACGGGTTGACCCGGATTTCGGCGATCTGGACGCCGACGCCCTCGAGCTCGGCCTCGAAGATGCCTTCGATTTCGGCCGGCAGGTCGAAGGTCACCGAACCGCCGGCGGGGATGTCCTTCATCACGTCGTAGCCGTGCAGGTGGACCTCTTCCGCCTTGTCGGATTCGACCTTGAAGCGGATCGTTTCGCCGGCGTTGTATTCGAGCCGCTCGATCCCGTCGACCGGTTCGTCGTTGCGGACGACGATCGTCGGGACCTTTTCCTTCGCCCCCTTGCCGCCTTCCTGCGCCGATTCCGGCGTGCGGGCGGTGGTAGTCGTCTCGTTGCTGCCGCCATTGCCTCCGCAGGCGGCGAGGCCGAGTACCAGCGCCGCCGCGGCAAGCGACAGCGCGATCTTCTTTACGTTGGACATCAAGCCATCTCCTTCTCGGTCGATGCGCGCGCCGGGTCGCGACCGGCCGAGCCGGGTCGCGGGCACGCGTGAACGTCGGTGGGATGACTAGGCGGGCGGGGCGCGGCCCGAGAGCGCGTGGGCGAGCAGCAAGCCGCCGCTGATGCCGCGCGATGGGGGCCAACTGGGCCGTGGTGCTGCCGTCGCTGGGCGTCGCCGCGGACGGGCCGCGATCCGCTCCGAGAGCCGCACGATCGCCTCGTGGCCCGGGTAGCGACCGAGCAGCAGGCAGGCGAGCAGCGCGAAGAGCGGCAGGACCGGCAGGAAGAAGGCGACGACCTGGGCCATGGCGGCCAGGATAACGTCCGCGCCGATGCGTCCCGGCCGCGACAACATCGCTGCACCCGACCTGCCCGTCGGCCTGCGCTGGATCGGCGCCGAACCGGAATCGATGCCGGCGCTGACCGCGGGGGGCCCGGCGATCGTCCACTTCATCGACTTCGCTCAGCTCAACAGCGTCCGCACCCTGCCCTACCTGAACGAGTGGGCGCGGCGCTACGCGGAGGCCGGGCTCAGCGTGATCGCCGTGCAGTCGCCGCGCTTCCCATTTGGTGCCGACCCCGACGCGGTCGCCGCCGGCCTGGCGGCGCTGGGGGTCGAGTTCCCGGTCGCGATCGACGCCGAACACGACCTCTGGGCCGCCTACGGGTGCGAGGGCTGGCCGAGCCTCTTCCTCTGGAGCCTCGGTGGCGCCCTCACCTGGGTCCACTTCGGCGAGGGCGAATACCGGGCCACCGAGGAAGCGATCCAGGAGGAGCTGCGCGAGATCGACGCCCTGCGGCCCCTGCCGGACCTACTGGCGCCCCTGCGCGCCACCGACGCGCCGGGCGCCACGGTGATCGCGCCGACGGAGGAGGTCTTCCCCGGCGGCTCCTGGCAACAGTCCTGGATGCCGAGCGACGGCGACGAAGCGCTGGCGCTCGACTACCAGGCGGGTGGCGCCTACGCGACCGTCGAGGGCGACGGCGAGATCGCGGTCGAGATCGATGGCGAGTGGCGGGAGCCGATCCAGGCCGGCCCCTCCCCCGGCCTCCGCACCCTGGTCGAGCATCCCAGCCACAAGGCCCACAACCTCCTGCTCCGCCCCGCCCCAGGCGTGAAGATCTGGTCGATCAGCTTCGCGCCCGGCGTGCCGTAACAGCCGGAACGAAGCGCTCGGTGCCGTCGGCGTAGACGACGACGATCGGCTGCTCTTCGAGCAGCGAGCGTCGCATCATCTCCCCGAAGTCGTTGGCGTCGGCGGGTATGAAGATCACGTCATTCGGATAATCGAAATCATCCTTTTCGATCATCTCGATAACCCGTTCGAAGATGATTTCGGTCGCTGGCGTGTTCTTGCTCTCTACGGCCACCGTTCCACCATACCCTTCCAATTCGCCTTTATCTCCTCGATCGTTCCCGGCACGTCGAGACGGGCTGAGCCTCGCGAGGGATGAGGTTCGGCGTCCAACTTGACCCCGTCTCTGATGCGGTGTCGCTCCGGGTCGCCGTGGGCGTTGTCATAGACGCAAATAGGGCGCAGGGACCCACCCAGTTCGACTGTCAGAACAGCAGCCCAGTCGAATTCCTTCTCGATGTCGCGCCGCATCCGAACATGAATCGAGGCGCCATCCTCGATCCTCACCACAAACCTACGCTCCTCGGTCCGCATGAGGCCACCAAGACCGCGGCGGCGTATGGTTCTTCCCCATGATCGAGAAACTGGATTTCGTAGGCGTACCGTCCACCGACCCCGAGCGCTCCCGGAGCTTCTACATCGACACGCTGGGGCTGCGGGCCGACGAGCACTCGCGTTTCGAGTTCTGGGTCGGCGGGACCTGTTTCGGGATCTGGGAGCCGGCCAAAATGGGCTTCGAGTTCCAGCCGCAGAAGAACGCCCACCTCGCACTTCACGTCGACGACGTCGCCGCGGCGCGGCAGGAGCTGGAAGGCAAGGGCGTCGAGTTCGCCGGCGAGACCTTCGACACCGGCGTCTGTCACATGGCGCTGTTCACCGACCCTGACGGCAACGACCTGATGCTGCACGGCCGCTACGCGCCTTACGCGGACTGAATAGGCGCTACGACACCTCGTCGGGTTGCCAGAGCTCGGCGAGAAGCTTCTCCAGCACTCCCGACACCGTCAGGAAGGCCCGGTTGCGATCGCGCTCATATGCCTCGTCGCCGGGCCCGGCGGTGGGGTTCATCTCTTGGGCGTAGCCACTCGGCCCGGGAAAGTCGCGCTCGCGAAAGGCACTCCGCAGGATCGCCAATGCCTCGGCGAAGTCAGGGTCGCGGTAGGCGGGTCGTTCCGTCACGAGCCGCGCCACCGCGGCCGGATCCTCGCCGCCGTTGATGCACCACCAGGAGACGTCGTACCCGTCCTTCGAGTCGGAGCGGGTCTCGAACGCGTTGGCCTTGGAGGCGAGGAGGCCGACCGGGCCGGCGTGGCGGACTTTGACGTCAGCGCGGACTCCGGGGTCGAAGACCAGCGGTACGCCCTCGACCACTCTCGTCTCGGCATCCGCATCGACGAGCCGGGCCGCCGCGAGCGGCAGCGGGCGCAGCACCTCCCCCGTGTTCGCCGCGGCCGTCGCGTCCTCGGGCAGAAGCGTGCCGTCCTCCAGGGTGGTGGCCTCGGCCTCCGGGCCGAGGAAGTCGACGAGCAGGGAGATGCCGGGTGCGCCCTTGCGCTTGCGCCAGCGAAAGCCGGACCCGGCCGGCTCGAAGTAGGGCCGGATCGACTCTTCCAGCGATTCGTAGTACTCGGCGGTCTCGCCCTTGGTGATCGCGACCGAGAGCACGAGGTCGATGTCGGCGCTGCCGCGATGTGGCTGCGGAGACTCGGGCAGGAGAAGCGGCGGGACGAGACCGCCGACAACGACCAGGTGCTTCGGTGCGATGCCGCCGAGCAGGTAGAAGAGGCTCGCGGCCTCCGTGAGCAGCACCTCCGGCGCATGCCTGCGCTCGCTCATCGAGCGATCTCCCTGCTCCCCCAGAGATCGAGGAAGACGCCAACCGCGGCGTCGCCTCGGCCTTCCAGGTAGAGGTCGAGCATGACCCGGCTGGGAGAGGCGATGGCGATGCCGCTCGGCAGCACATCGGCATCGAAGGCGAGGCGGTCAGGGTCGGCGACGAGCATCAGGTTGGCACCAGCGTCAACCCTGAAGCCGCCCAGGGCCTGCGGCACCTCCTCCAGCTCGTCGGGATCGACGTTGACCCGCATCATCGGGTCGGCGCCGCCGACGAGGACCGGCAGGCCGAGCTCGGCCGCGGCGACCGCACCGGTGAGGACAAAGGAGCGGCCGGGCAACTGCGGCAGCTGAAACGGATCGGCGACGAAGCAGGGCAGCAGGGCGGCACCCCGAGGGCGCGCCTCGCGGGCGAGCCATGCCCGCATCCGCTCGGGCTCCTTGACCCAACGGCTGGTGACGCGCCCTTTGCCTTCGCGTTCGATCAGACCCTCGCTCTCGAGCCTCGAGAGGAACCGATGGGCGGTCGCCTGCGTGGTCAGCCCACGCCTGGCCAGGCTTCGCTCGGTCCAGGACTCGGAGGAATAGTCCGCCAGCAACTGCCCTAACCGGATGCTCGGTCCGGATAGCCCCCGCTTCCGCGCAGTCCTGGGATGGCGGGCCCTCTCGGTGCGCCTCAGGCCGGGCAGCCAACGACGGCCGCCGGCATCGAAATAACCGACCCCGGCGTCCTCGAGCCGAGCCGCCACCCGGTCGTCCAGCACGGCGTTGACCACGAGCAGCGATGCTGGCCGTACTCCCTCTTCGATGCGCGACAAGACGCCGTCGGCATCGACCATCTCGACTCGGACGGGCAACACATCGCGCTCCAGAACCACGACGGATTGAGGAGCATCGGTCGCCAACGTGACGTCGTCGAACCCGCCCAGCAGCTCCGCAGCCTTGGGGTCCACCTCTGATGAAAGAGCTATGAGCATCTAATCGATATTGGCAGTGGAGAGATCACTGCTTGTTATATCGATTAGGTGGTCATTTCCTTAAACCACCTAGTCATTGATGCATTTAATGCACCATGTAATGCAAATCGAATCGATTACGCCTAAGCGCGCGCAGACAGCTGCTCGCGGATCTCCTTGGGGAGCATGAAGCGCACGTCCTCGTGGACGGTGCGCAGCTCGGAGACCTCGTCGGCGCCGCGCTCGCGGAAGAAGGAGACGAGGCTCTCGACCAGCTCCTCGGGGGCGCTGGCACCGGAGGTGATGCCGACCGTCTCGACGCCCTCCAGCCAGCTCTCCTCGACCTGGGTGTGGTTGTCGATCAGGTGGGAGGCGGCGCCGTGTTCGCGGGCGACCTCGACGAGGCGGTTGGAGTTGGAGGAGTTGGTCGAGCCGATCACCAGGACCAGGTCGCACTCGCGGGCCAGCTGCTTGACGGCGATCTGGCGGTTGGTGGTCGCGTAACAGATGTCGTCGGACTTGCTGCTGACGATGCCCGGGAACTTGGCGCGCAGGGCGGCGATCACCTCGGCGGTCTCGTCAACGGAGAGGGTCGTCTGGGTGATGAAGGCGACCTTGTGAGGATCGGGGACCTCGAGGCTCTCGACCTCGTCGGCGGTTTCGATCAGGACGATGCTGTCGGGGGCCTCGCCGGTCGTGCCTTCGACCTCCTCGTGGCCCTCGTGGCCGATCATGATGATCGTGTAGCCCTCGGCGGCGAAGCGACGGGCGGAGACGTGGACCTTGGTGACCAGCGGGCAGGTCGCGTCGATCGTCCGCAGCTGACGGGCGGCGGCGTTCTCGTGCACCGCCGGGGCGACCCCGTGGGCGGAGAAGACGACCATCTCGCCCTCCGGCACCTCGGTCTCCTGCTCGACGAAGATCGCACCGCGCTTGGCCAGCTCCTCGACCACGTGCTTGTTGTGGACGATCTCCTTGCGCACGTAGACCGGCGCCCCGTGCAGCTCGAGGGCGCGCTCGACCGTCTGCACGGCGCGGTCGACGCCCGCGCAGTAACCGCGCGGGGCGGCGAGGAGGACGCGCTTGGGGGACGTGGCGGTGGCTGCCATCTCCCAAAGGCTACCTGGGGGCTGGCCTCGGGGAGCGGGCATAGCTAGCCTTGCGGAGATGAGCACCGAGGGCCACCATCTCGATCGCCTCACCGCCGTCGACGCCTCGTTCCTGACCAACGAGAGCTCGGCGAGCCACATGCACGTCGGCGCGATTCTGATCTTCGAGGGACCGGCGCCGCGCTACGTCGACCTGGTCGAGCACGTGCGCAGCCGCCTCAAGCACGTGCCTCGCTTCCGCCAGAAGCTGGTGGTGCCGCCGCTGGAGGCGGGCCGGCCGCTCTGGGCCGACGACGTCAACTTCAACCTGACCTACCACATCCGCCACACCGCGCTGCCGGCACCGGGCGGCGAGGCGCAGCTGAAGCGGCTGGCCGGGCGGATCTTCTCCCAGCAGCTCGACCGCTCCAAGCCGCTCTGGGAGATGTGGCTGGCGCAGGGGCTGGAGCGCGACCGCTTCGCGATCCTCACCAAGACCCACCACGCGATGGTCGACGGCATCTCCGGTGTCGACATCGGCACCGTCCTCTTCGATTTCGAGCCGATCCCCGAGCCGGCCCCGGTCGAAGACGAGTGGGTGCCGCACAAGGAACCGAGCACGACCGAGCTGGTCGCGCGCGGGGTGGCCGACGTCGTCGCGGCGCCGATCCAGCTGGCCGAGCGGGCGGTCGAGGCGGTGCGCCGGCCGGAGGCGGCCGCGCGCAAGGCGGTCGAGGCGCTGGAGGGGATCAGCGAGATCGTCACCGCCTTCGCCGACCCGGCCCCGGACGTGCCGCTCAACCAGCCGATCGGCCCGCACCGGCGCTACGTCTGGGCGCGCTCGGACCTCTCTACCTTCAAGGGCATCAAGGACTCGCTGGGCGGCACCGTCAACGACGTCGTCCTCGCCGTCGTCACCGGCTCCCTGCGCAACTGGCTGCACCATCGCGGCATCCGCACCGAGGGCCTGGAGCTGCGGGCGCTGGTGCCGGTCTCGATCCGCAGCGAGGACGAGCGCGGCAACCTCGGCAACCGGATCGCCCTGATGCGCGGGCCGCTGCCCGTCTACGTCGAGGACCCGGTGCGGCGGCTGCGGATCATCAGCCAGGAGATGGAGGGCCTGAAGCGCTCCAAACAGGCGCTCGGCGCGGAAATGATCTCCCGCTTCAACGACTTCGCGCCGCCGACGCTGCTCGCCCAGGCCTCGCGGATCAACTTCTCCACCCGCCTCTTCAACACGATCGTCACCAACGTGCCGGGCCCGCAGCTGCCGCTCTATGTACTGGGCCGCGAAATGGAAGAGGTCTTCCCGGTCGCCTTCCTGCCCCAGAACCACGCCCTCGCGGTGGCGATCATGAGCTACCACGGCAGGGTCGGCTTCGGCCTGCTTGCCGACTACGACTCGATGGAGGACGTCGAAGTCATCAGCGACGGCATCAACGAGTCGCTGGCCGAGCTGCAAGAGGCGGCCGGCACTGCCGCCAAGGCCGCCTGAGCGAGCCCGCGACCCGACGCGGCTAGGCTGGGTCGATGGCGCTCCTCGTCGTCCTCTTCATCGTCGTCCCGATCGCCGAGCTGTACGTGATCATCAAGGTCGGCGAGCTGATCGGCATCTGGCCGACCCTGGCGCTGCTGCTCGCCGACGCCCTGCTCGGCTCCTTCCTGCTCAAACATCAGGGGCGGAGCGCCTTGAGACGCTTCAACGAGGCGCTGGCGCAGCGACGCTTCCCCGGCAAGGAGGTCGCCGACGGGGCGTTGATCGTGGTCGGCGGCACCCTCCTCCTCACCCCCGGCTTCCTCACCGACATCGTCGGCGTGATCCTGCTGGTGCCGCCGACGCGGGCGATCGTACGGCGGCTGCTGCGCCGCTTCACGCTGGGCCGATTCGCGATCGTCAACATCGGCGGGCGGATGCCCGGCGGGGGCGGCGATACGAGTGCCCCGGGACCCGGCGGCCGGCCCTACGACTTCGACGCCAGCGCCGAGGAGATCCCCGACGAGGACCGCCACCTGCGCGGCTAGGGACCGCGTCTCCAATAGGCTGGCGCCGTGGCCAAGTGGGGAGTCCTCGGGGTTCTGGCGGCGGCGCAGTTCCTGATGGTCCTCGACCAGGCGGTGATGAACGTGGCGATCTCGCAATTGGTCGCCGACTTCGACACCACGGTGACGACGATCCAGATCGTGATCGCCTTCTACGCGCTGGTGATGGCGGCGCTGATGCTGACCGGCGGCAAGATGGGCGACCTCTGGGGCCGGCGGCGGACCTTCGCGATCGGGCTCTGCATCTATGGCGCCGGCTCCGCCCTCACCGCCGCCTCCTGGAGCGTCCCCTCGCTGATGTTCGGCTGGTCGGTGCTGGAGGGGATCGGCGCCGCCTTGGTCCTGCCGGCGATGGTGGCGCTGGTCGCCGCCAACTTCCAGGCCCATGACCGGGCGCTGGCCTACGGCGTTCTCGGCGGCGTCGCCGGGGCGGGGATCGCGGTCGGGCCGATCCTCGGCGGCTGGGCGACCACCGAGCTGAGCTGGCGGGTGGTCTTCGTCGGCGAGGTGGTGGTGGCGATCGGGATCCTGATCGGCACCCGGATGATCCGCGAGGCGGAGCGGGAGAGCGAGGGCGCGGAACTCGACTGGGTCGGCAGCGTCCTCTCGGCCCTGGGGCTGGGCCTGGTCGTGCTGGGCGTCCTGCAGGCCAGCAACTGGGGCTGGCTGCACCCGCGCAGCTCGCCGCTGGAACCGTTCGGCTTCTCGCTGACCCCGTTCGTGATCGCCGCCGGCGGCGTGCTGATCGGCGCCTTCGCGGCCTGGGAGCGGCGCCGCGAGGAGCACGGCAAGGACCCGTTGCTGCACCTGCGCATGCTCGCGATCCCCAGCCTGCGTGGCGGCGTCTCGATGCTGCTCGCCCAGAACCTGATCCTGATGGGCGTCTTCTTCACCGTGCCGCTCTTCCTGCAGATCGTCCTCGGCCTCGACGCCCTCGAAACCGGGGTGCGGATGCTGCCGGCGTCGGCGGGGCTGTTCGTCAGTGCCCTGGCCGGCTCGGCGCTGGCGAAACGCTATCCGGCAAGGACGCTGGTGCGAGTCGGGCTGGCGATCGTCCTCGTCGCCGTGCTGCTCTTGCTCGAGACGATCGAGCCGCAGCTCGACAACTCCTCCTTCCTGGTCGCGATGGGCGTGCTCGGGGTCGGCATGGGGCTGGTTATCTCCCAGCTCGGCAACGTCGTCCAGTCCTCGGTCGACGATCGCGACCGCAGCGAGGCCGGCGGCCTGCAGAACACCGCCCAGCAGCTCGGCTCCTCACTGGGGACGGCTTTGCTCGGCGCCGTGGTGCTGACCGTCCTGATGGCCACCTTCTCGGCGAAGGTCGCCGACAACCCCAAGATCGCCGACGAGGTCCACGCCGAGGTGAAGACGCGGCTGAGCACGGGCGGCAGCTTCGTTGCCGCATCTCAGATCGAAACCGCCGCCGAGGAAGCGGGCATCGACGCTGCCACGACCGCGGAGCTGGTCAGCGACTACGAAGACTCCCAGCTGGAAGCGCTGAAGCTGGCCTTCCTCTTCGCCGCCTTCCTGGTGCTCGGCTCGTTCTTCGCCACTCGCAACCTGCCGTCGCGGCGCTTCGACGAGCTGCAGGCGCTCAGCGACCCGTAGCGACCGAGGCGCTAGCTCGACGCGGAGTCGAGTTCGCGGACGAGGCCTTCGACGCGGCGGCCGATCTCGTCGCGGGTCTCGCGCACGGCTTCGAGCGACTGGCCCTTCGGGTCGGCGAGCTCCCAGTCGAGGTAGCGCTTGCCAGGGATGTAGGGGCACTCGTCGCCGCAACCCATCGTCACCACCACATCGGCCCACTCGGCGTCCGCGCTGGAGAGCTTGCGGGGCTGGCGATCGGCCAGGTCGATGCCGAGCTCGGACATCGCCTCGACCACCTCCGGGTGGACTCGCTGCGCCGGCGTCGTGCCGGCCGAGCGCGCCTCGTGGCGGCCTTCGGCGGCGCGGGCGAAGAGGGCCTCGCTGATCTGCGAGCGGCCGGCGTTGTGCAGGCAGACGAAGAGGGCGCGGGCCACTAAACGGCTTCCGGTCCCGTCTCGGTCGGCCGCGGCTCGGCCGGCTGGCCACCGCGGATGCCCTGGTAGGCGACGGCGCCCAGCACCGCGCCGACCAGCGGCGCCAGGAGGTAGATCCAGAGGTCGTGCAGCTCGCCGGAGACGAGTGCCGGGCCGAGCGAACGGGCCGGGTTCATCGAGGCGCCGGTGATCGGGCCGCCGAACAGGGCGTCGAGCCCGACCGTGCCGCCGATCGCGATCGCGGCGGCGGCGCCGACCGCGCGGGTGTCGGTGGCGACGGCCATGATCACGAACATCAGGAAGGCGGTCAGCACCACCTCGTAGGTGAAGGCGGCACCGATCCCGACGCTCGGCTGGGTGGTGCCGAGCGCGGCCGGGTCGCTGGGCCAGGCGAGAGCCAGCAGCCCGGCACCGAGCAGGGCACCGGCGAACTGGGCCAGCAGGTAGGCCGCCGCCTCAGCGCGCGGGAAGTGCCGCGTGCAGACGAAGGCGATCGTCACGGCGGGGTTGAGATGGGCGCCGGAGAGGTGCCCGGTGGCGTAGACCATCGCCATGATCACCAGCCCGAAGACGAGGGAGATCCCCAGCGAGCCGAGACTGCCCGGGTGCTGGGCCTCGGTGACGATCGCGCCGCAGCCGGCGAAGACGAGGGCGAAGACGCCGACCGCCTCGGCACCGGCGCGACGCAGCAGATCCGGCCTTCCCCCCATCGTGTCGCTCAGCAGCAGACCGCTGCGGGGGTGAAGACGTCCCGCACCGAGTCGAGGGCTCCGGGGACGAGGCTGAAGTAGCTGCGGGTGCCGCGGGTCTCGCGCCCGACCAGACCGGCCTCGACCAGCTTCTTCAGGTGGTGGCTGACGGTGGCCTGGGAGAGCCCCAGGAACGGCTCGAACTCACAGACGCAGACGGCCTCCCCACCGGCCCGCAGCAGCATGTTGAGGATCCGCAGCCGATGGCGATCGGCGAGCGCCTTGATCACGGCCTCCAGCTCGGTGGCCTGCGCTTCGCCGAGGGAGGAGCCGGCAAGCGGCGTGCAGCAGTTGATGACGGGGAGCTCGGCCACGCCGGGACCGTAGCACTTCATCGATGTATATCGATGAAGTGCCCCTCGCGACGAACAGTCGCGAATGGTGCCATTACTCTTTAGGAATGGCGCCGCTCGAACTGGTCGTGAGCGAGCCCCTGCCGGACTGCCGGGTCATCGAAGTCGACGGTGAGCTCGACCTCAACGTCGCCTTTCAGCTGGTCAGGCAACTGGAGGAAGCTGCCGCCTTCGCGATCGTGCTGGTGGACCTGAGCAAGTGCGACTTCGTGGACTCCACCGGGCTGGCCGCCTTCGTGCAGGCCCGGGAGGCGATGGAGAGGTCCGGCACGCGGTTCGCGATCGTCGGCGGCAATCCCCGGGTCCTTCGCGTCCTCGAGATGACCGGCCTCTCCGGCAGGGGCCTCCACTTCGCGAGCGTCGACGACGCACTCGCGGAGCTGGCTAGGCGATGAAGGGTTCGACCGCCTTCAGCACCTGCGCTTCGCCGAGCGCGGGGTCGAAGGCGTCCGGCGCCGGTTCTTCACCAGCCTGCAGCCGGATCGCCGCCGCGTGGCGCGCCTCGACCTGGACGATCGATCCGGCGGCGCCCAGCACTTCTTTGGACTTGATCGAGGGCGCGGCGCCGTTGTAGGCGCTGACGCCGGTGTCCTCGAAGGTCTGGGCGAGCTTCAGGAAGCCGGCGGTGTCGTCGTATTCGAAGTCGAACTTCGGCTCCTTGACCGGCTTGCCCCCCAGCTGCTTGATCGTCGCCGTCAGCGCTTCGACGTGCTGCTTCTCGTCGTCGGCCAGCAGCGCGATCAGCTGCTTCAGATCGCCGCTCGCCTTGGCCCGGGTCTTCGCTTCGTCGTAGAAGGTGGACTCGAGGTACTCGAGGGTAAGGGCGAAGTTGAGGATTTCGACGTCGCCGCCACCGGACATCGCCAGCGCCCGGCGCACGAACGGGCCGACCATGAAAGTGCCATAGACGGCGCCGGCGGCAAGCGCGCCCTTGAGGATCACCTCGCTGCGTGAAAGATCGCCACTGTCCTCGACAACCTCGACGGCGGCGAGCTCCGGATGTACAAGCTGTTCGTTGCTCATCGTTTCGTTCTCCTTTCGCTTCCCGTCGCTCAGCCGACGATGAAGGGTTCGACTGACTTGAGGACTTCCTTGGCGCTGGCCGGCTTGGCGAAGGCACCGTCGGGGGTGATCGACTTGCCGAGCAGGGTGTTGAGCGCCGCGGCGTGACGGCCCTCGACGCTGTGGATCGCCAAGGCCGAGGCCAGCACTTCGGGGCTCTTGATGTTCGCCGCCTGTCCGAGGTAGGCGGCGGCACCGAGGTTCTCCACCGTGCCGGCCAGTTCCAGCACCGACTTGGCGCTCTTCAGCGGGAATTCGGTCTTCGGTTCCGGCGCCGGCTTGCCGCCCATCTGCTTCACCGCCGCGGTGAGCGCGGCGACGTGCTGGGCCTCCTCGGAGCCGAACTTGCGGATCGTCTCCAGCTCGGCGCCCTTGAAGAGGCCGCTCTTGACGACGTCCTTGTAGAAAGCGGTCTCCAGGTACTCCAGGGTCAGCGCGTAGTTGAGGATGCCGACGTCGCCCTTGCCGAACTGGGCGGTTTCGCCGCCACCGGCCTGGGAGCTCGTCGCGGTCGTGGTGGTGCTGCTGTCGCTGCTGCCGCAGGCGGCGAGGAAGGCCGCGGCGGCGGCCGAGCCACCGCTCAGCGCCATGAACTTGCGACGCGAGACCGCACTGTCAGGTTTCGTCATCAGGGACATCTGCTCGTCTCCTCAGCTGGTTTGCCTTTCGCCGCTTCCCTACGCGACAGTCGCTGGAGGTGGATCAAAATTCACCTGATTCCGCCCTCGGTTGATCCGGTGGCGGGCGGGCGGCGTATCGGGTGGCATGGGTTCCGTCCGCGCCAGAGGGATCGCCTTGCTCCTGCTCCTTGCCGCTCTGGCGGTGGCGGGCTGCGGCGGCGGCCAGGACTCGACGTCCGCGGCGAGCCGGTCCCCGACGGTGAACATCTCCGACTACACCTACGGACCGAAAACCCTCACTATCCCCGCCGGCTCCGAAGTCACCTTCGAGAACGAGGACACGACGGCGCACACCGCCACCTCGAAACAGTCAGGGGCCTTCGACACCGATTCGATCGCGCCCGGCAAGAGTGCCACCATCACTTTCGGTGAGCCGGGGACCTTCGTCTACTACTGCCTGTTTCACCCCTTCATGAAGGGGACCGTCAAAGTCGAACAGTGGAGGTCACCGTGATTCCCAACGTAGGACCGATGGAGATTCTCGTAGTCCTGATCATCGCCCTGATCGTCTTCGGGCCGAAAAAGCTTCCCGAGCTCGGCAACTCGCTCGGCAGGGGCATCCGCGAGTTCAAAGGCTCGATCGGCGGCAGCGATGAGCAGCCGAGCGTGACCCCGGCGGTCCCCACCCCCGCAGCGGCCGCCAAAGAGGAGACCAAGGCCTAGAACGCCCAGGACCGAGGCCCTCCGATGCGCCGGATCAAGCCAATCGACCATGGCGAGCAGCTGAGCCTGGTCGAGCACCTCGACGAGCTGCGGGCGCGCCTCTACGTCTGCCTGGCGGTCTTAGGGGTCGCCCTGGCGCTCTGCTTCTGGCAGAGCGACCTGCTGCTGGAAGTGGCGAGCCTGCCGCTTCCGGAGGCGCATCGGAAGCTGATCACCTTCGGCGTAACCGAGCCGTTCACGACCACCCTGACGATCGCCGGCTACGCGGCGATCCTGCTCTCCCTGCCGGTCCTCCTCTACGAGCTCTACGCCTTCCTGCTGCCAGCCTTCAGCCGCCGCGAGCAGCGCGCGATCGTGCCGCTGCTGGCGCTGATCCCGGCCCTCTTCATCGCCGGGGTCGCCTTCGGCTACTTCGTCGTCCTCCCCGCCGCCGCCGGCTTCCTGCTCAACTTCAACGACGCCCAGTTCAACGTGCAGCTGCGCGCCAGCGAGTACTACGGCTTCTTCGCAACGACCCTGCTCGCCTGCGGCGTCGTCTTCCAGGTCCCGGTCGGGATCCTCGCCGTGACCCGGCTGGGGATAGTCAGCGTCGAGCAGCTGCGCCACAACCGCCGCTACGCCTACCTCGTCTGCGCGGTCGTCGCCGCGGCGCTGCCCGGCGTCGACCCGGTCTCGATGCTGCTGGAGACGGCGCCGCTGATCGCCCTCTACGAGTTCAGCATCGTCCTCGCGCGCGTCTTCGGCCAGCCAGCGGCAGCGGTGCCGCTGGCGGACTCATAAGCCCTGCCCGCGGCTGCAATGCAAAGGCGCGATCCGGAGGAGAATTCGACTACCGCTGAGCCGGAGGTCGGATTAATAGGTAAAGAACCTCAGCATTTTACCAAAGTTGAGCATATATCTGTCCACGCCGTTAGGTTGCCCCACCTTGACGGCGTGGTCGAACACGAAGCTGGCGCTGGCGACCATCGCGGCCTTCGGGTTGCTCCTCACCCTGGGGGCAGCGCCTGCCGCCGCCAACCTGGGTGTGTACTACACCCAGGCTGGCTCCTTGACGCTCTCGACGGATGCAAGCGGCAGCAATACCGGCACCGGGACTCTGCGAGTGAAGAAGCCCGCGGGCGCGACCGTGGAACGGGCATTCCTCTTCGCCGCCAGCAGCGGGTTCCTCAACTACACCCCCACCACTGGAGACGTCGCGCTCAATGGGGAAGCCGTCAAATGGAATGCAGCCGACACGATCGCGAGCGGGATCGAATCGGTGAACGTGGCCGCGGACGTCACCTCGATGGTCTCGACGAAGATCGAAGCGGCTCCGGCGGGAACGGTGGCCTTCAAAGTCACCGAGGCCGCACCAACCTTCATCGACGGCGAGATCCTCGCCGTCGTCTTCAACGATCCCGCGGCTCCACTCAACACGGTCGTGCTCTTCTACGGTGCCCAGGGCCCCGGCAGCGACGACTTCTCGATCGAACTGTCGAAAGGGATGCAACCGGGTGCTGCCCTGATCCTCGGGCTGGGCATTTCCAACAGCTACCAGCCGGCCGGGCATTACAGCGCCGTCAACGTCGACGGCCTGCGCCTGACCGAGTCAGCCGGAGGGCAGGACGACTGCATCGAAAAGGAATCGGCCAATCCGATCTACGCGAACTGCGGCAGCGGCACGCTGATAACGGCAGGTGGAATTGGAGACACCACCGGCGATCCCCAAGAACCCTTCGTCGGTGACGAACACTGTGGGGAATTCGAGAGTGCCCCGCCGCCACGCTGCGACGACGAGCTCTACGACGCCCGCCCCTTCGTCCCGAACGGCGTCAGCTTCATCGACGTGGCGACCAACAACCCGTCGGCCAGCGACAACATCCTCTTCGCCTCCCTTGACATCGGGGGCGCACCGATCGTCGAAGAGGGTGCGGCGCTGACGCCAACCGAATCCAGGAGCCAGGTCGGGACCTCCGACTCGCTTCGGGCCCTGGTGCGGGAAGCGGGCGGCAACCCCGTGGCCGGGCGCGACGTCGCCCTCGAAGCGATCTCCGGCCCGAACGCCGGCATGGTCTTGCACGGCGTCACCAACGACCGGGGGATCGTCACCTTCGAATACACCTCCTCGGTGACCGGCACCGACTCGCTGCGGTTGCGAATCGAAAGGGAATTCAAGGCTGACGTCCTCTCCAACACGGTGACCCACGCCTGGGTTCCTCGTGTCGACGGCACCTACGGTGGCGAGTGGCCATACGACGGAAACGAAGTGCGCCTGCAGTACTCCTATGGCGGAGCGCAGCGGTACCTGGGCAACGTCCTCCAAGGCGTGACGAACTGGAACGACGCCGGGACGAACGTGACGATCAGCCCCTGGCCCGGCTTGCCGAGCGCCGACAACATCCCCTTCGTCGATGTCAACCAGCCGGACTCTTGGTGGGGTGTGACGCTCTTCGCCGAAGGGTGCCACACCTGCGGCTTCACGAGCAACACGATCGCGCTGAACCAGCGAACCCTGGATCTCGAATCCGACGCTCTGCGGACCAAGGTCGCGACCCACGAGCTGGGGCACGCCCTTGGCCTCGAACACTCGATCGGGCACGTCGCCTCCTCGGTCCCGAGCGTGATGTGGCAGGGGAGCCTTGGTGGATCGGTTCGACAGACCCCCCAGCCCTACGACGTCTCTCGAGTGAATGGGATGTACCCATCCGGCTCGGCGCCGAGCGTCGCAGCGGCGGACGCGCAAGCGCGGCAGCGCGACTATCGGCTCGACGCCGACCATGCCACCTACCCCACGGTGGCGGCCGTGACCGGGGCCTCCCAGGGGATCTTCATCGGCGAAGTCATCTCGCACATCGTCGATCCCGGCAAATCCCCGGGCGTCGACGCCATCGGCGACCCCCTGCCGGCCCTGCCGCACACCGACTACCTCGTCTCGGTGCGAAAGGTGCTGAAGGGACCGCTCTCGGCAGGAAGCACGATCGTCGTCTCGCTGTCCGGAGGCACGACGTCGGAAGGCAAGTTCGTGCTCGACGGCGCCCCTGAGATCCACGACGGCGACGTCGCGATGTTCTTCGTCGAACCGGTTGGCGGCATCTATTACCCGCTCGCCGGCGGCGCCGCGGTGGCGACCGAGGAAACCCCCGGCGTCTTCGAGCTGCCCGCCGACGCCACCGGGGAAGCGCCCCTTTCCCTCTCCGAGAGCGCCGTGCTGGCCGCTCTCAACCCGCCGGTGACCCCGCCAGCCGGGCCCTCCTCCGGGGGCACTTCCCAGAATCCTCCGCCTCCGCCGCCTGCACAGACGAAGCACCGCAAGCACTGCAAGGCGAGCAGGAAGAAGGGGAAGAAGGTCAAGGCGAAGCAGCGCTGCGCTCACCACAAGCACCGCAAGCACAAGCGGCATCGGGCGAACGGCAAGAAGTAGTCCCGATCGACTGGATCAGGCGAGGTCGATCCAGGAGCGCAGCTCGACCCCGGCGCTGGCGAGGGCGGCGCGGACACCCGAATCGCAGAGCGTCCGCAGCTCGACCTGGCGCTCGCGGTCGTAGCTGCTCGCGACGGGGCCGGCAGCCGGGTGGCAGCCGAGCTCGGTCCAACCGGCCGGCAGCGCGGCGATCAGGCCGACCAGGGCATCCGGTTCGATCGTCTCGGGGTAGGGCTGGCCCTTGCCGTCCTGCCCGTAGAAGCCGCCCTCGTAGCGGACCTCGCGGTCGCGCAGGGGCACGCCGAGCTCGTCGGCGAGGGTGGCGGCGACCGTGGCGGTTGGCTCGGAGAGGTGGACGTGCTGGTGGGAGTCGAGGTGGGTCGGGTCGCGGCCCAGCAGGGAGCGGAAGAGCTCAAGCTGGGCGCGGCACTCGGCCTCGACCGCCGCGGCGTCGTCGGGATCGCAGTGGCGGTAGGCCTGGATCCACTCGCCGCGCGCGTAGTCCCACTGGCCGAGGTCGAGGTGGAGGCCGACAGCGAGGCCGGGATGGGCAGCCGCCTGCCGCACCGCCTCGGCCGCGGCGGCCTGGCGCACCATCAGGCTGGCGGCGGTGACGACCCCACCCGTGTGGGCCGCGAAGATCCCCGCGTTGACCTCGGCGGAGAGGCCGAGGTCGTCGGCGTTGACGATCAGGAAGCGGGGCTCCGTCACAGCTCCAGCTCCTCGGCGATCTCGACCGCCTCGGCGGCCCAATCGTGTCGCTGGCCCGGCGGCGGCTCCCACTCCGGGGGCGCCCAGCCGAGCCACTGGATCGCCACCTGAAGGCGGGCCAGCTCGAGGTCGCGCGGGTTCGGCGCCGCGGCGCCGCTGGCCTCAACGTAGGCCTCGCGCATCGCCGCCCGGTCGGCGGCCGGCCAGCCGCTGACCAGCGCCGCCAGGTCGAGCGTTCCCGGGCCGGGGCCGGCCAGCTCCCAGTCGACGGGCGCCACCCGGACGCCGGCGCCGCGATCGTCGATCAACACGTTGGCAGCGTAGAACTCGCCGTGGAGCAGGGTCCGGGGCATCGCCGCGAGCGCCTCGACCACGGCCTCGTGCCGTGGCACCAGCCACTCCAGGGTGGCGCGGCGGCTGTCGTCGGCGGCGAACCCGCGCGCCCGGGCCAGCCAGGACCGGTGGAAGCCGGCGTCGCGCTCGACCAGGGGGCAGCCGCCCAGCTCCTGGCCGGCGAAGGCGCCGTGGAAGCGCGCCAGCCAGCGGGCCGCCTCCTCCCAGATCTCCCGCTCGCCGATCTCGACGAGGCTGCGGCCCTCGATCCGCTCGATGAAGAGCCAGCTGCGGCCCTCGTCGCTGGCGGCGCCGAGGAAGCGCGGCGGGCCGGCGGGGCCGCGTGGCAGCAGGTGCTCGTAGACGCACGCCTCGCGGCCGCTCTCGTGCAGGAAGCGTGGCTTGGCGAGGCGCGCGGTGGCGTCGAGCTCCTCCCAGTTCGGCCGCTTGCAGACGATCGTCCCCCGACCCGGCCCCGCTCGTTCGACCTCGAGCTCTTCGACCGGGAAGCTGGTCCGGTAGGCCGAGGGACGGCGCCTGACCACCTCGATCCCGGCCAGCTCGCTGGCCGCCAGCGCCCGCTCCAGCGCCTCCCATCCGCCGTCTCCGCTCATGCGCTGACGCTCCGCTCGGGTACCGCCAGGCGCTCGAGCAGCGCCGGCAGCACCCGCGCGGCGTCGAGGTGCTCGACCGCGATCTCGCGGGCGGCCCGCCGGTGCGCCTCGAGGTCCGCCTCGACCCGCTCGACAGCCGCCGCGGCGCCGGCGAGATCGTCGTAGGCGAGCAGCCCGGCGCCGGTCGGCAGCGCCGCGCCGAAGCCGGTGTCCTGGGCGACCACCGGCCTACCGCTGGCCAGGTAGCAAGCGCTGCGATCGCTGAACCAGCCGCTGCGGGAGGCGACGTAGCCGCTCTTGGCGACGCCGAGCTCGCCGCGCGAGCGGCGCACGAACTCGGCGTAGGCGCCGGGCGTCCCGGCCACGTCGAGCGGATCGACGAGGTGCCAGCCGTTGGCGGCGAGCGCCGCCAGGTCGGGGCGCTCCTCGGGATGGATCGCGAGGGCGGGCTCGAAGCGGGCGCCGCAGCGCCGCGGCAGCTCGAAGAGCTCCCGGAAGGAGTGGGCGCGCTGGCCGTAGCTCACCCCCCCACGCTCGGTCGAGCCGTAGCTGCGCCAGTTGCCGACGCTGGTCCAGGCGCTGCCCGGGGCCTCGGCGAGCGGCCAGCGGCTCAGCTCGACCGGCGGCAGGGTCGGGATCCATTCGCGGCCGAGGGTCGGGATCGGGCAGTCGGGTGCGCCGATCCGGGTCCCGACCGAGACGCAGTGGGTGTGGCGGTCGAGGCCGAGGTCGAAGCCCTCCTCGGCCCAGACCTGGTTGAAGCCGGGGTCGAGGTCGACGAAGGCCCGCACCGGGATCGCCTCGAGGAGGCGCTCGTCGCGCAGCAGGCCGGAGAGGTTGAGGAGCAGGTCCGCTTCGCGGGCGAAGCCGGCGACCTCGGCGTAGGAGAGTCCGAGCGTCGACTCGCCGCCGCGCCCGAGCAGGGCGCAGCGGCCGGCCAGCATCGTCAGCGAGCGGAAGTACCCGGCGACGGGACTGCTCGGGTCCAGCGCCGCCGGCTCGACCGGCTCGACCAGGAGCACCTCGTGGCCGAGGCGCTCGAGCCCCTCGACGTACTGCAGCACCGCCCAGGTGGCGCCGCCCTGGTGCGGATCGCCGGCGACCATGCCGCTGAGCAGGATCTTCATGTCAAACCACCCCGATCCGTTCGAGCAGGCGGCCGAGGACGAGGTCGGAGTCGAGGTGGTCGCAGGCCAGCTGGCGGGCCGCAGCGGCGTGGCCCTCCGGTTCGGCGAGGATGCGGCGGGCGCCCTCCTCGGCGCCGGCGAGGTCGGAGAAGGTGAGGAGGCCGGTGCCCACCGGCAGGGCGTCCCCGACCCCGGTGTCCTGGACGAGCGCCGGCCGGCCGCTTGCCAGGTAGGCGGCGGTGCGGTCGCTGAACCAGCCGCAGCGGGAGGCGACGTAGGCGCCCTGGGCGGCGGAGAGCTCGGCAGCGGAGCCCCGTACGTAGTCGGCAAAGGCGTCCGGCGTCGCCGCCACCCGGTCAGGTGGGACCAGCTCCCAGCCGGCGCCGAGCAGCGCCTCCCGGTCGGCCGCGTCGGCGGGATGGATGTCGAGCGCCAGCTCGAAGCGCGCCCCCCCGACCCGCCCCGGCAGCTCCAGCAGTCGGCGGAACTCGTGGTGCTTGCCGCCGGCCGGGTGCCCTGCGACCGCGATCTGGCCACTTGGGCTGCGCCAGCTCGCCACCGTCGTGAAGCGCGACAGTCCCGCGTCCGGCGCCGCCGCGACCGGCCACTGGTCCAGCGCCACCGGCGGCAGGGTCGGGATCCAATCGAGGCCGCCCGTCGGCAGTGGGCAATCCGGCCGGCCGACGTTGAGCCCGACGCTGACATGGTGGTCGTGGCCGGCGACCGAGAAGGCGAGCGCCGGGTCGGCGCTCCAGGTCTGCGTGAAGGCGGGGTCGAGGTCGACGTAAACACGGCGCCGCGGCGCCACCCCCAACGGCCCCTCGAGGTGACCGCTGTGGTTGAAGAGCAGCTCGGCCTCGCCGGCCAGCGACTCGACCTCCGCGGTCCCGAGCCCGGCGAGGCTCTCGCCGTCCTCGCCGAGCAGTGCCCAGCGCCCGCCGAGGCCGTGCTCCTCCATCGCCGCTTCGAGGTGGCGGCGGTTGACCGAGTCGGCGGGCGCGCATGGGGCGCCGGCGTCATCGACGCTGGCGGCGGCGGTCAGCCGCTCGACGAAGCAGACGTCGAAGCCGAGGCGCTGCAGCCCCAACAGCCAGTTGAGCCGCACCCAGGCCTCGCCGCCGTTGAGCGGCTTGTTGGCGATCGGGCCGGCCAGCAGGGCGACGGACATGGCGCCCGAATCAGCTCCGCGGCTGGCCGTTGCGGGCGCCGCCGTCGTCGCCGCGGACGAGGACCCGGCCGAGCGGCTCGCGGCTCTCGTCCTCGAGCACGGCGAAGATCTCGAGCAGGCTGTGGCCGCTGCCTTCCGCGAGCAGCTCGAGCCGGAAGCCCGAGCTCGCCGCCGCCTCCGCGGCGGGAAACTTCTCGGCGACGTCGGGTCGCTCGATCGCGATCCCGGCGCGACCGGCGAGGGAGCCGTCGGCGATCACGACCACCTCGGTCGCGGCCAGCTCCGTGCCGAACGCCCAGCCGGAGATTTCCAGCCGCCCGCCCTCGCGATCGCGGGCGCTGAAATGGCCGTGGACCCGCTCGCCCAGCTCGCGGGTCACCTCGGCGATCTCGAGGCCGTCGGCATCCACGGGAGGGCTGTGGGGGATCGTGCTCACCGGACTTCCAGTCGCTCGAGCAGACGGCCAAGGACGAGGCGCGCGTCGAGGTGCTCCTCGGCCAGGCGCCGCGCCGCCTCTGCGTGCTGGCGTGGGCGGGCGAGGACCTGCTCGGCCGCGGCGACGGCGCCGTCGGGGTCGTTGAAGCTGAGCAGCCCGGCGCCGGTCGGCAGGGCGGCGCCGAAGCCGGTGTCCTGGGCGATCACCGGCTTGCCGCTGGCCAGGTAGGCGGCGCTGCGGTCGCTGAACCAGCCGCCGCGGGTGGCGACGTAGAGCTGCTTGGCGATCGCGATCTCCGCCGCCGAGCCGCGCAGGAAGGCGGCGTAGGAGTCGAAGTCGCCGAGCTCCCGCTGCGGGTCGCGCAGCTGCCAGCCACCGCGCCGCAGGCCCTCGCCGTCGGCGGCGTCGGCCGGGTCGATGTCCAGTGCCAGCTCAAATGGTGCCCCGACCCGGCTCGGAAGCGAGGCGAAGCGCCTCATCTCGTGCGCCCGCAGGCCGAGCCTCCTGCCTTCGTGTTCGAGCGGCGCGAAGGGGCCGCGCCAGCTGCCGACGCTGGTGAAGCCGCGGCCGCCCGCGGCGACCGGCCAGCGGCCCAGCGGCAGCGGCGGCAGGGTCGCGATCCACTCGCGGCCGAGCGTCGGCACCGTGCAGTCGGGGCCGCCGAGATTGGTCCCGACCGTGACGAAGTCGTCATGGCCGGCGAAGGTGTCGGCGAGACCCTGGGCGGCCCAGATCTGCCCGAAGCCGGGGTCGATGTCGAGGTAGACGCGGCGCCGGGCAGCGGCGAGCAGGTCGGGGTCGGTGAGGAAGCCGTTGACGTTGAGCAGCAGCGGCGCTCCCCGCAGCCGCTCGGCGAGCTGGCGGCGCGGCAGCCCCAGCGACTCGCCGCCGTCGAGCAGCAGCGTGTAGCGGCTCTCCAGCCCGGCGACCGACATCGCCGCGGCCAGCCAGCGCGCCTGCGCGGAGCCGGCCGCCACGGCGGCGCCGCTGCCCTCGAGGCGGTCGACGAAGTGGACCTCGTAGCCGAGTTCCTGGAAGCCCAGCAGGTAGGAGAGAAAGGCCCAGGCGTGGCCCGGGCGCCGCGGGCGCTGAGCGATCGATCCGCTGACGACGATCGTCTCCATCAGGCCTCGTAGCCGAACCCCTCCAGCAGCGGCGCCAGCAGCTGGTTCGATTCGTCGGCGAGCTCGGCGGGCAGGTCGTTGCGCCAGCGGCCGATCGTCCGTCTCGGGTCCTCGACCGTGCGGTGGCTGTCGAGCAGCTCGTCGGGCTCGCTGGCCCGGGCGAGGACGTCGCCCACGGCCGGCTCGTCGGCCGGCAGCCCGAGGTACTCGAAGATCCGCGCCAGGGTCGCCTCCGGCTCCAGGATCAGGTCCTCGTAGCGGACCAGCAGCGCCGCGTCGCCGCGGCGTCGCCAGCGGTCGAGCAGTTCCTCGGCGTCGACCCGGACGCGCTCGACCAGGTACTCGGCCTTGCTCATCTCGGCGTCGTGGCCGAAGCCATGGTCGCCGCGCTTCTCGTTCCAGGCGAAGACCGAGCTGAGCCGGTCGCGGAAGTCGCGGACCAGGATCAGCTCGCGGGCGCGCGGGAAGACTTCGCTGGTGAGGTCGAGCAGGACCGGGTCGAGCAGGAACTTCTCGGCGAAGTACCTGACCCCCTCCTGTTCGCCGCTGCGGCGCGCGACCTCGCGGTAGAAGGCCTCGATCCGCTCCTGGCAGACCGCCGCCAGCTGCCGCACCGACTCGTTGCCGAGCCAGTCGGCCATGCCGAGGTCGACCGGGGCCGGCAGCGCCACCGCACCGTCGCCGAGCCACCAGCGCGGCTGGTCCCAGCGCTCGGTGTGGATCTCCCGCAGGTAGCTCTTCGGCGCCGTCAGCTCGCGCAGCACGGTCAGCCAGTAGGTGGCGACCCGCGGCTCGAAGACCAGCGGCTGGAAGGCGAGGATCGAGGGGTGGCAGCTGAGCAGCCGCGCCAGCCACTTGGAGCCGCTGCGGCCGATCGTGGTGATCATCGCCGGGTCGATCCCCGGGTCGCGCGGCACCGCCAGCAGCTGCCGCGAGCCGGCCACCGTCGCCAGCGGCCGCACGCTGCCGTCGCCGAGGACGGCGACGACGTCGATCGAGAAGCGCGGCGCCAGCTCGATCGCCCGCACCAGCACCTCGAAGCCGACCGCGCCCTCCACCTCCCCATCGGGCCCCGGCGGCGGCGCGCCAGGCGGCACCTCGGCGCTGATCCGGGCCCCGTCGAGGACCCGGAAGGCGGCGATCTCCGCCCCCGGCGGCGGCGCCGCCCAGCCGCGCACGTTGAAGGAGAAGGTCGTCGAGCCCTCGCCCGGGTCCGGGCCGAGCAGGCCGCCGGCCAGCTCCGGATCGGACTCGCCGAAGACCGCTTCGATCGTCACAACCGACATCGCCAGCCTCCTCAGGCCACGCCCGCCGCGGCGTGGGGGTCGAAGCTCTCCATGATCTCGGCGATCCGCTCGCCCCAGATCTCGGTGTGGAGCCACATGTTGTATTCGCTGGGCCCGCGCCGGACCTCGGCCACGTAGGACTGGCCCTCGGGGTGGTACAGCTCGGCACTGGCCAGGTACCAGTTCTCATACCCGGCGCTTTCCAGCCGCAGGCAGAGCTCGGAGTCCTCGTAGTCGCCCTGGACGTAGTGCAGCGGCAGGCCACCGGCCTCCTCGTAGCGCTCGCGGTCGATCAGCACGCAGGCGGCGGTCAGCGCCGGGACCTGCTGAGTTACCTCGGCCGCCGGGAAGTGGCGATGCAGCCCCTTGAAGCGGTGGGCGTTCTCCCAGACCTTGCCGCCGGGCGGCCGGTGGTAATAGAGCCCGGCGTGCTGCAGCGAGTCGTCCTCGTAGAGCAGCTTCGGCCCCAGCGCCCCGATCCGCTCGTTCTCGTCGTAGAACCGGCACATCTCCCCCAGCCAACCGGGCCGGTCGGGGATCACGTCCGAGTTCAGCAGCAGCAGCTTCTCGCCGCGCGCGACCGAGATCCCGAGGCGGTTGGCGCCGGCATAGCCGCTGCCGGCGGTCGGGTTGACGACCGTGAAGGGCAGGCCGTAGAGGGCGAACAGTTCAGCCGCCCGCCGGGCCAGGTCCTCGCGCTGCTCGACCGAGTCGAGCACGTAGACGAACTCGGCCCGGGCGAGGTCGGGGTCGGTGGAGAAGTGCAGCAGCTGGTGCTCGAGGAAGTCGAGGCGCCGGTAGAGGGAGACGACGATCGAGACCTCGGGGTCGGCCGGCGGCTCGCCGTAGACGTCGACCGAGTCGATCTCGGCTTCGCCGACGATCCGCTCCTGCAGGCGGCTGAGGGCGTGGCGGCCGTGCTCGGCGGCCAGCGGTCCCGACAGGGCGCCGTGGTTGGCGAGCTCGCCGAGGATCGTCCCCCGGATCGTCTGCGGATCGGTGTTGGCCGGCGGGCACTGGACCTCGACCGCGGCGCCGCTCGAGGTGCGCAGCTCGACCAGCCAGCCGGCGGTGAGCCGGCTCGGCGCCGGCAGCTCGAAGAAGGCGGTGAAGCCGTGCTCGCGGCCGCCGCCGGCCCCGAGGCCGGCATAGAACTCGACCACGTCGGGGCGTTCGAAGCGGAAGGCCCGCTCGCTGAGGTCGATGCGACAGCCCTCGGGCGAGACCACGGCGAGCTGGCCCTGGCCGTCCTCGTCGTGAGCCCAGCCGTTGATCCAGAAGGAGCGCTCGTCGATCGCGAGGATCCCTTCGACCGCGAGGCCGACGGGCTGGCGCTCGTCGACCACGCAGACCGGCAGCCGCTCGCGCAGCACCTCGCGGAGGCCGAAGAGCTGGGTGCTGAGCGCGACCGACTCGGCCTCGCGGTGCGGGTCGGATATCGCCAGGCCTTCCAGCAGCTCGGCCCGGCGCTCGGCCTCGAGGCCGGCGAGTTCGTCCCGCAGCAGTGCCTTCAGCTCCTCCTCGCCGGCGGCATCGCCGGCCGTGTCGAAGTCGCCATGCTCGCGCGTCAGCAGCTCGACGCTGCCGTCCGCCGCCACCGCCAGGTCCGTCTCCGTGGTCAGGCGCACCGTGCGCCGCGTCACCTCAGGCATCGACCGTCACCGCCTTCCTCTGCTCGATCGTCTCCTCGTACAGCTCCAGCAACCGGGTCACGTGAGCGTCCATCGCGTAGGGCTCGCTGACCCCGTCGCGCAGCTTCTGCCAGAGCCGCGCGTTCTTGGTCGCCCGTTCGATCGTGCGGGCCAGGCTGACGGCGTCGCCGGCCCGGAAGTGGATCCCGTCGACGCCGTCGCTGACTTTCTCCGCCATGCCGCCGATGTCGCTGCAGATGATCGGGCGGCCGTGGAAGAACGCCTCCTGGATCACCAGCGGCGAGTTCTCCCACCAGATCGAGGGGATCAGCACCCAGTGCAGGTCTTCCATCAGCCGCGGCAGCTCGCTGTGCTCGTAGGAGCCACGGAAGCTGACCCGCCCGCGCAGGTCGCGGGTGCGGGCGGCGAAGTCGTCCTGGAACTCCTGCGACTGCAGCTCCAGGTTGGCGCCGTGCAGCCAGAGGTGGGCGTCCACATCAGGCTCCAGCATCGCCATCGCGTCGAGCATCACCTCGGCGCCCTTGAAGCGGCTGAGCTGGCCGAAGAAGCCGATGTTTGTCGGCGTCCGCACCTGCGAGGGTTTGCCGGCGCGCCGCTCGGGCGCCCGCCGGCCGTACTCCTCGACTTCGATCCGCTCCTCCTCGATCCCCCAGGTCACGTACTTCTCCATCAGCTGGGCGCTGGGGGCGAGGAAGCGGTCGACGTTGGCGAAGTGGCCCTTGACGAAGCGCTCGCGCAGGAAGAAGGCCTGCGGGCTGAGCTCGGGGAAGCATTCGTTGCAGCGCCGCGGCGAGGCTTCGCCGCAGAGCTCGTCGCCGGAGGTGCGGACCATCTGGCCGTCGCGGTGACAGATCGGCAGGAACTCGTGCAGCGTGTAGACGATCGCGGCGTCGGGGAGGACGCGGCGGATCTGGCTGACCAGGTCGACGCCGATGAAATGGGTGTGCTGGAGGTGGACGACGTCGGGCCGGTGGGCGAGCAGGTAGTCGGTGAGGTGCCGCGAGTAGAGCGACTTGTCGCGCGAGGTGAGGGTGAAGAAGTCGAAGTGCTCGGTCTCAGTGAAGACGAACTGCTGCCCGGGGTCGCCGTTGACCGAGCTGAAGGGGGTGCCGGGGTGGGAGACGCGGCGGCGGGCGACGTTGGAGCCGATCCGGGCGAGCATCATCGGCTCGATCCCCGGCGTCTCCCGCATCTCCTCGTAGAGCTCCAGCGCGTAGGCCTCGGCCCCGCCCGGGTGGAGGGTCGGATGGTTATGGGCGACGAACAGCACCCGCAGGTCGCTCATCGGTCTCCTTTCGTGTCCTCGATCGCGAAGACGCGGCCCAGGTGACGCTGGTCCGCGACCTTCCTCATGTCCTCGTCCAGCACCGCTTCGATCGCCGCGTGGGCGGCCAGCCAGCGGTCGGTCCCGCGCGGCACGACGACGTACTCGGCTCCGGCCCGGCCACGCTCGTGCAGCTCGACGATGGCGCCGGTCGTGTCGTGTCCGGCCAGCGGCATCGGGCTGGCCCGCAGCGGCGCCAAGGCCGCCGCAATGCCGTCCTCCTCCGCTTCGAGGACGACCAGCGCCGCTTCCTCGGGCAGCAGCAGCGCCAGGAACTCGCGCAGCTGCGCCGCCGAGGCCCGCGGCGGGCCGAGCGGCGTCAGCAGCAGCGGCGGTGGCTGCTCGGCGGCGAGGCTGAAGATCGTGCAGACGCCGGGCGCCTCGGCGACGAGCCGGCCGTGGCCGCCGAGATGCGCGGCCAGACCCTCGTAGTAGTCGAGCCACCACTGCGCCGTGGCCGGGATCACCAGGTACTCGGCGCCGCGGCGGCGCAGGTCTTCGAGCTGGGCGATGATGCTGCCGCCGTCGCGCGGGTGGTGCCCGGCGTAGCCGCCGCCTTCGCCCTGCGGGAAGTGGGCGGCGGCGAGGTTGGGGAGCTCGAGCAGGGCCGCGTCGCCCTTGCTGACGACCAGCACCGAGGCGCCGGCCGGCACGTTGGCCAGCACCGCCGCCTGCACGCGGCCGATCAGCTCCGCGTACTCGACCTCGCCGAGGCGCCGCCCTTCGCTCATCGCGCCACCTCCCCGAGCGCCGCCGGCGCCGCCGCCTCGGCGAGCCGGAAGATCGTGCAGGCGTCGCCCTCGCTGGCCGCGTAACGGCCGCGTAGGTGGGCCGCGAACCCCTCGTAGTGCTCCAGCCACCAGAGGGCGGTCGCCGGCAGGACCAGGTAGGCGGCGCCGGCCGCGCGCAGCTCCTCGAGCTGGGCGATCGCCTCGCCGCTGTCGCGCGGGTGGTGACCCAGGTAGCCGCCGCGCCGGTCCTGCGGGAAGTGGGCGGCGGCGCGGCCGCCGAGGTCGACGAGGGCGCGGTCGCCGCGACTGACGACGAGCACGGCCGCATCGCCGGGCACGGTCTCCTCGACCGCGGCGCGGACCCGCTCGACCAGGCGGCGGTAGCCCAGCGAGTCGGTCGCGCTGAGCGCCTCGCCCGGCGCCGGCGCGGCGCCCTGGCCCGCGACGAAGCGGCGCTGCAGCTCACGGGCCTCCTCCTCGAGCCGGTTCGCCTCGGCAAGCAGGCCGCGATGGTCGACGCTCGCCCCGCTGGCGCTGCCCCCAGCCGCCTCGAGCCAGCCGCCGCTCCCGGCGCCGCCGGCGATCGCGGTCAGGCGCATCACCTCGGCCAGCAGGTCGGAGACCTGGCGCGCGTAGGCCTCGAGCAGCGGCTCCAGCTCGTCGCGGCGGCCGTCGTCGACGATGCCCAGCTGGGGCGAGACGGTCAGCCGCAGCGGGTAGCTGGCCGCGTACTCGAGCCCGAGCAGGCCGTCCTCGACGTAGACCGAGAGGTCGTCGCGGCGGACCGATTCGCGCCAGCGCTCGCGGTAGAGGGCGAGGCTGCGCTCGAAGCGGTCGCCGCGGCCGCGCGAGGCCGACTCGAGGTGGACGACCTCCGCCTCGTGGCAGTAGTGCACCTCTCCCCCGCGCTGCCCCGCGCGCAGGCAGAGGTCGACGTCCTCGAGCGAGTTGAGGTAGCCGCGGTCGAAGCCGCCGAGCGCTTCGAAAGCCTCGCGACGGACCAGCATGCAGGCGCCGGTGACCGCCTGCAGGCGCCGCGAGCGGTTGACCTCGGGGCGGTCCGCCGGCAGGCCGGCGTAGAGGTTGTGCGGGTAGCCGTCCTGGCCGAAGACGACGCCGGCGTGCTGGACGTCGCCGGTCGGGTAGACGAGCTTGGCGCCGATCACGTCAGCCCGCGGCTGCCGCTCGGCGTGGGCGAGCAGCGCCTGCAGCCAGCCGGGCCGCGGCTCGGTGTCGTTGTTGAGGAAGACCAGCAGCTCCCCCCTTGCCGCCGCGGCGCCGGCGTTGCAGGCGGCGGCGAAGCCGGCGTTCTCGGCCAGCGAGACGACGCCGATCCGCTCGCCGTAGCCGCGCAGCAGCTCCGCGGTCGAGTCCGGGGAGGCGTCGTCGACGACGATCGCCTCGCAGCCGGGCGGCAGGGTCGGCAGCAGCGCCTCCAGGCAGCGCCGGGTCAGGGCGGCGAAGCCGTGGACGGGGACGATCACCGAGGCTCGCGTCACGCCGCCACCGCCTCTTTCTCCAGCAGGTAGATGTCGCCGCCGCGCTCGTCGGAGTGGACCGAGCGGTAGTTGGAGTCGAGGTGCTCCCGGAAGGCGTCGTAGTGGCGCAGCCACCAGCGATAGGTCGGCGGCACCACCAGGTAGCGGGCGCCGCCGTCGCGGAGCTGCTCGAGGTGGCGGATCGCCTCGGCGCTGTCGGCGGGGTGGTGGCCGGCCCAGCCGCCCTCGGGATCCTGCGGGAAGTGGCGGGCGCGGCGGCCGTCGAGGTCGAGCAGCCCCTCGTCGCCGCGGCTGACCACCAGCACCGTGGCGCCGTCGGGCACGGTCGCGATCACCGCCTCGCGGAGGTGCTGTGCCTCGCGCTCGTAACGGGGGTTGGGGCGGCGCCCGTAGGGCTGCCAGTCGCGGCCCCACTTCTCCGCGTAGCGCGACTGGTTGGCGCGCAGGATCCGCCCGTACTCGCCGCCGGCGACGAGGTGGCCGAAGGAGGCCTCGCCGAAGTGGTGGACGACGACGTCCTCGACGCAGCGCTGCTGGTAGCCGGCGGCGCGGGCGCGGTCGGCGTAGTCGTCGTCCTCGAGCAGGCCGACCTCGTAGCGCTCGTCGAGCGGCCCCAGGCGCAGGAAGGTCTCGCGCCGCAGGGCCAGGCAGAACATCGCCGGCGAGCGCAGCTCGATCCAGTCGCCGGCGAACTCGTGGGCGCGGCGGGCGGCGAAGTCGAGGAATTCGCCCCAGCGGCGGTAGTCGGTCTCGATCTCCGCCTCGTTGCCGATCCGGTTGGTGACCGGCCCGACCAGGCCCACCTCGGGGTTGCGGAGGTGGGCGATCAGGCGCGGCAGCCAGCCGGGCGGCACCATCGTGTCGTTGTTGAGGAGGACGAGGTTCTCGCCGCCGGCCAGCCCCAGCCCCTGGTTGCAGGCGGCGGCGAAGCCGGCGTTGCGTCCGTTGAGGAGAACCCGCACGCGGGCGTCGGCGGCGGCCAGCCGGGTCAGGTACTGGGGGGTGCCGTCGCTGGAGCCGTTGTCGACGACGATCAGCTCCAGGTCGGCGTCGCCGCTGTGGGCGAGCGCGGTCTCCAGGCAGAGGCGGTTGAAGGGCAGGCCGTCGTAGGTGACGACGACGACGCTGGCGCTGCCGCGGCCGAGCCGCGGCGGTCCGTCCCAGGCAGCCGCGGCCGGCTGGCGGGCGGCGACCTGGACGGTCTCGGTCGGCAGCCGGGTCGGCCGCCGGGAGACCGGCTCCAGCACCATGTCGCGCGGGAAGACCGTCTCGGGACGGCGCGGCCGCGGCGCTCCCGGGCGGATGCCCAGGTGCTCGAGCAGCGGCCGCAGGACGACCGCGTGGTCGAAGTGCTCGCGGGCCAGCTCGCGGGCCGCCCAGGCGTGGATCGAGTAGTCGCCGTCGACGGCTTCGATCGCCGCCAGGGCGGCGTCGGGCGAGTCGAAGCCGAGCAGCCCGGCCCCGGTCGGCAGCGCCACGCCGAAGCCGGTGTCCTGGGTGATCACCGGTCGCCCGGAGGCGAGGTAGGTGGCGCTGCGGTCGCTGAACCAGCCGGTCCGCAGGCGCACGTTCTGGTCCTTGGCGACCGTGAACTCGCCGCGCGAGGAGCCGACGTAGTCGCGGTAGTCGTCGATCCCGCGGGAGATCTCCAGGCCGTCGCGGACCCGCCAGCCGTGCTCGCTGAGCAGCTCCCGGTCGGCCGCCTCGCAGCTGCTCAGCGCCAGCTCCAGGGCGGCGCCGGAGCGGCGCGGCAGGTCGAGGTGCTTGAGGAACTCGTGATGCTTGCTCCAGGTGTACCGCTCGCCGGCGTGGGTGACGTCGCGCCACTCCTGGCGCCAGTTGCCGATCGTCGTGAAGGGGTCGGCCGGCTGCGCCGAGCGGTCCGGCCAGAGGTCGAGCACGACCGGCTGGCGGGTGGGCAGGAACTCGAAGCGGTCCTGGCGGGGCAGGCCGCAGTCGGGCTGGCCCCAGTTCTCCGCGAAGGTGAAGAAGGCCGAGTGCGGCTCGAGGAAGTCGAAGGTCTCCTGGACGCCGTGCGCGAGCTCCAGCTGCAGCTGCACGGGGTCGGTCTCCAGGTAGACGAGCCGGCCGCCGGCGGCGAGCTCGGGCAGCGGCTGGGTGCCGCCGTGGAGGTTGAGGATCAGGTCGGCGGAGGCGTAGAGCCGCTCCAGCTCCATCTCGCTCATCCCGAAGCAGCTGCCGTCGTCGTGCAGGGCGCGGAACGCCCAACGGTCGGCCAGCCCGAAGCGGCGCATCGTCGCGGCGATGAACTCGGCGGCCAGGGCGGAGCTGTCGTCGTCGGGGTGCGACATCAGCATCGACGGCGTGCGGGCGTGGGTCTCGACGTAGTAGGCGTCGCAGCCGAGCCGCTCGAAGCCGAGCAGGTAATGCAGGTTCTGCCAGACGACGCCGGCCACCGGCATCTTGCTCATCATCCCCAGCACGACGACCTTGGGACGGCTCATGCTCCCTCCCCCACCTGGGTCCAGGTGAGCGCCCCGACCGGTTCGCGACGGCGCTGGTCGCGGACGGGCCGCCGCCGCTCCCGCGTCTGCGCGTCGTGCAGCTGGCGATAGGCACCGTCGGCGGCGAGCAGCTCCTCGTGGGTGCCGCGCTCGACGACCCGGCCGGCGTCGACGACGAGGATCTGGTCGGCGTGGCGGACCGTCGAGAGCCGGTGCGCGATCACGAAGGAGGTCCGCCCCTCCATCAGGGTGTCGAGCGAGTCGAGCACGACCGACTCGGTCTTCGAGTCGATCGAGGAGGTCGGCTCGTCGAGGATCAGGATCGGCGCGTCCTTGAGGAAGGCGCGGGCGACGCAGATGCGCTGCCGCTCGCCGCCCGAGAGCTGGGCGCCGCGCTCGCCGAGCTCGGTCTCGTACCCGTCCGGCAGCGAGCGGATGAAGTCGTCGGCGTTGGCGGCCGCAGCGGCGGCGTAAATCGCCTCCTCGTCGGCGCCGAGCTTGCCGTAGGCGATGTTCGCGCGGATCGCCCCCGAGAACAGCAGCGGCTCCTGGAGGACGATGCTGATCTGCTCGCGCAGCGAGTGCAGGGTGAGGTCGCGGATGTCGATGCCGTCGACCTCGATGCGGCCGCGATCCGGGTCGTAGAAGCGGACCAGCAGGCTCATCAGGGTGCTCTTGCCGGCGCCGGTCCGGCCGACGATCGCGACCCGTTCGCCGGGCATCGCGTCGAAGGAGATGTCCTCGATCGTGCGCCGCCGGCCCGGGTAGGCGAAGGAGACCCCGCGGGCGGTGACGCGCCCACGCGCCCGGTCGAGCGCCAGCGCCTCCGGCTTCTCCTTGACGACCGGCTCGGTGTCCAGCAACCGCAGCGAGGAATGGAACTGGACCAGCTGCTCGTGGATCATCCCCACGGTCGTGCTGATCTGTTCGAGCGGCTGGTAGACCGAGGTGATGTAGGTGATCAGGACGATCAGCTCGCCGACCGAGATCCGCCCCTCGATCACGTGCCAGGCGCCGAGGCCCATCACGATCGAGATGCCGAGCGCCGAGGCGGTCTGGACGCCGAGCGTGTAGAGGCTCTGGCTGACGGTCAGCTTCACCCGCTCGTCGACCGCGGTCTGCCCCTGTTCGCGGAAGCGCTGGTGTTCGTGGTCCTCGCGGCCGAAGGAGACGATCACCCGCAGCATCGTCATCGCCTCGTTGACGATCGAGAGGCTGTCCCACTCGAGCTTCTGCACCCGCTGCAGCCGCGGCACGATGCGGCGCCCGTAGAGGTTGAAGGAGTAGAAGAGGAAGGGCAGGACGATCAGCGCGATCAGGGCGATCTGCCAGTCGATGATCAGCGAGATGACGAGCATCCCGACCAAGGTCAGAAGAGCCTCGGCGATCGGCGGGATGACCATCACGATCGTCCCGACGGCGGAGGCCTGGAGGTTGATCTGGCTCATCAGCGCGCCGGTCTGGCGACGGTCGTGGAAGGTGAAGGAGAGCCGCTGGGCGTGGGCGAAGAGGTCGCTGCGCAGGTCGAGGACCATGTTCTGCTCGGTCTTCGCGCCCAGGTAGTGGTTGAGCACGGTGACCGCGTTGCCGAGCACGATCAGCAGGAAGCGGGCGGAGACCATGCTGACCAGGACGATCCAGGTGGTCGGGTCGGAGCCGAAGATCGCGCGGACGACCCCGGTCGGTTCGGTTTCGTGCAAAACCTCGTTGAGGATCACCGCCAGCGGCCACGGCTCGGCGAGCCCGAAGACCGCCGCGGCGACGGTCAGGCAGACGACCAGGATCAACCGCTTGCGGTAGGGGCGCAGGTACGGGCCGACCCGCGGCAGCGCCTTCCAGAGCTCCCAGGCGCCGTTCTTCTCGCGCAGCCGCTTCTCCCGGCCGAGCCGGCTGCGCATCCGCACCGGTCCCATCCCGGGGCTCATCGCTGCTCCTCCCGCTCCCTCGCCGTGAGGCTCGCCAGCGGTGCCCGGGCGGCGTGATCCGCGGCGGGGCGCCGCAGGCGGCTGCGCAGCCGTCCCTGCGGCCGGGCCCGCCGCTCGGGCTCGGCGGGTGCCGGTTCGCTGAGGTCGCCGGCGGCGGCGACCGCCACCCGCGTCGCGATCGCCGTGCCCTCGACGCCGAGCGCGACGACGAGGGCGAACAGCAGCCCGATCGCGGTGAGGACGCCGACCCGGCCCTGGTAGATCGCGACCGCCGCCAGCAGGGCCAGGACGACCAGGACCGCGCGGCCCGCCAGGGTCGCCCGCGGCCACATCCGCACCCGGAAGAGCTGGCGGCCGTGGCCGTGCTCCTCGACCACGGTGCGGATCTTGACGCCGCCCAGGGCGCCGGCGCGCAGATCGAGGTCCCAGCGGTCGAAGGGGCCGCCGCTGCGGACGAAGCCGCCGCGGGCGGCGAGGCTGTCCTGCAGGCGCACGACCCAGGCCTGCGGCGAGGCCCACTGCTCGCTCCAGATCGCGACTGTGCGCGGGCGCGGCAGGCTGGGACGGACGGCGGCGCGGCGGCGCCAGGGCGAGAGGCCGTTGCGCAGGCGCCCGGCCAGGCGCGCCAGCGGCTGCAGCAGGAAGAGCAGCGCCGTCAGGTCGCGCCGGCGCAGGGCCTCCAGGCGCGAGCGTCCGGGCAGCGATGGATGGGCGCGCCAACCGCTCGCCACCGCGGCGATGAGAATCCAGGCGCATGCAGCGAGGAAGGGCGGCGCCGCCACCAGCAACGGCTCCCAGACCAGGCCCAGGGCCGAGACGACGCCGAGCACGGCGAGCAGCAGCAGCCCCTCGGGGGCGCCGAAGATGCCCGGCAGCGATCCCGGCGCGTCGTAGACGGACTGGAAGAGGCCGCTGCCCCAGGTCCCGTAGCGGACCTGGGCGCGGCGCAGCCGCGAGGAGCTCGCCGGCGCCTCGTAGATCCGGCCCGACCAGCGCGAGGAGCCGACCCGGTTATAGCGGCTCGGCCACTTGCGCTCGAGGATCGCCTCGGCCTTGCCGTAGCCGTACTGCTGGCGCAGGTAGCGGCGGACCGAGTCGCGGCGGCGGTGCATCACCACGGCGCCGGCGCTGAAGCCGAGCCGGTGGCCCGCCTTCTGCAGCCGCCAGCAGATGTCGACGTCGTCGCCGGCGACGCGGAAGCGCTCGTCGAAGCAGCCGATCTGCTCGAGCACGTCGCGGCGGAAGGCCATGTTGCAGCCGGGCACGTGCTCGGCCTCCTGGTCGGAGACGAGGACGTGGATCGGCCCGCCGGGCGCCGCCGCCACGCAGGCGGCGACGAAGCCGTCGTCCTGAGGGGGGATGTTCGGGCCGCCGACCGCGGCGTAGTCGCCGCGGCGCATCAGGTCGGCGACGTAGAGCAGCCAGTCGCGGTCCGGATAGGCGTCGTCGTCGAGGAAGGCGACGATCTCGCCCCGCGCGGTCTCGATGCCGACGTTGCGGGCGTGGCCGAGGCCGCGGTGCTGGGTCTCCCGCATGATCGCGCCGTGGGCGCGGGCCATCTCGGCGGAGGCGTCGCGGCAGCCGTCGAGGACGACGATCAGCTCGAAGTCGGGGTAGTCGAGCGCCTCGACGCCGGCGAGGCACTCCTCGAGCGTCTCGGCGCCGTCGTGGGTGCAGACCACGACGCTGACCGCCGGCCACTCGCCGTCGGTGGCGAAGGGGGCGGCGGCGTAGGCGCGGCGCACCGCCTCCAGGGCCGGCTTCGGCGCCCGCTCGCGGTCGACCAGGCCGAAGTCCCAGTCGAGCACGTCGTGGCCGCCGCGATGCCACTCGTCGGTCCAGGCGAAGACGAAGGCGCCGGCGGCGCCGGTGGCGAAGCCGCGGCGCAGCTGCCAGTCGAGCACCCGGGCCTGCGCCTCCTCGCCGTTGCGGCGGCTGTCGATGCCGACCTCGGTCAGCAGCAGCGGCCGGTCGCCGGCGAGGTTCTGGAGGCGGTCGAGGTAGTCGGCGTAGACGCGCTCGTCCTCGAGGTAGACGTTGAAGGCGCTGAGGTCGAGGAACGGCAGCTCGAGGTACTCGGTCGAGGGGTAGTTGACGTAGGTGACGAGTGCGTCGGGGTCGGCCTCCTTGGCGGCGCAGAAGAGCCGCTCGAGGAAGCGTTCGACCCGGCGCCCGCCGTGCCAGCGGACGATCGCGGCCGGGATCTCGTTGCCGATCGAGTAGCCGAGCAGGGCCGGGTGGGCGGCGCACTCGGCGACCTGGCCGCGCAGCCGCCGGACGATCTCGCGGGTCCGATCGGCGTCGTCGAGGAAGGTCAGGTGCTGCTCCCAGGCGAGCCCGGCCAGCACGTGCAGGCCGCTCGCCTCCGCCTCGTCGAGCAGCCACGCGGGCGGGCGCTCGTAGGTGCGGATCGCGTTGACGCCGGCGGCGGCCATCTCGGCGAAGTCCTCGCGGACCAGCGGGCGGGCGGGGAAGGCCTCCCCCTCGCGCGGCCGGAAGGTCCCGTAGGTCACCCCGCGCACGTGGAACTTCTCGGTCCCGAGCAGGATCGACCGACCGCTGATGCTGAACCGCTGCCTTTGAGTCTTCATGAGGGAACCGTCAGTCGCTCCTGTCTGGGGGGTCCAGAACGGAGTCGGCTCGCCAGCCGGGGAAAGCACCTTAGATGCGGCCTCCCTTGCACTGGACATCTGTTCCAATCGGGCGGCTGATCGACAAATGGGCGATTTGCAGTCCCTTTGCGTTGCTCTAGGCTCGCCGCCGGATGAACTCCCTGGTCACCGGCGGCGCCGGCTTCATCGGCTCGAACCTGGTCGACGCCCTGCTCGCGAGGGGCGACGAGGTGACGATCGTCGACGACCTCTCGACCGGGCACCGCCGCAACCTCGAGGCCGCCCTGGCGGCGGGCGCCGAGCTGGTCGAGCTCGACGTCCGCGACCGCGACGCCCTCGAACGGACGGTCGAGCGGGTCGCCCCGGAAGCGCTCTTCCACCTCGCCGCCCAGATCGACGTGCGCAAGTCGGTCGCCGACCCCGCCTTCGACGCCTCGATCAACGTCGGCGGCACCGCCAACGTGCTGGAGGCGGTGCGCCGGGCCGAGACGCCGAAGCTGGTCTTCGCCTCGACCGGCGGCGCCATCTACGGCGAGGGCGACGGTCGCGAGCTGCCGCTCAGCGAGGCCGAGCCGGTGGCGCCCCTCTCCCCCTACGGGCAGAGCAAGCAGGCGGCCGAGCTCTACATGTCCCTCTACGAGCGCCTCTACGGAGTCCCGTCGGTCTGCCTGCGCCTCGGCAACGTCTACGGCCCCCGCCAGGACCCGCTCGGCGAGGCCGGCGTGATCGCGATCTTCTGCGGCCTCCTCCGCGAGGGCGGCCAGCCGACCGTCTACGGCGACGGCCGCCAGACCCGCGACTACGTCTTCGTCGGCGACGTCGTCAGCGCGATGATCGCCGCCGCCGACTCCCCCGCCCGCGGGCCGGTCAACGTCGGCACCGGCATCGAGACCGACGTCCTCGCCCTGATCCGCGGCCTCGCCGAGCTCGACGGCGGCGCCTTCGAGCCCGTCTTCGCCCCACCCCGCACCGGCGAGGTCCAGCGCATCACCATCGACCCCTCCCGCGCCGAAGCCGAGCTCGGCTGGCGAGCCGAGACAGGCCTCGCCGAGGGCCTCGAAATCACCCTGCGCTCGCTCTAGCCGATCCGGCCCCGCCGGAAAGAGATCCCTGACAAATCGCCGCGGCGCCCGTTTCGGTCAGCGATGACCGTCGCGGCCTCCATATTCGTCCTCGTCCTCGGGGCCGTCCTCTTCCTCGCCGACCTGGAGCTCGGCGACGTCTCCCTCCGCACCCCCGGCCTGATCCTCATCGTCCTCGGCGCCGCCGGCATCTGCCTCGGCCTGATCCAGCACGCCTACTGGGCGCGGCGGGGGCGGCGCCCCAGTGCGGACTAGGCCGAGCGCGTCGCGCGGCATCGGCGCGACGCTCAGCCGCGGAGGGCCAGCGCCCGCTCGAGGTTGGCCTCCAGCAGGGCCACGATCTCCGCGTCGAAATGGCTGCCGCTGCCGCCGCGGATCACCGTCATCGCCTCCTCGGCGCTCATCGCCGGCCGGTAGCTGCGCTGACTGAGCAGCGCGTCGAAGACATCGGCGACGGCGACAATCCGGCTCTCGATCGGAATCGCCTCGCCAGCGAGGCCGTGCGGATAGCCACCGCCGTCCCAGCGCTCGTGGTGGGTGAGCGCGACCCGCGCCGCCATCTGCAGCAGCTCGCTCTCGGAGCCGGTGAGGATCTCGCAGCCGACCAGGGTGTGGCGTTGCATCTCGCGGCGCTCGGCCTCGCTGAGCGGTCCCTCCTTGCGGAGGATCGCGTCCGGCGTCGCCACCTTGCCAACGTCGTGCATCGGCGCCGCCGAGCGCAGCAGCCGCACCTGATCGGCCCCAAGTCCATAGGCGCTGCCGAGCATCGCCGCGACGCTGGCCATGCGGTTGATGTGCTGGCCAGTGCCGGCATCGTGCATCTCGATCGCCTTGGCCAGCCGCTCGACGGTCTCCTGCTGGGATGCCTGCAGCTCCTCGATCGCCAGCCGCTGGGTCTCTGCCAGCTCGCTGCCGAGCCGCTCAGCCCGCTTGCGTTCGGTGACGTCGGTGGAGATCCCGGCGACCCCGACAATTCGGCTGTCGTGGTCGACGAAGGGGAACTTGACGGTGTCGAAGGTGACCTCCTCGCCGCCGATCTGCAGGGTCTCCTCGCTCTCGAAGGTGCCTCCTTCCTCGAGCACGAGGCGGTCAGTCTCGGCGACCAGCAGCTCCGCCGCGGGAGACATGAAGTCCGAGTCGGAAAGGCCGATCAGCCGGTAGGGCTCGAGCCCGGCCAGTTCGTGCGCGACCCGGTTGGCGAGCATGTAGCGACGTTCGCGGTCCTTGATGTACATCGGCACCGGGGCGCGGTCCATCAGCATCTGCAGACGGTCCTCGAGAGCCTGACTGTGAGCGCGGGCGGCGACTTCGAGCTGCCGCCGCCGCAGCGCCGTCATCGCAGCGACTAGCAGCTGGCCTGGCCAGAAGGGCTTGATCAGATAGCCGTGCACGCCCATCTCGAGGGCGCGCTCGACGGTCTCAAGCTCGTCCTCGGCGGTGACGAGGACGACGGCGGTGTCGGCGGGGCCGTCGAGGATCTCCCTGGCGAGGACCAGGCCGGACTCGCCCGGCATCTGGATGTCGCAGAGCGCCAGGTCGAAGCTCTCATGGGCCAGCTTTTCGCGGGCGACAGAGACGTCTTCCGCCATCTCGCAGGCGTAGTAGCGGCCCAGCGTGCGCTTGATCAACCGCAGGATCTCGCAGCGGTCATCGGTGGCGAGGACACGCGTGGGCGCCAGCGTCGTGGTCATCGGCGATCGTCGAGCAGACCATGGACGGTTTGGAGGAGCGCGGCGGCATTGAACGGCTTCTCGATGAAGGAGCTGTCGTGGGCGTCGGCCAGCGCCTCGGGGGCGAGAACCTCATGGCTGTACCCCGACATGAAGAGGACAGGCAGCTGCGGCCGCACGACTCTCAGCCGCTCGACCAGGTCGGTGCCGAGCATCTCCGGCATCACCACGTCGGTGAGCAGAAGGTCGACGCCGCTGTCCTCGCCGCCGCAGATCTCGAGCGCCTCGCTGCCGCTGGGAGTGCTGATCACCTCGTAGCCGCCGCGGAGCAGGATCCGCTCCGCCATCCGGCGCACGTCGGGCTCGTCCTCGACGACGAGGACGACCTCCCCACTCCCGGGTGGCGGCTTCTCGTCAGCTGCCGAAGCCGGCCGCGGCTCGGTCATCGCCGCCGGCAGGTGGACCTTGACGGTGGTGCCGACGCCGGGCTCCGAGTAGAGGTCCACTCGCCCGCCGGCACCGGTGACGATTCCGTAGACGGTCGCCAGTCCAAGGCCGGTCCCGTCCTCCTTGGTGGTGAAGAAGGGCTCAAAAACCCGCTCCAGGGTCTCCGCGTCCATGCCCTCGCCGGTGTCGCTCACCTTGAGCCGGGCGTAGCGCCCCGCCTCGGTGTCGGGGTGCAGGTCCGCGTATTCCTCGTCCAGCTCGACCGATTCGACCTCGACCACGAGGCGGCCGCCCTCGGGCATCGCGTCGCGGGCGTTGACGGCGAGGTTGACCAGCACCTGCTCCAGCTGCCCCGGGTCGATCTCGATCGCCAGCTTCTCCTCGTCGAACCTGGTCGTCAGCTCCACCCGCTCGCCGAGCGCGCGGCGCAGTAGGTTGGCGAGGTCGGAGACCACGTCGCGCAAGTAGAGGATTTCCGGCTTGGCAACCTCGCGGCGGCTGAAGATCAGCAGCTGCCGGGTCAGCGCCGCCGCGCGTTCGGCGGCGCGCCGAATTTCGACCACGTCCTGTTTGGCGCGGGAGCCGGCATCGAGCTCCTCGTCAACGAACTGGGCGTAGTTGAGGATGACGCCGAGGATGTTGTTGAAGTCGTGGGCGATTCCACCGGCCAGTTGGCCGACGCTCTCCAGTCGCCGAGCTCGATCGAGCTGGCGTTGCAGGGCCTTCTCCCGCTCGCCCTCAGCGCGGTCGGTGATGTCGCGGATTGCCGCCGTGGCGAGGCGCCCGTTGTCCGTCTCAATCGAGGAGAGTGAGATCTCGGCCGGGAACTCGCTGCCGTCCCGGCGCCGCCCGAAGAGCTCGAGGCCAACTCCCATCGGCCGCGTCCGCGGCTCGGCGAAGTAGGCGGCTCGGTGGCCGGGGTGGGAGCCGCGGAAGCGCTCGGGGACCAGCATCTCGACCGGCTCCCCGAGAAGCTCGTCACGGAGATACCCGAACAACGCCTCCGTCTGACTGTTGACGAGGACGATGCGGCCGGACTCATCGACCCCGACGAAAGCGTCGGGTGCCGCCTCCAACAGCTGCTCGAAGGTCGAGTTGGAGCCGGCAGAAACGTCCGCGGAACTCACCTGCGGATCTCCCTTTCAGTTGGTCAACTCAGCCCAAATTTAACACTCATACCACTCATACGGAGAGTCCGGGGGACGAACGTTGCAAAGGCAGAACGTACTATTTATGGGCAGGGCGTCTTTTTACACTGTCATGTGCGCGTTCTTAATTCATGCTCCAGAATTTCGGTGCAGATCACCAATCGCAGGGCCTCCTGATGCCGGCGTCATACCCAGCGCCGGGGCGCCCCATGCCAGGGACGACGTCGATCGCCCTCAGCCGGCGCTAGCCCCACTCAAGCGGCGGGTACCCCTCACCACTTCGCGGCCAGTACTGACAGCACTTTACGGTCGTCCTCGACATCGACGGCACCCTGGTTGACACCAACTACCAGCACGCGATCGCCTGACACCGGGCGTTCCGCGCTTACGGCTACGCCATCCAGCTCTGGAAAATCCACCGGCACATCGGCATGGGTGGCGACCAACTCGTCGCGGCCCTGATCGGAGAAGCCGGCGAGGAGGCCGCCGGCGAGGCGATCCGCCAGGCCGAGGGTGAGGCCTATGCGGAGCTGATCGACGAAGTGCAAGTGATGGACGGCGCCTCCGAGCTTCTCCGCGAGCTCGGCAAGGATGGCGCCTTGGCGAGCTGCGGAGGAATCGTGGCGTACTGCTGAAAGAAGGAAACGGCGCGGTCAATGTTGTGCTGAAGTCCTGAGGTCCAGCTCAGGCCGAGCTTCAGCTTCTTGCCCGGGCGGAGCTCGATCAGCTCGCCGCGCTTGGCATGCACCGGCTCGAAGCCCTCCACGGAGAGGAGTACGTAGCCGTAACCGCAGGGACAGACCTCACGCTCGAGGTCATCGAGGTCATCGACGAGGACCTCGGACTCCTCCGCACAGCTCGAGCAGACGACAACGGCTTGCCACATAGCCACCAAATCGTGCCTGGCCACCCGGACGGAGCCTTGATTCCCGCCCATACGGTTCGCTCGGCATCGATCCGGGGTAGTTGGGCTGACACCCAAGGAGAAAGGCTTACTTAGATGGGAATCATCGACAAGATCACGGGCAAGGCAAAGCAGGCGGCAGGGGACGTCACCGGCGACGCCTCCCTGCATCGCCAGGGAAAACGCGAGGAGCGCAAGGGCGAGAAGAAGGAGCAGCTGGATCGCGCCCAGGAGCAGGCCGACGAGAAGGCGGAGGAAGTGGCCGATCTCGAGCGCAAAACCTGAGCGCCCCTGAGCCAGCCATTCGCTAGATGGACCTCGAGGTGGAGGCGCTCCACAGCGGTGCCAACCTCTCGATCAGGGCGTCAACTGCCGCTTCTCGGATGAGGCCGGAGCGACGGTGGGCAGGCAGTTCACGGCCTGGGATCTGTCGCGCCTCTACAGACTGGGTCTCTAGCCGATTGAAGGCCGCGCTGCTCCGCGACCCGCTCGAAGGCCGCGACAACCTCGGGGTCGAACTGCGAGCCAGCGCTGCGGCGCAGCTCTTCGAGCGCTCTCAAGGGACGCATCGCGACGCTGTAGGGGCGCTCTGAGACCATCGCCGCGTAGGCATCGCACACAGCGACTACCCGCGCGCCGAGTGGGATCTGCTCGCCGCGCAAGGAGTCTGGGTAGCCACTGCCGTCCCAGCGCTCGCCACTCGAGCGAACCAGGCGCGCGACCGGCACCAGCGCCGCCGCCGAGGCGATGATCCGCTCGCCGATCAGGGTGTGCTGGCGGACGAACTCCCACTCAGAGTCCTCCAGCGGGCCTGGCTTGTTGAGGATCGCGTCGGGGATCGCCATCTTCCCCGTCTCGTGCAGCTGCGCGGCACGGTAGGTCTCATCGCGTTGCTCGGCCTCCATTCCCAGCTCGTCGGCGAGCGCCTGCGCCAACTCGGCGACGTCGACGACCTGCTCGGCCAATTCCGGTTGGCGCTCGCGCAGCGCCGTCAGCAAGACGTCGCGCGACTGCGAGCCGGCCGAGGTCCGCTCGCTGACCTTGTTCGCGTACATCCGCCGGTCGGCGAGCTGCAAGGCCTCACTGACCGAGCCGGCCTCGCTCGGCAACAGCACGTTGCCCTGCGAGGCCCCGATCGCGAACCCTTCGCCGCGCTCGGTGAGCGCGGCGCCGGCGCCGGCGACGATCGCGTCGACCTCCGCCGCCGTGCACTCGGCCAGGAGGCAGAACTCATCGCCACCCAGTCGGTAGGCGCTGCCTTTTGCGGCCGCGAAGAGCTCCAGGCGGCCGCCGAGCCGCTCCAGCAGGGCATCTCCAGCTGGGTGGCCGAAGGTGTCGTTGTAGAGCTTGAAGCCGTCGAGGTCGAACATCGCCAGGAGCCGCAGGGACCCGGCCGCCGCCGGTCGGGTGATCGCACGCTCCAGGTCCAGCATCAGCGCCCTGCGATTGGGCAGCCCGGTCAACTCGTCGGTACGGGACTCGTGCGTGCGCGAGCGGGCTTCCCCCTGGCTCTCGCGCAGCGAGAGGACCAGCCGCACGACGACGGCGATCAGGGTGAGCAGGGAGATCACAGCCGCCGCGCTCGGGGCCGAAGAGAACCGTTCGACCGCCTGGATGCCGATCGCGACCAAGGCCGCGGCGGCGGGGATCGCGACGATCCGCACCGCACGCGATTGCACTGGCTGCCTCGTGCCCGGCGCGACCCAGGCGGCGCAAGCCACCAGCAGGACGCCGCACGGCCAGCCGGCATCGAGAATCGTGCCTTCGACGTAGGTCCCGTTTGCGGCCTGCAGCAGATAGACGCCGTCCGAGACGGCGAGCGTCAGCAGACCGGCACCGAGGACCGCCCAGCCACGTCCCGGTCGCCAGCCGGTGAACGAGGCGGCGGTCACGACCATCGTCAACAGGGTCAGGTCGGCGATCGGGTAGGCAAGGTTGGTCGCGACGGCGAGCGTCTGGCCTTCGTTGGAGGCATCGACGATCGGCCCGAGCGCGAACGCGGCCGCCAACGCCGCGACGGCGGAGCCGACGATCGCGCCGTCCAGCCACCGGGCGGCCGGAAAGGTGCCGATCCTGGCCCGCAGAAGGGCGACCAGCGCCACGTAGGCGAGTGGATAGAAGGCGAGGTAGCCGCCGTCGGCGGGAGAGGGGATCGGCACCGATTCCTGCCCGGCGAGCACCGCCGCGTAATAGATTTCTCCGCCGGTGTAGAGCAGCAGGCCGACGCCGAGCAGCGCCCAAGCCCCCCGCTCGCGGCGCACCAGCGCGGCCCGCAGCAGACAGGCGGCGGCGCTTGCCAGCATCAGGGCGTTGTAGATCCAGGTGTTGAAGAGCGCATCGGTGCCAGGACCGCCAAACCCGACCGCGACGTGCGCGACAAAGGCGGCGAGGAGGCAGAGGGCGAGGAGACCGCCGAAAAGGACCGCCCTCCGCCCGCGCTCGCTCAGTTCGGCAACCACTCCCCAACAATCGGATCCTGGCGGCTCAACCTTGACCGATGCGACCCGTTCGCCGTGAGGCCGGCTCGCGGGGGTGATTTATGACTAAGTCGGTCAACTTTATGTACTATGCCCGCTCGGCCTCGTCCCGACGGCAGCTGGATCGGGCCCGCCCAGCTAACGAGTTGAGGAGGAACCCCTGATGAAACCCCCCGGAATCGTCCCCGCGCCAGGCAGGAGAGGCGCCCTGCTGGCACTGCTCTCGAGCCTCGTGCTCGCAGCCTCGCTGCTGGCCACCGGATCGGCCGCCGCCCACCGGCACGACCAACGTCCCGCCGGGCATCAGCCGAGCTTTGGCTGGTTCCACCACTCACCCAGCGACCAGGAGCTGGCGCTCGACTGGTTCGACGTGAGCAAACAGACTGTCGCAGCGGCCGCCTTCCCGGAGCCGGTCACCCAGAGCCGTACCTGGGCCGTCGCCTGGCTCGGCGCCGCCCGCGCGGTGCGAGACGGGATCGGGTCGCGCTTCCAGGCCGCCGCGTTCGCAACGGCACTGCACGACGCGTTCGTCGCCCAGGTGCCGAGCCAACAGGCGCAGCTCGACGAGGCGCTCGCTTCGACGCTGGCCGATGTTCCGGACGGTTGGGAGAAGCAGCTCGGCATCGTCGCCGGGCGGTACGAGGCGAGCCAGGTCCTATCTCAGCGCGCCGGCGACGGCCTCGACACCGCCTCCGTCGACATCCCCTACACGCCGCCCCCGCCCGGGCCGGGCATCTGGCAGCCGACGCCGCCGACCTTCGGGCCCGCCGTGCGGGCCGGTCAGAAAGACGGGCGCAGCTTCCTGCTCGCGAGCAACGACCAGTTTCGCCCCGGGCCACCGCCGGCGCTGAACTCGCCGGAGTTCCTCGACGCCCTGGCCGAGATCCGTGCCGTGGGACAAGACACGAGCAGCGTCCGCACGCCAGCTCAAACCGATACCGCCAACTTCATCTATCAGGACTCCTACGCCCTCTATGGGCAGGCCCTGCGGGCGGTGCTGGAGAGCACCCACCACTCGCTGCTCTGGGACGCGCAGGCAGTGGCGGCCTTCCACGTCGTCACCACCGACGCCCAGATCGCGATCTTCGAGGCCAAGTACGTGTACACGTTCTGGCGCCCGGTGACCGCGATCAGGACTGGCAGCGTCGACCCCGATCCCTCCTGGACGCCCCTCTGGCCGACTCCGCGCCACCCCGAGTACCCGAGCGGGCATGCTGGCTACGCCGGCGCCGCCGAGGGAGTGCTGACCGCGCTGACGGGCCCCTGGGCGCCGCAGCCAGTGGACGTCACCAGCGTGACCGCGCCCGGCTCGGTACACACCTACGCCCGCTGGTCGCAGATCACCCAGGAGACGATCGACGGCCGTGTCTGGGAGGGCGTCCACTACCGCTTCTCGGATGAGGCCGGAGCGACGGTGGGCAGGCAGGTCGCGGCCTGGGATCTGCCGCGCCTCTACAGGCTGGGCCTCTAGCCACTAAGCCGGGCGGCCGATCCCGACTGGGAAGGCCGCCCGGCTCCATCCGTTCATAGGCCGCGCGCTCGACCTGCTCAAATTAGGGGTGAGCGCGATGTCACCACAGCTGACGATTCCCGCCGCCGACACCCGGCTCCACGCCGTCGACGACCCGGGCGACCTGCCGGCCCTCCTCTTCCTCAGCGGCGGCTTCGGCACCGTGCGGAGCTGGAGCCGCGTCATCGACCGTCTCGACGGCAAGTACCGCGCGGTGCGGTTCGACGCGCGGGCGCGCGGCAAGTCGGGCAGATCCGCCGACTACTCGGCGCAGGCGGCCGTCGACGACATCGGCCGGGTCATCGCCGCGACCGGGATCGACCGTCCGATCCTCGTCGGCTGGTCCTACGGCGCCACGATCGCGGTCCGCTACGCCACCCAGCACCCCGGAGAGGTTGGCGGCCTGGTGCTCGTCGACGGCGCCTACCCGATCACCATGTTCGACGAGGCCGGAAAACAGAAGGTCCGCCGCGAATTCCGTCGACTCGGGTGGATGATGCGCATCCTGGCCGTGCTCGGCCGCTCAGCCCGGATGTCTCCCGCCGAGTCCGCCAACGTCGTGATCGAGATGGACGCCGTCAACGGCAAACTCGGGCCCGACTTCGCGGCGCTGGATTGCCCAACCGCGTTCGTGATCGGCACCGGTGCCCACTCCGGCGCCACCGAGGACGAGATGCGCACCGTGCGCGCGGCGGTCACGGACGCCGAGGAGAGCAACAAACGCGTGTCGGTATTCGCAACGACGCCCCACAAGCACACGCAAATCCTCAGCAAGGCCCCCGACACCGTCGTCGCCGCGATCGAGAACGTCATCGACTCCTGAGTCCTCCCCTTGCCCCCACTTCGCAGACGTCGATCTCGCCTTTATTCCTGCATCTCGGCGTCTTTCGGCCTCAGTGGGGACGGCGGTGGGGCGGCCTAAGGGCAATGAAATCGGGCAAATACAGGGCCAAGCGGGCTACCGTCTCCTTGATGGCTTCTGCATCAGTTGACTTCACCGTCTCCTTCGACGCCCCAGATGAGCAGGGTTGGATCGTCGCACGGGTTCTTGAGGTTCCGGGCGCGATGAGCCAAGGGCGGACCCGCGAGGAAGCCAGGGAGAACGTGCTCGACGCCCTCCAGACGGTCCTGACGCCCGACGAGGAGTTGACCGGCGAGGCGGCCGAGGCAGGCCGCGAGCACCTTCGTTTCACTGCCACTGCGTGAAGCGCCGCGACCTCGAACGCCACCTCCGCACCCATGTCCGCCGCGAGATCGGCCCGGGCCTTGCGCGAGCAATCTGCCGGCAACTCGGGGTGCCCCATGCCCCCAACCCGCGCTGATCAGCGGAAGACCTCCTCAACCGATCGGGTTCGCGGGCGCGGATAGGCAAATCCCGATGGCGATGCAGATCGCGCCGACCACCCGGAGTTGAGTTTCCGGTCTCGCGACCTCCTTGGCATGCAGACCGCCCCCTTGTCGAGACGGCAAGCGGCGTCCCGTGGGGATGACATGGGGGTCAAATTGACCCCAGAGACCCCCTATGACCCCGCAACCCCTGCCTAGAAGCCGAGCGCGAACTTGGCGTCCTCGGTCATCATCTCCGGGGACCAAGCGGGGTCGAAGACCATCTTCGGGTGGACCGCGGTGACGCCGGCGAGGTCGCCGACGAACTCTTTCATCTGCTCGGTCACCTGGGGGCCGATCGGGCAGGCCGGGGTCGTCAGGGTGAAGGTGACGAAGACTTCGGAGCCCTCGATCTCGACGTCGTAGACGAGGCCGAGCGAAACGAAGTCGAGACCAAGCTCGGGGTCGATGACCTCCTCGAGCGCCTCGATGACGTCGTCTTCGGTCAGAACCGTGGTGGCTTGGTCGTCGGACATCACTCCATGGTAGCCAGCCGCACCTGCGACCAGCCGACACCCTCCAGGCACCGGCCTCCCAATCGATCTCACAGTAGATGCCGACCGACTCATAATCCGTCGGTCGATCTCCATCCGGATGTGCGGCACCCCTCGCACTGGGACCAGTTCGTACACCCACTGCGCGACACTCCGAGAAGCCGCGCCTCGCCGGCGTCGAGCAGGAGTTCGGTGAGCAGGCCTGATTTAGATCCCCGTCTGCCGTCCTAGGAACCGCCGCCTCCCGGCGCCGAGGGGATCGCGGTTGCGGGAGTGCGAGCCAACGGCCACATTGAGCATCGAGCCTGCATGCTCTGGACATCGTTAGAGATGTCAGCAAGTCGCCGAACGGCAACCGGTGCTGGCATCGGCGAGGGTGGACACCTCCGCGAGCTTTCCACCGACCCCAGATCGTCCACAGGAGCGACTCCCCACCCGTCCGCACAAACGACCAGCCGCGGGACCGCTTGAAGGAGCCATGAACTAAGAACTCATGGCCCCGGCATAGCGCGGTAGACCCACTGCGTCCGCAACCCCGCGTTTGCGTAAACGCAGATACGCGGGCGAGGGAGAACGCGTGCAGCCTCTAGCCGCTTTCCCAGAGCGACAGCGAATCGCCCTTCACCATGAGAGAGACAGTTGGACACCGCACCGGCCGGCCTGCCGCCAAGGCCCTTCGCAACGGTGGTGGCGGTCAGCGGCCCGTCGCCCCTGTATTAATTGAGGTAAGGAACAAGGCCGTCACGCTCGCCAGGACGAAGGCGCTGTCGGGTCGACCCACTGACTGCGGCAGAGCAATCCTACAAACACTAAGGTTTGCGAGTATTTATCTAGGACGTATAACTTAGTTGACTTCAGCCCAAAATAGCGTACTCTTATCGCCCTCGCCCGCCTGAGGCGCAGGGTTACATTTAAGGCGTGTACGCACCTGGCCGGGGACCTTGACGATGACCATCGCAATTCCAATCGCTGCCGCCGTCCTGGGCGCAATAACGGCTGGTCTCGTATCTCAATACATCCGGCGTTCACGACCAATTCTAATCGTGGACGAACTTGCGCGATCTCCAGACATGACGCCACATACCGCGGGAGCAGTTCCGAATCTGGACCTTGCTGCTGCCTGTGGGGACAGCGAGTTCATTCCATCTGAGGTGTCATTGGCGACGCATGACGAGCGGGTCAGCGAAAAGGAATACGTCGAACGGCTTCACGCAGTACTTGATCAAACCGAGATATCTATTGAAGGACTACCTGCCATTACCGATGTGGCGAGATCTCTCAGTGACCTTCTACAGCGCGCAGATTACTCTGCGTTTCAATCGACCTTTGGCAGAGAGTTTCTTCGCCTGTGGCCCCCTCTTATCGTTGGATACGCTCGGGGACGATTCCATTATCACACTGCCGGTCCGTCTCCGCTATCGCTTCCCCCGGAGACCGACCCGCCAGAGACCGATGACACTGCTCTCAATCATTCAGGCCTAGCCCAATACGACGGCGTAGTGTCGAGATCGAACGTTGAGTCAAAGAGCACGGAATTTAGGCATGATGACTGGGAGCACACGATAGTGCAAAATTTTGAGGGAGATGTCTTTATTCCCCTGGCGGGTCCTAGGAATCTAATGTTCCCTTGGCGATATGTTAGTGTGGCTCAGCAGGCGAATGCTCAGGTTTTTGCCTTGAGGACTGCCGTATCTTTCGCCTCGAACTACACTCCTGATCTCCAGGAGATTACCAACTATTTGCTTTCAATAGAGGAAGAAAGTCGTCCTCTATTAGAGTCACTTCAGGCGGGCCTAGAAGAAGAGTTGCGCCAGTATGAGCGTATCGTTGTGAAGGGCTTTGTGGCTAACAGGGGTGGGGTTCCAGTTACGGTTACGAATGCCGCTCGGCTTTTCGTTGAGCTTTCAGGGTATTCATTTACCGACGAGGATCGAATTCTAAAGTCCCATGGAGGGGACCAAGAAATCGAGATGGTTATCGGTGCAGATCGAGAGGATGCAGATCCCGCTTTCGATTCGGCAGTTACGGTTAGTGGCGGTTCAGTCGCTCGATTTGCTGCGACGTCTAAAAAGCGACTTCAAGATTTGCCTGACCCAGAGATTCTTGTTCGGGCCATGACGGGTGGAGAGAGAAAATGTTATCTCGGCACCATGACGGTCTCCCAGGGGCGAAGTCGGATTGGAAGGAGTCGATCAAGATCACAGCTGGTTCCTGTGTATACGGAGCGACAGCCGTTTCGTGATTCTGCTTCAGACGTACAGGTGCCGCCTCGCGGCCCGGGTGGAATCGAGGGAGCTCTAGTGCAATTGGGATGGAATTGACGATCTGCATGTGGACGGTCTTTCTGCCTTTTGCTGGAGAACCGCCGGAGTCTTTGAAACTCTCTGTCTGTGGTTCTGACAGGGCGCGAAATCTTTGTTGACGTGGAGCCTGGCATCCGTATCCGGTTCCGACGGAGCGAGCCGCCTCCGCCCGCCACCTACGCGATCACGCTGGAGAGCCTGGAGGACGGCGACTGGACGACTGTGCGCCTTTGGGACAACGCCGATGCGGTCGACGAGCACCATGAGCACGAGCACACGAGGACGGGTGGGAAGCAGCCAGCAGCAATCCTCGACTTCGACTCCCCCAATGTGGCGATGGCGGCCGCGATAGGAAAGGCCAAGCGGGAGGCTCTGGAGATCGTGAGACAATGGAGGGAATCATGAGCCGCGACGCAAAGACCGATCCTGCAACCGAGCGGGTTCTCGCCAGCATCGATGACGAGGGGTTGGCCGCGCGGTATCCCAACCGGACGCATTTCATCTCGGCCGACAATCCCGACCAGGGCGAGATGGCGACCCGAGCCTTGTTCGATGGCGATCCCGTTGTGATCGTCTACGCCGACGGGCACGAGCTGCTCGTCCGGCCCGAGGAGGTTCACGGCCCCGCGCGCTGGTCCCTCGCCGTGGCGGCGTTTCTGCTGCGCCTCCGTCGTCGTGATCACGGCACGGTTCAGTTTCCCCCTCGCGCACATATCGAGGCACGGGACTCGACCGGCCATCCCATCGCCGCATGAGTGAGATGGCCGGCCTGACGGCCGCTTGAACTTTGTCCCGAAATTCGTCCCGGACCCTAGTCCCGCCGCACCCGCCGCTGGGCCAATAGGCTGCCGAGCCGATGAGCGACTCGGGGCAGATCCTGCGGCGGTCGATTGGCATCGTCTTCAGCGACGGGGGCCTGCTGGCGCTGACCGCGAGCCTGCCCGGCCACCGCGGCGAGCATGGCGAGGAGGTGGTCGCGGCGGTGCTCTGCGACCCGGACGCGGCGCCGGTCCAATTCGACGAGGCGCTGATCTCGACCGAATACGGCGAGGACGGCGTGCAGCGGCGGGCGACCCTGGAGCTGTGGCCCGAGGAGGACTCGGACCGGCCGCTGCGCGGGGGCGGCACGCTGATCAGCTCCAGCCGCGTGCAGCGCCAGGGGCTCGACGCCGAGATCGCCTTCTTCCGCTGGTCGGTCGAGGGCCGCGAGGGCCTCGGCACCTACGAGGTGGCGCGCGCCGATGGCTGAGATCAAGGCAATCGTCTCCGACTTCGGCGGCGTCCTGACGACGCCGCTGATCCAGTCCTTCGCCGCCTTCCAGGACCACAGCGGCATCGAGGCCGAGGACCTCGGCAAGGCGCTGGCGGCGCTGGCCGAGCGCGACGGCGACAACCCGCTCTTCCGGCTCGAGCGCGGTGAGATCACCGAGGTCGAGTTCCTCGAGATGCTGCGCGACGGCCTCGAGCCCCTGCTCGGCCACCGACCGGAGCTGCACGAATTCCGCGAGGTCTACTTCAACGCGCTCGACCCCAACGAGCCGATGATCGAGCTGATGCGTGAGCTGAAGGCGAGTGGCTTCCGGATGGGGATGCTGACCAACAACGTCCGCGAGTGGGAGCCGCTCTGGCGCTCGATGCTGCCGGTCGACGAGATCTTCGAGTTCGTCGTCGACTCCGGCTTCGTCGGCGTCCGCAAGCCCGAAGGGCGGATCTACGAGATGGTGCTCGAGAGGCTCTCCCTCCCCGCCGAGGCCTGCCTGTTCGTCGACGACGTCGAGATCAACTGCTCGGGCGCGGAACGGGCCGGGATGAAGGCTGTGCACTTCCGCGACAACGACCAGGCGATCACGGAGATCCGCTCCGCGATCGCCTGAGTCCGCCGACAACG
>Ga0105247_10000146_pt1 | contig 69556 bp, 64 predicted proteins | sample KBSS24metaG_FD_81519 | JGI IMG/M metagenome (GOLD analysis project Ga0105247, IMG submission 81519) | Switchgrass rhizosphere microbial communities from Kellogg Biological Station, Michigan, USA - KBS S2-4 metaG | ecosystem: Host-associated > Plants > Roots > Rhizosphere > Soil | place... | reverse complement strand
TCGATGCCGTACCTGTTACGCAATGCGCGGTGGGAGGGCTTTAAATCCGGGGACAAGGTTCTGCAGGATTCCTGGAGCGATACGCTCGACCCGCTTTGCGGGTATGGCATGGGAGTCACGGCGGAGAACCAGGCTGAGAAATATAACATTACGCGTCAGGATCAGGATGAGTTTGCTGCGCGCTCCCAGCGTTTGGCCGCGCTCGCGAAGGCAGCCGGAGCCTTCGTGGATGAGATCGTGGCAGTGAAACTGCCGGCCAGCCGTAAGGCTCCGGATGGCGAAACGTTTGATGCAGACGAGGGTGGTCGCCCAGATACTTCGATTGAGAAGCTGTCCCGATTGAAGCCGGCGTTCAAGCCGGACGGCACTGTCACTGCCGGAAACGCCTGCACAATGGGGGACGCGGCATGTGCTCTCGTCCTGACAACTCGCGAGCGGGCGCGCGCCCTGAGCCTGAAGGTGCTCTTCTCGATCATCTCGTTCGCGGAAGGCGCTGTGGAGCCTGCCTTAATGGGGGACGGGCCCGCCCTTTCGATCCCACGGGCTCTGGAGCGGGCGCGCATGAAGCTGAGCGATGTTGACTTCATCGAAGTCAATGAAGCCTTTGCGGCCCAGATGTTGGCTAATGAGCGTAGTCTGGGTTGGAATCGCGACAAGGTAAACGTATTCGGTGGCGCGATCGCGCTAGGTCATCCAACGGGTTTCTCCGGCGCGCGCTTGCCGCTGACCCTCTCCAACATCCTGCGCCGTCACAACAAGGAAATCGGGGTCGCCGGCATTTGCGGCGGCGGCGGTGTCACCTGCGCGATGGTTATCCGTCGCGAGTCCTGATCGTCAGCGCAGGCTCACTCTTCGATGCAACGTCTCAATGATCTTTCGCAGATTGCGAGTCGCCTGCCGCCATGCCCGACACTGGTTCTGCACTCCGCCTGCGCGGAGCCGTCGAGGCTGACCGCATGTCTGGCTTCAGATGCGGAGCGTTTTGTGGGAGCACAGGTGTATTGCCTCATGCCCATGGGAGCGGCTCCCTATGCACACCTTCCCGCCAGCGGGCACCTGCGGGTGAGGACCTTTTTTCCGGGCAAAGGACTGAGGGCCGCGGTGACTGAGGGTCGTGCGCAGTTGTTGCGCCATCCGTTATCCGCCATTCCAACACTCTTCGATGCCGGCGAAATCCGGGTCGATGCAGTGTTTCTGCAGGTCACCCCGCCGGATGAGCACGGTCGAGTGTCTCTGGGCATCTCGGTGGACTACATGAAGGCGGTACTCCGCCAGAAACCCCTGGTGGTGGCCCAGATCAACCCACGCATGCCGCGTACTTGCGGTGACACCGAGATCGATGCGGATCTGATCGACTACTACGTCGAGTCAGAAGAAGGGCCGGAGGCTTTGCTCGCAGTGCCACCGGATGAGACGGATCGCCGCATTGCCACCCAAGTTGCCGCTCTCATCGAGGATGGTGCTGTGCTGCAGGTGGGAATAGGGGCGTTGCCCGATCTCGTTCTGGCCTGCCTCCTCGATCGGCGTCACCTCGGCATCCATAGCGGAATCATCACCGACGCCGTGAGACCACTCATGGAGCGCGGTGTGATTGACAACAGCACCAAGGCGAGATTCAGGGGCGTCAGTGTCACGACAATGGCCGCCGGATCAACCTCGTTCTATGACTTTTTGAACGCCAACTCCGAGATCGAATTTCACCCCTGTTCCCTCACGCATGCGAGGCAGACCTTGATTGGCATCGAGGGGCTGACGGCGATCAACAGCGCGCTCCAGATTGATCTCGCCGGGCAGGTCAACGCCGAATCAGTGGCGGGGCGCGTCGTTGCCGCGCCCGGCGGGTTGCCGGACTTCGTCAGCGGCGCACACTGTGCTCCCCGTGGCCGAAGCATCATCGCACTGCGCTCCCGATTCTGGGATCAAAGCAACATTCTGGCAAAGCTGCCAGCCGCCGCGCCGGTCTCTGTCGGGGGCGAGCATATTGACTACGTTGTCACGGAGTTTGGTGTTGCACGCCTGCGCGGACTGAATTCCGTCCGGCGTGCCGAAGCGCTCATAGGAGTAGCGCACCCGGAGCACCGCGCGGCGTTGGAACGCGAGCTCGCCTACTCGAGACTACCGGAGGCCTGATCCCTGTGGAGCCCGTCCTGAAAATCGACCGCGACGGAGCGATCGTCACTCTCACGCTGAATCAACCCGGGTCGCGCAACCCGCTGACCGGCAACACGGCCGTGCCGGAGTTCGTGGCGGCCTGTCAGGAGATTACCGCGGATTCCTCGGTACGGGTCGTCATTCTCACCGGTGCGGGAAGCGCATTCTGCTCGGGCGGCAACGTCAAGGACATGCAGAAATACGCGGACCAGGCGATCGCGCCGCTGTCTATTCGCCAGGAGTACAGGCGCGGCATCCAGCAACTGCCGCTGGCCTTGTATGACCTCGAGGTCCCAACCATTGCGGCTGTGAACGGCGCGGCGATCGGGGCGGGGTGCGATCTCGCTTGCATGTGCGACATCCGCATCGCCTCCGAGAAGGCGCGCTTTGCGGAGAGCTTCATCAAGGTGGGTATCGTGCCGGGAGACGGGGGTGCGTGGCTGTTGCCTCGTGTCGTGGGGCGCTCGAAGGCCGCCGAGCTCTCGTTCACGGGTGACACGCTCGATGCCTATCAGGCGTTGGAGTGTGGACTGGTGAGTCGAGTTGTCGCGCACGAGCAGCTCATGACTTCTGCTCGCGAGCTGGCCAACCGGATCGCAGCCAATCCCGGACCGACTCTTCGCCTGACCAAGCGGCTCCTGCGTGAAGGCGAGCATTTGCGCCTCGACTCATTGTTGGAGTTGTCAGCCGCCTACCAGGCACTGGCCCACAAGACCCCCCAGCACGAGGAAGCTGTGCGCGCCTTCATCGAGAAGCGCCCGCCGCGCTTCGAGGGTTGAGACTGATGACGGCCGCCTTCCGATTTCCCCCTGTCGAAATTCCGCCGGAACTGGCGCCGTTGCGTCGGGATGTCCGGTCATTTCTCGCCGAACACTCCCATGGCTGGTCCGGCCGCGTGCTGGCGCACTCCTGGACCGGCTTCGATCGCATGTTCACGCTCGAAGTCGCACGCCGGGGTTGGATCGGGATGACCTGGCCGAAGCGTTATGGAGGCGGTGAGCGCTCCGCACTCGAGCGCTACGTCGTAATCGAGGAGATGTTGGCTGCGGGCGCTCCGCTGGGAGCTCACTGGTTCGGCGAACGCCAGAGTGGTCCACTGATTCTGCGGTTGGGCACCGAGGCGCAGCGGGAGCGATTCCTGCCCGCTATCGTGAGGGGGGAAATCTCCTTCTGTATCGGGCTGTCCGAGCCTGGCGCCGGATCGGATCTGGCGAGCTTGCGCTCGCGTGCAACACGGGTCGACGGAGGTTGGCGGCTCAACGGTCGCAAGATCTGGACCACCAACGCTCAACACTGTCAGTTCATGATCGGGCTGTTCCGCACGGCCGGCACACCCGAAACGGACAAGCACCAGGGACTGTCGCAGTTTCTCATCGACCTGTCGGCTGCGGGCATCCAGATCCGGCCGATCCGCGACCTGACGGGAGGTGCGCATTTCAACGAAGTGACTTTCGATGCCGTGTTCATCCCGTCGGAGCTGCTGATCGGAGCGGAGAATGCCGGCTGGGCTCAGGCGAACGCCGAGCTCGCTTACGAGCGCAGTCAACCGGACCGTTATATGAGCTGTTTCCCGCTGCTGCCACTCACGATAGACCGGCTGAAGGCCGCTGGGCCGTGCGATCGCTTGGCGGCGCGGCGCATTGGCCAGGCCGTTACCGAGCTCGCTGTACTGCGCGAGATGTCATTGTCGATAGTGGGTCAGCTCGCCGGCGGCCACGTACCCGCACAGGAAGCGGCGCTGGTGAAGGACATCGGCAATACTTACGAGCAGAGTGCACCGGACCTGGTACGCGAGCTCACGGATTGCGACCCGACCGTGTTGCCCGCGGACGTAGGTTCGGAGCTCCTGGCCACCCTGACGTCGATCGTGCCAACCTTTTCATTGCGCGGGGGCACTCGCGAAATTCTGCGCGGAATCATCGCCAAGGGACTGGGGCTGCGATGAGCAACGAGATCGATGTAGGAACTCTGCTGGCCGATCAGCTCGAGCGCCTGTTGGCCAAAGAACTGACGCGCGAGGTGCGGTTTGCGCTGGAGGAGCGAGGTGAGCTTCCTGGCACGCTTTGGAGAGAAGCCGAGGAGATGGGCACGACGCTGGCCCTCGCGGTCGAGTCCGCCGGAGGGCTCGGTCTCACCTGGGCGCAAGCCGAGCCCGTCATCCGCAAACTGGGACAGCACGCCGTGCCCGCGCCGCTCGCCGAAACCATGGTGGGCGCTTGGGCTGCTGCTGCGGCAGGGATGGCGATACCTCGCGGCTCGTTCGCGTTGGCTGCCGCGAAATTCGTGCTGGATGATCAGGGATTAGTGAGTGGCTGGGACGGCCTCGTACCCTGGGCCGGCACGGCTGATGCGCTACTTCTCATTGCCGAGCGCCACGATCGTGCGTATCTGTGTTTGATCGATCCTGCTCTCTCGGATTGCCAGCCGCTGACCACGTACGCGCGCGTACCCAGCGCACAGCTGCGACTGAAGCTTGTGCGACCCACTGCGTTCGCCGCTGCACCGCCGATATTGCAGCGCTGCGGGCTGTTGGCGCCGATTGCCACCCTGCGCAGCGTACAGATCGCCGGTGTTCTGGCGCATGTGTTGGACTTGTGCGTGGAGTACGCGAACAACAGGGTGCAGTTCGGAAAGCCCATCGGAAAGTTTCAGGCCATCCAGCATCTACTGGCCGAGTTGGCCGGTCACGTGGCTGCCGCGCAAGTCGCAGGCCTGTATGCCTGCCGACGCATCGATTCTGGCGCTGCGGAGGAGGGAGCAGCTGTGGCGAAGACGCGTGCTGGAATCGCGGCTACCCGAGGGGCAGCAATCGCGCATCAGGTGTTCGGGGCCATCGGCGTCACGGAGGAGCACGAGCTCCATTACTACACCCGAAGGCTTTGGCAGTGGCGCGCCGAAGGCGGCAGCGAGCATCTGTGGAGTGAGCGACTCGGCCAGCAAGTACTCGCAGCCGGCGGCGCAGCGCTCTGGCCATTCCTCACAGGCACTGAGTCGGTCTGATGCAGGCCATCGACAGGAGAAGATGTTCATGAGTACCTTCAAGACACGTCCGGTACTGACGGTCGCCGAAGTTGAGACGGTTGCCACGGCAGCACGCGCGGAAGCCTGCCGGAACGGCTGGGCGGTCAGCATCGCCATTGTGGACGAAGGCGGTCATCCTTTGCATTTGCATCGCCTGGACGGCGCTGCACCCGTGTCTGCCTATATCGCCCTGGAGAAAGCCCGCAGCGCGGCGTTGGGCCGCCGCGAGACCGCAGGCTATGAGCAGATGATCAACGCCGGGCGCGTCGCTTTTCTGTCCACCGCTGCGATCACCGGCATGTTGGAGGGCGGTGTTCCCGTGTCGCTCGATGGCCAGTGCGTGGGCGCGATCGGCGTTTCCGGTGTGAAGCCCAATGAAGATGCGCAAGTGGCGCGTGCCGGCGCGGGGATGCTCCTGAATCTGATGTCTGCCAGTAGTACAACACAACACACCTGAGGCGCGCATGTCCGAATTTGTGCGTTGTCAACAATTGCAGGTCGCCCGCTGCCTGCACAGCTTCCTCGAAGCAGAAGCGCTGCCGGGATCCGGCGTGGCGCCCACCGATTTCTGGCGCGGTCTGGATGAATTGATTCATGACCTCGCGCCCTTGAATCGGGAGCTGCTTGCGGAGCGCGACCGGTTGCAGGCAGCGCTCAGTGCCTGGCATCGCGATCATCCCGGTCCGGTCAGGGACATGGGGGCCTATCGGCAATTTCTGGTCTCGATAGGGTACTTGCAACCTGAGCCGCCGAACGTGCGGGTCACTGCTCGCGACGTCGATGCGGAGATCATCGAGCAGGCGGGGCCGCAGCTCGTCGTACCTGTCATGAACGCACGCTTTGCCGTGAATGCCGCAAACGCGCGCTGGGGGAGCTTATACGACGCCCTGTATGGAACTGATGCCATCCCGGAGGATGGTGCAAGCGGACGCAGTTCTACTTATGACCCCATTCGGGGAGCCAAGGTCATCGAGTTTTCGCGGGGTTTCCTGGATCGAGCGGCACCACTCGCTCGCGGATCGCACCGTGACGCAAAAGCTTATGTCGTGGTAGACGGCAGGTTGCGCGTGACCATCGACGATGGCCCGACGCAACTCGAGAACCCGCTGCAGTTCATAGGCTGGCGAGGTGAGGCGGCGCAGCCGACCGCGGTACTGCTCGAGCATCACGGTCTGCACTTCGAAATCCAGATCGACCGCGAGAGTCCGATAGGTAAAACCGATGCTGCCGGAATTCGCGACGTCCTGATGGAAGCCGCTGTTACTACGATCATGGACTGCGAAGACTCGGTCGCGGCGGTGGACGCCCGCGACAAGGTCATCGTGTATCGCAACTGGCTGGGTCTGATGAAGGGCGAGTTGAGCGAGCCGGTGACCAAGGACGGCAGGACTTTTCTACGCACGCTCAATCCGGATCGCGAATATCGCACGGCCGCCGGTGAATTGAAGCTGCCGGGACGTTCGCTGCTTCTGGTGCGTAACGTAGGGCACCTCATGACCACGCCGGCGGTACTGGATCGTGAGGGCCGTGAAGTTCCCGAAGGCATTCTCGATGCCGCGTGCACCTGCCTCATCGCGTTGCACGACGTGAGATCCCGGCGGGCGAACAGCCGCACCGGCTCCATTTACATCGTGAAGCCGAAGATGCACGGGCCACAGGAAGTAGCCTTTGCCGACACCCTGTTCTCCCGAGTCGAGGAACTGCTCGGTCTCCCCGCTGACACGGTGAAGATGGGCATCATGGATGAGGAGCGTCGCACCTCTGTCAATCTCCAGGCCTGTATTGCGGCTGCCAGCCGCCGCGTCATCTTTATCAACACCGGGTTTCTCGATCGGACCGGAGATGAGATTCACACGACCTTCGAGGCGGGTCCGATGATCCGCAAGGGCGATATGAAGTCATCGCCCTGGCTCGGTGCCTACGAACGGAACAATGTGCAGGTGGGTCTGCGTTGCGGCTTGCGCGGCCACGCCCAGATCGGCAAGGGCATGTGGGCGATGCCGGACCGTATGGCGGATATGCTTCATCAAAAGATCGCTCATCCCAAGGCGGGTGCCAGTACCGCATGGGTACCTTCGCCGACAGCTGCCACGTTACACGCACTGCACTATCACCAGGTTGACGTCCAGGAAGTACAGAGCAGCATGGAGCAAGACGCAGGTGAGAACCTCACGGACGCGCTGCTCACGGTGCCGGTAGTGGAAGGCAATCCCTGGAGCCCGGCCGAAATCCAGGAGGAGTTGGATAACAACATACAAGGTATCCTGGGCTACGTGGTTCGCTGGATCAACCAGGGCATCGGGTGCTCGAAGGTGCCGGATATTCACAATGTCGCGCTCATGGAGGACCGTGCCACATTGCGTATCTCGAGCCAACACATCGCCAATTGGCTGCATCATGGCATAGTGACCCGCGAGCAGGTCTCACAGACGATGCAGCGAATGGCTGCCGTGGTCGACCGCCAGAACGCCCATGATCCCGCTTACAGGCCCATGGCTGCGGATCCCCAGCGGTCGACGGCATTCCAGGCCGCCTGTGATCTCGTCTTTAGGGGAAAGGAGCAGCCAAACGGCTACACGGAACCGCTGCTGCATGCATGGCGACTGCGGCGCAAGCAGCTCGACGCAAGTCCGACAGACTAGCGGGCAATCGCATGCTCAGCACAATCTGCCAGGCACCCGTACGCTTGAAAACTGACTATATTTCAGCTTTACTGGAAACCCCGCAGCGGCTTTTTTTCGTGAGACATGACTGTCCGAATCACGTTTATCGAGCACAACGGTACCCGGCACATCGTCGAGGCGGAACCGGGGAGCTCGCTCATGCAGACTGCGCTCGATCATCAGGTGCCTGGCATCCTGGCGGATTGTGGCGGGTGCCTGACCTGCGGCACGTGCCATGGTTATCTGGAGGCAGACGCAGTGACACCGCCGAAAGACGAGGAGGTCGCCCTGCTCGAGGGCGTCCTGAACACTCGCCCCACGAGCCGCCTGCTGTGCCAAATCAAGGTCGAGCCGTCGATCGATGGACTCGAAGTCCACCTACCGGCTTCCCAACTGTGACCGAGGATGATCTGACATCATGAGCACCCCGATACTACTGCCCAAGCTCGGCTTCTCGATGGACGAAGGCACCCTGGCTGAGTGGCTGGTGCAGGACGGCGCGCGAGTGGAGCAGGGACAGCCGCTGTACTCGCTCGAGAGCGACAAGTCGGTCAACGAGATCGAAGCGCCTGCCTCCGGCATCCTGAGGATCAAGGCGGCCGCGCAGGAGACCTACAAGGTAGGCACGGAGCTCGGGGAGATCGTCTGAGCCCAGCTCTTCAGCGCCCCCATTCCTGGAAGGCGTCCTTAGTGGCGCCGCAGTCGGGGCAATGCCAGTCCTCAGGGACGTCCTCCCAAGCGGTCCCCGGCGGAATGCCGCTTTCAGGATGACCCGACGCTTCCGAGTAAACCCAGTCGCATTGAGTGCAGCGCCACGTGGTCATGTCGAGACACTCCTGCAGATCTATGAGGCCGATGTACTGAAGCGGCGCCCCTCGCGAGGCGCCGCTGTCAGTTGTTACTTGCCGAAATGCCAGGTGACCCGGCCGCCGTACATGCGGGGCGGTGAGTAGCCGCCTGCGAAAATTCCCTCGCCGGTGCCGGTCAGCGGGGCGACGCTGTAATAGACCTTGTTGGCCACGTTATTCACGAAGAACTGCAGGTCAAAGTTGCTATTCATCACCGACAGCCAATCGATCCGTGCATTGGTGAGGCCGTACGCGGGGAACAGCAGTTCGCCGCGATATCGGGCATCGATGTGGTAATAGTCGGCTCCGATCACCACGCTCCCCAGGCGGGAATCCAACGGGAGATCATACTGGATGCCGGCCGAATAGCTCCACCGCGGGGCGTTGTCGAAATGTTGACCGAGAGACGGCAGAGTGGCCCCGTAGCCCAACGTCGCGATGTCCTGGTTGTTCGCATCGAGGAGGCTCTGTGGCAAGTTGATGCTGTCGTATTTTTCGTTCAGATAGGCTGCGCCATAGGTCAGCTTCAGGCCCTTGAATGGAATGATGATGCCATCGAACTCCACGCCACTACTCGAGGCTTCCCCGCTGTTGACCACGAACGAGGCATTGCCGGGAGCGTCGGCGTTCGTTGTATTGAGCTGCGGAAAATTAACCGCGGTGATCTGTTGCTGGAGGCTCTTGAATTTGTCGTGGAACAGCGCGATGTTGAATCGGCCCCTGACCGTGCCGACATTCCAGTCCGTCTTGGCGCCGATCTCGATATCCGTCACGGTCTGGGGCTTGTACGTCTGGAAGGGAGCGAGGACCGGGTTGGCTCCGAAGTTCGGTGTGTTGATGTTGCCTGCTCTGTAACCGCGCCGTGCGGTCACGTACAGAAACAAGTTATCGTTGACCCGATCGTCCACTCCAACAGTCCACGTCGGAGCCGAAGAGTCGAACGATGAGCTGTAGGTTCCCGTTGCCGTTTCACATTGGATGAGGGAGGTATAGAGAGGTTGGTTCGGTGCGGTTGTGCCCGCGCATACGCCTTCCGTATCCCACGTATATCGAAAGCCGGCGTTGAGCTTGAGGCCATCGAGAGCAGTCGCCAGCCCGCTCAAGTCATAATTGAAGTTGACGAACAACGCCCGGCTCTCGTCTGAGTACAGTGTGTTGGCGAATTGCTCGATGGGCCAGGTGGCCTGAGGCGCGTAGGGTGGCACGCCCGCGGCCTCATACCCGGGCGGGATGACGGTATCGTTCGGCCGGAACAGGTCGAGTCCCACGACCGTTGCACCGGACGGCCGGTCACTCAGATAGAAACTACCCAAAAGCCAGCTCAGCTTGTTCTGGAAAGCCGTGCCGCTCAGCTGGAACTCCTCGCTGATCTGGGCATCGTGCTTCTGAGTAGTGGGGTTGTTGATCACCGCCAGGGATACGCCATCGATGTTGTTCACCTGCTGGACGCTGGTATAGCGGAAGCCAACGATATTTTTCACGGTGACGGAATCCAGATTCGCCACACTGGTGTTTGACACGCCCCAGAAACGATCGTGCTCCCCAGGGACCACATCAGACCACATCTGGCGCGGGCCGGCCGCCTTTTGCCGCGCAACCTGCAACGCCAGGTCGCAGTCGATAGCAGTCTTGCAAGCAAACCCATAGGTGGCGAAGCCGTTGAAACCGGATTGGTCGAGCCCCGTCCAGAACGGAACGCCCGTCAGGTTGTAGGGTGTGTAACCGATACCGTGTCTGCTGATTGAATAATAGTCGGCCACCAGGGTGTTCTTCAGCCCGTTAACCGGTTCCCACAATATTGATGCGCGAAACCCGTTATCGTGCGCGTCGTCCGTACGGATGACGTAGCCGCCCGGACCTGCAAGATACATCCCGTCGGCGCCGTAACCTCCGCCGGGAGGCACGTAGCCCGCCGCTCCGGGGTCCACGATATGCGTATCGCTGTACCCCTCGCGGCGCTTGATGTTCACTGCGAGGCGAATCGCCAGCTGATTATCGATGAGGGGGAGGTTCACGGCGCCTTCCGCCTCACCCCAGTTGTAGCTCCCCCCTGTGGCCTTCATGTAGCCGCCGAAGTTGTAGCTGGGGGCGGTGGAGTAGACCAACACCGCACCGCCGGTGGTATTGCGGCCAAACAAGGTGCCCTGTGGGCCCTTGAGCACCTGCGCGGAACTGACGTCGAAGGTCGGTAGAATGGAGCCCCACGAGCCCAACGGGACTTCATTGAAGTAGCTGATCACCGAAGGCAGACCGGGTCCGATGACGTCGCGGCCCTGTCCGCGGATCGAAAATGTTGTGTTTGCATCGCTGCCGGCTCCGTCGAAGATGACGCCCGGCACGAGACTTTGCAGGTCCTTGGTACTGTCGATTCCCTTCGAGGACAGATCCGCCGCGGTAAAGGCCGATACAGCTACCGGTACCTTCTGGAGACTTTCTTCCCTGCGGCGGGCCGTGACGACAATTTCCTGCAGACCGTCCGATCCCTGCGCATCAGGAGCCGGCGCGCTCGATGCGTCATCTGGCGACTCGGCGACATCATTGGCGCGTGCGTAGTCACACGTGCCCGCCATGGAGGCCGCCGCGGCCATGATCGTAGTCACGTGCCCGAATTTGGTGAACGATGAAGCCATGATCCTCTCCGGTTGTGCCCGCACCCGGTGGGCGGGGATTCGAGTGTTGGATTTGGCTGGCTCAGCACGCCCAGCCACGGTTGCAGAGGTCGCAAGATGCTCTTTGCAAGGGTGGCATAGCGGCAATGAGGACACTGTGTCCCCCTGACTCGCTGGTCGTGAAGATCGGATTAGTCACTCGAGCCCCCTCGCAGTCATGATCCGGTAGGTTGGTCAGCCCACTATCAATGGCGCAATCAACAGGCCGCTGTTCTTGCGTGACTTTCCTGGCGCTTGCGGCGGCGGTGCCGGATAGCGTGCGCTCCCGCTCGAGAGCGCCCGAATACCGTCGGCGGACGCGGCTACAGACCAAAAAACTTACCAAGCGTCAGTTTAGTACAAGGATTATCATTTTGGAACAGCGAACGATGCGGCCGCTGGAATTAGTTTGGCCGGGTGAAACTGACCATCAGTCAATTCACTATCAAAATGACCTGCGACAAAAGGATTCTCAAATGACCCTCGATTGCGGGTTCACTGGATTGTACACCCACCCCGGAGGGGGTAGATTGCCGCGAACAACCGGCGCGCCGCCAGCACGCGGTCCAGTGCGTGAGAGCCGAGAAGCTGAATATGAGTCATTTTATGGGCGTGCCCGCTGACGCACGTGGTGATCCGCTCATGACCAGCTGGCCAGCTATGCCGCTTGTCGTGGTCGTGGGCGCGGGCGGGATGGGCGCCGCCATCGCTCGCCGTCTCGCCCAGCAGCACCGCCTCCTCCTGGCTGATTTGAATTCCGAGCGGCTGCGGGCGGTCGCAACCTCTTTGCAGGATGACGGCGCCTGGGTCGAAACCGTGGTGTGCGACGTAACCCAGCCGGATTCGGTCCAAGGCGTCGCGAACCGGGTTGCCCAACTCGGTCCATTGCGCGCTCTGGTGCACGTCGCCGGGCTCTCACCCAGCGTGGCGGACTGGCAAACCATCCTGAAAGTCAATCTGGTCGGCCCCACGCTGATGACCAACGCGCGGCTGCCGCTGGCGGCAGCCGGCTCCTGCGCCATCCTGATCGCCTCGCTCGCAGCGCATCTGGCCGGGAAGCCGAGTCGGGAGGTTCTGCAGGTACTCGATGAGCCGCTGCGGCCGGATTTTCCGGCTGCCCTCACCCAGGTGCTGGGCAGGCAACCCTCGAGCATCGACAGCTATCAACTTTCGAAGCTGGCGCGTACAGGAAGTCGACGGCGCCGTGCAGGAACTGATCAATGAGCTGCTCGCACCGATCGGGCCGGGTGCGACCGCCGAGTTCTACAAGCAAGTCTGCCAGCCTTTCGGCGCGCGCGTCATGCTGGGTCTGTTCATGAACGTGGCGCGTGAAGATCAGCCCATCTTTCTGAACTACGTCTCGACGCTTCCCTTGTTGGATCAACTACGGCCGGGAGACCCGAAGCCGCGCGCCTTTCTCGAGGCTTGGGAAAAGGGCCGCGAGTACTGCCGTGCTGCGATCGAGGACGCGCGACGCACCGGCGCGCAGAGCTTGATCGGGCTGATTTCATCTGCACAGGAGGGTGGGGCCCTGACGGATGACGAGATGATGGCGATGATGACTGTGTTGTTCACCGGCGGCTTCCCCACCATCGCAGCCGCGGCCGCGGCTGCGCTTTATCGTCTGGCGGAGAATGCCGAGCTGGCCGAGCGGATCCGGCGGGATTCGACGATTGCCCCGAAGTTCCTGGAGGAGTGCCTGCGCATCGATTCACCTGTGACACTGGTGATGCGTTTTGCGATGGAAGACGTGGAGATCGGTGGCAAGCTCATCTGCCGCAGCATGCCCGTATATACGATGTTGTCGGTGGCCAACCGTGACCCGAAGGAATTTCCGGACCCGGCTCGCGTCGATATTGACCGTCCTAATCTGCGACATGTTGCCTTCGGCAACGGAATTCATGTGTGTATTGGCAACTCCGTCGCGCGTGCGGCGATCCCGCGGTTGATCAACACTGTCGCGCAACGCTTTCCGAATCTGCATCCAGACCCTGCAAAGCCAGTCCAGTGGGAAACCTACGCCACGCTCCCGGCACATGGGACGTGTTTGTCTGTCAACTTGAGAGATGGTTTTAGTGCGACTGCTACGCGGAATGCTTCTGTTGATCCCGGTGGAATTCCTCCCACCCCTGATAGCCGAGGAAGTTATCCTCGTCGAAGAACAGGATCGGCCCGCCCAAGATCATGAGGTACTCCGTATCCTCGAGCGCCTTGGTCTCGCTGATCTGGAAGATCCTGCAAAACGGCATCTCTCGATCAGCGAAATCGCGTTCGACCACGGTTTTGGAAATATCAGCAGTTTCAATCGCGCATTCAAGTCGCGTTTCCATACCACGCCGCAGGCCCTTCGTAGCGTTCGGTAGAATTACTGGTGCTGTCAGGCTAACGGTAACTGAGAGGCACTGTCCGCCGCGAGTCGCCAATCGAGGAGCTCGATCCAGTGGCGCACCGGCCGGTCCGTGGCAGACCCCAGATGCATCAGGCAGCCGATGTTGCTGGTTGCGATGACATCGGGCGCCTGCGCTTGCAGTGCTGCCAGCTTGTTTGCGCGCAGTTGACGTGCCAGCCGCGGTTGTAGAATCGAATAAGTACCAGCGGATCCACAACACAGGTGGGCATCCACGACGGGCACCAATGTGAAACCGGCGGCCTGCAGCAATCGCTCCACCCCGCGGAGCCGAAGTCCGTGCTGCAAGGTGCAGGGGGCGTGGAAGGCGAGCCGAGGCAGGCTCAACGCTCCAGGGTCGCGCGTGGCCACCGCTTTCAGTTCCAAATTCTCCAGTTCCTGGGCGACAACCTGGCTGATGTCTCGGAACAGCTCCGATACTCGAGCGGCTCTCAGGGCGTACTCCGGCTCGTCACGTAACACATACGCATACTCGCGAATCATTGCGCCGCAGCCGCTGGATGTCGCGACTATAGCTTCCGCGCCGCGCTCGATCTCCGGCCACCACGCATCAATGTTACGCCGCATCTGTTGGCGTGCCTGCTCGTCGGCCGATAAATGATGCGCCATCGCGCCACAACAGCCGTCTTCAACGCAGATCAGCGAGATGCCGGCTTTATCGAGAACGCGCGCTGCGGCTGCATTGATCGAAGGCGCCAGAGAGGGCTGCACACACCCCTGCAGAATCAGCATACGACGCTCATGGCGCGCGGCCGGCCATGAGCCCGCCGTTCGCGCTGGCGAGACCGCTCGTCGCATCGAGCCGAAGGTCAATTGCCGGAACGCCCGTCCGAAACCTATCAGCGCCGAGAAACGACTCCGCCAGGGAATCAGCCCCAGCAGCACGCGCCTCGTGAGTCGTTGGAACACCGTTCGGGGAACAAGGCGCTCGACATGTTGTCTACCAATGTCCAGCAATCGCCCGTACCGCACGCCGGAAGGACAGGTCGTTTCGCAGGAACGGCACGTCAGGCAACGGTCGAGATGCAGTTGGGTCTGGCGTGTAGGAGCAGAGCCTTCGAGGGTCGATTTGATCAGATAGATGCGGCCGCGAGGGCTGTCCAACTCATCACCGAGGAGCTGGTACGTCGGACACGTCGCGGCGCAGAAGCCACAATGTACGCACTTGCGCAGGATGTCATTGGCTTCTTGTCCCTCAGCAGTGTCCGACAGCGGCGCACCGATTTGTGTTTGCATCTTTAGCTATCCGTCGCGCAGTCGCCGCCTCACCCCGCGGACGCACCGGTGTCGATGGATAGGCAGGCTCCATGCAGCGAAAGGGACTGATCTGAAGCGACATAGACGATGAAGCGGGCGACGTCCGCTGGATCGGAAGCAGGGCGCATGTTGAAATACCGCTGGCACAGTGACATGTCGATGTCTTCCGGCATGCGCACGCTATGCGCCATTGCAGTATTCATGGCACCCGGCAGTACGGCGTTGATGCGGATCGGTTTGTGCATGAACTCCATCGCGAGCGAGCGTGTCATATTGACGAGTGCAGCCTTGGAGGTCGCGTACGGCACCGTGAATGCCTGCCCTTTGAGGGCTGCCGCCGAAGCGACATTCACGATATTGCCGGAGCTCTTCAACAAGTGGGGAATTGCCGCCTGACACAGGTAGAAGGGACCGCTGAGATTGACTGCGAGGCATTTCTCCCAGGCTGCCTCTGAAACCTCTGTCGCATGATAGAAGCCGACGATGCCCGCGACGTTGCACAGCACGTCCAGCTTCCCAAATGCGCCGATGGCCGCGGCTATTGCAGCCTCGCAATTTGCTTTGCGCGACACGTCGGCGGCATGAGTGATGCAGCGTGCCCCGAGTTCCTCAACCTGCGCCCGGGTGTCCTGCAACCCTGCTGCATCGAGATCCATCAGGCCGACAAAGGCGCCCGCACGGGCGAATTCGAGCGCCGTGGCCCGCCCCAGGCCCGAAGCCGCGCCGGTCACAAACACGGTCTTGCCGCTCATCGAGATATTCATGCGCGCTCCGCGGATAACTGATAGATCGTCATATACCCTAGCCTTCGTCGCCTAAGCTGCGCAAGCGGCGGGGCCGCCTTTCGTCGCTTGAAAACTGACGACGTATCAGGTTTACTAAGTGCACCCGCCCTGTGGGGACGGCGGCTGCCGGAAGAACATGGCCATCGACTACGAAAAGCTGCTGCGCCTGAAGATTCCGGACGCGCAGCATAGTTATCTACCCAAGGACGCCATTCTTTACGCCTTGAGCCTCGGGGTGGGCGCTGATCCATTGGACGAGGGCCAGCTCCGGTTCTGCTACGAACAGGACCTGCGCGTATTGCCGACGCTCGGAGTGGTGCTCGCGCATCCCGGGTTCTGGCCGAAAACGCTCAACACCGGCCTCGATTGGGTGCGGATCGTCCACGCGGAACAGGGCTTGGTCCTGCACAAACCTCTGCCGCCACAGGCGGAAGTCGTCGGACATTCGCGCGTGGTAGAGATCGTGGACAAGGGCCGCGAGAAGGGTGCCTTCATCGCTGTGGAGCGCCGTGTGCTCGACCGCGCCACCAGTGCTCCGCTGTGCACCATCACGCAGACGATGTTTTGCAGGGGTGATGGCGGTTTCGGCGGGCCGCAACGCGCGTTGCCTCCGCCACACCAGGTGCCTGAGCGCGCCCCTGATGCGATCTGCGATATACCGACCCTGCCACAGACAGCGTTGCTATATCGTCTGAACGGCGACTGGAATCCGCTCCATGCTGATCCTGCTGTGGCTCGCAAGGCTGGGTTTGAAAAGCCTATCCTGCACGGACTTGCAACTTATGGAATAGCGGCGTACGCCATCATTAAGACGTTATGTGCCAACGACGGCGCGCGCGTCGCATCGATTTTCGGCCGCTTCACGGCTGCGGCATATCCCGGTGAGACTTTACGCACCGAGATGTGGGTGGACGGGCTGATCGTGAGCTATCGCGTACGCTCCCTCGAGCGTGACGTGGTAGCCATCAACAATGGTCGAGTGGAGTTGTGGCAAACCGATGAAAGCAGCAGTTAGCTCCTACGTACAGGAACCTCTGGTTGTGGGCGATCCCGAAGCCGAACATTGGGACGACGTGGCCGACGTGGTCGTCGTGGGTTTCGGTGGTGCCGGAGTGGTTGCGGCACTCCAGGCGCGAGAATCTGGCGCTGAGGTGCTGGCGATCGACCGTTTCGAAGGCGGTGGCGCGACCGCTCTGTCGGGAGGTATTTACTACGGCGGCGCCACTCGCTTCCAGCGGGAGGCGGGCTACGAAGATACCCCGGAGCTGATGTATCGCTACCTCAAACAGGAGGTGGGCGATACCATTCTCGACAGCACGCTGCGCAAATTCTGCAATGACAGCAATTCCAACCTCGAATGGCTGATGTCACATGGCGTGCGCTTCGGAAGTAAACTCTATACCGGCAAACGCTCCTATCCGCCGGCGGGATATGACCTCTATTTCTCGGGCAACGAAAAGGTCCCGAGCTATCAGGCCCATGCCGCTCCCGCTCCCAGGGGACATCGCACCGTGGGGCCGAAGTACACAGGGCATGTGTTGCACGCAAGATTGCGAAGCTCGGCCCTGGAGCGTCACGGCGTCAGACTGAGGACACACAGCCCCGTGACGCGACTCATTGTCGATCGGCAAGGAGCCGTCGTCGGTGTGGAAGCCCATCCGATCCCGCCGGGATCGGCCGCGTGGAAGGAGCATAAGAAGTTGATAACGCGTGTGAACACCTGGCAACGATATTTTGTGCCGCAGGCGCTCAAAACAGGCCGGCGCGTCGCGGAAATCGAGGCGGCGCACGTGACTCCGCTGCGCGTGCGCGCGCGCCGCGGTGTTGTGCTCACGACCGGCAGTTTCGCATTTAACCGGGAAATGGTTGCGCACTACGCGCCCAAATACCGCGAGGCGATGCCTCTGGGAACCTTGGGATGTGACGGGAGTGGCGTCCGGCTGGGACAGAGTGTTGGTGGAGCGACCGCTTGCATGGATTCGGTGACCGCATGGCGCTCGATCAGCCCGCCGATTACATTCGTGCAGGGAATCGTGGTCAACGCGCAGGGCCAGCGTTTCATCAACGAGGACGCCTATCTCGGGCACCTGGGAGCGGCGGTTGCCAACCAGACTGAAGGCCGCGCCTGGGTCATCGTCGATCGCGAGGCCTACCGGCGCTCGTTCCGGGACACGTGGCCTGTTCGTGGGGAGAGCTGGCAGGAGTTCGGGTTGCCGTTGCTCATCAACCTTCTGAGCGCTCCCAAAGGCAAGACACTCGAGGAGCTCGCGGCGCGCTGTGGTATTGCCTCCGGACGGCTCGTCCCCACCGTGACGGAATACAACACCGACGTCGTGGCGGGTCGCGACAGGCTCGGTAAGGCGAAAGAGTATCAACGCGTGTTGGGGGAAGGTCCCTATTATGCGATCGACATTTCGATCGGCTGTAAGAAGTATCCCTGTCCCTCCATCCCCATGGGCGGCCTCAAGGTGGATGAGCAGACCGGTCATGTTACCCGGGCTGACCTGAGTCGCATCGAAGGATTGTTTGCGGCCGGTCGTACCGCTATGGGCATTCCGTCCGGCTTCTACGTGAGCGGTACTTCGATTGCCGACTGCGTGTTTGCCGGACGACGCGCCGGAGCGCACGCGGCTCAGTCTCGGACCGCAGCGCAATTGCAATCGAGACCATCGGCTAAAGCATCCTGACGGATCCGACAAAACAATACGACATGCCGCACCATTACCTGCTCGCAATGACCAACGCGCTGCCTGGGCAGGATGTCGAATTCAACCGTTGGTATGACGAGCGGCACCTGTCAGACGTGATGAACGTTCCAGGCGTGGTGCGGGCGCTGCGTTTGCAGGCAATCGACGGCTTGCGCGGGCCCCTATCCTGGAATTACGTCACGCTGTATGAGTTGGATACGGAGGATCCCGCGGGCCTGCTGCAAGAATTGAGCAGGCGCGCCGGAACGGACCTGATGCCCCTGACCTCCGCGATGGACCTGGGAACCGCCGGCGCGGCGATTCTGCAAGCCATTGGCGGTGTCCACCCGAAACCTGAGCACACTGCCGAGCAGGAGAACCATCCATGAGCGCCGCGCCTGAGCTTCCCGAACGCTCCGTGCTGATCGAGATGTATCGCAAGCTGAGCCTGCTCAAGCAAAATGATGAGCAGGCGCGCGCGGTGATCCGCTCCGGGCGGCTGCAGATGATCTATTACTCGCCCCGCGGGCAGGAGTGTATTCCCGCGGCCGTCTCGGTGAATCTGACACCGCAGGACTACATCTGCACCATCTACCGCGGCACGCATGATTTGTTGGCCAAGGGAGTGCCGCTCGAGGCACTTTGGGCTGAAATGGCCGGAAAGGTCACCGGCACCTGCAAGGGCAAGGGTGGCCCGATGCACATCACCCATCCCGAGTCGGGAGCCATGCTCACCACCGGCATCGTCGGCTCGTCAATGCCGATCGCCAATGGTCTGGCGTTGGCCTCGCAGATCCGTGGGGATGGCAAAGTCACCGTAGCATATTTCGGCGATGCTGCTTCCAACATCGGAGCCTTCCATGAGGCGCTCAACATGGCCGCGGTGTGGAAGCTCCCCGTCGTGTTTGTGTGTCAGAACAACCGCTATGGCGAGCATACGCGATTCGAGAAGGCGACGGCGGCGCGGCGCGTATCCGATCGTGCGGCCTCGTACCAGATCCCAGGTGTCACCGTCGACGGCAACGATCCCGTTGCGGTGTATGGGGTCGCCAAGGAGGCGATTGCTCGAGCCCGCGCAGGCGAGGGACCCACGCTGATTGAAGCAATGACCTTTCGTTTCTACGGCCACGTGCTTGGCGATGCGGACGCATACATGGACAAGGCGGAGAAAGCTGCGGCCATAGCCGCTGATCCCGTCCCTCGTTATCGCACGTGGCTGATCGAACAGGGACATGCAACCGAATCTGAGCTCGCGAGCATAGATAACACCTACGCGAAGCAAATCAGCGAGGCAATCGAGGCGGCCCTGGCCGCGCCATTCCCCGACGTCGCCGAGCTGCGCCGAGACGTCTTCGCGATCGAATTGCCGGAAGTGGTAGCATGAGCACTGAAAAATCCCGCAAGAATATATCCGCCCTCCAGTCGTTGAACCTGGCGTTGGATCGCGCGCTGGCTTCCGACCCTGGCGTCATCATCCTCGGTGAAGACGTGGCCGATCCCGAGGACGGCGGCGTGATGGGTGTCACGAAAGGGCTTTCCACCCGGCATGGCGATTCACGTGTGCGCTCAACGCCCATCTCCGAGCAGGCGATCATCGGCGCCTGTATCGGTGCATCGATGGTTGGCATGCGCCCGGTGGCCGAGATCATGCTGATGAACTTCACGACTGTAGCCATGGACATGATCGTGAACCACGCGGCCAAACTGCGCTTCATGTCCGGAGGGCAGACGCACGTTCCGATCACTATCCGCGCCACAACCGGGGCTGGCTTCTCGACGGGCGGTCAGCATGCCGACTATCTGGAGGCCTGGTTCGCGCATACGGCCGGTCTGAAAGTCGTCACCTATTCCAACCCCGCCGATGCCCATGGGCTGTTGCTCTCCTGTATCTTCGACGACGATCCCTGCATCTTTATCGAGAACCTCACGACCTACTTCGCTCCCGGCGTGGCTCCTACACCGGGCGAGCGCATTCCGCTCGGTGTTGCCAAGGTCGTGCGCGAGGGCCGCGATGCGACCGTCATCAGTTATGGGCCCCAGGTCAACGCCGCCCTGAGTGCCGCAAAGACCTTGGCCGAGACCGGGATCGACATCGAGGTGATCGACCTGCGCACCATTGCGCCCTTCGATCGCGAGAGCGTGCTGGCTTCGGTTGCCAAAACTCGGCGCGCCGTGGTCGTTCACGAGGCCGTGAAACCCTTTGGCGTGGGCGCGGAGATCTCTTCCGTTATCCATGAGGAGCTCTTCAGTCGCTTGAAAGCGCCTGTCCAACGCGTGGGCGCGCCGTTCTGCGCGGTGCCTTATTCCAAGCCGCTGGAGACCGCCTTCGTACCGAGCGCGGCCCGTATCGAGGCTGCAGTGCGCAAGACGCTGGGCGGAGCCTGAGAAGCCACTGACTGTTCATTAGCTTGCCTTGACGCTCCCAAATAACTGACGTATCGTCAGTTATAGGCCAGGGCGAACCGGCTCGCCGCTCAGCTTGGAGAATCAGTACACATGACGGCCGCTTCCTACCCGATCTACGATGCCGATCGGCATTTCTACGAGCCGCCGGAAGCTTTCCTACGCCACCTGTCGAAACAACATCGGCGGGCGTTTCAGTATGTCCAGGTCAACGGCCGGACCAAGCTCGCCGTCGATGGCGTGCTCTCGGACTACATTCCCAACCCCGGCTTCGAGGTGGTGGCGGCCCCCGGGTCACACGAGAAGTGGTATCGCGGACAGAATCCGCAAGGACTGAGCTTGCGGGAGATGGGTGGCGAGCCGGTCCGCACAGAGGCCGCGTTCCACAACGGCGAAGCGCATCTGAAAGTCATGGATGCGCAGGGCATCCATGCGGGTCTGGTGCTCCCAACGCTCGCCTCGGTCATCGAGGCACGCCTGGAGCACAAACCGGATGCCATGGCGGCTCTCTTTCATGCACTGAACCGGTGGACGGTGGAAGAGTGCGGACTCGCATACAAGGGACGCCTGTTCCCCGTCTCGATGGTCAATCTCGCCGACATCGACAGCGGCGTAAAGGAGCTGGAATACCTGCTGGCGAACGGCTCTCGCGTGGTGGGTATCCGTCCGGCCCCGGTCAGCGGAACGAATGGCAGCCGCTCGATGGGCTTCAAGGAATTCGATCCGTTCTGGGCGCGCGTGAACGAGGCTGGAATTTTTGTCGTATTGCATGTCTCTGACTCCGGCTACGAGCGCATTCATCGCTGGTGGACAGCGGGCGGCAAGGGTGAGTGGCGACCGTTCGAGAAGGATCCGTTCCTGGAGACGCTGGATCTCATGGGGCGCGCGATCGCGGATACGCTGTCGGCGCTGATCTGTCACGGCGTGTTCCAACGATTTCCCAACGTGCGAGTGGCATCGTTGGAGAATGGTTCGGCGTGGCTCGAGCCCCTCATAGGGCGCCTGACCCACACATTCAAAAAGATGCCGAAAGACTTCTCCGAAGACCCAGTGGCGGTGCTGCGGCGACATGTCTTTGTCTCGCCTTTCTATGAAGATCCCGTAGGGAAAGTCGCGGAACTGATCGGCATCGAGCGGGTGTTATTTGGCAGTGATTGGCCCCATCCGGAGGGCCTCGCCCAGCCGCTCGCATTCTTGAAGGACATCGCCGACCTCGATGCCGAGCAGACTCGCAAGGTCATGAGCAGCAATCTCCAGGGACTGCTCGAGGGCCGCCGGGATTGATGTCGGGACGTGGCCACCTATTCAAACCTGTTCAGTCCGTACCGATTGGGTCATGTCGAGTTACCCAACCGGGTCGTCATGGCACCCATGTCGACACAGCTCAGCGAGGAAGGCAACGTCAGCGCGCGGCAGATAGCTTTCTACCGGGAACGCGCGCGCGGCGGCACTGGCCTGATCATTGTTGAGTTCTGCTGTGTTCACAGCGCGACCGGCCGCTCGGAACATCGGCAGCTCGTTCTGGAGACGCCCGATCGGATCGGGGGACATCGGCGGCTGGTGGAGGCGATCAACTCGGAAGGAGCGATCGCAGCGATCCAACTCCAACATGGTGGCCCTGGCGCAAGGCGCGCACTCGTCGAGGGCGGCGTTGCTATAGGTCCCAGCGACCGGGTCTCGCGTCGCGATCCTTCCAAGCTGACTTGCCGTGCCATGACCGAGGAGGAGATCGAGCGCATCATCGAATGTTTTGGCCGCAGTGCCGAGTTCGGCGTGGCCGCAGGCTATCAGGCTTTTGAGTTGCACGGCGCTCACGGCTATCTGCTGACGACTTTCCTCTCTCCAATGACCAACCACCGGAGCGATGCTTGGGGCGGCGACGAGGAGCGCCGCCTGAAGTTTGCTACCCGCGTGATCCAACGCGTCAAAAGGGCTATCGGCAAGCGTCCGTTGATTTACCGTTTGTCCGCGGATGAGTTCTCGCCGCAGGGATTGTCCATCGCGGACACTGAGCGCCTGGCTCCCAGGCTCGTGGCCGCCGGCGCGGATGCGCTGCATGTCTCGATAGGGCATGGCTCGACCAGTCTCGACAAAATCATCGAACCGATGTCGATGCCAGAAGGCTGGCGGCTTCCTTACGCGCGCCGCATCCGTGCGGCCGCCAGGGTGCCGGTGATCGCCGTCGGCCAGATCCGCTGGCCCGACACCGCTGAGCATGCCATCGCCAATGGAGATGCGGATCTCATTGCACTCGGCCGTCCGTTGCTCGCCGACCCGGAGTGGGCCGCCAAGGCGCGTCGCGGCACCGCCGAGGAGATCCGCCCGTGTACCTCCTGCAACTACTGTGTGATGGTCAGCTCGGGCGAGAGCGGCACGATCGCCTGCGCCGAGAATCCCCGAACCGGACGCGAGGCTGAGTCGTTGCCGCAGGCGGGCGGCAGTCGCGGTCGGCGCGCTACCGTGGTCGGCGGTGGGCCTGGGGGGATGGCGGCCGCCCTGATGTTGGATCAATCCGGGTTTCAAACCGAGTTGTTGGAAGGGCGCAATGTCTTGGGAGGCGGGCTGATTGCTTCCGCGGCGCCGCCTTACAAAGACAAGCTCAGTTGGTATCTCACCTATCTGGAGCGCCGCCTGGCGCAGAGCAGGGTGCAGCTACGGCTCAACACGTTCGCCGACCTCAACATCATCGAGAGCTCGCGACCGGATCTGGTGGTGCTTGCCAACGGCGCTCGCACGTCGATGCCTCCGATCGAGGGAATCGAGTCTGCGCTGGTCCACGACGCATACGAGGTACTCATGGGGCAGGGGAACTGGTTGCCTCCACCCGGTAGTGCGCCCGTTGTCGTTTATGGCGGCGGTGAGACCGGCTGTGAGGCTGCGGAGTACGTGACCCAACGAGGCGTTGAGGTCCTCCTGGTGACCCGCTCCCCGGAGACCGATCTCGCACGCGCGGCCGAACCGATCTATCGAGGCGTGCTGCTGAAGCGCCTTGCCGAGAATCCGCGCCTGCGCATCCTGGAACGCACCCATCTCGTCGCCATCCGCGAAGCGGAAGTGGTTCTGCAGTCAGCCGATGGCTTGCCCGTTTTCCAAAAGGCCAGCCGGGTCCTGATTGCGCAGGGGCGCCGTTCCGATCCGACGCTGGCAAACAGCTTGCGCGCAGCGGGAATCGTTTTCGAATCGATCGGGGATGCGCGCCAGGGTGGACGGATCGGGGATGCTGTCCGCGATGCCTACACGGCAGTGCTGGCGCACTGCCACCTCGATCGGCGCACGAGCTCCCTTGCTGCCACGCAGCTCGCCTGTTGATCTATCGTTTGAAAAAGACTGAAACATGAAACCTCTATACACCTTGGAAGGACGCGCCCTCATCATCACCGGAGCGGGGCAGGGCATCGGTCTCACACTCAGCCGTATGGCCCTTGACCTCGGCGCCCGGGTCGCCGGGGTTGATTTGAATGCTGAGACTCTGGACAGTGTCGCCTGCCAGCTTGGAGAGCACTTCCTCCCGCTGACAGGAAGCGTTGCCGATATCGAGTTTGCCGCCCGGGCCGTAGAGCAGACGGTCGCGCGCTTTGGCAAGGTGGATGGGCTCGTCAACAACGCGGGCATCACCCGCCCGGCCATGATCGACAAGATGACCCCCCAGCAATGGCAACAAGTGCTGGATGTTCATGCCACAGGCAGTTTCTATTTCACCCAGGCGGTCGGTCGCCACATGATCCCGCGGGCCAAGGGCGGCGAAAAGTCTCCTGGGGCGATTGTCAACATTACCTCCGACGCGGGACGTCGTGGCACCATCGGGCAGATCAACTATTCGGCTGCCAAATCCGCGCTCTTCGGCTTGACCATGAGCACTGCGCGCGAGTGGGCACGCTACAATATCCGGGCCAACGCAGTTTCCTTTGGAGCGGTGGAGACCCCCATGACGGAGACGATCCGCACCGACGAGCGTTTCCGCGAGCAATATTTAAAGCAGATTCCCCTCGGACATTTCGCACCTCCCGAGGAAGTGGTGCCGCCCGTGTTGTTTTTGCTTACCGATGCCGCGTCCTATGTGACGGGGCAAATTCTTTCGGTCAACGGCGGGTACAACATCTCGGTTTGAGAGATGCCGGAAGACCGAACTTCAATTTTCGGAGAAAACCTATGGATATGCCGGTCAGTGCGCTCAATGACACCCCCGTGATCGAGCCCATCATTCCCAAGGCTCCCTACCTGTCGCGCGAGTTCCTGCAGGGGGAGAACGAGCGGCTGTGGCCGAATGTCTGGCTGATGGCGTGCCGCGAGAGCGAGGTGGCCGAGAATGGCCGCTTCGTCACCTTCAACATCGCAAATGAGTCAATCATCGTCGTACGCGGCGCCGAAGACGGCGTACTGCGCGCCTTCTTCAATGTCTGCCAGCATCGCGGCCGGCGGCTCGTGTCCGGTTCGGGCCGCGCAACGAAGTTCGTCTGCAAGTTCCACGGCTGGCGCTGGAAGAGCGATGGGAGCAACGAGGAGATCATCGATGAGGCCGACTGGGGCGGCCACGTCTGTCGCAAGGACGTTGCACTGAAACCACTCGCGCTGGATACGTGGGGCGGCTGGGTGTTCGTGCACATGCAACCTGAGAAGGCGGAGCCCTTGCGCGAGTATTTGAAGCCCCTCGTGCACGCGTTCCGCAACTACAAGTTCGAGGAGTTCAGCCCGGTCTGGTACAGGACAGTGACCTTGTCGTGCAACTGGAAACTCGCGCTGGATGTCTTCATCGAGGGCTACCACGCAATGGCCTCGCACCGCCAGTTCAATCCGGTATCCGGCGACAATCGGTGGACGTGCAAGGTGCATGGCGTCCACTCGATGTTTCATTCGCGCGTGATCCCGGTGTTGGGCGACCCCTGTCCGCATATCGCGTCCCTGAGTGGATTGCCCAGTGATGCGGAGTTGTTCCGCAGTGCCCGCACTCGCGCCGAACAGATCCATGTGTATTTCAAGCTGCTCGCCCGCGACACCGGCGCCCTGTTCACCCAACGCAAGGTGCGCGCAATGCAACGGCTCGCAGAGGAAATGCCCGCGGACACACCGTACATGGACCTGCTGTTGGCCATGGATCGCCTGCATCGCGAAGAAGGGCGCAAGGACGGTATCGAATGGGATGCGTTCACGCTGGAGGATATCGCCGCGGCTGGCCTCGATTGGAATATCTTTCCGAACGTCGCTTTCCTGCCTCAGGAAGACGGCGCACTCGTGTATCGCGCGCGCCCCAACGGGGATGATCCCGATTCTTGTATTTTCGACATCTACGCCCTGGAGCGTTTTGCGCCCGGCCAGGCGCCGCAGGTGAAGCATGAGATCTACAAGAGCAGCGCCGAGGGCGAATGGCCCCTGGTCTTCCTGCAGGACTTCGAGAACTTTCCGGAAATCCAGGCCGGCATGAAGTCGCGCGCCTTCGAGTTCGGGCGGCCCAATCCGATTGCCGAGCTGACCTGCGCGAACTTCCATTACAACGTGCGGCGTTATGTGAATGGCAGTGGGACATGAGTGCTGCTGCCCCATTACCAGTGCGGAGATCATCATGAACGCGACCGCTCTGAAGATTCAGGACTTCGACGATCCGGGGTTCAACCCGTTCGACACCTTCGATGACTCGTTCGGACGGCACATCGACAGCCCGTACCCGAGGCTGGCCGAGCTGCGAGAGCAGGCGCGGGTCCATCCCCAGGAATACAAGGTTCTCTTCGGTTTGCCTGCGGACCTGACGACCCTGGACATGCCGCATTTTTCGGTGCTCTCGTATGAGCTGGTCTATCAGGTCTATGCCAACCCCCAGATTTACAGCAATCGGATCTTCGAGCGCATGTTGGGTCCGAGTTTCGGCCGCACCGTCGTCACGATGGATGCCCCGGAACATACGCGCTACCGGCGCATCTTCCAGAAAGCGTTCATGCCGAACGTCATCGCGAGCTGGGGCGATAACCTCGTGCAGCCGGTCGTGGATGATCTCATGGCGGGTTTCGTGGGTCGCGGCAAAGCGGACCTGGTGAAAGAGTTCACCAGTCTTTACCCGTTCCATATCATCTATCGGCAGCTCGGCCTGCCCCCCGGCGACCAACGCATCTTTCACAAACTCGCAGTGGCCCTGACAGTGACCAGCACCGCGGTGGACAAGGCCATCGAGGCGAGTGAGAAGTTAGGTGCCTACTACGAGGCCCTCACGGACGCGAGATTCGAGCACCCGGGAGAGGACCTGGTGAGTCTCCTCACCCGGGTTGAGGTCGAAGGGGAGCGCCTGCCGAAGGAGATCCTGGTTTCTTTCCTGCGCCAGTTGATCAACGCCGCTGGAGACACCACGTACCGCGCCACGAGCAACCTGCTCGTGTGTCTTCTCCAGCACCCTGAGCAGCTCGAGGCGGTGCGGCGCGATCGGTCCCTCATTCCCCAGGCAATTGACGAGGCCCTGCGCCTGGAGTGCGTGGTGATAACCGGGTTTCGCATGGCGCTCGTGGATACGGAGCTCGATGGAGTCCGTATTCCCGCCGGTTCGGCGGTGGAAGCGGTGAACGGATCGGCCAATCGCGATCCAGCCCGATTTGCGGATCCCGACCGCTTTGACATTTTCCGCAAGACGACCACCAGCCGCCATATGGGCTTTGGCTACGGGCCGCACGTCTGCATCGGGCAGCACCTTGCGCGCCTGGAGATCACGCGCGCGCTGAATGCCATGTTGGACCGCCTTCCCAACTTGCGTCTGGATCCTGACATGCCGCCGCCGAGGATATACGGCGTCAATATGCGTCATCCGGAGCACATCCACGTGAGGTTTGATGCTTGAAGAAATGGATGTGTCAGCAGTGCGGGTGGGTTTATGACGAGGCCAAGGGTGACCCGATTGGCGGTATCCCTCCGGGCACCCGCTGGGCGGACGTACCCGATAGCTGGGTGTGCCCGGACTGCGGCACACCCAAGTCAGACTTCGAGATGTTGGAGATCTGACCGGAAGCTGGCCGCGGGGCCCTTTGCCGGCAACACGCCGCCTCAGGATCGCGAGCGCGGCATTCCCAGGCCTTGCTCGGCGATCAGACTGCGATGGATCTCGCTGGTCCCGCCGTAAATGGTCATCCCGATCGACTGTCGATAGCCCAGCTCCACTTCCCGCAGATCGGGGTCAGTGCGCAGGACCGATTGCGGTGCGAACAGGTCAACCAGCTCGCAGGCATCCTTCTGATACATCTCCGTTGAGAACAATTTCGACATGGGGCCAAACGCCGCACGCTCGGGTACCTTATTGTAGACAGCCCAGATTCCGCGATAGCAGAGCATCCGGGCAATCGCTGTGTGGGTGGCTACTTTGGCCAGCACACACATCACCTCCGGACGTTCCAACAATCCGGTGCGCCTCGCGTAGGCGACGGCGTGCTCGTACATCTTGGCATAGCTGATACGGTACTGGTCACCGCCGCTGTGCTCGAGTTCCAGCGTCGCCGCCATGACTTCGAGACCCCCATCGATCGCACCGATCCGGTAGCGGTCGCGAACGCGCACGTCCGAGAAATACGTGATGTTGGTTCGTTCGTCCATGATTGTGTGAACCGCCTGGATCTGGATGCCCGCCGTATTCATCGGCACCAGGAAGACTGTGAGCCCCCGATGCTTCGGCACGTCCGGGTTGGTGCGCGTCAACAAGAAGCAGTAGTGAGCGAGGTTGCCGGCCGTCGTGAAAATCTTCTGACCGTTGATCACCCAGTCATCACCGTCGCGCTCTGCGCGGGTACTGGCGGCGAACACGTCCGAGCCGGAGCCGGGCTCCGAGAACCCCAGGCAGGCAAGCGCCTCGCCGCGTGCAAACCGCGGCATCACTTCGGCTTTACACTCCGGGGAGGCCAACCGCATGACGATCTGCGCCACCTGGTTGGTCACCGGACCGGTGATACGCTGCATACCGAACTGTTCGTACACTTCGTTCAGCACGGCCTGGTCGAAAACATCCCGGTCGAGACCGCCATATTCCCGAGGCCAGTGCGGGAAGAGCAGTCCCGCCGCGGCCAGCTTCGAATCGAACTGCGGCGAATAGCCGGCTACGGAATGATGACGGCGGGCGAGGATCTCGGGGGTCAGATTCTCGCGGAAGAACTGACTCACCTGCTCACGAAATGCTTCCGCGCGCGCGCCTGCTCCGAATTCCAACTGCAACTCACCGGCATCCGGAAGGGGAACGTGAGTACCCATAAACAGCCGGTCTGCGGCTCGGTCCAACTCCCGGTTGGGGTTGCCTGCGAGCAGGGGCCACGCCTTGATCCGCCGGTAATAGAGCTGCACGTCATATTCCAACGAGACACCATAGCCGCCGTGCGTGTGCACCGCCCGGGTCACCGCGCGTGTACCCGCTTGCGTGGCGAACCAAAATGTCATGGAGACGCTCGCGCCGGCATCAGACTCCTTTTTGGAGAGTGCTCCCACGCTTCGCCACAACATCAGCTTGGCGCCCTCGATTTCAGTCAGCGAATCGGCGAGGGGGTGAGCAATACCCTGGAAGCTGCCGATCTTGCGGCCAAACTGCTGGCGCACGCATGAGTACTCCGCCGCCATTTGCAGCGCCTGTCGCGCACCGCCGACGATGATTGCCGACTGTAGAAGCTTCCATTCCTCGATCGCTGCCAGGAATGCCTTGCGTGCTTCAGGGCCTTCCGCGAGCACCTCATTCTTTCCGATAGCCCCAGGGCCCGCGAGGACTGCCTGAGCATAGGGTGCTCCCGCGAGATTCTCGGCGCGCTGCAGATCGAATGCGCTGACCATGAGGACTTTGTCGCCCTCGAGCGCGAGTACACCTGCTGCGGCAGAGGCGGGAATCAACTGCGCGGTTCCGGCGAGCAGCGGCATTGGCAGCAATGTGACGAGCTCGCCGCAGATCGCTCGTTCACGCCAACCCAGCGCTTCGCTACCCGGCAACTGTCCCAACAGCCGGTTGGCCACCAGTGCCTCGGCAATCGGAATCGAAGCAAGGTGCCGGCCGGCTTCCTCGGCGACCAACACCGCTTCGAACAGCCCGAGTCCCAGGCCGCCGGCGGTGACGTCCAGGCGGATCGAGTGCAGTCCCATTTCCACAAAATGAGCCCACAACCCCGGATCCAGGCCCGAAGCATCCTCCGCCGCTCGGATGCGCTCCGGAGTGGACTCGGTCCGGAACAAACGTGCCGCGCTCTCGCGCAACAGTTCCTGCTCGTCGTTGAGGTTCAGATTCATTGGGTCGGACGATAGCGGCCGCGCAATTCGATCTTGTTGACTTTGCCGGTGACCAGTTTCGGCAAGCTGTCCGTGAAGATGACTCGCTTCGGCTTCTTGTAGCTAGCGATCAGCGAGCGCGTGTGCTCGATCAACTCCACCTCACCCACTCGACGGTCACTGCGCAACACGACAATCGCACAGACGAGCTCACCCCATGTCGGATCGGGCAGGCCGATCACAGCGCACTCCGACACCGCCGCATGTTGGAGAATCGCTTCCTCGACCTCGCGCGAATACACATTCTCGCCGCCGGTGATGATCATGTCCTTCTTGCGATCGACCAGGTAAAGGAAGCCATCCTCATCCAGGTAGCCCATGTCCCCGGTATGAACCCAGCCATCGCGCAGGGTTTCGATTGTCGCGACACTGTTGTTCCAGTAGCCGCGGAACATGGCGCCACTGCGTGCCACGATTTCTCCGGCGATGCCCGTGGGACATTCGTTGCCTTCCTCATCGAGGATGCGGGCTTTCAGGTTCGGGTAGGGCTTGCCGACGGAGGTGAGCCAGCGTCGCTCACGGTCGGTGCCGTCGGGGAGGTGTTGTTGCGGCGCCAAGCAGAACATGCAGATTTCCGTCTGCCCGAAGAGGTTGACGAAGTTACAGCCCCTGAACACCTCCAGCGCGCGCTTGAGCACTGGCGAGGGCATGGGCGCCGCGGAGTAGATAATCGTGCGCACGGAGGAGAGATTACTGCTGTCGATCGCATCGGTTTGCAGAGCCATCTGCAACATGGTGGGCGCCATCAACAGTACGGTGAGTCGATCTCGCTCGATCGCCTGCACTATCTCTGCCGCATTGAACTGCCGGTAGAGGCACGCGCAGCCGCCGCGAAAATGCATTGACAGGCTGATGACCAACCCGCCCGTATGAAACATCGGCATCACGATCAGGACGCGATCGGTCGGCTGCATGTCGCACAACCAGTTATCCACCTGCACGAGTTGCCGCAGCTCGCGGTGGCCCCAAAGACAGCCTTTCGGTCTGCCCGTCGTGCCGGACGTATAGATGAGGCAGCACAGATCCTCTTCCTTGGCCTGCAAGGGCGGTCCTTCCGGTTTGCCATCGCTGAGAAACTTTTCGTACCGCACCGCCCATTCGACGTCTCCGTCGATACAGACGTATGTTTCTATTGAGGACAGACCATTTTTGATCTTCTCGATCAGGCCCGCATACTGCGCTTCGAAGATCAGCACCTTCGGTTGGCCATCGCCGAGGATGTAGGCAATTTCCGGCGCTGCCAGCCGGAAATTCACCGTGGACAGGACGAAGCCGCTCCATTGTGTTGCGGCGATGACCTCGCCATATTCAATCGAGTTCATCGCGAGAATGGCGATGCGATCACCGTGCCGCGCACCGGCATCGTACAGCGCTGAGCCGAGACGCTTGGCCCGCGACAACAACTCACTGTGTGTAATCTTTCGCTGGCCCTGGATGTAGGCCGGCTCGCTCGCATACCAGCGCGCGTTGTGCTCCAGGTCGTCGGCGAAAGACAAGGGCAGGTAGCTATGCATGATCCATAGCTTACACTATGTCAGTTTTTAGGGTAAAGCCAATCGGCCGACGGCGCGCGGCGAGCTCGACTGGAAGGGGGAGGCAAGCGGGTTGCGGAGGGGGCGCTCAGTCGGGGTTGACGGATCGGGCACCGCAGCTTCGAGCGATGAGCCGTGCTGTCGCCCTTGCCAGTCGCTCGGCCCCGATGCCCCCTTCCTTGACGTGGACGGGATCGGTTTCGGCAATCCCCTCCATCGCGCACAGCAGCGTGATGGCTTCCCCGTAGGCGTCGCCGCGCGAGAGCCCTTGATTCTTGGGGTAGGCGGCCAGAATAAGTTCGGCGAGGCGATCCTGGATGGGTACGGCCGTGTTCAGCCGGAGCGCGTAGAAGTTCTTGTCGCCGCGGTCAGCTTCCAGGTTACGAAATCGAAGGACGTCGCGATGTCGGTCCCAAACCGCATTGAAAGCGTTGACCACCCGCAGGGCGTGTTCAAATTCGACTCGCCGCGGATCCCAGGGCTCCTCGAGGATACGATGCACAGCGGCGAATTCCTCACCCGCCTGCAGACTCAGGTGATAGATGGTATCGGTCACGTCGGAAAAGTAGATATAGAACGTGGCCGACGAGGTGCGCGCCTCCTTGGCTACCGAGACCGCGGTCAACTCAACTGGCGAGTGTTTCTTCAGCAGCCGCCGGGTGGCGTCCATCAGCCGCTGGCGTGTCTCATTGCCTTTGCGGCCCAGTGCCTGACCGTGCTTGTTGATCTCAACAGGACCGCGATTGCTCGAGCGGCCCTTGCGGGGTAGCGACTGATTCAATGCCATCGATGACTCTCTCCATGGACCGCGCAGCTGAATGCGGGGTGCAAGCCATTGTTCATCGCTTACATCTTATCATTTTCAGGCAGCCACCAGCTGCCGAGGGGACGGCCGCGAGCCACAGCGTTCAACCGTCGGCTCAGGGCTCGACCCGGCGCCTTCCATGCTTCTGGCGATGAGCCGTGCGGTAGCCTCGGACAGCCGCTCGATGCCCAGACCACCTTCATTCACGTGGATGGGATCGGTTTCAGCGATGGCTTCCATAGCGCACAGCAAGGAAATGGCCTGCGCCATTGCATCGCCGCGCGATAGCGCGTTCCCCTTCGGCCAGGCCATCAAAATACGGTCCGCGAAGCGGTTGATGATCGGAACTGCGCTCGCCAGGCGCAGCTCGTAGAAGTCCTTATCTCCACGATCAGCCTCCAGGTTGCGGAAGCGCAGCACGTCGCGGTGTCGCTCCCACACGGAATTGAAGGCGTTGACTACGCGCAAGGCGTGGTCAAGCTCCCGGTGGCCGGGATTCCGGCGTTCCTCGAGGATCCGATGGACCGCGGTCATCTCATCGCCCGCCAACAGGCTCAGGTGGTAGATGATATCGCGCACATCCTTGAAATAGATGTAGAAGGTCGCCGGCGAGGTGCGTGCCTCCTTGGCCACGGCGACTGCGGTCAGCTCGACCGGTGAGTGTTTCTTCAGCAGTCGGCGCGTCGCATCCATGAGGCGTTGGCGGGTCTTGTTGCCTTTGCGTCCGAGTGCCTGGCCGTGCTTGTTGAGCCCAATCGGGCCCATGTTGAACGGCCGCGGGGTGCGTTCGAGGAAGGGGGTTGCCACCATCGTCACTCCAGATATGGCTCGAATCCCCCTCGCGTCCTGGATCCTATCACTGACGGTTCGTCATTTATACTGCGCTCCGACCCTCCTGGAGCGGCCGCTCCTCGAGAATGAGCTCTGCAGCACGCCACGCCAACGCCATCACGGGGGCGTTGGTGTTACCCGAAACCATGGTTGGCATAACGGAGCAATCCACGACGCGCAGGCCCTCGACGCCGCGAACCCGCAGGCGCGAATCCACCACGGCGCCGTGATCGCCGGCCGGCCCCATCCGGCAGGTGCCCACCGCGTGGGAACCCGAGGTGCCAAACCGCTTGAAGACATCGATGATCTCGTCGTCTGTCTGGACGAGCGGGCCTGGATAGGTTTCCTCGGCAATGTAGCGAGCGATTGCCGGCTGTGACAGGAGCCGGCGTTGGTAATTGAACATGTCGACCGTGACGCGCCGATCGTATTCAGCGCTGAGGTAGTTGGGGCGGATGACTGGAGGGACCTTCGGATCGGGCGAGCTCAGCAGTACGCTCCCCTCGCTTTGTGGACGCAGCGGATAGCCGAATGAGCACATGCCCGGAAATGGCTCGAATGTCATGCTCGCGGCCTTCAGGTCCAAGGAAAAGGGTGCCATCTGCAACTGAGCGTCCGGGCGGTCGAGCTGCGGGCGGGTGCGGATAAACGCGGTGCAGTTGAAAGCCGGAGTCGCCAGCGGGCCGGTGCCCCGCAACAGCCAAGTGAGCGCGTTCTTGATCAGCCGGGGTCCGGCGTACTGGCCATTCATACTCAGAGGGCGTGTCAGGCGATGCTGAGCAAACAACAGGCGATGCTCGCGCAGGTTTTCGCCTACACCGGGATTGTGGGCGATCGTGCGCAGTCCCAGCGCCTGCAGGCGATCGGCCGAGCCGATTCCTGAGCGCTGTAACACGCCCGGGGACTCGAGGGTGCCCGCGCTCAGGATGACTGTTCGCGCCCGGTAATCCACTACCTGATCGCCACGCCGGCCTTGCACCCCGATCGCACGGGTGCCGTCGAATAACACCTTGTTCACATGGGTCCCGGTCATGATCCGCAGATTCCGCCGCCTCTTGGCAGGCTCGAGAAATGCCTCCGCAGCGCTTTGCCGCCGGCCTTTCCATAACGTGGCGGCGACATAACCGACGCCTTCCTGGTCCAGGCGGTTAATATCGTCGCGTCTCTCCAGCCCTAACGAGACGCCGGCCTCGATGAAGGCATCCGTCAGCGGCCCACGGGGAGTGACGGAGATCCGCAGGGGCCCCCCTGACCCACGCAATTCCTCAGCACCCAACTCGTGGTGTTCCATCGCTTTGAAGATGCGTCCCAGGTTCGACCACCCCCAGCCAGGGTTGCCCTCACGCTCCCACTCATCGTAATCCTGAGGCTGCCCGCGGACATACAACATGCCATTGACCGAGCTGGAACCTCCAAGAAGCTTGCCGCGCACCCAGGTCTCGCCGCGGTGACTGGCGTTCTCGTCGGGTAGGGTGGGATAAAACCAGGCATAGGCGGGATTACTCAACAGGCGGCCAAAACCCTTCGGAACCCTGACCAGCCGGTTGTTGTCCGGGGGCCCCGCTTCGAGCAGGAGGACCTCGTTACGGGAATCCTGCGACAGACGATTGGCCAACACACAGCCGGCGGAACCCCCTCCGACAATGAGATAGTCGTACATCGGCATCGCCGTCAGTTCAGGGGAAACTGAGTGGCCGTGCCCATTCGCGCAGGTCTGCCACGAACTCCCGCGGCCGTTCCGCTGCCGCGAAATGGCCCCCCGCGGCGAATTCGGTCCAGCGTGTGAGGTTGTATGACAGCTCCACGCGGCTGCGGGGCGGCGGCGGCATGAGCGCGTCATGGGGCAGGCTTGCATAAGCCGTGGGAGTTTCGCACCGCGTGCCCGGAGGGAGCATGGCGAAACCGTCCTGCACCACGCCTGGGTAATACCAGGCCGCACTCGTGAAGCTGCCGGTCATGACATAGATCATGATGTGGGTCAGCAACTCATCGAGCGGGTGCACTTGTTCGAAATCACGCTGTGTCAGATCGGACCAGTCATGAAACCGCTCTGCGATCCACGCTGCCTGTCCGAGCGGGTTACCCGCTCCGAGCCATGCGAGGGATTGCGGCTTGAACATTTGCACGGCGGCATAACCACCCAAGCGCATCTGTGCCGCCTGGCTCTGCGTGAGCCAGGCTTGCTCCGCCTCATTCTGCGGCGACGCCGGCGATCGTAGACCCATCATATTTAAGTGAATGGAGCGCACCGAGGCGCCATGGTCCAGACCGAGCCAGGACGTCACGATAGCGCCCCAATCTCCGCCCTGGGCGAGATATTGTGAGTAGCCGAGCACTCTCGTCATCAGCTCATTCCACCGTTGGGCAGTGACGCGCTGACCGAGCGGGCCCGGTAGTTTGCCGCTGAATCCGAAGCCCGGCAGACTGGGAATCACGAGGTCGAAGGCGTCCTCTGCCGACCCACCGAACCGCGAAGGAAAGGCGAGCGGCTCGATGACTTGCCAGAATTCGTAATGGGAGCCCGGCCAGCCATGTGTCAGCAGCAACGGACGGCGACGGCCCTCGCCACGGACATGGAGGAAATGGATCAAGAGGTCATCGACCCGCGCGGTGAACTGCGGGTATCGGTTCAACCGGGCAACCGCTTCTCGCCAGTCGTAGTTATCCAGCCAATGCCGACGCAGGCGTTCCAGAAAGTCGCTGTCGCAGCCGAAGGTCCATCCCGAACCCGCGGGTGCCGGCGGAAGCTCGCAATCGCGCACCAGGCGCAGCACGCGAGCGACGTCCGCTTCAGCCCACTCGACTTGGAATGGAGTCATTGCATGTGTCCGGCAGTCCGCATCAGTCATGTCGAATAATTACCTTGCCGAAATGGCCTGGGGCGCTGAGGCTCGCGTAAGCCTCGCCGGCTTGCAGAAAGCCAAATCGGGCGGTGATGATGGGGTGCACATCGTGGAAGCTCATGGCGCGGTTCATTTCCTCGAAGCTGTCGCGGCTGCCGACGTGGATATGATGGAATTGGACGAAACGTCCGAAGAAGGCCGGTGCGAATCCATGGTCTGCAATACCCGTCAGCAACCCGGTAACGCTGATGCGCCCGCCACGCCGCACGCAGAGGATCGATTTGGCCATCGTGGCGGCGCCACCCACCTCAACAACCACATCGACACCAACACCGCCGGTGAGGCGCATTATCTCCTGATCCCAATCCGGATGGGTGCGATAGTTGACGACTGCTTCCGCGCCGAGTTTTCGCAGGCGGGCCGCTTTTACGTCACTGGACGTTGTGGCAAGAACGCGTGCGCCGAACAGCCTGGCGAACTGGAGCGCGAACACCGAGACAGCCCCGGAGCCCTGGACCAACACTATCTGCCCCGGTATCAGGCGTCCGTAGACGCACAAAGCGTTCCACGCAGTCACCGCGGCGCAGGGGAGAGTGGCCCCTTCTTCATAGCTGAGGTGATCAGGAAGGCGGACGACCGAATCCTCGTGTATCCGGACATATTCGCTCAGCATGCCATCGCTGTCGCCGCCACGGCCGAAACCCAGATCAACACGCTCACCACTGATCCAACCGTCTATAAACGTCGAGCACACACGATCATCAACGGCGACCCGCCGTACGGCGCTGCCAACCTCCACGATATCGCCAGCACCATCCGACACCGGCACGACGCCGGGTCGCACCGCGGGACCGAACTTTCCGTTCGCGATGAGCAGGTCGCGGAAGTTGAGTGAGCTCGCGCGCACGCGCACGATGACTTCATTGCGCTCGGGAGAGGGTTGTGGCTCTTCGCAAAGCGCCAGTCCCGCCGCGCCACTGAACTGCCGCAAGCGATAGGTTTTCAAGTGTCCGTCCCAGACTCAGCGAAAGCTCATCTCACGACCGACAAATTGGGCTTTACCCCAACCCAACTCGTAAGGACTGTTGGCAGCGGCCACAAAACGCAGCGTCTTGTACCTCCAGCCCTCGGGGGCGCGCACGTACGAATTGATGTACTTGCCCAAGGTCCAAAGCGCCTGCCCGCCGGGCATGGTCGAAGTGACTATGGCGTGCCACTCGCCCTCGGCCGTATCTGCTTCGATCACGATCAAGGGGTTTGTGACGTAATGGACGATGAAGGGTATCGCGCCGAATTCACGGAACAATGCGGCAATGGCCGCGCGCCCCTGAGCGCGACCGGATGTCTCGGTGCCTTCCCAGATGCCATCCTCCGTGAACAGCGCGGCGACGGCCTCGGGGAAGCGGTGAGTTGGCCCGTCCCATCCGCCATCGTTCAGATTCACGTAACGAGCCTGGAGCTGGAGGATCTCCTCGCGGTCTTCGATGAGCTGTAGCCTCTGCTCGATCGTGCGTTGCACAGTGCTGTTCTCAACTCCGGGCTGAGGCCGGGGCAGGACCTGCATAGCGCGCCAGCAACTCGCTCATGTTCGGCGGCATACGCTTGCTGCGTGGGTTGTAGAAGGGCGAAAGCACCTTCAGCAGTCTCGGAATAGTCGCTCGCTTGAGCACCTTCTCGAATGCCTTGCGACGCGCCCGCGAGCGCTGCCGCTCCTCATCGCTAGCGCCCTCCAGATCTTTGGCCAGCAGATAATCAACGCATCGGCGGGTGTAGCCGTCGATGTGTAGCGTTGACTTGAAAAATCCATACAAACGATAGAAGTATCCGTTGATGATCGATCGCCAGAACCCCTGTGCGAACAGGGTCATGAAAACATCGTAGCAGACGGTGCGGTGCTCGAACTCCTCGGCCAAGTGCCATTTCCATAGCTCCACCGCATAGGGATCGGCCCCCTCCAGGAACTCGTCCAGGGCTCCGCTGAACCAGACTTCGGCGGACGCGCACCCGATCGCCTCGAAGCCCTCGCAGTAGGCGAGGTTGTGTTTGAGCGACTTCGTACTCAACATCCGTTCGTAGTCGGCGTTGTATTCCGCCTCGATCGGCAACATTCCGGAGTAGCCGGCCTCGTGCATGAACTTGTTGAACGCGAGGTGCTGTTTGCAGTGCTGCCATTCCTGGCGGATGAAAATCTTCATCTCCTGGTGCAGCTCTTCATGAGCCGGATCGAGCTCATTCTTGGCCCGGGTCATGACCTTCACCAGGTAGGGCTCGACGTAGGCAGGCACGATGGAGGCAGCATTATAGTTTTGCGCAAACTCGCGGTGGGGCGACCAGTGCGCCCGGAAGCGCGAGAAGTCGAATTTCGGGAAACGGGTTTGCATGGCTATAAAAACTGACGGATAGTCATATTACGGACCTTACGCCGGCCGTTTGGACAATGCAAGCCGCCGGTGAACGGTCCATCAGCCGCCGTGTTTTGCGTCGATCAAGAACTGAAATACACTAAGTTTCCTGGTCTATTCCGAGGCCTGTCCCCATGCACATGCGCTACCGGCTCCTGGGCCGCTCAGGGCTGCGCGTCTCCGAGCTCTGTCTGGGCACCATGACCTTCGGGACTCCCCAATGGGGTACGCCGGAGTCCGATGCGAGTGGGCTCTATGGTCGCTTCCGCGACTGCGGCGGTAATTTCATCGATACTGCGAACGAGATTTATTCGCATGGTGAGTCGGAACGGATCCTGGGGCGTCTGCTGTCCGGTCACCGTCACGAAGTCGTTCTCGCGACCAAGTACAGCCTCGCATTGCCCGGAGGGCCCGACCGTAACCTGGGAGGCAATTCGCGCAAAAGCCTCATGCGCTCACTCGAAGCGAGTCTGCGCAGACTGGGCACGGACTACATCGACCTCATGTGGGTGCATGCCTGGGATGGTGTGACTCCCGCCGAGGAGATCATGCGGGCACTCGACGATGCGGTTCGTCAGGGCAAGCTGCTTTACGCAGGCACTTCCAACACGCCGGCCTGGGTGGTCGCTCAATGCAACACGCTGGCGGCGGCGCGCGGCTGGGCCGCGTTTATCGGAATTCAAGTCGAATACAGCCTGCTCGAGCGTACTTCCGAGCGAGAGTTGCTGCCGATGGCTCGTGACTTTGGCTTGGCTATTGCGGCGTGGTCTCCCCTGGCTAGCGGGATTCTCACAGGCAAATATGCGTCCTCGCGGGCGGACGAGGCGAAGCGCCTGGACAGCTTCTCATTCCGCAAGGTCGATGAGCGCGGTCAGTCCCTCGCCTTGGCTGTTGGCGCCGTGGCCGCTCAATTGGGCCGCTCCGCGGCGCAGGTCGCCCTGAACTGGTTGCGAGCGCAGCCAGGCGTGATTCCGATCCTGGGTGTGCGCACCCTGGCGCAGTTGGAAGACAACCTCGGCTGCCTGCAATTCAACCTGAGTGCGACGGCTCTCGCGGAGCTCTCCGGCCTGAGCGCGCCGCCGCTTGGGTTTCCACACGACTATCTTGCGCAGGTGCAGCCGCTCCTCGGGGTGCCGCACGAGACTTGAAAACTGACGATCTATCATCTTTAATGCAAGGCCTCACCTTCGGAGGCCGTCATGGCGCTGATCCTTTATGAAGTCCGCGAGCGGGTCGCGATTCTCACACTCAATCGCCCGGACCAGCGCAATGCACAGAATCCCCCGCTGTTGCAGGAGCTCGACGCCGCCTTCGATCGCGCGGTGGCCGATGACGAGGTCCGGGTCATCATCCTGAATGCCGCCGGCCCCCATTTTTCCGCCGGGCACGACATCTCTCCCGACGTGTTGACCTACGAGCCTTGGTTGTCGATGTTTGCCGACCGCGAGCGCACGGGCTTGCTGCGCATGTACAACTGGGAAAAGCAGCACTTTCTCGGGCTGGCCCGCAAGTGGCGTGACATTCCCAAGCCCACCATCGCCGCCGTGCAGGGTGCCTGTATCGCCGCCGGCCTCATGCTCGTGTGGCCAATGGATCTGATCATCGCGGCCGACAACGCCCGCTTCAGCGACCCCGTTGTGAGAATGGGAATTGGAGGTGTCGAGTATCACGGCCACACCTGGGAGCTCGGTGCCCGCAAGGCGAAGGAAATGCTTTTCACAGCCGGTTTCATCGACGCCGCTGAGGCGCACCGACTGGGGATGGTGAACAGGGTCGTACCACTGGCGGACCTCGCGAGCGCCACCCTCACGCTGGCCAACGAGATCTCACAGATGCATCCACACGCATTGCAGATGGCCAAGCGCGCCGTCAATCAAACGCTGGACACCATGGGGCAGTTCGCGGCACTGCAGGCGGTGTTCGACATCCACTCCCTGGGTCATGCGAACGCCTGGTCAATCTGCGCGGCTCCCACCACGGCAGGACTTGCCGAAATGGCTCCAGCCAACAAAGAGCAGCAGGAGCGCGGCCCGGATAACCGGAGCCGATAGGTACCCGTGAGATGCCTCTCGATTACGAGAAGATCAAAAATTGGCCTCTGAAATCCGAATCGCGCTCCTACACACGAACGGACTGCATCCGTTATGCGCGTGGATTTGGCGCGGGCCTGCCCGGCGTTCTCGAGGCAGACGATCGGCGCTTCATTGATCCCAACCACGCAGTTGCACTCCCAATGATGGCCGTGGCGCTCGCGGATGGTGAGCTTTGGCAGCGCGACCCCGCTGCCGGCTTGCAATGGAAACAGATCATTCATGTGGAGGAGGGAATTACAGTGCACGGTCCTCTAGAGCCGGAGGGTACCGTCACTGTCGAGCGTCGGATCCTAGAGATCTACGATTGGGGCGTTGACAAAGGGGCGCTGGTGCAAGAGCAGCAAACCTTGCGCGGCGTGCGCGGCGAGCTGCTGGTCACGATTGACGTCAGTACCATTCTGCGAGGTGAGGGTGGCTTCGGTGTCAACGCGACGTCGGCGCCCGCATCTCGATCGGTCCCGGCCGATAACCCGCCGCATGCCATTCTCGATCTACCCACGCCCTCGGGCAAGGATCCGGTGTTCGGGCTGTCCGACGAATTTGATGTCACTGCGGCGGTGCCGGGCTTGCGCAGCGGCCAATCGATGTTGCGTGGCCTGTGTGCCTTCGGGCTCGCGGGCCGCGCCGTTCTGAAGTTGGTATGTGACAACGAGCCGAGGCGCCTGCGCCGCCTGAGCGTGCGCTATGCGGGACCTGTTCTCACTGATGAGACCCTGCGTATCCAGTTGTGGCATACCGGTTCCGGCACCGCGTCTTTCCGTGTGCACGCTGTTGAGCGTGACGCGCCGGTACTGAAGCACTGTCAGGTGGAATTCGAATGCTGAAGAGCACATAACCGCGAGAGGGATGAGGACATGCGAGAGACCAATCTCACCACCTGGCGCAGTATTGCGTTGGCCCTCCCCGCACTGCCCATGGCGGCGCTCACCATACCCCTGGTGACCTACCTGCCCGAGTTTTATGCGAATACGCTGGGTTTACATCTGAGCGCAGTCGGCCTGACTTTCATGATTGCTCGATTGATGGACATCAGCTTCGATCCGGTGTTCGGCGTGCTGATGGATCGCACGCGCACGCGATGGGGACGCTTCAAGCCGTGGCTCGTCGCCGGAACTCCTCTCGTCATGGTTGGCACGCACTATCTGATGTTCCCGCCGGGGCCGGTTGGCCCTGGTTATCTGCTCGTGAGCTTGCTTTTGACGTATATCGGCTATTCGATGGTCAGCGTGTCGCAGTTGGCATTGTGCGCCGCACAGACAACCGCCTATCACGAACGCTCCCGGGTTTTTGGCTGGTGGCAGGCCGCCTTCACGCTCGGAATTCTCATCGTGGCCGCAATGCCGATGTTATTGGGGGCAGAAGCACGTAACGACCGAGTCAAGATCATTCACGCGATGGGAATCTTGATTCTCGTTGCAACACCGCTTGCGGTCCTGTGGACGTCATTGGCCGTCCGCGATGCGAGCTCACCGCAACACAGTGAGCGGGCCACCTTTGCAGAGTATCTGGGCCTGTTCAAGCTTCGCGCAACGCGGCTGCTCATGGGTGCGGAACTGGTGTTAGGGTTTGCGACGGGCTTGGCCTCCGCACTGGGCCTCATCTTCTTTGTATCTGTCAAGCGCATCAGTCTTGCCGACGTCGGTATGCAAATGCTGATCCTGTTTACGGTTGCCATCGTCGCCGCCCCACTGTGGGTCCGAGCTGCCCAGCGAGTAGGGAAGCATCGCGCTTACGCGCTCGGCGGGGCGCTCAACATTCTGTTTTTCACGTCTTTGCCGCTGTTGCCGGAAGGGCAGCCGCTGTGGATCCGGGTCGTCTCGATATTCGCTGGTCTCGCCTACGCGGCCACCAATCAGTTATCGCGCGCGATGGCGGCGGACGTCAACGACGAGGAGATTCTCGAGCGTGGCGTGGATCGCCTGGGTATGTTTTATGCGCTGCTCATCGGGCTCAATAAGGTTGGCATGGCCGTGGCGGTGGGTGTCGCGTTCCTGATTCTCGAACTGTTTGGTTACGTTCCGGCGCGTGGCAGTAGCAATCCGGCCTCGGCACTCCACTGTGTGACCTTCATGTATTGCGGAGCAACCAGTCTGCTGACGTTATGCGCCGTACTGCTGATCGCCAGGTATCCGTTGACTCCGGAGCGTCATGCCCAGATCCGGAAGGAGTTGGAACGCCGCCGTCGCGAGCGTCGCTCGACTGCACAGACGCCACTGGTGACCGAATGTCCCTCCACATGACCTGAGGAAAACACAACCATGAGTGATGCGACGAGAAGCGGCCTCGAGATAGCCTCACAGATGGTCGATGAGAGAGTGATGGGGCTCCTCGAGGGAAGCGTCGGATCCAGAGCGTTCGGCACGCAGTTGGGTGAGCTCTCACTGGAGTTCGTCTTTGGCCGGCTCTGGAACCGTCCCGGACTCGGCCGTCGGGAGCGCAGCCTCGTGACGCTCGGCATCCTGATCGCACTTCGCCAGACGGATGAAATGAAGATTCATGCGCTGGCGGCGCTGCGCAACGGCTGCACGGTGCAGGAAATCGAGGAGGTTATCTATCAGGCCAGTGCCTACGCCGGCTTCCCAGCCGCAGCCAGTGCTCTGGGCACTATCGCCACCAGTCTCCGACAAGGCGGCCATCTTCCTGAAGAAGCCCCTATCAATGAGGAGCACACTCCATGAAATCCACAGGCCCTGTGAGCGCTCAGTCACTGCCTGCAAACGTCCCGCCGGAGCTGGTGCGGCCTTATCCGTTTTACGATGGGCGCGTGACCACCGATCATCCTTTCAAGACACTCATTCCCGAACTGCATCGAGGACCGGAGGTCTTCTACACGCTCGACGGTTATCACGGGATGGGGCCCATATGGGTGTTCCGCAAATACAAGGATGTCCAGGCCATCTACACCGATACGGAGCACTTCTCCGTGAAAGACTTCGCTCCGTTCGCGGAGCTCGAAGGCGGGAGCTGGAACCTCGTACCGGCGGAAAGCGATCCGCCGCTGCACAACGTGCACCGGCAGATGACCAATCCTCTGTTCACCCCCAAGCGCATGTCCGCGTTGGAAGATCATGTGCGGCAGGTGGCGCGTGCGTGCATCGCCGAGTTCAAAAACCGGGGATGTTGCGAGTTCATGGCAGACATGGCCTTTAAGTTCCCGATAATCGTGTTTCTCGAGCTGATGGATCTGCCGCTCGGGCAGTTGGATCAATTCCTCGCCTGGGAGATGATGCTGATTCATCCGAAAGACCTGGCTGAAGCGCGTGATGGCACCCTGGCTGTCGTCCAGTACCTGCGCGAGCTGATTGCCGAGCGGCGCAAAAATCCCGGCGGGGACCTGGTCAGCTACGGAATCCAGGTCGAGCACGGTGGGCGCCGGATGACCGAGGATGAGCTCCTCGGATTCTGCTTCAACCTGTTTATTGGCGGGCTGGACACGGTCTCCACCAACATCGGCTGGCAGTTCCGACACCTCGCCGAGAACCCCGCACATCAGGCGGCGCTGCGCGCGGATCCAACCCTGATTCCCGCGGCGATCGAAGAGTTGCTGCGTGCTTTTGCCGCGGTGACCACGAATCGCCGGGTGATCAAGCCGATCACCGTCAATGCAGTGCACCTCGTGCCGGGCGACATGGTGGCGCTGGTGACATCCCTGTCCAACAATGATCCGGACATGTTTCCCAATCCCCAGGAGGTGCGACTCGACCGCAACCCGCGCCATGTCGCCTTCGGAACGGGCGTCCACCGCTGCCTGGGCGCACCGCTCGCGCGACGGGAGCTGACGATCGCCATGGACGAGATGCTCAGGACCTTGCCGGAATTCGGGATCGAGCCGGGTGCCGAGATCAAAACCTCCATCGGTGGGGTCATCCAACTGCAGAACCTGCCGTTGGTCTGGCGCGTCTGACCATGGTCACATCAGCTGGTTGGCTGGTATACCGGTCGCGTTCACGGAAGCGTTAAAGCTCCGCAACATCGCCGTAACCGTGTAGGACGCCAGCAGCACGCCACCATGGGAAAAGACGGTTCCAACTCCCTGAGCGAGGCCGCGGCCAGCGAAGATGGAAGGGTTTGAGTAAAGAACCCAGTCGGACACGTCCGCATCGTTGTGGTAGTTGATCGCGATTGACATGACACCTGTCGACAAGGAAACGTGCGCGTCACCCTCTTTCACGCCCGGGTGCGGCAGCATCGAAGCGCCGATCGTCATGTGCCCGACACATTGGGTGAGCAGCGCCTGATGCAGCAGCTGTGTATCGGGCTTGTCCCGGCAGCGCATCCAACAGTGCAGCACAGGCGGGCCGACCCGATCTTCGTTGGGAGCATAGTCCCCATTGACGAACCGCACGTCGCGCCCCGTCATTCCGAAATCGTAGCGGGGGCATTTTTCGGGGCCCGAAACATCGGGCATTTGAACCTGGTGGGAAATCAGAGTGGGCGCATTCACGTCCATGAGGACGAGGGCAGGGCAACGCAATTTTCCCTCCTGCTCCGCCTTCACTGAGACAGACGTGAAAGTCCGTCCCGACTGCAGGATCGAAGTGTGAAAATTCAGCGGCAGATGGAAGCGTGCAACACGCGAGAACATAGCGTAGGCAGAGATTGCCCGCTTGTCGGGTGCAGCTTTAGAAGCCGCCACGATCGCCTGGGCGAGGATCTGGCTGCCTTCCACCACGTTGCGCGGTGCATTTAGGTGCGGCGGCGCTGTGTAGATGCCCTGGGAGGTAGGTCTGACATCGAGCAGCCGGACCAGGTCGGCCAGGTCGCCCCAGTGCTGCCTATCGGTGTTGTTTGTGGAGGGTTCGGTCACGTTCCCGCACGCTTGCCCGGGACGGGGAAGATCGCGACTCCGATCGAGACTGTCACTCGGTCCTGATAGAAGGCGATGTGGTCGGCGATCTGGGCGACTTCCGGATAGGGTGTCTCATAGGACCAGGCGACCGGCCGCTCCACGTCGCCGCCCGCGAGCGCCCAGTAGGAAGCCACGCCCTTGTAGGGGCAATGACTGACGCGGTCGATCTTCTCCAATTTCGACATGTCGACATCGTTACGAGGGAAATAGAAGACGAGCCCATGGTTCTGTTCGTCGACGAGAATAGCTCGCTCCGTGCGGCCCAATTGAAGGCCATCGTGGGTTACGGCGGTGATCGGGTTGCGGCGGCGCAGGAGGTCGACGCGGTAGTCGAAGCGCTCGCCATAACCGGGACCCCAACTGGGGTCGACTCGCGTGTTTTCCACAATGTTTTCCCCATCCTAAAGTGGCAGCATCCTAACACGTTCAGTATCAAAAACGAACGGGTTGTCAGTTTTGTTCAGAGAGTGCTAAACTTCCTCTCATGCGAATTTTTGCGGCGACATCACGCTACGTCCAAGGGGCCGGCGTACTGGACGAGATCGGTCCATACCTGCTCGAGCTGGGAACGCGGCCCGCGATCGTTGCGGATCCCGATGTCACCCGGTTGTTTGGTTCACGTCTGCAGAAGAGCTGCGCCGCTGCGGGTGCCGGGGCTGAGCTTCTGACCTTCCCTGGAGAGGTCACGCGCGAGGCGATCGACTCTCTGTGTGCACGAGCCCGCGAAGCGCGTGCCGACGTGGTGGTCGGCGTCGGAGGTGGCAAAGGGATCGATACCGGCAAGGCAGTTGCTCGTGCGCTCGGGACGCGCTTTGTCAGTGTCCCCACGATTGCCTCCAACGATGGTCCGGCGAGCGCAGCGATCGCGGTTTACGACGCGCAGCATCGTATGACAGAGGTGCTGCACCTCAAGCGTAATCCCGATCTCGTCCTGGTCGACTCGGCAGTGATCGCAGCCGCCCCGATACGGTTCCTGCGCGCGGGTGTGGGTGATGCGATCTCCAAGAAGTTCGAAGCCGAGGCGTGTGCGGCCGCGGGCGCAATGACCTTGCTCGGCGCGCCACCTTCACCGACCGGTCTGATGATTGCGGAGGGTTGCTATCGGGTGTTGCGGGAGCATGGCGGGGAGGGGCTTCGCGATGCGCAGGCTGGCCGGCTCACGGAAGCAGTCGAGCGTGTCATTGAAGCATCCGTACTGCTCAGCACACTCAGCTTCGAGAACGCCGGTTTGTCCGTCGCACATGCGATCGCCAGAGGCATTCCGTATGTAGAACGCGCTGCCCGAAGTCTCCATGGGGAGCATGTAGCCTATGGCCTGTTGGTACAGCTCGTGTTGGAAAATCGGTCGCAGGCTTTCTATGATGACATTTTGGAATTCTATGTTGATACGGGGCTGCCTTGGCGGCTCGGCATGCTTGGCCTCGAGAAACCAACACCGGCAGAAGTGCGGGAGATCGTCGCCGGATCCATGTTGAGCCCGAGCGTCCGGCGTTTCCCCCAGGCTCTGACGGGCGAGGCGCTGGAGGCCGCGATTCAGACGGTCGAGACACTGGGTCGGCGCAAGACCGCGGCGACCCCCAGCGGGCACTGAACCAGCGGGCTCACGGTACTACGAGGCCTGCGTTGATTGCCGTGCCCGCTCAACGTAGAACCTGGCTGCTGCGCGCACCGACTCCAACACCGGACGAGGGTGCCAGCCCAGTTCACGCTCCGCCTTACTGTGATCCATGCGAGTCATGATGCTCATCAATCGCACGGAGATGGGACGCAGAACGGCATCTTCGCCTTTCAAGCGGCCGGCGATGTCGCTCACATATGCCAGCAACCTCAGTTGCCAAAGCGCAATGCAGCGTGCCGGACGCGGCGCGCCCACGGCTTCGGCGGCAGCTTCGTAGATATCCTTCCAGGGGATAAAACGTTCAGAAACGATATAGCGTTCGCCGATCCGGCCCCGTTCGCCAGCCAGCACCAGTGCCTGCGCGGCGTCCTCGATCCCGACCGCTTCCGAAGCCATGTCCTTTACCGTGAACGGCAGTTGTCCCAACGCGGCAGCGGCGACCCCGGCGCCATGTGGCGTCGAACCGTAATCGCCGGGGCCGTAGGTGTTGGCCACGCACATGGCAATCGCAGGCAGACCCTGTTCCCGGTGATAGCGCAACACCATTTGTTCCGCCTGTACGCGCGATTTGATGTAGTCGCCACCGCGCGCTAGATAGTTATGGGGCTCGACTTCACTGACCACGCCGTGCGGGTTGCGGGCAATGGTGCCGATGGTGCTGGTGAAGACGAAGCGCGGTACCTTGACTGCAACAGCAGCATCCAGCACATGCTGCAATCCTTCGACATTGGTACGGTACAGCGGTGTGGCATCGCGTAGCCAAGCGCGCGTATCCACCACGCAGTAAAACACCACATCGCAACCTTGCATCGCCTCGCGCAGCGCCTGATCATCAAAGATGTCGCCCAGTTTGCGCTCAACCTGCAAATCGTCGATGCCTTGCGTATTGGCAGTCTTCGCAACATCACTCGGACGGCGTGACCCTGCTGAACCAGCAGGCGTGTGACATGCGAACCCAGAAAGCCATTAGCACCAATGACCAGCATTTTCTTCATGGTCGTTATCTAGAGCCCGACGTGAGTGCATCACTTGGTGTTAAATCGCGGCACGGCTTCACGCATGTGCCGCTCGACTTCCGGACCGAACCAGACATGTTCGATGTAGTGCCCGAGAAGCGCTCGGTCATCCGTGTACACGAAGCGCGCGCCTGGTCCGACATCGCCGTCATAGTAGATGGCTCGTTCCTTGGGCAACTCCGCCAGATGTCTATGCCAGTCGTCCAACGTGCCGTGCACCTTGACGCAGATGTGATGGAAAACATTGGCGTGGACGCCACCGCCCGGCAACACATCGCGATAGATCGAATCGATGCCCGGACTGGCAGGCTCGATGAGCTCGAGCTCCACACCATCCACATTGGCCAGTGCGATTCGCAGTTTCATCTTGCCACGCAGTTCGCCGACGCGAGCATCGAACTGTTGTTCCATGACGAAGAAACGCGGGATGCCGTAGACGTCACGATATTGTGCGAGGCTGCGATCCAGGTCGGGAGTGACCCAGGCCATTTGGTGAAAACTGCCGAAGGCGGGTGTGTGCATAGGTCGCAGCCATTCCTCGTTGTCAGCCGATTGCGGCACGAGCCTCGTCGATTGCGTTTTCCAGCCAACCCAATTCGTCGAAGATCTTGCCGCCGTTGGCTTCAATCAGAGCTTCGAGAGCCGCGATCTGTGTGTCCCGTACCGCGCGATCGTGCGGGGAGACCGAGATCGCAATGTCGATGAAGTGCAGCGCTTCGACCGGCTGTCCGGCGGCAAGTCGGCGACGGGCGGCACCGAGCAGCGCGTCGGTACCGCCCGCAAGTTGTGCCAGTTCCGGCCAGATCGTGCGCTCGGGTGTCGCATAGAGCTCGGTCGTCGACCCGCCGCGAAACCAACCGGTGTATTCCTCCCACACGGCACGAACAAACCAACTGAGCGGGCTGCGTCCGGGCACGGTAGCAAGCTCGGGCGGCAGGCGAATCTCATTCATTAGCGTCCACAGATCCTTTTGTGCATTCATGCCCTTGACGGTTTCGTCATGGATGAAGCGCACCGCATCCCGGATCTTGGTGAAGTAGGCGGCGATATGGTCGGCACCGAACAGAGGTTCGTCGTGGCCCGTGATCACAATCTCCGGACGCAACGAAATCACGCGATCGACTTCGCCGAGCCAACCGACGACGCTGCGGTCACGGTCGCCGCGTGCCGTGTAAAAGTTCGGCAGCGCACCTTGAATTGCACCCGCCCAGTTGCCCGTGAACAGGGTGCGCTCGGCCGGCAACCAAACCAGCAGGGAGTCCAGCGTTTCGCCCGAAGGTGCCGAGATGAGCTCGAAGCGGCGACGTCCTACGCTGAAGTCGTAGCGGTCAGCGAACAGTGTGAGGGGCGCGGGATCCCGAGTGCCGCTGTACCACGCATCCGCGTGCTCTTTTTTCGGGATCATTGACTTGAGCACGCGTGCCGCGCGCGGCTGAAAATAAGGGGCCAACCGCTTGCGCTCCTCGCAGATGCGGGGAAATTCGCGCTGGACGAGGGTTTCGGTGCTCGGACCCGCGAAGCTGGCCCAGCCGCCGATGTGGTCGGGATGGCTTTGTGTGAAAACAATCTTGCTCACGTTCAACGGCCGGCCGAGCAATTGCTCGAAGCGCTCCCGGGTCCGCGCACCCTGATACGGCGTGCCCGTGTTGATCACCACATCGCCATCAGTGTGAGTCACGATGTAGGCATTGCTCGTGCTCCGCGACATTACGATGTGATCATTGATGCGCTCGGCGGGTTTTTCCGGCTCCCACGCGATGCTCTTTAGGATGCTGTGATCTGCGGTGCTGTAGCGAGGCATCGGCCGTCCCCTGAGTTACTTCACTTCGGCTTTGACCGCGAAGCGATCGAAGTAGAAGGCAAAGCGTTGGCGGATCTGCGCGGGTTCCTGATTGAAGTCGCGTCTCAGGTTGTAAACGATCTGGCCGTTCTTACCGCGCTTGTGGTGTGCCAGCGACGCGGTCATCAGGGCGCGCATGCCCTCGCTCAGCGGCAAGCCTGCCTTGGTGTAGATCTCGCCGACAATCTTCATGGGATCTTTCATCAGCTCGTGAAAGTAAACGTCGACTGTGCGTGCCTCATCCAGTACGCCGCGATCGCGCACGCAGGCGCGCAGCAGCTTCTCGTAGCGATCGATCCAATACTCGGCAATCAGATCGGGGCGAATTTTCGTGCGCTGGATGCGCGCGGAATAGGCATAGCCGGTCATGGCAGATTGGATCGATGCCACCGGATCGCGATGGTTGATGATGATGGTGGCGTCCGGGAACACTTCGTTTAGAACCACGAGTTGTTCCATGTGTTGCGGGCATTTCAACAGCCAACGTTTGCGGCCGGTGAGGAAGGTGAGCACCTGCAGGCACTTCTTCATGTACCGGTACACCGGCCGGTGATCCAGTCGGAAGTAATACTCGCGCCACACGGTCGCATAGGTTTGCCAGTCGAGGTAGTACGAACCGAACTCCGGCGTCTGGAATTCGATGTCCTCGGAAATATGGTCTGGTGTGAATTCGTGGATGGCTTTGACGTAGGGCAACAAGGCATCTTGCTTTACCCAATCGGCCGCACACTGGGCCCGACGTGGGTCTTCCTGACCGGCCATACAGCGTTCTTCTGGTGCCGGCACGGGACGCACCGCCTCCCAGTACGGCAGGGCGCGCAACCGTGGATCCGCAGCCAGAAAATTCTGCAGATAGGTCGTGCCCGAGCGGGGCAAGCCGGCAATGATCAACGGGCGCTCGATTTCGATATCCAGAATTTCCGGAAAACGCCGCACCATATCTTCGATGCGCAATCGCACGCCGGCGGTGCGCACCATGCCGCTGAATATGGCGAGGCGGCCGAGCGCCGTCAGTTCCGTGTCCGCCAAGGTCGATTCGATCCACTTGGCCATGTTTTTGCGGAAACCCGGGTCACCAAAGTCGCTCAATCCGGTCGCTTCACGGGCCGCGGCAAGGATGCCTTCTTCACTGAACCGCACCGGATGCGCATCCGCCCACGCGATGGCTTGTTTTTGCAGGTCGGTCAGTACCGGCGCGCACAAATCGGCGATATCAATGAACTCGGGATTGTCCGTCGCCCCGGCCGCTTGCACAGAGGCGGCATCGAGTTGTTGGCCGAAATTCCAGGTCATGGAAAAGTCACCATTACTTTGGCCGAGTGTTGTGGATCGCGAGCGGTCGCGAATGCCTCGGAGAAGTCCGAGAAACCGAAGCGATGACTGATCATGGGCTCGAGGTCGATCGCACCCGTGCTCAACATTTCGACAATTTCCGGAAATTCGACGGGATAGCCGATGGCCATGGCCAATGTGATTTCTTTTGCCAGCATCATGCGCATGTCGATGGGCACGGGTACGCTGTAGACGGCGGTCACCACAATGCGCGCACCCATACGGCACATCTCGATGATGCTTGGAATGAGCGGCGGCGAGCCGGCCATATCGAGGAAAGCGTCGGTACCCACCACATCAATACCCGTGAAGTGACGATGCGTGCCGTGCAACTCGCCCAGCGCTTTACGCACATCGCTCTCGGCCGGATTGATGGTGGCGCGCGCGCCTAGACGGCGGGCGCGTTCGAGACGGAAAGGCGAATAGTCAATGACGACGATGTCTTCAATGCCACGTCGGCGCAGCCCCACTACAGCGCCAAGGCCGATCGGACCCGCGCCGAACACCGCCACCTTCTGACTGGGCCGCGGCTCAGCGCGGTTCACGCCATGCAATGCCACCGCGAGCGGCTCAGCGAGTGCTGCGTGTTCCATGGACACATTGTCAGGAATGACGAGCAAGGTGTCGTGCTCGCGTAGTGCATCACGCACCAACAAGTAGTCGGCGAATGCCCCTTCCGGGCCGCCGTTACCAATCAGGTTGGCGTACGGATTTACGATGACACGTTGTCCAACGACCACGGTGCCGACGCTCGCTCCAACGGCTGAGATGGTCCCCGAGAGTTCGTGCCCCAGCGGCATTGGGCCCGCCGGACCGACGACGCCTCCCAGCTTGGTATATGTGATATCGCTGCCGCAAATGCCGCAAGCAGCCACTTTCACGACGACATCGTTGGGGCCGGGCTCGGGGATTTCATGTGTGTCCAGACGGATTTCGCCCGGGGCGTGAATGACAGCAACTTTCATGGTGACGGCCTCACCCCTGGATGGAAAATCCACCGCAGACATTGATTGTCTGGCCGGTCAGGTAGGTGGCGCCGCTGCTGGTGAGGAACAGCACCGCATCCGCAATCTCTGCAGCCTCGCCGAATCGTTTCATCGGTGTGCGCGCAAGCATTGCAGCGCTGAACTCCGGATGATCAATCGCCGCCTGTGTTTGCCGCGACTTGGTCATGCCGGCTGCCACTGCGTTGGCGCGGATACCGCGCTTGGACCAGGCAACCGCCATGGTTTTCATCAACTGCACCAGACCGCCCTTGGCAGCGCCATACGCGGGCACGATTTCCACTCCGAAGTACGAGCTCATAGAGGCGATGCCGATCACCGCACCGCCGCCCGCGAGTCGGCTGTCTGCCAGCTTATCCAGGCAGCCGTACGTGAGCCGGTAGATCGAGGTGAGATGCATGCGCACTGCAAGTTCGAAATTATCAGGCTCGTATTCATTGGAGCCTAAAGAAGCCAGGGCAACACCTCCGCTGTGCACGAGGATGTCGAGCTTCGATTGCGCCGCGGCCACCGCATCGACCCGAGCGTTGTTGGTGACATCGAGTTGGATGTAACGGCTGTTCCCAAAGTCCGCGTCGTAATCCTTTGCGCTCGAGCGCGTACCGGTGATCGTTACGGTCGCGCCGGCTTGACGATAGCCCAGCGCCACCGCGGCGCCAATGCCGCTCGTGCCGCCGGTTACGAGGACATGAGCGCCGGCGTAGTCGTAGTGGACAGTGCCCATCTGCTTCGGAGTCGTGGTCATGGCAGCTCCTGCGGGTGCGCGAGAGGCAGCTTCGTGTCGGAGGACGCTTACTCGCCTATGAATCCGGCTTCGCGCTTCGCAATAAAGGGCCTGTATCGAGTTCTCCAATCAGGCGCCTGTGGCTGCCGGCAGCGACGTGGCGGCACGAGCACGCCCAGGTTCAGAACTGAAAGGGTATCAGTTCTCAAAATACGGCGCCACAGCGATGCCGTCGAAAGGGCGTTACAGGACGCTTTTGATCCAGCCGCCGTCCACCCGGATGATTTCTCCCGTCACCCAGGATGCGCCTTCGGAGACCAGGAACAGCAGCGCACCTACGAGATCCTGCGGCTCGCCCATTGGTTTGAGCGGCGTTACCGCACGCAGCGACTCGAGGAACTGCGGCGGCCGAGCCTTATCGCCCTGTGCAGTGTTGAGCGCACCGGGAGCAATGGCGTTGATCGTGACACCCGCGGGGCCCAACTCGCTTGCCAGATAACTCGTAAGTCCCTGCAACGCGAGCTTGGATACGCCGTAGGCATGTAAGGACGCGTACGCGCCTCCGGAACTGATGTTCACGATGCGACCGTACTTGCGCTCGGCCATGAATGGGGCTGCGGCACGAACGCAGTTGAGTGGGCCCGTCAGATTCACTTCGAGTGTGCGTCGCCACAGATCCATGGAATATGTAAGCAGCGGTTGTAACACCGGCTCCATGTAGGCGGCCGTGTTGACCAGGATATCGATACGGCCAAATGTGTCGTGAGCAAACTTAGCCATCGCGGCCGTTTCCTGGGCAGACGTCACATCCGCTTTGAAGCTTCGCGCCGACAGGCCCTTCGCAGTCAACCGTGCAGCGGTCGCTTCCGCGGCCGCGCCATTGAAATCGGTGACCAACACATTCGCGCCCGCGTCCGCCAGTGCGGTTGCGAATACGCTGCCCAGGCCGCCGCCGGCGCCCGTAATGATTGCGGCTTGACCTTTCAGACTGACTCTCAGGTTGCTCATGTACATTCCTGCTGCGGGCGAGAACAAGGATCGTAGCATGCGGTCGCATTCTTGAAAAATAATGCATCGTCAGTTATCAGCCCGATTGAAGGCACGGGAATCAATGCGAAGACATCCATAAAGTGATCTACGGCTGTTGCCGGCAAGCAACAGCGAACCGGACCATAGCCGCAATATTCCCGGTGAAGCTATGATTGTTGCATGAACGACAATCCGGCGATTCGCACAGTGAGACCGGGCTCCAGGCACGTCAGCACAGGTCCCCAATCCCTGCAAACACCCAAACGCAAGACGCGTGCGCCGGGTGATCGAACCCGCCGTGCGCTGCTCGATGCCGCCGTGGCCATTTGGTCACAGAGCGGAATCGACACGGTGACCATGCACGAGGTGGCGAAGCGCGCGGGGAAAACACGCAGAACGGTCTACCATCACTTCAGTGATCGCCAACAGTTGTTATCGGCCGCGCGCCAGAATATAGAGGCGGCGATCAATACAGCATTCAGCGACGTTCATCCCGAGCAGCTCGGAGATCCGTTTGATCTGGTGGCCGGCCTGGTGGTGGAGGCCCCGGAGATCGTGCGTTCACACTTGCGCGACATGCTGGACCAAAACGGCGGGGACCTGGCTCTGCGGCGACGCGCAATACGCTACTTCAAGAAACTGCACCGTGAAGGGCGCTTGCGTGAAAACGTCGACCCGACGCAAGCGGCACTGGTGATCTTCGGCATGTGGTTTGCGGCCATGCTGTCGGTGTCCATGGGGGCGGATGCGCCGTCGCGACGCATGCAGGCAAAACAGTTCACCAACACCTTCCGTCAGATCGTGTTTCGCGCGTTGGTGAAGTCCTGATCATTGTCCGGGGCGCGCATCTCATTCCAAAATGACGGATAGTCAGTTATTGTTCGCTACCGCTCTTTCGCCGAGTTGACCGCGCCCATTGATTCCATGAGTTTGTGCGATACGTCTCACGAATAGATGTAGCTGTTGATCAGCTCGTGCAAGTGACTGACCGAGCGCTCCTGTAGAGGATTGGGTCTCAAACCCTGATCCTTCAGGGCAATGGAATGCACGCCTTTTTGCACGTCTTCGATGTTGATCATGTCCTGGCACAACAACGGGGGAATGCGGTTGTTGTGCTCGCGCCAATCCTTGATCAGCGCCTTGTGCAAGGGTGGCACCGGCTCTTCCGTGCCGTAATGCACCAAGCTCATCATGTGAAACTCACATCGGTCCGGATTGAAAGGGTCCTCAGGATCGGGTCTGCCACTGAACGCGAGTGTGCCATCCGGCCCGATTGAAAAGCTCTGATTCGGAAAAGCGACCCAGGCGCCGCCGATTTCCGCCCACTGCTCTGCAGTCGGCATCGGGAAGAACGCGCCCGCTTTGTCAGCCGCGTCTTTCATCGCCAGGGTGGCGGCGGCCATGACCTCCATCATGGGTGTGCCCGCAGGCAGGGCTCGAATTGCCGCAGCCGCCGCCTCGAAGGAGCGGGCGGTGCCTTGCCCATTGCCCTGGTGTGGGCCCAGTTGCTCTATCAGACTCTCCTGGTACTTGGCGAAATTCTCGCGCCACTCTTCGAGGGTCTGTGGTGGTTTTTGCAAACGCCGCGAAGGCGTTCCCGGCATGAACTCGAATTCATAGGTATGCGTGCTGTGCTTGCCACGCACGATGGAGTGATTCTTCTCGTCGATCACCTGTGCAAACTGCGGATGAGTACCCAGCACGTGATAGCTTTCGGCGAACGCCTCCTGAGCCACTTTCCAATTAGCTTTCAACTTGATCACGTTGTACCAGGCGATGCGCATCCCTTCGAATTTCAAGATGTCGAGCGCACGCCGGGCCGGCGCAATGTAGTCTTCGAACGACTCCGGCTCATCGGACATGTTGATGTAGACGAATCCGCCCCACTGGGCGACATGCACTGGAGTCAGTGACATGTCTTGCGTCGTCATACCCGGGCAGCCGTTCCACTGCTCGTGATCGAGTATGCGGGTGTTGTTACCGCGCAGATCCCACTGCCACGCGTGATACATACAGTGGAATTTGGAGATCTGTCCCGCACCCGACAGCAAGCGGCGACCGCGATGCGGACACACATTGTGGAATGCTTTGATCTCGTCCTTGCCCGTCCTGACCACGACGATGGATTGATCGGCAATGTCGTAAACCATGTAATTGCCGACGTGGGGAATTTCCTCGAGCCGGCAGGCCCATTGCCAGACTCGCGGCCACAGACGCTTTAACTCGAGCTCGGCCACTTCACGCGAAGTGTAGGACTGGGGGTGAACCAGATCGGGTCTCACTTCTTTTATCGACAGTTCGGCGTCAGCGGGACGATGCATGTGAGTCTCCGGTTGCAGTGTGCGAGCCTTCCTGGGCGTTGCGGGACGATCTGCGGCAGCCCAGGCCCGGTCCCTTAGTTGCACACATGTGTATAAATTTGATTCTGCCCAGGAACTGTCACTGTGTCAATTATCGGACGGCCCGCAGCCTCTCCGAGCCTGAATTCACGCTCCGGCACGCCCATTATTAAGACCGACTCGGCCCCGCTGCCTGGTCGTCGATGCACTGACCGGCATTTGCGCCGGCGCACTATTGAACTGATGGAGTGTCATATTTATCATGGTCGACTAGAACTAGTGGGAGCGGTCACGCCCCTGAGTCTTCATCAATAGTCCGAGGCCAACATCGTGACGCCCGCCGATATCAGGCTCGACGACCAAGTTGCATTCGTGACCGCCGGCGCCAATGGGCTGGGCGAGGGGATTGCGATGAGCGTGGCGCGCTTCGGTGCACACGTGGCGATCGCTGACATCGATCAAGTCAATGGTGAGCGTGTGGTCGCCGCGGTGCGCGCGCTCGGTCGCGAAGCCTTGTTCCTGCACGTGGATGCGACAGATGTCGAGGCGTTGACGGCTGGCGTGGACGCCGCCTTCGCGCACTTTGGACGTATCGACTTGCTAGCCAACAACGCCGGTGGCTCGCGTCGCCGAGCCTTCCTAGATCACCCCCCGCGGAGTTGGCGGCGTTACATCGATCTGAATTTCGTGAGCATGCTGACGGCGACACAAGCCGCAGCCAGGCACATGATCGCAGGCGGCCGGGGCGGCACCATCGTCAATGTCGCAAGCACTGAAGGGTTGCGAGGGGCGCCGGGCTTTGCAGTTTATGCCGCCTGCAAGGCGGCGATGATCAGTTTCACTCGCACCATGGCGCTGGAGCTCAGCGGCCACGGTATCCGTACGCATGCGCTCGCGCCGGACATGATCGCGACGCCGGGACTGCAGCCTTACTACGACGCTGCGAGCGCGGACGAACTCGCCGCGCGTGATCGCTACATCCCTTTAGGCAGGCTCGGCACGACAGACGAATTCGGCGCCGTAGTGGTGTTCCTCGCGTCGAAGATGGCTGCATATCTCAATGGCCTGGTGCTCCCGGTCGATGCGGGCGCGCTGGCATCGAGCGGATGGACCCGCTCGCCCACAACGGGCGAGTGGAACCTTTATCACGGCTGAAACGTGCCTGAGAAAACAGCTGGACTTCGCCCGTGGCTTCGGCGCCGGGATGCTGCGACACGGCGCGCGCCGTTGTCATCTAGTTGATGGCCGAGCTATAGCCGCCATCGATGCGCACGTTGGCGCCGGTGATGTAGCTGCTCAACGGGCTCGCGAGGACCGCCACCATGTTGCCGATGTCTTCAACGCGGCCGATGCGCGGCACGGGCAATGGAAAGAACTCGGTGATATAGCGGCGTTCTATTTCTGCCCAGTCATCACCCCATTTCTTTTGTCGCGCAAGATCGCGCATCCAGACTTCCAGGGCAGGTGTCAGCACGGTACCGGGTGAGACTGTATTGACGGTAATTCCAGTGTCCGCCAGGGCCTTCGACAGGCTCAGCGTTACGTTGTTGATCGCCGCCTTGGTCGCACTGTAATGCGGAATGAAAGGATTCGGCTGCATGCCAGAGCCGCTGCCGATGTTGATGATGCGCCCCCAGCGGCGCTCGCGCATGCCGGGCACCAACATATGTGCAAGCCGCACGATAGGCCCTACGTTCTGCGAGTAGGCAGCGCCCCAGGCGCTCAGCGGCGTTTCGAACCAGGACGGGTTGCCTTCGAGCGTCGTGCCGCCTGCGTTATTGACGAGGATATCGAGCTCACCCTCACTGAGCGCAGCCTGCGCAACGGCTTGCGCGCCTGTGTCCGTGGCCAGCTCGCCGATTACCACGCTGGCACTGCCGCCGTTGCGAAGAATGTCGTCCGCGAGGGCTTGCGCGCGAGCGCGGTTACGGCCATGGATCACGACGCATGCGCCTTCAGACGCAAGCACCCGAGCGATGCCGCTGCCAATGCCTGAGCTGCTTCCAGTTACCAAGGCGCGTTTGCCGGACAGTTGCAGGTCCATACACTCTTTCCCCCTGTGCCGTCCATCCGATAACCAATACATTGTCAGTTATTGTCGCGCAGTGCTACCTTCGCTGCATCGGGCGCGCAGATCCGCCAGGCACGCGTTGGATCTCCCGCGCCGGGGGCGCGATTCCATCCAGATTGCAGGAGAAGGCATGAAGGCCGCAGTGTTCCACGAGCCGGGTCAGAAACTCGTCGTCGAATCGCTGCCAGATCCGGTGCCCGGCGAAAATCAGATCGTGCTGAAGGTGGGCCGCTGCGGCATCTGCGGGTCGGATATTCACATGACCGAGAGCCACGGTGTTCTGACCCCGGGGTCGGTGCTCGGCCACGAGTTCGCCGGAGAAATCATTGAAGTCGGCAAGAACATCACGCATCTGCACACGGGTGATCGGGTAACGGCATTGCCGCTGTCAGCCTGTGGTCATTGCGCATCTTGCAAGGCTGGCGAGTTCTTCTGGTGCAAGCAGTCCAAGTTCACCGGTGGGGGCTTCGCCGAGTACGCGCTCGCCGATGCCGCCTCCACGCTCAAGCTACCCGACATCCTCTCGCTGGAAGATGGTGCGCTGGTCGAGCCCATCGCGGTCGCGCTCCACGCAGTGCGGCTCGTGGAGAAACTCGACGATGCCAATGTGCTCGTGGTCGGCGCAGGGCCCATCGGTCTTGCCGCGGCCTATTGGGCACGCCGCAAAGGCGCGGCGAAAGTTGCGGTCACGGCCGCGTCCCGTCGTCGTCAGGCATTGGCAGAAGCTACCGGCGTGGAGCATTTCGTTGTCAACAACAGTGATGCCACTCAGGCCATCACCGATCTGTTCGGCAGTCTCCCAGACATCGTGGTCGAATGCGTGGGCCTTCCTGGCACCATCGAGCGCAGCATCGAGCTTGTGCGTCCCCGGGGTACCGTCATCGTGGCCGGCGCATGCGTCGCGCCTGACCGGTTCACACCTCTGACGGCCCTGGTCAAGGAATTGCGCCTGCTGTTCTCGATCATGTACACGGTCGACGATTTCCGTACCTCGATCGACGCGCTCGACTCCGGCGCGCTCGAACTTCGGGCGATGATCACGCGAATCGTCGGCATGGACGAGTTCGTCGAGACTTTCGAGTCGCTACGCGGCAGCAATCCGCATTGCAAAGTGATGTTGTCGCCCTGGGCATGAAGCCCGCATACCCTACGGAGCATCCGATGAATTTTGCAGGCAAGGTCGCGGTCGTCACGGGCGCGGCATCCGGTATCGGCGCAGCAGTCGCGCAGGGCTTTGCGGCACGTGGCGGCACAGTGGTTGTCGCCGACTACAACGAGCAGGGCGCGCGCAACCAGGTGCAGCGCATTACCGCTGCCGGTGGGCGCGCACTCGCGCTGCGCATCGATGTCACCCGGGCCGAGGACATCCAACGCATGATCGATACCGCGGTCGCCACTTATGGCCGCCTGGATCTACTGCACAATAACGCTTATAGCTTCCGCTCTGGTCCGGCCGGGGTGTGGAACATTTCCGACGAAGCTTGGGATCATGGGATCAACATCGGGCTCACCGCCTGCTTCAAGGCCATTCGCGCGGCGATTCCCATCATGAAGAGCCAGGGTGGGGGCAGCATCGTCAACACCGCGTCTATCTCGGGCCTTTTCGCCGACGTAGGTGCATCGCCCTACAATGCGGCCAAGGGCGGTCTAATTAACTTTACGCGCACCGCCGCAGCGGAAGTCGGCGCCTTCGGCATTCGAGTCAACTGCGTGTGTCCGGGCGTAATCGAAACGGCGATGACCGGTCCGGCTACTGAAGACCCGGCAGTACGTGAAGCGGCCATCGCGCAGATTCCGTTGGGTCGTCTTGGTAAACCCGAAGACATCGCCAACATGGTGCTGTTTCTGGGATCGGATTTGGCGAGCTTCATCACGGGTGCGGCCTACGTCGTTGACGGCGGTCAGACCATCACGACCGGCAACGTGTTCGGCCGGTTTCACTCGCTTTAGGGCGTAACGGCGACTGCACCGAAAAAGGCGATCCTCGACTGGTTCCATCAACAGGAGCGGGAATGAAAAGCGTCATTGTCATAGTGGGAGTGGGTGACATAGGCATGGCATGTGCGCGCCGGTTGGGTTTCGGGCATCAGTTGCTGATTGCGGACTTCAGCGATGCGCGGCTGAAGTCAGCTGCCGACGCATTGAAGGATGTGGGCTACGATGTACTCACGCAGAAGACGGATGTCGCGGATCCGGTACAGGTAGCCGCGCTGGCCGCAACCTGCGAGGCCGCCGGCCCCTTGCGTGCTGTGGTCCACACTGCCGGCCTCTCGCCCACCATGGCGCCGCCTGCACGCATCTATGCCGTCGATCTGCTGGGTAGTGCGTTGGTCATGGATGCCTTTCTACCGCTGACGCAGCCCGGCAGTGTCGCCGTGATGATCGCGAGTATGGCACCGCAGTTGGTACCGACGCCGCCGGAGTTAGAGCGGGGGCTCGCGACGGCACCCACTTCACAGCTCATTACGCTCATCGGCGATCTGCACAAGGACGATTCCTACAGCGCCTATGCGGTCTCGAAGCGCGGCAACCAGGTGCGGGTAGAAGCCGCCGCGTCCGCCTGGGGTGAGCGCGGTGCGCGCATCGTTTCGCTGAGTCCCGGGCTGATCCATACCGGCATGGGTCAGCAGGAGGCGAAGGCAAACGAGCGGATCACCGAACTGCGCAAGGCGGTTCCGCTTGATCGCATAGGCACGGCGGAGGACATCGCCAGCAGCGTTGAATGGCTCATCGGCGCAAGCGCCAGCTACATATCCGGTATTGATCTGCGCGTCGACGGCGGCGTAGTCGCCGCCGTGCGCTGGGCGAAATGAACAGTACTGTTAGTTGTTACGCCGATTCGGGGAGGCTGCGGGAATTCTTCGGCGCTAATCCGGGGCTGCTTGCCGACCAGACGGATGATGCGCCGGTGACTACGACGCTCTTCCGTTCGGTCATCGGGCCCCAGGGTGTGGCGTGCTCCAACATGAAGCGCTGCCAGAGTACAGGGTCGTTCCCTTAATCCGGGCCGGTCAGTGCGCCTAATGCCGCTGGACGACGGTATTGGGGAACCAAGGTTCGCCAATTCACGTCAGCGCGAATTTGGCCACTGACACCGCGCGCGCGGCCGAGGTCGATGCCTGGCGAGAGGCCGACCGGGAGCTGGCCGGCCTTCACACGGCGGGCCGATTCGAGGAGCACGCGGCATAGCCGCCCGACGGCGAGATCGGCGATCGACAGCATTTCCCTGGTGCGATCGCGGATGGTACCCCCGCTCACAGAGACGGCGACATCTTCCTGGATCAGGCCGGAGACCCCACTGAAGCTGCCACCCTCGCGCATCAAACGCCTGTCCTGGTGAAAGCGGTTGCCTCGCTGCGGGCGGCGCTCGGGTGGGCTGTCGAGCGCAATGCCATAAGCGTGCAGGCTCTCGTCATCCAGTCCGACAAAGCGCAGAGTCTGCGTGCGCAGCGGGTCTTCGCCAACAGCGCGTGCCGGGTCCCACCAGATATGATAGAAGCGCGAGGAGTGGTCATTTTCCGGCACAACCAACGTCGCAACATCCCCGTTGGGATTCAGTACGACACATGGCATGACGAAAGCGGTAACGCGCGCTTCGACTACACCGTCGTCTTGCGCGGTGCGCAGCGCCGCATAATGAAAGCCGAACTCTGTTGGTTCTTCCTCCACGCGGGGCGCGAGATCAAACTGCATAGTGGCAACTTTAGCCGCGTACTTCAGCTCGGATTGACCGCTGGCGCGAATGCCGTTCTTGTGAAGGACCCCCAGATGCGAGGAGTCCACCAGTCCTTCGAGCACTTGCACGAAGTTGCATTCAACCCTGTGAACGGTAGCCAGGACGTTCGCAGACGGCAGTCCCTGCCACGGCCAATCAGGAAACGCGGGCTGCCGATCACGAGGCCCCAGATAGGCCCAGATCAGGCCACCGGATTCGCGCACAGGGTAGGCGCGGGCACGGATGCGGTCCTTGAACCTGGTATCGGGGACATTCGGGGTTTCCAGTACTTTGCCGTCCACCGCGAACTTCCAGCCATGATAAATGCAACGCAAGCCGCAGCCTTCGACCCGTCCCAGTAGCAATGAGGCCCCGCGATGACAGCAGCTCTCATCGAGTAAACCCACGCGGCCCTCGTCATCCCGGAAGGCTACGAAGCGCTCGCCCAGCAACTCGACCGCGACAGGGTCCCCACACCGCTCGGGCAACTCCGACGCAGCAAGGGCCGGGATCCAGTAATGGCGCAGGGTGTGACCCATCCCCGTTTCCGGGCCAACACGGCACATCAGCTCGTTCTCCGCTTGCGTCAGCATTCGCCCGTCCCGCCTCCCGATGGATGCTAAATCAAATTAGCTTCCGTGGAAGCTTACTGCCGATCCGGCTCGTCCGCCAGAATTTCTCACTCCCGCCGGGAAAGCCAGCCGGTATCGAGCTCACTCACGCTGGGGCAACCGCAAGACACCGGTCGAGCTCTTCAGCCGGAAGACAAAGCCAAAAGCAGGAATGCCGACGGGGTGCTGCCGCGCACCAGGAATACAGATCAGCCACAATGCGATTGCCACTAAGTTTCCATGGAAGATAACATAGCGTGAAGCGAATAGGCGCCTCTTCCGGAGTGACCATGACCTACGTACATCCGCGCCTGCGTCCCTTGCTGGCAGCCGCCCAGGATCGCCCGACAATGGCGGATCTGACGGCCGAACAGGCCAGGGCTCAGATCGTTGCGCGCACCGCGGCGCGTGCGCCCGGACCGCACGTGCACGAGGTGGTTGAGATCGAGGCCCGGGGTCCGGGCGGTCCTGTCCCGATCCGACTGTATCGTCCCCAGCATCCTTGCGGGCTCGCGGTCGCCTTTCATGGCGGCGGCTGGCTCATGGGGAGCCGCGACAGCTTCGATGCTACCTGCCGTCACCTTGCAGTCGACTCGGGGCTCGCCGTGGCAAATGTGGAATACCGGCTCGCCCCGGAACATCCCTTTCCGGCAGCGATCGAAGATGCGTTCGCAGCCACGGACTGGCTTTCCAGAAACTGCGTCTCGCTGGGACTGCCGGAAGATCGCGTCGTCGTGCTGGGCGAGTCTGCCGGAGGCAACCTGGCCGCCGTCGTATGCTTGATGGCGCGCGATCACGGCGCGCCGGCCATCCGGCTCCAAGCCCTCATCTATCCCGCCGTGGATGCACGTCAGCAAAGCCCGTCACTCAGCCAATTTGCCACGGGCTACTTGCAGACGAAGCGTGATGTCGCCCACGCTTGGCACACATACGGTGTGGGTCGGCTCGTTTCCGCCGCCGACTGGCGTGTCTCGCCGCTGCTCGCTGCCTCACATGCCAACCTGCCTCGCGCACTGATCATCTCAGCAGAATGCGATGGCATGCGCGATGACGCCGACGCGTACGCTCACGCGCTGTTGGAGTCTGGCGTGGCGGCGCTCCATATTCGCTATGCGTCTGTGCCCCACACCTTCTTCGGCATGCGCGGCATCGTCGATGAGGCCGCCGAGGCACACCGTCAAGTCAGCGCAGCCATGCGGATGGCCTGCCAGAACCCGGGAACTCTGTCGTGAGTGCGTCTCCTGTTTATCCTGACAGCCAGGCAGTGCCTGACTTCGCCCGTCTGCTACGGCTGGACGGCCGCGGTTACGTCGTCCTGGGCGCCGGAGACGGCATGGGGCGCCAGACCGCTCATGCGCTGGCACAGTGTGGTGCGAAGGTGCTTTGCGTAGATCGTGACCTCGGGCTCGCGCAAGGGGTGGCGCGGGAAATCGGCGGAACCGCTGTCGCGGCCGACATCACCCGGCGCGCCGACGTAGAGCACGTTTTCGCGCAGGCCGACACGGAGTTCGGCCGGCATCTCGCAGGTGCCGTCGACATTGTCGGGATGGCTAACACCTTGCCACTGGCTGAGCTCGATGACGCAGCGTGGGACAGGCAATTCGACATCGTGCTTCGGCATGCCTATCTTGTGATCCAGATTGCGGGCCGGGCACTCGCTAAAAATGGCGGTGGGTCGCTCACCTTCGTGGGATCGATCTCCGGTGCGGTGAGTGTGGCGAATCAAGGCGCCTATGGGACGGCGAAAGCCGCGCTCCACCATCTGGTGAAGTGCGCCGCCCATGAGCTCGGGCCTGCAAACGTCCGGGTCAATGCAGTTGCACCAGGGTTCGTGCGCACGCCGCGCCTGCTGAAAGCACTGGGTCCGCAATTCTGGGACGACGTTTCACGGTCGAACCCGCTGCGCCGAGTGGCAATTCCCGCAGATGTCGCTGCGGCCCTGCTGTTCCTGGTGAGTGATCTGGCGAGCTACGTTACCGCCAACGTCCTTGCGCTCGATGGCGGCGTCTCCAGCATTGCCGCTTTGCCTGAGTTTCGCACCACGCCGGCTGGCAGCTCACAGGATTGAATCTTTCAAGCGCGCGCACGCCTCGTCGGGGTCTTTGCCGGGCTGGCCGAACCTTTCTTCTCCTCAGTTTCCAGCTCCGTCGCCTCGAGGGCCTGGAGCACCGCCCTGACAAACAACTCACCGTGCGCCCTCTGGGAGGAGGTGAGATGACGCACACCTGGCCTCAGCGGCGATTGGGTTGACATCATCTCGGCGGCCGCATCGGCGAGCTTCAATCCCTTAGCTGTCAACTGAACACCGCCGGTTTTCCGCGGGCCCGCAAGCCGCTCGACGAGCCCGAATTCCACGAGGCGGTCCACCTGCTTCGTCATAGCACCCGAAGTCACCAGGAGCGCGCGGAATAAAGCCATCGGGCGGCGGACGTAGGGCTTCCCCGCCCTTCTCAAGGCAAAGATGACGCGCATGTCACCCCCACTGATGCCGAAGCGCTTGCGGCACATTTTATCGTACGAATCTTCCAGGATGCGACCCAGGCGCATGATATAGATCGCCAGCAAAAAGTCGCCCAGATCGAGGTCAGGTCGCTCACGCCGCCACGAGTCCTCGATGCCCAGCGTGTGCCCCTGCGGATCTCCCAGTGTGTTCATGCCACTCCATCGATGATTTATCCGGCAATGCTGCCGAACGTAGATACCAGACCATCGGTCGTCAAGCCAATCGCCGCCGCAAAAGCGAGGTGAACGGTTATGGAGGCCTTTCGGAACAACGGCGCCCGGATAGATCGACGTGTGAATGCCTCGTTATTGTGATTTTACCCGACAGCAACCGGATGACGTCTTAGCTTCCGTGGAAGCAACTTCTCCGGCATGGCGGGTCGACGCCCGACGGTACTGCGACCCGGAGCAAGTCCCGGGAGGTGAGGATGACAGACGGGAGCTCGCTCCTCGCAAACGCAAACGGCGGCAGCAATCCTCTTGACCCCTCGAGCAAATGATGTAATCTTCCATGGAAGATATCTGTCAGTGATCGAAGTCATTCCACATCCGTTCACAACAGGAAGTCTGGCGCCGTGTTAACTCGAGAGCAGAATGAACGTGTATGCCGCATCGGTCCAGGCACTCCCATGGGACGAGTGTTCAGACAGTTCTGGCTACCTGTGTGCACTTCGGAGCAACTGCCGCGCCCCGACTGCGATCCGCTGCGGGTGCGACTGCTGGGAGAAAGCCTGGTGGCGTTCCGGGATTCCTCGGGAAAGGTCGGCCTGCTGAGCGAGCACTGCCCTCATCGGGGTGCTTCGTTGGCATTGGGCCGGGTTGAAAACAACGGGTTACGTTGTCTATATCACGGCTGGAAATTTGCCACCGACGGCCGGGTACAGGACATGCCCAACTGCAACAGCCGCGCGATTCGCGAGCGGATTCGCGCCCCATCCTATCCGGTTCGCGAAGAGGCGGGTCTCATCTGGTCCTATCTCGGTCCTGAGAAGGAGCCACCGCCTTTCACGCGCTACGCATTCATGAACGCGAAGGCGGAAAACCGCGCTGTAGTCCGGATCAATGTCAAATGCAACTACCTGCAGTTGACCGAAGGCGGTTTCGATAGCTCTCACGTCGGAATCCTGCACACTGACCTGGTGCGGCCGGGCTGGAGCGATCCCGCTGCCGCAACAGCCCACGAGTCGGAACATCTGCTGGCCGTGGACGACAATGATCCCGAGTTGGAACTCACGGAGACTGACTTTGGCTTCTACTACGCCGCATTCCGTAACGGCGGCCGCGACGACAGCGGCAAGGAGCGTTTGAATGTCCGCGTCGTGCCGTTCATGATGCCCTCTACTCGCATCATTCCCCTGCCGAACGCGCTGTTCACGGTGTTTGAAACGCCCGCGGATGATGAAACGACGAGCACCTTCATCGTCATCCACAGCAACCAGCCGGTGGATCGGAACAAAGTGGTAGCGACTCTCGGGATCGATGATCCGCGCTTCTGGTCTGAAAAGGACTGCGTCTTCAAGGCCGGCTGGGATAACGGTTTCCTGCAGGACCGTGCGAGAATGGACGCGTCCTGGACCGGTCTGCGCGGCCTCGAGCAGGAGGACGCAGTGATCAGCCTGTCGATGGGAGCGATCTTTGACCGTTCAACCGAACATCTGGTCGCCGCGGACCGGGCGGTTGCCACCCTTCGCAAGATCCTGCTGCGAACCGCGGAACGCCTCGAGCAAGGCGAACGTGTCGCGTTACCTGAGGACTTGACGGATGTGGGAGCCCCCGATGTATTCATGCTCGCCACCGAGAGGAAAACCTGGCAGGCACTCACGCCGAACCATTGGAAGGAATTGGTTGACGCAGGGGCGGAAGTCAAAGCGTCCGAAGTCTGAGCACGTCTGGGGGTACCGCCTTTGCAATGAGCAGCACATGCGCGGGCCATCCCGAGGTCCGGTTGAGTTTTGATGTAGTGGCGTCGCTCTCGCCTTCAGGTGCAGGTGCTGGTCTGGCAACAGCCTTCCACGGAAGCAATGATCATCGAAAATGCCCCCGGGGGCAACGTGAGGCGCGACACGGGGCAATGCTGGACGGGATCTTCCTCCTTGCAGAGGACAGCCAGACGCGCACTTTGATGCGCAGAAGCTTGGCGATGTGAGGGTCGCCCTCAAAGACGCCCTGGCGGATTAGAGAAATCAGACGCAAGACCGGATGGCGATCTTGAAGCGTCGTGCGGTCAGGCGAGAACCAGGACCCGTGTTCCGCTCAACGGGGCTGTCAGTGGGCAATTTATCTACTGTTGCGATCATTGCCGGGCCTCGGTTGCGTAGATCTGATCGTGTCTTCCATGGAAGAACTCATGTCAGCGGCCGGTCGTTAGTCCGCACTTCGAGTTGAGCCCAGCATCCGTGGCACTGGGACCTGCGCGCAAAAACTTCCATAGAAGAATCAATTGACATCGCGCCAGTCGTCTGCAAACCTTCCATGGAAGCAAATGCGAGCACCACACACAGGTCGCTCGCCAAAGGGGGGGTACGCGATGCAAACGAAAGAGGCGATCCTGTGGTCCTACCGCGTGTTGACCGTTGCCATCTTGGCAAGCCGTGCCGCGGTCGCAGCTGATGACACGGCCGGTGCGTCCGCCGGTCTCGCCGAGGTGACTGTCGTCGCGCAACGCCGTGTCGAGGGCTCACAGGCCGTCCCGATCTCGGTGGCTGCCTTCGGTGTGGAAGACCTGCAGACATTGCGCGCGACCAGCACTGATGATCTGCCCTTGATGGTGCCCGGAATGACGATGCAGCCCACCGCTGCCTCAGCGCCCATATTCCTCCGCGGTGTCGGCAATAATAACACCTCCAATGTCGGTTCGGCGGTCCTGATTTTCATCGACGGTGTTTACTATCCCTACCAGTCTGGCAACTTGCCATTCAATAACGTAGCCAGTGTCGAGGTCGATAAGGGTCCCCAAGGTACGCTATTCGGCCGCAACGCGACCGGCGGAGTGATCCAGATCACCACCCGGGACCCGCAGTTCACGCCATCCGGGAGTATCGACGTGGGCTACGGGAACTACGATACGACCACGGTGAACGTCTATGCGACGACTGGCCTCACCGACAAACTCGCGGCGGACGTCGCGGTGTATTATTTGAATCAGAAGGATGGATGGGGTCGCAATGTTGCCACCGGGGGCGAGGTCTTTACGGAAAAGAATGTCGCCTTGCGTAGCAAGTGGCTGTATCGCGTCAATGATGACACCTCGATGCGCCTCACCTGGGATTACCTCACCAGCGAGGGCTCCGTCGGCACGGACGTGCGGCCGGCGGTCGGCCGGGGATTCCTGTTCAATGAGATCACGGGAGAAACCTTTACCATCCCGGGCAAGTACGATGTCAATTCCAACTACCCGCCGTCCGCTCCAGTCAGGCAGATGGGAGCGAGCCTGAGGCTCGACACCCGGCTGGGCGATCTGCGGGCCGTCAGCATTACCTCCTGGCGTATGATGCGGTCCTCGTTTTTCATCGACTACGATGGCACGCCGCTCGACTTCTTCGATGTGTTTATCTTTAACCAGCGCCAGGCGCAGACGCAGGAATTCCAGATACTCTCCCCGGATGACTCGAAGATTTCCTGGGTCGGGGGTCTGTATTTCTACAACGATAGGGGTAAGCAAGACCCGTTCAGTTTCGGCGGGCCTGCGGGCAGCATCGTGTTCCGCGCGCCGGAAGGGCAACCCTTCGAAATCTTCAATCACGACCGCGTGACCTCCTATGCAGCGTTCGGCCAGGCCACGATGCCCGTTGCCCCGGATACCAACCTCACCTTGGGGGCGCGCTACACGGACGACCAACGCTACTTGAACGGCTATACTGTGGCCGGCAACATCGTCCCGGGCTCCGCGGGGTCGCAGTCGACCCAATTCCGCCGGCCGACCTACCGTATTATTCTGGATCACAAGCTCACCGCGGACGCGATGCTATACGCCTCGTACAACAAGGGGTTCAACTCAGGGTACTTCAATCAAGTCTCCACACGCGGCTTTACGGAGGCCGTGAATCCGGCCGTGAAGCCTGAGATCATCGACGCCTACGAGGTTGGCACCAAGACAGAATGGTTGGACCACCGGTTGCGCCTGAACGCCTCACTCTTCTGGTACGACTACAAGAACCTGCAGCAACAGGTGTATGAGGGAGCCGCGTTGGTCACGGTCAATGCGGCCGCCGCCCGCTTCAAGGGGATCGATCTTGATGTCGAAGCCCGCCCGATTGCGGCCCTCACTCT
>Ga0105247_10000145_pt1 | contig 69559 bp, 29 predicted proteins | sample KBSS24metaG_FD_81519 | JGI IMG/M metagenome (GOLD analysis project Ga0105247, IMG submission 81519) | Switchgrass rhizosphere microbial communities from Kellogg Biological Station, Michigan, USA - KBS S2-4 metaG | ecosystem: Host-associated > Plants > Roots > Rhizosphere > Soil | place... | reverse complement strand
GGTGAGATCGTCGGTCGCTCCGACGTCATGCAGGAAGTTTTCCGGTTAGTTGAACAGGTGGCGCCGGCGCGCTCGACAGTTCTGATAACAGGGGAGAGCGGCACTGGTAAGGAGTTGATCGCGAAGGCGATTCACGAAGCCAGCACGCGGGCTGGTCGTCCGTTCGTGACGGTTAACAGCTCGAACATTCCTTCGGAGCTGCTCGAGTCGGAATTATTTGGTCACACGCGCGGCGCGTTCACGGGCGCGGTGGCGGCGAAGAAAGGTTTGTTTGAAGTTGCAGACGGCGGCTCGATCTTTCTCGACGAGATTGGCGACATTCCACCCGAGACGCAGGTGCGACTCCTGCGCGTGATCCAGGAGCGCGAGTTCACGCCGCTCGGCGACACGTCGCCGCGTCGAGTCGACGTCCGCATCATCGCTGCGACAAACATCGACTTGAAAGAAGCCGTGCGACAGGGAAGCTTCCGCGAGGATCTTTACTATCGCCTCGCAGTCGTGCCGATCGAGCTGCCGCCTCTGCGCGATCGCGTCGAAGACATCCTGCCGCTGGCCCAACACTTCATTCAGAAGTACAACGAAGAGAACGGTCGCAGCGTGGCAGAGCAATTCGCTCCCGACGTGCTGGCGATGCTCGAAGCCTACTCGTGGCCCGGCAACGTGCGTGAGCTCGAGAACACGATCGAGCGCGCGGTCGTGATCGCGCCGGGCGACGAGATCACGAAGGAATGTTTGCGCACGGAGATCAGCGATCCGAAGTCAGTCGTTTCCGGGCATCACGACGGCGCCAGCAACGCAGCCGTCGGCGACATCGGACGCGGCATCAACTTCTACGAAGAAGTGAGACGATTTGAAATCGATCTGATCAGGCGAGCACTGGAACAGACTGGCGGTCATCAATCTCGCGCCGCGCGCTTGCTCGGCATGAACGCCACGACGCTTAACTCAAAAATTAAAACCTACAACATCAACCTGAGACCATAGTCACGCGATGAAACGACGCGAACTCGATGGCTGTCCAATCACCGGCGCATTGCAAATGGTCGGTGACAAATGGACGCTGCTGGTCGTCCGGGAGTTGCTGAGTGGTCCAAAGCGTACGATGGAGCTGCTGAACAGTCTCTTCCCGATCAGCAGCCGCACGCTGGTCCAACGCCTGCGCGACATGGAGAACGATCGACTCGTTGAGCGCACCGACTTCGGCGGCAATCCACCGCACATCGAATATGCGTTGACTGAACGTGGAATGTTGTTATTGCCGCTGCTCGAGTCTCTGCGACAACTCGGCCTGACTTTGAAGTGCAACGAATGTCAGGATCGACTGAACCGCGTCGGCGCCTACTGCGAACCCTGCCCACTTAATACTGAAATCCCAACGAACCGTCGATCCAAAGACGAATCGATAGTTCTCTTGTAGCTAAAAGAATATTCCACGCAAAGGCGCAAAGAACGCAAAGGCGGGTCAAAAACTGGGAGTCACGAACGCCTTTGCGTCTTTGCGCCTTTGCGTGAAATATTAATTTAATCCTCTCCGACTGCCGGCGTTACATTCGAGATCATGTGTCCATCCGGAGTGATGATCGCCTTGTGATCAACCGTGACGTGCTCGCCTTCGTCCGTGACCTCCTCACCGCTCGGCATCGAAACTGGCAGGTGATCCAAAAAGCGCTCGGCGTCGATAGCAGACATGCAACCAGTACCCGCGGCTGTCACTGCCTGCCGGTAAAATGAATCCTGAACGTCGCCACACGCAAACACGCCGGGAATATTCGTCGCCGTCGAATGACCGGAAGTCTGCAAATACCCGACCTCGTCCATGTCGAGCTGTCCCTTGAACAAGTCGGTATTCGGCTTGTGACCGATCGCCACAAACACGCCCGCACAATCAAACGTGCTTTCTTTTCCGGTCTTCAAATTATGAAGCCGAACGCCGGTGACGCCGTGTTCCTGCGTTCCGAGAATCTCTTTCAGTTCAGAGTCCCAGATAAACTCGATCTTCTCGTTTTGAAACGCCTTCTCCTGCATGATCTTCGACGCCCGCAACTTGTCGCGCCGGTGCACCACGTAAACTTTCGCGGCGTAGCGCGTCAGAAAAGTGGCCTCTTCCATCGCCGTGTCACCGCCGCCGACCACGACCAGTACCTTGTTTCGAAACGCAGGCAAAGGACCGTCACACGTCGCGCACGCGGAAACTCCGTTGCCGCCGAACCCGTCAGGCACCTTCGCTTCACCGGGAATGCCCAGCCATTTCGCCGACGCGCCGGTAGCGATAATCAGGGTTTCAGCCGAGATTGTGTGCGTCCGGGTGTAGAGCTGGAAGGGACGCTCGGAAAGGTCGACCTCGGTGATCCACGCTTCCATAAACTCGGTCCCAAACCGCTCGGCCTGCTTGCGAAATTCGTGCATCAGGTCGGGGCCCTGGATTCCTTCCGAGAAGCCGGGATAGTTCTCGACCTCGGTCGTGATCATTAGTTGTCCGCCGGGCGCGGTCTGTTTTTCCGCATCGGGGGGAGCGTCTATCAATAGGGGTTTCAGGCTGGCGCGGGCGGTATAAATGGCGGCTGTCAGGCCAGCCGGGCCTGAGCCGATGATGACCACGTCTCTTTTGATCGTTTTGTTGTCCATAGGGATTTTCTCAGCAGTATAGCCTTTTCGGCTGAGCGTATAGTATAACTACGGTTATTGGGGTAGTCGAACTGTTGAAAACGATTGAAACCATTGCCGTGATTGGGGCCGGCACAATGGGTCACGGCATTGCTCAGGTGGCCGCGCTAGCGGGTTTTCAAGTCTGGCTCAACGATGTCGACCGGGAATCGCTGGCGCGCGGAGTTTCATCGATCGAAGCGAACCTTGAGAAAGGAATTCAGCGCGGCAAGTTGACGGAAGACGATCGCGATCGCGCCTTGCAGCTTATTCACGGGACAACGAACCTGAAAGAGTGTGCCGCAGCAGATCTGATCATTGAGGCCGCTCCGGAGAGACTGGAGCTGAAGAAAGATATTCTCCGGCAGCTCGAATCCGCGTCCGACCACCCTTTCATTTTCGCTAGCAATACTTCGTCGCTGTCAATTACCGGGATAGCTAGTTCTTCGAAACAGCCCGAAGCGGTTATCGGTATGCACTTTTTCAACCCGGTCCATATTATGAAACTGGTTGAAATCGTGGTTGGAAAAAAGACGAGCGCGGAGACGGTCGACACGGTGACGGCGGTCGGACGTAAGCTGCGGAAAGAGCCGATCGTCGTGAAAGACGTTCCGGGTTTTGCGTCGAGTCGTTTGGGCGTGGTCCTCGGTCTCGAAGCGATGAGGATGTTTGAACAGGGCGTCGCGAGCGCGCAGGACATCGACACCGCGATGGAGCTCGGTTACAACCACCCGATGGGCCCGCTGAAGTTAACCGACCTGATCGGGCTCGACGTGCGATTAAATATTGCCGAGTATCTTCATCGTGAGCTTGGCTCCGAAGCGTTTCGGCCACCGGAAGTCCTGCGACGGATGGTGAGCGAAGGAAAATTGGGAAAGAAAACGGGTCAGGGGTTTTACGATTGGCGATGAGTACGCCTTATAACAACGAAGAGAGACGGTTTGCGTTACGGATGTCGCTACGACTGCCGATCGTGATTTCCGGTCGGGCGGAAGATGGCTCCGCGTGGAGTGAGCCGACTGAAACTGACGACATCTCAACCTCGGGCGCGCTCTTTCATCTGAACCAGAAGGTCAGTCGCGGCGAACGGTTGTACATTCGCGCGCACCGGCCCGACGGCACGCCGATCGAAGCGACGGCTGTGGTTGTCAGAGTTGCGGCCGCGATTTATGGAACAGCGCGAGTCGGTGTGCAGATTGCTGAACCCACCGAAAACTGGCTGCGACTGTTCGTGTCGTGGGTTGCCGATGAGCAACCAGTAACCACTGATCCCGAAGGTCCCCCCTCCGAGTAATAGTCATGTTGATTCTGTAAATCCTGTAATCATGTCTAATTGTTTGCTCTCTTTTAGACAGGATTACAGGATTTTCAAGATTAACAGGAGTTTATATCAATGCCGGAAACTTACGAGACGCTGCTGCTCGAAAAACGCGAGCGCGTTGCCATCATTACTATTAATCGTCCTGACAAGAGAAACGCTCTAAACATCAAGACACGCGAAGAAGGCGCGGCGCTGCTCGAAGAGCTTCGCAACGATAGTTCGGTTGGCGTGGTTGTATTCACCGGCGCGGGTGACAAGGCATTTATCGCGGGCGCTGACATCGGTGAGTTTGCCGGGCGCACGTCGATCACGCAGCGCGACGTGATGATGGGGCGATCGTTGTTCACTGCGATCGATAGTTTTCCGAAGCCCGTGATCGCGATGATCAATGGTTACTGTCTCGGCGGCGGGTGCGAGCTGGCGCTTGCGTGCGACATCCGCATCGCGAGCGAGACGGCGTCGTTTGGCCAGCCCGAGATTAACCTCGGGATCATTCCCGGTGGTGGCGGCACGCAGCGATTGACGCGTTTAGTTGGTGAAGGCAAAGCGATGGAGATGATACTCACAGGCGAGATCATCGACGCGCGCTCCGCGTATGCAATCGGGCTCGTGAATCAGGTTGTGCCCGCGGAGCAGCTCCAGGCAAAGACGATGGAGATCGCAAACCGCATTGCTGACAAGAGTCCGATCGCACTGCAACTCGCGAAAGAGGCAGTGAAACTCGCCTCGCGCTCGAATCTTGATGAAGGTCTGCGACGCGAAGTCGATCTCTTCGCGCTCTGTTTTTCGACGGAAGACAAGGACGAAGGCGTCAGCGCATTTCTGGAGAAGCGCAAGCCTGCGTTCAAAGGAAAGTAGTTGAAGGCTCTCCTCCTCATCGTTGGCATTTTGGTGGCCACTGCGGGTGGCGTGATCACCTACCGCGCGCTTTACGTTGAACCTAAATCCGGTGTCGTCATCACCGACACCGGCACGCGCCAGATTCCGAACCAGGCACGCGTCGTTGGCGGCGCACTCTTATTCGTCAGCGGCTCCGCCCTCGCCCTCTTCGCCGCGACGCGAAAAGCTCGCTAACCAATCCGTAAAAATCCGCCTTTATCTGTGGTTGATCTTCTCGAGCAGCGCACGCGTCTCAGTGGCAAAGGGACCGTTGGGTTCCAGACGAAGGTAGGCATTGAATTCCGTGACGGCATCCGCCGTACGCGACACACGCAATAACAAATTGCCCTTCAACAAATGTGCACCGGCGAGATCGGGATTTAACGCCAGCGCGCGTTTCACTTCGTCGTAAGACTTCTCTAGCGCGGGCTTCGCTTGCATCAGGTCTTTTGTGGCGCGTGCTTTCTCCCAGTAGACACGCGCGAGGTTCAGGTGACCTAAGTACGACTGATCATGGATCGCGAGTCCCTGCACCAGCACTTTCTCCGCCTCCGCGATCTTGTTTTGCCGCAGGTAGATCTCACTCAGCGCAAACAACGCATTGAACGCTTTCGGATCGGCTTCGACCGTCGCTAACAACGCCTTCTCAGCTTTCTCCCACTGCTCGAGATCCATGTACGCAGTGCCGAGTTTCAACCGCGCCTCGACAAACTTCGGATAGATCGAAACCGCTTTCTCGAAACAGCGCGCTGCAACCGCGATCTTGTCTTTTCCACCCTCCGCTAACGCCGCCGTGCCTTTATCAAACTCCTTCTGCGCCGCCGGTGGAACGTTCGCGTCGATGCTGCCAACCGTCGACGGGCTCGTCGAGCGCGCGGCCTCTCGCAAAAGCTGAAGCATTACCAAGCCGCTCGTCGTGGTGGTCATATCCACTGACTGTTGTGCGTCACGATAACCAGTCTGGCGCACACGAACTGAATACTGCGCCGGCGAAAGGTTAGTGAATCTGAACTTACCCAATCGATCGGTGAAGGCTTCGCTGATCGAGCCCCCACCATCGTAACTCTCGAGGCGCACGACAACGTTTGCGGCGGGCGCACCACCTTCAGCGAAACGCACCTGCCCATGTATCTCCACCACCGCGGCGTTAGGCTGCGTTAGTACCTGACCCAGAATTACAAACCGGCAAACGGCTATCGCGACGATGCTCGACAACAGCAACAAGCTTCTCGTGCTATTCATGATTGTTGTTCTCCCAAGAAAGTGGGAAATGAATGCACGCACATTCTACTTCAAAGAAAAAGGGGAGGGAATAGCTTCCCTCCCGTAAAACATCTCCTGAGCGAAAGTTTAGAACTCGAAGCGAGCTCCTAATCGCATGGAGAAGGGTAAGTGGAAACCAGACGTCAAGTTGATGATCGACGGCTGCAGGAAGTCGGGATTGTTTTCGCCGAGATCCAACTGCCGGAATTGATCCGGTAGACGTAAACGACGATTGTTAGTGACGTTAAAGAAGTCAGCAATGAAGCTGATCCGTTGACGCTCGTTGATGTTGAAGGGAACATCGGCGTGCAGATCGAGTTGCGAGAAGAACGGCGTGCGTCCTAACTTACCTCGTCCGCCGACTGGAACTTCACCAGCGTTCAAGTAAACCGGATGCGGCAGAAACTCGCTGATCGGTATACCTGACTCCATGTGAAATCCCATACCGACATTCAAGCCTGTCCAGAACCTCCAGTTGAATCCGGTGGTCTTGCCGCCGAATCCGTAGCTCCCATAGATGTTCGACACGAAGCGCCGGTCAGTATTCAATGGGCCGACCTGAAACTGATCGCCGAGCAGGTTGAAGTCTCCCTGTGTAAAGTCGAATAGCGAACTGATACCGGGATCCGTTTGACCATTGTCGTTACGCAGGTGTCCTTCGTAGTTGCCGCGCAAAGAGGCAATGCGGAAGTTAGACAACAACTGCCAGTGATCTGCGAAGCGCTTGTTCAGCTCAACCTCGAACGCTTTGTACTTCCTGACCGGGTCCGCGAACCCATCGGAAATACCGTCCGGGACGTTGATCGATCCGCCAGTAACCGGATTGATGCCAACGCTGCCGAAGCAGACATTTGCAATCGGAGCACCGGTAACCGGATCGTCAACTTCGGACGTGATTCCGGAAGTGCACCCCGCCGGCGCAGTGCCGCCGATCGGGAATTGAAACTGCTGGATATTCGTGGCTGCATCGAGCCGCGAGCTCGGGTTGCCGATAAAGAAGGTTTGACCGATGCCGGCGTTTGCGGCTTCAGGCGAAAGCACGGCCATGTCTTCCACCACTCGCTTCAGGTTGCGGTACTGGTAACGAACCGACAACACGAAGTTGTGTGGTAACTGGAAGTCAGCGCCGATGATGTGCTCATCCTGGAAACCAAGTTTGGTGCCGGCGGTAATCGCGCTGAGGTCGGAGGCTGACACCGTGATGCCATTCGCCAATCCGCCGTCGTTTGGTGCTCCACTCAGCAAGTGTGCGGCATCGATGACCGGGATCGGAGCACCATTCGCATCAAGCGTAACGATTCTTTGTCCGGCGCCATTGACTGTGAAAGCCGGAGCAAAGCGAGCCCCGATAAAATCGAGCTCCTGCGACAACGAACGCTCCGCAGCGTCGAGTGGCAGGAATTCGAAGAAGCGACCGAAGTTGTAATACAGCTTGATATTACCGTTGCCGGTCGGATCGACACTGACGCCGACTCGAGGCGCCCATTGATCGGTGAAGCTATACGCGTACCGATCATTCGTAACAGAGTTCGGACTTCCGATCACTCTTTCCTGTTCGGTTCGCAGGCCGGCAAGCACGGTGATAAATCTGTTCACGCGCCAGGTGTCCTGAACGTAGCCGGCGTTGTAGTTTGCTCGCGTGTCGAAGCTTGGTGGACCAAACTCGCCACGGAAGACCTGCAACGAAACCGGTATCAAATCACCGCGCACGTTGTACAACGGACACAACGTGCACGTATCGGCCTGTGCACGTAACCGAAACTGAACGTTGAATGGCTGATTAGCAGCGAAGTCAGGAATGCCCAGCTCATCGGCTGGAGTACCAATCACATTTGTCGTTGGGATTGGGAAGCGAGGACCGCTGCGCTCGCGAGTGCCTGAGTATAGTGAACGTTGATACGTGTAACCCAAGCCGATCGTGTGTTGTCCCCACTTGTTCACAACTTTCGCGGTGTTAACATCCCACTTCCAGTTTGTGCTCTCAGTGGGCTCAAAGAACCCGCGACCGACCGCCGTGAAGTTCCCGCGGATCGGATCGATCGGGTTACGAATCGCGATCTGGTTAATGTCTGCAAAACCGGTTTCGTTGAAGTGACTCCGGCCCTGGCTGAACGACGAGTTGAGTGTCCAGGTGGGTGAGATCGATCCGTTATACCGGAATGCCCAGTTGCGAGTGCCGTAGTCCAGAACGCTGTCGGCAGTGTTGTTGTCGATGTTCAGAAACGCGAACGACGAGAGATTGGTTTTTGTCGGGTCGCCGAAGATCGAGAACGTAACCTGGTGATTCGGGTTAATCACATAGTCGAGTTTGCCGGCATAGTTGTAGGTGCGATAGCGCCGCGCGAATTCACCACGTTGAAGGAACAATCCGGAGTTGACGATGTCGCCATTGCCAGCAGCAATGTCGGATGCATTCGCCTGAACTCCCGTGACGATCTCGCGACGAACGGTTGGGTTAAACGATCCGAAGAAGAACAGTTTGTCCTTCAAACCCGGAACATAGCCGCCCAGGTCCGCACCGGCGTCGTAATTCTCTTCGTGAAGGAGGTTGCCTTGCTTGTTGACGCGGGTGTCATCAGGCTGGCGGCGAGTAGCTTCGAATGCGCTCGGCTTTGCAAAGCCATAGACCGAACCGTGATATTCATTTCCACCTGATTGAGTAATGATGTTCACGATACCGCCGATCGACTGGCCATACTGCGGCTCAAATCCACCAGTCTTCACCTGTACTTCCTTGATGAATGAGGTGTTGATGCCTGTTCCCAACGCTCCATACGAGCGCGAGAAAGTACCAATGCCGCCGAACGCGGAATTGGTGATGTTTACGCCGTCAGCAACGTAGAGGTTGTCGAGTGCGGATCCGCCGGCGATTGATGGGTTGTCGCGGCCGCCGTTGATGCTATCGGTTGCACCTGGCGAAAGGTAGAAGAGACTCGATACTTGTCGCTGAACGGGAACATTCTGAAATAATTGGTCATTGAGGTTCTGACCAGCCGAGGTGCTTTGTTGATCGATGCCACCGACCGCTGCGGTAACGTCGACGGTCGCCGTGATTTCGCCAGTTTCGAGCTTCAGGTTGAGTGTAGATTCACGACCAACGTTCACGGTGATGTTGTTGGCAACCGCGCTCTTGAAGCCGGCTTGCTCAACGCGCACCGTGTAGGTGCCGGGCTCCAGATTTTCAATTCTGAAGATTCCGCTGTCGTTTGTCGTTACAGTTCTTTCACCCGTTTGACCTGTTACTACCACTTTGGCTCCGGGCACGGCGGCGCCGGCAGCATCCGTCACGGTGCCACCAATCGTACCTTTTGTTGAAACGTCCTGTGCGTGGACGTTTGCTGCCGCGAAACTCAAGCAGCATGCTACTAATAAAGCCCAAAGGTTTCTCATACTTTCATTCTCACTTTCCGAACCAAATACTTCCTTAATGCCATGCGTCTTGATCGGGGAGACCTTGCACGGGAATGCGATTGATTTCACGGGGTTGTCACAAATGGGGGAAACGAGCGCATGTTTGAAGACAATCCCGCGGATTAAACTTTACGGATGTGCAGGAAGCAATGAAGGTGCCAGCTTGATGACCTACGAAAGATCGGAGATCAACGTATCAGGGATTTGCTGAGTGTGAACTACGATGAGGCGTGGCTGTTAAGTCTCGTGAATGAAGGCAACCCTGCAGAGTTTTTTTGATAACCATTTAAATGGAAGATCTCGATCCAAAGGTTTGAGTTGATCCAAATCCGTAAAGTTTTCACGCTCGTGTTGCGACGTAAACTTTCGTAAAACTACTTGGTTTGTGTGGCTTTTTGTCTCTGCGGCATGAGGGATCGGATGGGGTGTAGACCGTAGTGCTTCATCTTCGCGTTGAGCGTGGTCGACTTCAGGTGCAATAGTTTCGCCGCCCGGGTTTGATTGCCGCCACACTGGTTCAGCGCGCTTCTGATCAACTCGATCTCGTAGCGTTCGACCTCGTGGTAGAAGTCGATGCAGTCGTTTCTAAAATCAATCCGGTTGATATCATCGTTACTGAGCTCAGCCTTCAACGTTTCAATCTCCCGGGCCAGAGCTTGGGCGAGCACAACGAGTTGATCGACCATACTTCCCCCTTGATCTCATTGCGTATCTAACAGCCACAAATAGGCGCAAAAAGCACAAATGGATTGCTTTTGTGTGTTTTGCGCCTCTTTGTGGTTAAGAGAAGTTTAGGTGGTTAGCCAGAGTTTGTTTAGTTGATCTGCGCTGCCGTTGAACTTGTCGCGATCGCAGTGGCCGATGCCCGGGACTTCGTGAGGATCGGGACCGACTGCGCCGTCGGTGTATTGCCACATGGTCCATGTCGGCCAGTTCACCGGCACGACTGCGGTTGGACCATATTGCGCGAGCCAGAACCAGCATTGCGCGAGCACGGGATCTGTTCCAGTGCCGAGCAACTCTTTTATGTAAGAGCCGGAGTAGAGACCGGGAAAACGACCGGTGACCTGGTTGACGTGAGTAACAAACGCGCGCGCATCTTCAAGCGTCATACTCGAGCCACTCGGATTCTGCTCGAGGTCGAGAACGAGCAGCGTGTTTTGAAACGTACCGACAGTATCGAGAAAGTGTTGGGCCTGCTCGACGCCATCGCCGCCGGTTGCGAAGTGATAAGCGCCCCACAGCAGTCCGGCAGCCTGTGCTTTACCGCGATTAGTCACATACATCGGATCGAGACCCGATGTGCCCTGCGTAGCTTTATGAATGACACCGATGATTCCAGCACCCTTTGCTTGTTGTAGATCTATAGTTCCGTTGTGGTGAGAGATATCGACAACGGCATTTAAAGGATCAGGCATTTAATTTTCTCCTTGTTTGAGGGTTAGTTGGTCGCAGGATTTTCTCACGCAAAGACGCAAAGACGCAAAGAAGAATTTTGACCCGCCTTTGCGTCTTGGCGTCTTTGCGTGAGATAAAATCCCGTCATGCGCGATCCCCTACGCCATGCCACTGTCGCTATATTTCTTCTCCTAACCGTAACCAACTTCTCCTTCGCCCAACGCAAACCGGCTCTCGTGTGTAAGCGTCCGGTGCTCGCCGCGTTGAAACCGATCCCGGAGCTCAGCTACCCGTGCGACGAGCAGTTAAACGACTACGACGAAAAGACTCTCAAACTTCCCGCACGCCTCGCCGCAATTAAAACCCTGATGTCTCAATTGTCGTCATTCAACGATTCGATCTGGTGGGTGACGGACGTCGTCGATCTCGGCGTCTGCGACTACACCAAAAAACCGGGTGTTTTGACTCAGGACCAGCGCCACTCATTCCTCGGCGGCGATTACCTGTTCTGGCTATTCGGCAACGATCATATAAGGCTTGCGTTAATTCCCGATCCTTGTTATCAAACTGAATACGGCGGCTCCAATGCCTTCGTACTCTACCGCAACGCGAGCCGCGTCACTGTCTCCCAAGCTTTGGACGGCTATTTCTCCCGGGCGGACAATTCTGTCAACATCGCTTTTGCGAAACTCAACGCCCAGGAGATCGTTGAAATCTCAACCGGTTCCGGCGGCCTGAATCCAAGTCTGACCAACTACTACTTTGTAATTGATCCGAATACCCATCAGGCTGTCCCGAAGAATCTTTTCAACGGCGATCACGGGCCCACAAACCAGATCACGTCAGCAATGTTGTTGAGCGACGCGCGCCCGGCAGCCGAACCGCTGAAAGTCATACAAGGCCAGATACTGGCTCGCAGTTTCATCATTTACGTTGATGACGAAAAGGGAAAGATTGACGACAACGGCCGCACTCTTTCGCGAAAACTTCTACGCTGGAACGGCAAAGTCTATCGTTAATTCACACTTATCGAGGACAAACAAAGTGCCCAGAAAACTGATCCCTCTCTTTCTTCTCCTTTGCTTCTGCTCGGTTGTCGCTCGCGCGCAAGACTGCAACCCGCCGGCGATAACCGCAAATTCACATCTCTACAATATCTTTTCTCCCGAGCAGGAGATGGTTCTCGGCGAGCTGGACTACCAGCGCATGTCCGGCGACTCGCGCTTCATTCAGGATGAAAAGCTGCTCGCTTACGTGAGAGAAATCGGAGCGAGGCTCGTTCGTCACCTGCCGCCAACCGGCATCAAGTTTCAATTCTTCATCATCGACATGCCGACGGCGAACGCCTTCAACACTCCCGGCGGTTACGTCTTCATTTCACGCAAACTGATCTCGTTCGCTAAAACCGAAGATGAGCTGGCCGGCGTGATGGCCCACGAGCTCGGACATGCGACTGTTCACCACGGAGCCGCCGACATGTCTGAGTATTTAAAGAAACTACTCAACGTCACGAGGCTCGGTGATCGCAAAGACATCACTGAAAAATACAACTTGTTCCTCGAGAGAGTGCGCACGAAAAGTTGGTCGCAGAATGAAGGACACGAGTCAGACCAGCAGCTCGAAGCTGATCGCATCGGACTGTTTGCCATGACCGCTGCCGGTTACGATCCAAATGCGTTTACAGAGTTCTTTGAGCGGCTCGTAGAAGAGAAAGCCAAGGCAGGAAACTGGTTTACAAACGTCTTCGGCAATTCAAGCCCAACTGAAAAGCGTTTGCGCGAAATGGTGAAGGTCACCGAGCAGCTTCCGGCGCCCTGTCGTGAGAAACGAAGCGCGAATGCGTCGGAGGAATATCTCAAGTGGCAAGCGGAGGTTGTCTCGTTTCGCGAAAGCGAGATCAAGGAAGACCTGCCCGGTTTGTTGTGGAAGAAAGAGCTCACGCCTCAGCTCCGGAGCGACATCTCGCATTTCGCAGTCGCGCAGGACGGCACATACTTTCTGGCCCAGGACGATTTCGCGATCACCGTGGTCCAGCGCGATCCGCTGAAAGTCGCTTTCCAGATTCCGATCGTTGATGCGCGTCCGGCTTCGTTTACGCCTGACGGAAAGTTTGTGGTGTTTGGTACGGAAGGGTTGCGGTTTGAGAAGTGGAACATCGCGGAGGCGAAGCCGGTCGAGGTCCGTGAGCTGGTCGTCAAGCGCGATTGTTGGGAGCATGAATTTTCACCCGACGGCAAATACCTCGCGTGTGTCGACCACGGTTTGAATTTGAACGTCGTCGATACGCAGACCGGAAAACGCGTGTGGGAGAAAAAAGACTTCTATAGACTCAGCTTTTGGGAGTACATGGGGTGGGTATGGGGTGGAGCTGAAGATGACGACCGCCTGAGCAAGTTTTTCAACCTGCGATTTTCTCCAGACTCGCACTACCTGGTTGCAACTCGGTCAAACCGGTATCGCTTCAAGTTCACTTATAACTTTATGACTGAGGATAAAACGGAAGACACGGTGCTCGGTCTGGATCTCACGACGCTCAAACCAGTTTCAACTGGCGGCGACTTGAAGAAAGTGACACGGCGTCCGTTCATCTTTGTTGCTCCCGACAAGATACTCGGGATGATGCCCACCACGGTTGAGGACGCGGGAATATTCTCTTTTCCGCAAGGCAAGCGGCTTGCGAAATTCGCGCTCTCCGCGGAGGATCTCACGCTTACGGGAAATCCCAACTACGTGATCGTCAAGCCGCTCGGGAACGCCATGATGGGCGTGTTCGATCTGACGAAGGGAGCAGTCGTCAACGGCATGAACAAGGTTGACGCGACGCTTTGGAACGATCTGATGTTTTTCGAGCTTGCGTCGGGCAGTGTCCGGGTCTCAAAGGTGGAATACGATCCGGTTGAGAAATATTTCAAGTCGACACCCATCGCCACCGTCGAGATTCCGGTTGGTTCGATGCGCCGTCTTTCCGCCGCCAATGTTTCTGACAACATGGAATGGCTTGCGGTTTCGTCCAAGACGCGTGGCGCGATCTGGGATCTCAGCTCCGGCGAGCGAAAGATGCACGTCAGAGGATTTCGCGGTGCGATCATCGCGCCGAACGGCAAGGCAATCGGAGATTTTCCGCCATATGCGCCGGCGAATCACAGTCTTGTCTTCATGAATGGGGCAACAAACGAGGTGACGCCGTTGCGCGAGATTCCCGAAAAGGGAGCGCGACAGTATGGACGCTTCGTGATGCTGCGGCAGAGTTTGAAGCAGGCGAAAGAGAAAGAGTCGGCTGATTCGAAAGATTCGAAGGACAAGAAAGAGAAGGAAGGTGATAAGCCGGCGGTCGTTGCCGCACCGAGCGAGTTCGCTGACGAACAGTCGTTGACGCGCGAGGTACGATTTGAGTTACGCGATGTGATCACCGACAAGCTCGTGTGGAGTAAAGAGTTTCCGAAACAAGCGCCGAAGTTTTTCTTCGACGATTATTCCGGTCGCTTGATCTTTTACTGGGACCTCGGCAGCGAAGCGGGCAAGGCGCGTCTGAAAGATGAGCCAGCACTCGCCGAGCGTACTCGGCAACTTGGCAACAAGGACGACGATTATATTGTTGAAGTCTTTGATGCGTTCGCCGGAAAGTCTGTCGGCGTTCTTTTACTCGAGACGGGCCAGGGCTCGTTTGATATCGAGTCGGGCTTTTCAGAAGGCAATTGGCTGGTCCTGCACGACGACAATAATCGCGTGCTCATCTACTCGATCAAAGAGGGCGAGCTGCGTCATCGATTCTTCGGCGCGAATGCCGCGATGAATCCGAGCCGGCAACAGGTAATCGTCGAGAACTATCCGGGCGAGCTGACGCTGTATGATCTGGGCACCGGGAATCCGCAATCGCGTCTCCGCTTCAAAACCGGCGCCGCGTTCGTGCGGTTTAGTTTAGACGGGAAGAAACTGATGGTCTTGACCTCGGGACAAGTCGCGTATGCGTTCGACACCGATCGGATGAGCGTCGCGAAAGGCAATTAAATCCAAATTCTTCTCTGTGCAACCTCTGTGTTCTCAGTGTCTCTGTGGTTAACTCATTCGCCGCAATAACTCACCACCGAGACACAGAGAACACAGAGGTTGCACAGAGAAGAGCGATCGGTTGATCTGGTATCCTGTCTTAACCATGCCAGGAATCGGTTTACTGAATGAGAAGCCGCTTCACGCTTCATTAAAACAGTGGTATGCGCGGCCGGGAGATCGCTTTGAAGTTCCGGTTGACGGGTTCGTGATCGATATCGTCCGCGACGATCTGTTGATCGAGATCCAGACGCGCAATTTCTCATCGATCAAGTCAAAGCTGGACAAGCTCCTGCGCTCTCATCAGGTGCGATTGATTTATCCCATCGTCCAGGAGAAACAAATCGTTCGATTACAACATAGTAGTTGTGGAGCAGCCATTCGTCGCCGGTCGCCCAAAAAAGGCCGGTTGGAGGATCTCTTTTGGGAGCTGGTGAGTATTCCGCAGTTGCTCTCCAATCCCAACTTTTCGCTCGAGATCCTGATGATTAAACAGGAAGAAGTTAGGCGATACGGGGGAAAGCGAAAGTGGCGCCGGAAAGAATGGGTTATCGAAGGCCGGCAATTGCTTCAGGTTCTCGATCGGCGTTTGTTTGGCGCGTCGGCTGACTGGCTGTGGTTTCTTCCGGCCGGACTGGAGTCGTTCACAACTGAAGATCTCGCTACGCGGATGAATACCAGAAGAGATTTGGCCCAGAAGATGGCTTACTGTCTGCGTGAAGGGAAGATGATCGAGATAATCGGCAAGCGCGGGCGGGCCCATCTGTATCGCATTAAGGAGTTGAGCGATGGTAGCCAGGAAAGCTGCACGAAAGTCTAAGGCGCGCAAAGCGGCGAAGAAGACGTCGAAAGCGCGCAAGGCGTTGCCCGAGTCAAACAAGGCGATGCGGTTGACGTTCTCTTACGACGGCAACGATGTGAAGCTGCTCTCGCAGCAACGCATTGAAATGATCGTGCCGTCGTCTGACGCCGTGAAGGGCTATGGAACGCACAAAGGATTTTGGGCTGAGCTCAGAAGCGGGCGCGACAAAACTCTGTATCGCACCGTGATGCACAATCCGACAAAGAACGATGCTGAGGTTTTTCCCGGAACGCCCAATGAAGGCATCTCGCGTGAGCCGGCGCCGAAAAGAAAGGGCGTGTTCGTTGTCGTTGTTCCTGACACCGATGAGGGTGAACAGGTAATACTCTGCCGCAGCAAGCCCGCCATCAAAGGACCAACCAAAGGGATACGCGCACTCGCCAGCACACCGGCCGAAGAGATTCTGCGTTTGCAGCTCAAGAAGTAAAGGAGCAAGTCATGGCAAATGGGCAAGTCCTTGGAGTGAAGAAGATCGTTGACGCTGGACCTCCAGAACAGCGCTGGAACGCCGTCATCGTGTCTGAAGGTTATCGCAATGATGAGATGTCGCAGTTTGCCACCGACGCGCAGGGTTTTGCCGATACCTTACTGGCTGCCGCGCCATTCGATCGTCTCCGAGCTGCGATCAACATCTATCGTGTCGATGTGGCGTCTACCGAGAGCGGCGCAAAAGATCCAACGAAGTGCAACGGCACTGGAGCGAAGCCAAAGACGTTCTTCGATGCCTCGTTTTGCTCACAAGGGATTCGTCGTTTGCTGATCGGAAACAATGGTCGCGTGATCAAGGTTGTGAGCAAGCAGGTGCCGCAATGGCACATGGCCTTTCTGGCGGTCAACAGTACTATCTCGGGAGGTTCAGGCGGATCCGTCGCGACTTTTTCAAAGGCGCCGGGTTCTTTCGAGATCGCGATTCATGAAATGGGTCATACTGCTTTCGGCCTCGCTGATGAATATGAGTACTTCAGTGGTTGCGCCACAGATAAAGGGCACGACAAGCATTCGAAGACCGAGCCGAGCCAACCCAACATCACTACCAACAAAAACCGCGCGACGATAAAGTGGCGCGACTTAATCCAGGCGGCTACTCCCGTCCCGACAACGAGCAATGCAAACTGTGCGAACTGTGATCCTCAGCCTTCACCCGTAGCGCAGGGGACAATCGGACTCTTCGAGGGCGGAGATTATTTTCACTGCGGTGTCTACCGACCGGAATTCGACTGCCGCATGCGAAACCTCAACCGCGCCTTCTGCGGCGTCTGCCAGCAGGTAATCGTCAAGAAACTGACCCCCTTCCTACCGCAATAGTGGATCTTTCTCTGCGGCACTCTGCGTATCTTTGCGTCCTCTGCGTTGAAATTTGCCACTAACCGCAGAGAACGCAGAGATACGCAGAGGGCCGCAGAGAATCTAGTTCTTTTGGTCTAGATCCTCTGGGCGCTGAGTAGATACTTGGATTCAGATCTTCACGGGCCGAAATTGAATCTGAGTGCTCAGGAAAGACACCGCGCCATAGTGCCATCATGGCGTCCTCAACTATGTCAGCCCCTGCTCGACAAACGGCGCCGGTACAGCGCGCGGAATCGCAGCGTTCAATCGGAAATCGCCAAACCTCACAGCGAACCGGTGGAGCCTGGTCAATCACCGATCGCTTGCAACGAAGCGTCGGAAACCAGGCGATCAGTCGTCTGCTTCGCTCACACGCCGTCCAGCGCAAGAAGTTCAATGCGGGCCAACTCGATGATAAACACGAGTGCGAAGCGGACGACGTGTCCGAGAAAGTGATGCGCATGGCGGCGCCCGCTGAAGATCACTCGCTGCCGGATGATTTTTCGCCAGTTCACGGCGTGGGGCAACCACTCGAACCAGCTACTCGCGCTTTCATGGAACCACGCTTTGGCCATGACTTCAGCCACGTGCGTATTCACACGGATGCGAGAGCGGCGGCATCGGCGCGGTCCATCAACGCACTGGCCTACACCTCCGGCTCCAATATCGTTTTTGCCCGCGGTCAATACTCTCCGCACAGCGTTAGTGGCCAGCGATTGCTCAGCCATGAGCTAACGCACGTAGTGCAGCAATCCAGTGGCGCACAACCAGTCATTAGCCGCGCTGCTACCACTGCTGATTTCAGGATTACGGGCCTGGCCCCGGATCTTGCGTCCGTGGAGAACGTTATCCGGTTTAACTTCAATCAAGCGTCTATTCCGCCAGTTGAAAATCCCAAGATCGCCAAACAGGCAAAACCCGCGGGCCGCGATATCACGTTGAATGGATATGCGAGCGAAGAAGGCGACGCTGCCTCGAAGGCCAAACTGGTAAATCGCCGCATTACCGCCGTCAGCGATGCTCTGAAAGCGAGTGGACACAAAGGGCCCAGACACCCCAATCCTGACCCGACGCGCGGAGAGGGAAATATCGATTACCGGGGAATGCGCATTGTGGAGATCGTAGACACTCCCAAACCTCCCAAGGGTCTCAAGGTTGTACCTCCAATTCCCACTAGAGTTCCCAGTTGTACCGCCGGCCCAAGCACACCCTGCGGTACAACGTATTCAACAGCTTTCCCGAAAGCTGACAAGGCAGTCAAAGATGCCATCACTAAGCTTACGGCGCCATCGCCCGCCACGCTCGGCCACGTAGCAACACACTTCGGCGCGACTCCTGCTGCTACACTGCTGACTAACATAACCGGTCTCTCGACAAAGCTAACTGCACTCAACGGCATTCACAGTAGTGCGACGGACTGCCATCTTAACGCCTGCGATACTCAGTGCTCCGGCGCTGGCGCTTATGTCGATCCCAACGTTGTACCGCATAGAATGATTTTCTGTGACGATTTTCGAAGTCAAGCGGATGCTGGACAACGTGGCCGGACAATAATTCATGAAGCGCTCCACGTGACGCCAGGCGTGATGTCAAAAGACCTCGCCTATGCACATACCCGCAAAATCAGAACCCTGACTGATCCCGAGAAACTGACAAATACCGATAGCTACGTTAACCTGATCACGATCCTGCACGATCCTGCCGCCGTTCTTTCCACACCACCGGCTGACACAATCGCGGGCACCGCCAACCCAGCGGAAACCGCGTTTGCTCAGCGAGCCATTGCTTTTCTTGAACAATGGCTGATTAAGGCCAAGTTCTTTACCGCGCAACTTTATGAGAACATCGATACCGGCCTAACAACTCCGGCGCATTGGACTGCGGCGCCGAAAAAATGGTTTCACATCACCATGCACGACCTGAGTCCTTTGTTTGGGCTGACTGATCCCGGGACGACCGCGCCTTTTACCCTTCCGGTGAGAGACGACAAGATCCGGATGGCCGGTATTAACGATCGCTACGTCCGCATGAGAAACGTCTTCTACGGGAAAACGATCACCCTCACCAAAATCACGAGTGGCTCAGAGCAATGGGCTGCCGACCTGGGCAATAAGGTAAAGGTCAAGGCCCCGTTCTTTGCGATGACTGATGTGAATGCCATCAGACACCTCATGAAACTGATGCTGAAGAGTATTCCATTAGATGTATCCGCCGCCCTCGTCGATGATTACGTAGAAGGCGCGAATAAAATTAGAACTCAAGGCGGAATTGGCCCATAGTCATCTCGTTCGAACCGATTACTGGCCTGGCAGAATATGGTAAACAGCCTGGCCACCCTCCCCGTCATAACGACTGTATTGAATCGGAATGTCGAAGGTGTCAGCGGCTGCTTGCATTGAGTTTAGACACCCTTCCTCATAAGGACAGGGAGGATACGGTCCTCGCATTTCAAGGGTCATTCCTTCAGAGGGGTTAATTCTGGTTAACGCCTTCTGCTCTGTATGTCCCAGGCTATCGAAACCCTTTTCCGAGGCTTCGAACCAGTGCCCCACGACCTTGCCATCTTTGTCCTTTAGGAACACCTCCAAATGATGTCCTCCGTTCGCAGCCTCCACAGCCTCTTCAAGGGTTTTGTATGCAGGTCCGAGTTTTTTCTCGGTCTGCCATATTTGATGCGGAAGTCCCAGTTCGTTCAACACAAGGGGACCTGACTCGACAGCTTTGAGTAGTGCGCGCGTGGCGTCATCACCTTCTCTACCCAATGTGGCCCCTATTATTTTTCCGACCAGGGGCTTGGACAGCTTGACGCCCTTGGCTAACACCGCTCCGAGAATGGGAATTCCAATCATCAATGCCAGATCTGTCTTGCTTGTCGGAGTGCCCAGCAGACTGGCAATTACTTCCGTCGCCTCTGCTCCTACTTTCGCTGCTCTAAGGCCGGCTTCGAACCGGGCTTGCGCGAATTCCTGCCCTTCATAATTCTCCCTGCGTTCCTTCTCTTCCTGTGAAATGGGGTCTGCTAACCCGGACGTAATCTGTCCGATGATCAACGAACGCACTACCTTTCCATAATCCTTGTCTTTGCCGTAGCGCTCGGCGGCGTTTTGGAGGCTTATTCCGAGCAGCTTCTCGCGTTCTTTGGAAATAAACTCCCTGCTGCGCAACTTCGAAAACACGATCAGCAAGTCTTCGTTGGTAGCTTCCTCGACCGCTTCGACACTAGCCTTTGAAGCACTGACCATAACGCGGCCCGAGCGGTCGATCGCTCCAACGGGATTGTCCTTCACGTAGCAATAAATATTTATGCCATCAGATATCCCGGTGGGATCGCAACTGGCCCACCTGCCCAGCCAGGGCAAGTAGTATCTCGCGGTGTGATAATTCAACCCGCTCTCTTCATCCCGCTCCATCCCTGTGTATCGATACCGCTTTAACGGGACATCGATTCCATCCCTTTTCGCTCGATAAGAGCTCGTGCCGTACGGGTGATACTCCTCGTATGAAATGATCTCCGCCTGATCGTCGAGCTCGAGACATGCTGAGCCGAGGTGATTGCTGTACTGGTAACGGAAAACAGGTCCGGACGTGGATGTCGTTCCTTTGATTACTTGATCGGTTGTGATCACGTCATCAACCAGCAAGACTCGCTGCTCACCTTCGTAGACGTGATGCGACTCGATTTCCTCTACAGGCGTGGTGGAAAATCCGCTATACCGCCGGTACAGCTCGTATCCTCCCAAATAGATGCGTTCCCAAAATCCATTCGAGCTGTCTTGCTTGTCGATTCGCTTGCGCGCGCGCTGCTTGCTCGAGTCGTAGGTGTAAAAGGCCAGCCCACCACCGATCAGATCGATATTGCCGATCATGTCGTTGTAATCCCAATGGAAAAACTGTTTGGCTGAAACCGGCGCTAGATTGAGCATGTTGCCGTGCGTGTCGTACAAGTAGGTGGTCTTATCCGTGCCGTTGTCCCAATCGGGATCGCCGTGCCAGGTGCGCAATAACCGGTTGCTATCAGTCGCGTATTCGTAAAACCTCGTCCATGCGCCCTGTCCGTTTGTGTTCGCAACATGTTCCGTCCGTTCAATGTTGCCGGCTGAGTCGTATTGATAAAACTCCGAATAGTTACGCAGCGTGTCGCCCGTCACGGGAAACTGAACGCTTTGAGGTGGGCCATCAACCTGGGCCGGTGGTGCGTTGATAAGAGCATCTTCTCGACCCGAGGCGCTGATAAGCCGGTACAGCGCGTCGTAGACGTAATCGTTACTGGGATCGACACGCGCATTTTGAAAATAGATGGTTTGCTGCGCGTCGTCCTGAATATGCGTGATGTTGCCAACCGCGTCATACGTGTACGAGAGATTTTGCACGCCACATGGGCGCGGCGGTGAATCGACGTCAGGAGCTGGTTTGGGACGCAGACCGCCACCGCAATCGTTGGCGAAACGCGCGTCGCGCCGGGTGTATTGACGACGAAGCCGGAACGTCTCCGCGTCATACGTAGAACGAGTGACGCTCCCATTTCCGACTTTGAGATAGGTTTTCTGTCCCTTGGCGTTGTAGCGGATTTCAACGATTGCGTTGGTCACCGGATTGCCGGAAGGCGTGTGACCGTCCGGCGTCTTCGTGGCTCCCACGTCCAGCGTTTCACTCACGAGCAGCCCGCGTTTGTTATAACTCGACTCACACACGGCGACGCGACTGTTCGCGACGTCACGATGCCAGTTATACATACGCGTAACCCGGCCGAGAGCATCGTAGCGCGTAATCTGGATGAAGGTTTCTCTCTCCAGCTTCTCAGCCAACGCGGCCTCGTCACCTTGCCAATCGATGATCGACTCTTTGTATTGATTGGTGAGCGTACGATGAATCTCTTCCAGATTACCCTTGAAGCTGACGCGGACGAGACTAAGCAAACCACTTCCGTCGTAATGGCGCACGAGCTGTCCGCGCAAATTATTGCTTACCGCAACACCTTTCGGATCCGGGTCAATGCTGTCGTGGTACTCGAAACGCTCGATCAAGCTCGGTGAATCGATTGTTAACCATTGCTCGATGGGACGATGCAGCTCGTCATAGTTCGTACGGTAAAGTCTGTCTTCCACCGTGACATTGTCGGCCTGTTGTTCATTGCGGTCCCACGCAAGCATCACTTTGCTCGCGGCATCATTGAGCATCCATCGATCGCCCGCATCCATGCTGTGCTGGTAAAGCAGATTCCCGGCGATGTCGTAACAGGGAACGCTGTTGACTGGTTGATCCTCGTCGCCGGCGCGCGTTGGCTTGATAGGTGTGATGTACTGCATCACCAGATTGCGTCGCGAGTCGCGAATCCACAGCGGTTTGCCTTCCGCGTCGAGCTTCGTGAAGGTTAGATACTTTTCGTTGTGGACCAGACCTTGACGATCACTGAATTTATTGTGCACCACGCTGATGACGTTTCGCCCGAGGCTGTCCATAAACGTGAGCGACGGTGTGTTTGCATGGATCTCAACCAGACTGGCCGCACGTCGATCGTTTGGATTGTCGAAAAGTGGGAACAGCGGATGTTGCGGATCGGTGCGACGGTTATACCAGTCACTACGATTGGCCGGATCAGGATCGTAAGCGGTGTCGTTTTGGTCGTAACTGATCACTTCCCACGGCGAGAACTCCACACGGCTGAAAGTACCATCGGGCATCTCAACACGCACGACGCGACCTAGCGAATCATAGTAAGTAGTCGTTGCAACCCCATTTGCCTGTGGCATCTCACAGCCGAATTTGTCGCTGAAGGCCGGCTCAAACTGCTGCACCGGCTTGCCTTTGTTATTCAGCACAGTGAGACCATTAACGATCCAACGCTCGACACTGCTGACGGGATCGGGTTCAGCCTGGACTTTTTTCATCAGCACGTTGCCGGCGCCATCTGAGCATTCAAGAGCTACTTGCAGCGGAGTCTTCTGAAGCGGATTGACTGAGACCTGACTGGCATATTGTTCGCGCTCGACTGCGCAGCCGCCTGGCATGCGCTCGTTCCACACGATCTGGCCGGCGGCATCAACGTGCTCACCAAAATGGTAGACGAACCGCGCACTGGCATTGCGTAGCCACGTGCGCGCCTGCGCTTCGTTGAATGTTGATGAAGTGCAGAAACTCTCGATCTCGGCAACCGTCGGATTGGCGAGTGCGTCGTTGAAGCCGTCGAGGTTGTCGCCTTCCCATGCGCCATTGATCAGTTTGCCCTTCACTGCCGAAGCCACCACCATGCCGCGGACGTCGAAATAAACCTCGAAGCGATTGTCATTGAGGTCGGCCATTTCATTCGGCGCCAACACTCGAAAGTCGTAACTAATCGCGCGTGTGCTGTTGTCTCGCGCGTCAGTGATGGACTGAATGAAGAGGTCGTATTTACTGTCGAAGGCAACTCTCGTTACGTTCCCAAAAGGATCGGTGTAGCGTTCAGGAATGTAAAAATGCTGTGCCGCATCACGGTTGAAGCCCGCCCGCCCGGAAGCCATCCAATACTGTTGGGCCAGCGGAGCCGGCGAAACCGGATCCTTCGCAAACAGCACGTCGCCTTTGTAATAACCACTGACGGCGTGGCCATCCACCTGCTCGTCGAGTGCTGCGTATGCAGTACTAAGCCGCGCGGGATCGACCAACACTCGATCGAGTAGATCTTTAGTGAGCGCCAGTTTGTAACTCTCAAACTTGAGGGCCAGCCGGCCCTGTAAACCAAGAGCAAGCGGCGACGAGAGATCATCTGCAAAGAATAAGGTGCGCACGCATTCGACGAGTCGCTTCTGAGCAGTTACGCCGTCTGCGACCTGGTGATATGGGATCTCAGTTGCACCGGCTCCCACGAGGTTCCTGTTTTTCAATTCCGCGAGAGTGAAATAGTCGCCTGCGGGAGTTATTCCGGTTACTTCCCACGAGCGCATCTGGTATGGCACGGGAAGCCGGTACGTGTCTGGAGGAAAGAGGTCCTTGGTAAAGTCCGCACAATCCAGTTTCAGATGGCGCTCTTGATTTTGCACACGATGGACCAGAGCGAGTTGTTCAGCGGATAACGACGCGTCTTCGTAAACACCACGACGCGCATAAACGGCGGAGACTGATTCAAGTACGTTCCCAAACTCGTCAATCTTCAAATTCAGCGTATGCGCAACGCGCGGATCGGGTACGACCGTTCCGCCATCTTTAGGCAGCGCAAGCTCATACTGGTATTGAAGAGCTTCACTTTCGGTGACGAGAAAAACCGCGTGCTGATTGTCGCCACGAGCTTGCAGTAACTTGATGTGACAATTGTGCGTAGCGACGGAGAAGATTCGCACGGGAGTATGTACCGGGACGTCCGCCGCCAGATCGTCGACATCCAGCTCGTAAACCTCCTGGCGCAAGATCATTCCTTTGCAGGCACGCAATGCTTCACGCCACTCTTCAGTAGTTAGCGATTCCGGTAGCTCGGGTTCGGGCAGTGGTCTTTCGCGAAAGGCATTCGGAAACTGCGCCGGAGCGGGGAGTCGATCGGCGAAACGCTGCGGAAAGTATTCATGAGAGAACTGGCTTAGGATGCGCTGCCGGTCGAGCGCGGCGCCGGTGTGATACCACGTGATGGTCTTGACTGGTGGCTGATACAGAGTGTGATCGTCGGTGATATAAGGGCTCGCAATGTTACCCTGCAGGAATTTACCGTAGTCTTCCGTGTCGACCTGTTCCACTCTGCCGAAACCGCGGAACTCACGCTCAATGCCATCGAAATATCCGTGGTGATAAGAGTACGTGCTGGTAAACGTAGTCTTGCGCCACTTGTTCGCCACACTGACTTTCGTGACGCAATGCACCGGAAACGGCAGGCGTGTGATCCACGGATTACCCGCCAGTTTGTCCTGCAAATAGAAACGGGTTGACGGCGCATAATCGATCGTGGTGGTTACACCTAAATTGTTGCGCACTTCAGTGAGCAAGTGCGGCTTCTGGCCGCTCATCAGATCGACGTACTTCATCGGCCGGAGCGCGTTTTGAGCGAGTGGCGACGACCAGACAAGACACGCAGTGCCATTGCCTAACAAATCCACCACCGTCACCGAGTTCGAGTTTTCAATGCTCGGAAACCCGGTCACTTCACGCGCGCCACTCCAGCCGTTGCCTGACTCATTGAAGTAAAGCCGCACACCATCGCCATGCAGGTAGACAATGTCTGTGACACCCGAGCCATCGATGTCAGCGAGGTGAATGCGTCGCGGATCAAAAAGATCTGGCGTATCGAACCACGGAGAATGATCCATGGTCACTTTGGGACCAAAACGACCGTAGCCAAGACTGGGCCAATAGCAGATCTCGCCGTTTCTAATGCGTACGAGATCGGTTAGCCCGTCGCCTGACATGTCTGCAAGAAAGATCGATTGCACTGTTTCTGCGAAGAGCAATACCGGGCCAACTTCCTCGTCCTGCGCTTTCGCGACTCGCTGCGCCGGACCAAACCCGTCTTCGCCTAAAGATGAATGCCAGGTGAGTGCCTCGTCTTCTGTGATCAGCACATCGGCAAAACCGTCGCCGTCAAGATCGACAAATCTAAGATTCGGATCGTGAGTTTCCCGGTTGAGGCGCGAGGTGAAAGCGCGAAAAGTGTCCCAACCGTTCTCACCGGCTTGTTCATAAAAGCCCGGCGTCGGGCCATCCAGCATTACGAGATCTAACTGGCCTTTGCCGGCGAGATCCATGAATTGCGCCGCTCCGCCCACGATCGTAGCGTTAGGCTTAACGCCGACGAGCTCAACCGGCGCGAATTTTGCACGGGCGCGCTGGGTCCCGTTTTCGACTGGTTCGAGATTGATTGGGCCAAGATTGCGTTTGTAGAACCAGCCTTCAACTTGCTCGCTGAGTATGCCTGATAATCCCTCACCGTCCAGATCTACCCATAGATAGTTGGACCCATCGAAACCATATGGAAGGTTCTCCAAACTTTCTGCATCGACTTCATGGATCGTTCCATCGATAACGGGCTCGGAATACGTAAACTCGATTGGCGGCAGAGTCTTCTTGATGTACCGGTGTTCGTCTGGCGCAGCACTGGGCGCAGGTGCGTAATAGCAATGGGTGATAGAACGCAGGCGAGTTGCAACTTTGTCTGGCGCGTAGCTGATCTCTGTTGCACGCACCAACTGTGCGTCGTTAGACAGCAACTCATCGAACCGGTGGAACATGAGCACGCGTTGACACAAGCGATGCGTCCTTACCTCAAATCCCGACCGGTAGCTCGAGTGTGGATCGATACGCGCGGGCCAGTTTACTGGCGATGGCTCTTGTTGTTTTTGAAGATAGGCGAAGACGGATCCATTGAGATCCGGCGAGTCTTCTCGATAGCTTACCTGACCGTAGTCGAAAAGAACTTCAAAATGCCAGGTCGCTTTGCTTTGAAAATCGGCATCGAGGCGTGATGGCGTGTTGCCATACTTGATGCGGTGCAAATAGCGATTGGCCGTGCGTGAGCGATTGCGTTCGTTTGCACTTGATAGATCAACTCCGCTGTTGTTCTCTGCAATGTATTCGTAAACGATGGCGTTGCCTTTATCGTCGAAAGTCTCGGAAAACAGCCAGGAGAAAATTCGATCCGGAGCGGCGGGATCAGCGATGCGGCTCGCTTCGGTCTTACCATACACGGCAGTAACATTTTCTTTGGAAATCGTTTGCCAGAATACATCTTTAGCGTCGTTAACGTTGGACCAGCGTTCAATGCGTGCAAACAAGCCTTCAATGCGCGGCCGGTAGCGTTGAATCCGGTAGTTATGCGAAACGTCGTCGAACGCGTCGCCCACCGGCACCAGATCTTCCGTGCCTGCCAGAATGAAGACATCGGGTTCTTCGGCGTCAAGGTACTTCGGTAAGCCCTTATCAGTCTTGCGCGTTATGGACGGCAATGAAACATTCCAGCCAAGGCCGAATACCCCATTGTTAGCGCCGGAGTCGTAAGACAAAGAAAGTTGCGGATTGAAACCCGAGCGACCGGGGCTCGTGGCAATGGGTACCGACATAGAGCCGGTGCCCGTGACGGGATTGGCCGTGAACTTCTCGCCGATTCCTCTGAGCGCGCCGCCACCTTTGGGTAATGAGATAGTGGGTGGAGTTGTCAGGAATTTATTGTCAGTCTGACCCGATTCATTTTTGGTGTTGTTGCCTGTTTTTTTGACGTCGTTACGCATAGCAATCCCTGCCGTCTGTGATCCAGTGGCGGAATTACTAAAAACATCACAGGCAAAAATATTAACGTCGCGGGGAGTGGCCGAGGAGGAGGTCTGCGATTGCGTCGGAGATGGGGAGGCCGGGAGAGCGTTCGAGCCAGAAGAATTCGCCGCAGGGATTGAGCTCGAGAAAGACGTGTTTGCCGCCGGGTGTCAGGATGATATCGATCGCGCCGTAGTTCAGAGAGAAGTAATCCATCAGGCGCAGGATTTTGTCTTCGACTTCGAGAGGGAGTTGGTATGGCCCCCAGTCTTGCAGCATGCTAAGGCCGTCGCGGCGCCAGTCGTGAGTGGCGCGCTCGGAGATTTGTGAGTCAACAGCGGCAGACATGATGCGATGGCCGACGACCGTGGCGCGAATCTCGAGCGACTTGGGGAGCGACTCCTGAAACGTAGCCGGACAGAGACGCAGGCCGGATAGATCCGCGAGATCCTCCAGCTTCACGGGATTGGTAAAGACGACGAGCTCTTTTCCTTCCTCGTAGATCGCGAAGGAGGAGAGCATCTTCGTCACCATCCCGTTCTCACAACTCTCTGCGAAGGCGCGCACGGCGGATGCGTCGTTCGTCGTCAACGTGCGTGGTATTTCCAGTCCGAGATCGCGTGCAACCTGTAGCTGTAGCTGCTTGTTCTCCGCGTGACGGATGTGGTGCAGGTGGTCCATGCGAAAGGCTTTGAGACTGGCGAGCATGCCGTGAGCGGCGGCACTCGCTTCGCCGATGGACGCCAGCCGTAGCTGCTTGTCGAGTCCCGCCGGAAGACCTGCGCCAAAGCTGATGCGACGGTGCCAGATGCTCTCAACCTCGCGCAGATCAAACTCGCCTGCTTCATTTGTGAGCGTGAGCCGCTCATCACCCGACCTGTCATAGTAAGCCGTGAGACGCACATCGACCGGATAGCGATCGGTGTCGAAGCGGATTGCGTGGCCGCCGTGGCGGGCGACGTAGTCGATCACGCGCGTGACGCTCTCGTTATCGGCGCTGTGTGTAATGATGAGAATCGACATGACTTTTCTCTTCGAGCAGCGCTTCGGCGATCGCCTCCGAAATCGGAAGGCCGAGGTCGCGTTCGAGCATGCCCCATTCGCCGCCGGGATTCACTTCGAGGAAGACGTATTCGCCCGCCGGCGTGCAGATCAAATCGACAGCGCCAAAGACGAGGCCGAGCTCTGACATCATTACTTGCAGGCTATTTGCGACTGGCGTCGGTAGCTCGGCCGCTTGCCAGCGACACTCTTCGGGTGCAGCGCGCCGCCAGTCAGTATGCCCGCGCGACGTGCCAGTCGCGTCGAGCGCACCGGCGAATGCTTTACCAGCCACACAAGCAACGCGCAGCTCGTAAGCTTTCGGAATCAACTCCTGAAAGACCATCGGACTATGTCGAAGCGCTTCGGCCTGGTCCAGATCTTCTTCGCGGACGCGGTTCGTGTAGACGAAGGGCGTATCGGCATCCATGCTGACGGCGAGCGGGCGGAGGAGCTTCGCGATAGTTTGGCCTTCAGTCTCTGCGAAGAACTGTCGAGCTGCGCTCGCGTCGTTGGTGACGAGTGTGCGCGGCACGCACAGACCGGCGCGCGCGGCCAGCCGGAGTTGTCGCTGTTTGTTCTCGGCGTTGCGTTGATGGTCCAGGTTGTTTACCCAGCGAGCGTCGTGGAGCGCGTCGAGAAAACCTTCGAGCGCGGCGGCGGATTCGTTGACGCACATCGAGCGATAACGTTCGTCAAGATCATCGCTCATGCGAGGCGACCAGAGCTTGCGCGCCCAAACGGCGCGTACGTCCTCGACAGAAGTCTCCTCTCCCGTTTCCGTAAAGAGATGTGCAACGCGATCGTCGCCTGCGCGGGCCGAAAGTTTGACGAGTGATGGAAAGAGATCTGTGTTGAAACGAATCGGACGAACGCCTTTGCGTGCGAGAGCATGGGCGACGAGATCGACAGTGTAGAAGTCGCCGCTGTGTGTCAGTAGTAGAACAACGTCGCGCATGAGTTTGAGGTGAGTGCTTCAAAAGTCCGGCCCGCGTTTAGCAATGCGCGACTACTTCAACGAGGGCCGGTTTTTTCGGCGATGGTTTATTACTTATTGCTGTCGATCACCGGATTCCATTCGATCTCATCCCGGTCTGACGGGTATTTGAGCGTTTGGAAGGAATTCGTGGTTGTGTCCTGGCCTTCGAGGAAACGTGCGAAGAACGGAAGGCTGGACTCCGAGCTTTCGAGGTTGGATGATTCTGTCTTATCTCGCATTGAGTGATCTCCTTTAGGGTTAGAGCTGAGTTGTAGCGAGGTACAAACTTTACGAACGACGCCTATGATGCGGCGAAGTGGTGTTGAGATGACTCGCGTTCTATATTTAAGTCCTCTAAATATATACGCGACAAAATCGTGGAGATTGGACCATTTTCCTGGAAGGCATACGGCGACGCAGCTACAACGAAAATAGTAGTGGGTCAGTTTGAAAATACGCAGCAGTGGGTCAGTTGAAATACGGCGAAGGCGTTCGCTAATTTCAGCCCAGGGTTCGAGGAACGAGAACCCTGGGTATGCTGACAACAAAATGTATTTAACCCTGAAAGGGTTCGCCAACCGCCGAACCCTTTCAGGGTTGGACGAAATTAAAATAACGATCCCAGGGTTGTCGCAAGCTCCAACCCTGGGCTGAAATTAGCGAACGCCTCCGGCGTTTTTTCAAACTGTTTAAGAGCGCCTGTTAGCGATTCTTTAAGAAGGAGGAATGGCCTGGTTCTTACGGTCACGACCCGCTTGGTCGAGCGACGCTTTCAATCTGCTTCCTTTGCGACTGCTTCAGCATCGCTATCGTTGAACGAGACGCGCTTCATATGCCAGGTGTGCGGCGTGTGATAGACGCCGTGGACGGGTTTGCCTTTGATGATGTTGACGCCGACGGCGTGTTTGTAATCGATATGCTCGTTGAAGGATGAGCCGCGCTGCCTGATACTCGCTTCAATCTTGAATGACGCCACTTCGAATGGGAGCTCGGGACAAACAAACTCGACAATCCCTCGGCCCGGCTCGAGATCAAAACCGTCTCCGCCCACTTCAGTTGAAAAATGAGTGTGAAGGTTGCCGAAGATCGAATAAAAGTAAATCTCAATCAGCGCATCTTTAACCAACTCGTGAGCAACATATTCGACCTCTACTCGCGCTTCGTCACCAGTCGCGAATATCGTTGTCTTGCGACCCTCTGAATTGAAGCACGCGACAGAAGTGATTTGAGCCGCCGGCAACGCGGCCGTCTCGCCGGCTCCGGGCGGGACCCACGCCGCCATACTATTGAGCATGCGCTCGTACTCCGAGATCACGTATCGCGGCGGGCCGCTGCACGCTATCTCACCGCGCCGCAGCAAGAGAACACGATCGCAGAGACTCTCAACTGCACCCAGATTGTGAGAAACGAAAACAATCGTTGTCCCGGCTTTTCTCAGTTGATTGACTCTCTCGATGCACTTTGATTGAAACTCCGCGTCGCCGACTGCCAACACTTCATCAAGCAGCAGAATGTCAGGATCCAGATGCGCCGCGATGGCAAAGCCCAGCCGCAAGTACATCCCCGAAGAATAACGCTTCACCGGCGTGTCAATGAATGCCGCGACTCCAGCAAAGTCGACGATGCTGTCCAGCTTCCTCGTGATTTCGCTTCGCTTCATTCCGAGGAGTGAACCGTTCAGGTAAACGTTTTCGCGTCCGGTCAGGTCGGGATGAAATCCGGAAGCCACCTCAATCAGCGCTGCCAGTCGACCGTTAATTAAAATCCGGCCTTTTGATGGCGTGGTGATGTTGTAGAGGAGTTTGAGAATCGTGCTCTTGCCGGCCCCGTTTTGACCGATGATGCCCAGCGCCTCACCGCGATTGACTTCAAAACTCACATCACGAAGCGCCCAAAAATCGTCCCAGTTTCCCGCGAGCCGCCGACGTATCCGGCCCAGCATGTTTGCGGCCGCTTCTCCTTCCGACTCGTGGTAAATGCGGTACTTCTTGGAAACGCTGTCGAATTTCAGATCAATCATAGCCAGCTAGACGAAGTCGGCCATCGTCGCCTCAGATAGTTTGAAGTAAACGTACGAGACGACCAGCAGAATAACGGAGACAGCAGCGGAGAGAAGCAGGGAACGGCTTTCCGGCGCAGCACCCGCGAGCATCACGAGGCGAAAATTTTCAATGATTCCCACCATCGGATTCAATGCGTAGAACGTCCGCCAGCGCGCGGGCACTGCGCTGAGCGGATAGATGACTGGTGTCGCAAACAGCCAAACTTGCAGTAGCAGCGGCACCGCAACGCCGATATCACGGAAACGCACCTGCGTAGCTGAGAGCAACAGCGACATCGCCAAAGCAAAACAACTCAGGATCAGGATGATTGGTATCGCGTAAAGAGCGTTGATGGTTAGCGGAATACGATAGTAGAGCATCAACCCGCCTAACAGGATTGACGCTATTGCGAAATCGAAGAATGCGGCGACGATGTAAGTGATTGGCAAAATCTCACGTGGGAAATAAACCTTGGTGACAAACTGCGCGTGACTGACAAGACTGTTGGTGGCGTTCGAGACTCCGGTTGAAAAATAGTTCCAGGGGAGCAGCGCGGTATAGGCAAAAACTGCGTAGGGCAGGCCCTCACTCGGCATCCGCGCGATAAACGAAAAGATGAAAGTGAAGATCAGCATCATCGAAATCGGTTGCAGGAGCGCCCACAACACGCCCAACACCGATTGCTTGTACCTGACCTTGATGCGGTGAACGCTGAGTGTCCAGAAGAGATCTTTGTATTGCGCCAGCTTCGTTAAGTAGGCAAACAGATTGATTCCGGAAAGAGAAGGAGGGCGGATCTCAGATACAGGTCGAGCGCCACTTCGACCACTTGCGCGTGCGTGATTGATTGAAGAGCTACTCAAAGGCTTAATCCGACTGCCGCAGACACTTTTTCAATGCCGCCGCCAAACCTTGAACGTAAGGCTCTCTCAACACACTATCATGACCGCCGGGGATGAAATGAAGGTCTACGCCGCCTCGGGCGAGTTTACCCCAGCCGAGGTATTCGTCGTGGATTCGGTTATGTGGTTGTCGACGCGTGCGAAACACGGCGACGCGACCGGCAAAGGAGGTCGGCACAAAGTCGCGGCCCGGGAAGTAGAGTTTCATCGTCTTCTGTTTGCGTTCGGCAGCGTCTGTGAGATCCGGGTTCGAGGTTTTGTGACCGTTATTCTCACCTTCAATCTTTTTCTTCGCGAAACCGAGTTGGTTTTTAAGGCCGCGTAGTGTCAGCGCAATCAGACGCTTCGCATTATGCTGGAAACGCCAGAAGTTATTGTAAGTATTCTCCATCACCCAGGTGTCGATGACACCCACCAGCGCAACTTCCTTACCTTCCTGCTCCAGGCGTCGCGCCATCTCGTAAGCGATGTGTGCGCCACGGCATAGTCCGATAAACTGGTAAGGTCCGGTTGGTCTAACAGCGCGGAGCACTTCCAAATATTCAGTGGCTATTTCATCCACCGCCGTCCGGCTGTGTTCACCTTCCAGGTCCTCGGGATACTGAGCCTGCAAACCGAATACAGGTTGCTCTGTGCCGAGGTAACGAGCGAGGGAGCGATAGCCAAGCGCGTTTACGTTTGGTATGGAGACACAGAACAGCGGCACGTTTGGTCCACCCGCTTGAATTTCGACCAGGGTGGGCCAGGAAAGGGAGCGAACATCCTGGCGTAAAAGACTGGCGAGATATTCGATGTTCGGGCCCTGGAAAAAACTGATGAGCGGCAGGCGCTGGCCTGTTTCCTTCTCGATCTCCGAGACGACTCGTACCGCAAGCAGCGAGTGCCCGCCGAGATTGAAAAAGTTGTCTCGGATACCAACCGATTGCACAGCCAGCAGTCTTTCCCAAATGTTTGCGAGACGTCTTTCCAGATCATCGCGCGGCGCCACGTGAGCTTCTTCAAGGTCGGGCCTGGCGCCATCGAGTTGAGGCAGCGCGCGCCGATCGATCTTGCCGCTTGGCGTGAGAGGAAGCTGCTCGAGAAACATAAAATGCGCAGGCACCATGTAATCCGGAAGCATCTTCTTCAGGATGCTCTTGAGCTCCGTTACGACGAGGCCGTTGTGAGATTCAGCCGGATGTGAATTCGGCACGACGTAGCCAACCAGGTGTTTGTTTTCAGGTGTCGACTGTCGCAGCATCACTACCGCGTCCTGCACAGCCGAACATCCTTTCAGTGCGGTCTCGATCTCGCCGAGCTCGATACGATAGCCACGCACCTTCACTTGATGATCGCGCCGGCCGTGATACTCGATATTTCCGTCCGGCAGATAACGTCCGACATCTCCCGTTTTGAACAGCCTTGCGCCCGGCTCACGGCTGAACTGATTAGGCACAAATTTTTCTGCGGTCAGTTGTGCGCTGTTCCAGTAGCCGCGCGCGAGTCCATCGCCGCCGACGTAAATCTCTCCGAGTACGCCCAACGGGACCGGCTCCAAATTCGAGTCGAGAATGAAGACGTTTGTGTTGGCGATAGGCTTGCCGATCGGAATGTTGTGCAGTCCTTCAGTGTTACTTACTTCGTAATAGAGAACGTCTGCCGCAACTTCTGAAGAGCCATACAAGTTGAGTAAGACTGTGTGCGGAACCTGTTCACGAAAACTCTCGGCCAGCTCAGCCGGCAGGGTCTCACCACTGCAAACACAATAACGCAGATTCTTGAGCTGTTGGGCCAGGTTCTCACTAGTCTCCAGAATGACGCGCAACAGCGATGGCACCAGGATCAGGCGCGTGACTTTGTGAGCCGATAGCGTCGCAATGAAGACGCGCGGATCTTTCACCACTTCGTCAGGGATCAGCACTAACGGCACGCCCTGGAGCAGTGGCCCAAATATCTCCCAGATCGAATCGCCAAAGCTCAGCGACGTCTTTTGACAACAAACTTCGCCTTTAGCAAAAGGATATAACAGCCACATCCACTCAAAACGATTGATCGATGCGCGATGCGCACTGATTACGCCCTTCGGCTGGCCCGTAGAGCCGGAGGTGTAAAGCACATAAGCGGCGTTGGCCACAGTCGCAGTGTTCGCCGGGTTGTCGACCGGGGCGAGCGCAATCTCGGGCCATTGGCTATCGACAAAGATGGTTTCGCCGTCCCAACTCGCTAACGTCTCACCGAGGTGTTGCTGAGTCAGTAACAGTCGCGCTCCGGAATCGCGGAGCATATACGAAATACGTTCGGCGGGATGGCTTGCGTCCAGAGACACATAAGCGCCTCCGGCTTTCAGTATGGCCAGCAGGCCCACGACCATCTCGAATGAGCGTTCAATGCAAACCCCTACCAAAACTTCCGGCCCGACACCGCGCCGTTTCAGGACGTGGGCCAACTGGTTCGCTCTGCTATTCAGCTCTCCAAAAGTTAACTTTGTTTTCTCGGAGATTAACGCGATTTCATTTGCACTCTTTTCGGCCTGCTCTTCGAAGAGCTCATGGATACAATTGCCGGCGCGATACTCAGCTTCCGTGTTGTTCCACTCGGCCAGTAACTGCGCCCGCTCTCGTTTAGCCAGAACCGGCAGCTCCGAGATGCGCTGTTCCGGATTCGCAACGATTCCCTCCAACAGTGTTTGGAAGTTGGCGGCCATCCGCTCGATTGTCGTTGCGTCGAACAGATCGGTGCTGTATTCGAACGTGAGACTTAATCCCTCGACGCGTTCTCCGACGTAGAGAGACAAATCCATCTTCGAGGTGCTCTTGTCGAAAGCGAAGTCAGTCAGATCTAAAGAGCCCAGCTTCCATGCTGACTTCGGAACATTCTGGAGCGCAAACAACACCTGGAACAGTGGCATGTGCCCGAGACTGCGCTCAGGCTGGACCTCTTCCACCAGCTTCTCGAAAGGCAGATCCTGATGGGCGAAAGCGTCGAGAGAGACCTCGCGAACTCGTCCTAACAATTCTCTGAAACTCGGATTGCCGGCGAAGTCCGTCCGCACGACGAGAGTATTCACAAAGAAACCGATGAGATCTTCCGTCTCTGTGCGGGTGCGGTTCGCGATCGGCGTACCCACGAGGATGTCTCGCTGGTTCGTATAGCGATGCAGCATCGTTTGAAACGCCGCTACCAGCGTCATGAACAACGTAACGCCCTCGCGCCGGCTCAGCTCGTTGAGTGAGTCGCTCAACTCCTTCCCGACAAAGCTCGTGTGGTAGGCGCCGCCAAATGTTTGGATTGCCGGACGCGGTTTGTCAGTCGCGAGCTCGAGCATCGCCGGAGCGCCCGCGAGCTGCTGTTTCCAGAAATCGACCTGCTCGTCGAGCACGTGGCCCTGAAGATGTTCGCGCTGCCAGCGAGCAAAATCTCCGTATTGAATCGTGAGGTCGGAGAGCGGAGAAGGCCGCGATTCGGCGAAGGCTTCGTAAAGCGCCTCCAGCTCGCGGAATAGAACTCCCATGGACCATCCATCGCTGACGATGTGATGCATCACCAACAACAGCACCTGGTCCTCATCGTCTAAACGGAAAAGAACAATGCGTAGCAGTTGGTCATGCGCGATGTTAAAGACACGCTGCGACTCTTCGGATGCTAAGCGCCGGGCTTCGTTCTCTCTATCAACTTCAGAGCTGAGATCTACGAGCCGGATTTCAATCTCACGCGTGGGAGCGATGACTTGCATCGGCTCGTCGTCAATGGAAGTGAAGTTTGTGCGTAACGACTCATGACGGGCGATGATGGCGTTCAGCGCCTGGCGCAGGGCTTCCAGATCCAGTTGTCCCTTGACGCGGACCGCGCGTGAGATGTTGAAAGAAGCGTTTCCAGGCTCGAGCTGATCGAGGAACCACAGCCGCTGCTGCGCGAAAGACACGGGTACCTGCCGCTTTCTGTCCGCCTTCTGGCGCAACAGCTCCGCCAGCAAGGCGCGTTTTTCCGCGGGCAGCAAATCCGTTTTGTCTTCCAAACTGCTCATTCGTTGTTCTCAGCCAGAGCTTGCCGGAGCAGGAAATCCACGTCCTCATCGGAAAGTTTATCGATTCGCGTTAACAGTTCCTCGGCTTTACCATGAGGGTCTCTGGTTATGATATTGGCAGCACCGTTTTTCGAAGTATCCTCAAACTCCTTTATAACCAACCCTAACTCAGCGATCGTGGGCCATTCGAACAAATCGCGCAACGGCAATTCTACTTTAAAGGTGGTCCGTATCCGAGATACCAACTGCGTCGCCAACAGCGAGTGCCCGCCCAACTCGAAAAAGTTGTCCCTGATGCCCACGCGCCCCAGCCGCAGCACGGCCGCCCAGATTTCCGCCAGCTTTTCTTCCGTCGGATCGCGCGGTGCTTCGTATTCTCGGAGGACATGGCCATTCTTATTCTCGAGCGCCGCGAGGGCCCGGCGGTCGACCTTGCCGGACGGAGTCAGCAGCAATGCCTCTCTTGTAATAAAAGCCGAAGGCACCATGTAATCCGGTAACGACTTTTTCAGGTACGCGCGCAGCTCGCGAGGCAGATCGCCGCAGCTATCGTTCGAGGGAACGACGTAACCAACCAGCTTGCGCTCACCTTTAACGTCCTCTCGCGCGACCACCGCCGCCTCGCGTACGGATGCGTGCGACATCAGCTTCGCCTCGATCTCGCCCAACTCAACCCGCGCGCCCCTGATTTTCACCTGATTATCGATCCGGCCGAGAAACTCGATATTGCCGTCAGGCTGGTAACGGGCGAGATCCCCAGTGAGATACAAACGAGCGCCGGCTACTCCCCCAAAAGGATCCGGACAAAACTTTTCGGCGGTTAAGTCTGGTCGATTGAGATAACCACGCGACAAACTGACTCCACCGATACAGAGTTGGCCGGGCACGCCAACCGCAGCCGGCTCGAAATTCCTGTCGAGAATATAGATCTGCGTGTTCGCGATCGGGCGACCAATTGGCGGCAGAGTGGGCCAGTCAACCGGCTGCGCTAATGAATAGGCCGTGGCCACGTGTGTTTCAGAAGGTCCGTAATGGTTGTGCAGCGTGCAATCTTTCAAGCGCGAACAGAGCTTTGCGATCTGTGGAGTAATTTCCAACTGCTCACCGGCGGTAATGATTTCTTTCAAATGCGCAGGCAGCGCGCCGCCGTTTTCGATCGACTCCGCCAGGTGTTGAAGAAAAACAAATGGCAGAAAAATTCTCTGCACCTTTTGTGCGTCGAGAAAGCGCAGTAACGAAAATGCGTCGCGCCTCATTTCGTCCGTGATCAGCAACAGAGTTCCGCCCGAAAGCCAGGTCGAAAAAATTTCCTGAAACGAAACGTCAAAACCCAGCGGCGCAAATTGCAGCGTTCGCGCAGGCTTCAGGCCGATTTGTTCGACTTGCCATGACAACATATTTGCAGCGGCGCGTTCCGTCATCGCCACACCCTTTGGCTGGCCTGTCGATCCTGACGTGTAGATCACGTAAAAGAGGTTCTCTCCGGCCGTCTCGACTTCCGGATTGTCCCGGCTTTCACGCTCGACTTTGTTCCAGTCTGTATCGCAACAAACAGCCGGCATTTCGCTTTCCGGCAAGCCATTCAAGATGTGCTTTTTGGTTAACAGCACCGAGCACCGGGCATCGTCGAGCATGAACCGCAGGCGCTCGCGCGGATACTCCGGATCGAGTGGCACGTAAGCTCCTCCTGCTTTGACAGTGGCGAGCATGGCGATTCCCATTTCGAGGCTGCGATCGATACAGAGGCCGACTTTAACGTCAGGACCCACACCCAGCTTCCGCAGGTAATGAGCCAGTTGATTCGAGCGATTGTTTAGTTCTCGATAACTTAGTTGCTGACCGTCAAAGATCAGCGCTGCGTTCTCGGGTGTGCGTTCAACCTGAGTTTCGAAGCGCTTCTGAATCGACACCTCCGTGGAAGGAGCAGCAGTGTCGTTCCAGTCGACCAAAATCTGTTTCAACTCGGCTTGCGTGAGCAGCGGCAGGCGCGAAACCCGCGTTTCGGCTCCAGACGGCAAATTCTCAAGCAATGTCTGAAGATGAATTAGTACGTTATGAATCGCGTCATCGTGATAGCGTGAGCAATCGTAAACACCTTGAATGCTAAGCCGCTGGCCCGGGCTTGTCAATATAGTTAGGGGATAGCCGGTGGTTGAACCAAAACCGCGGTCTTCGCGAAACTCGAGCCGCCCGGTTGGCGCCTGGTGAGTGCTATCCACCGGCAGGTTCTCAAAAACCAGAATGCTGTCGAAGAGTGGAACGCCGCGAGGCACTTCACTCCAGCCTTGAATGTCGAGCAGCGAGCTGTATTCATATTGCTGCAACTCACTCTGCCGGGCCTGAAGTTCTTTAAGCCACGAAAGCATTGGTTGTCGCGAGTCGATCCGCGCCCGTAGCGGCAGAGTATTAATAAAGAGGCCGACCATCGACTCGACCGCGTCCAAAGTCGCCGGTCGACCTGCCATCGTCACTCCGAAAACAACGTCATCTGCACCACTGTATCGACTCAGCAACAGCGCGTAAGCACCCTGGACGAGGGTATTCAAAGTAAGCCGGTGCCTGCGGGCAAACTCCCGCAGATTTTCGGTCGCCGCTTCCGAGAGCTTAAGACGATGATCGCCGTAAAATTTTCCTTCTTCAACTGGTTGAGCTGAGTTTCGATCGACACCAAACGAGGTCGGCTCGGTAAAGCCGGCCAACGTCTTTCTCCAGAAATACTCGGCGTCTTTTGTGTCTTGCCGGCCGAGCCACGCGATGTAATTACCGTACGGAAGGGAGACCGGCAGCGCTGGTTCACGACCTTCGGACAGCGCATCGTAAATAGCGAAGAAATCTTTCAGCAGCAGGGCGCGCGACCAGCGATCGAGCAGCAGGTGATGGCGGCTGAAGAGGAACTTGTATTCATCCTCAGCAAATCTTAGCAACGCCAGCCGCATCAACGGCGCTTCGTCCAGAACAAAGCCGCGGTTCCGATCAGCCTCGATGAACAACTGCAACCGGCTTTCACGTTCAGCAGTTGTCAGAGCTCGCCAGTCCTGTTTCGTCACCACCAGATCGACTTGCCGGTAAACGGCCTGCAAAGGCTTCTCGAGATCTTCCCAGAGAAAAGCAGTACGCAGGATCGAATGTCTCTGCACCACGCGTTCCCACGCTTCTGCAAATGCAGCCACGTCCAGCTCGCCTTTGATCGTGAAGAGTGATTGCTCGAAATAGACGCTCTGTTCCGGCGCGAAAAGGCAGTGAAAGAGCATTCCCTGCTGCATCGGAGAAAGCTGGTAAAGATCTTCCAGATTCTCGGCCTTGCTCTTTTCGGTTTTGCTCGTGAGTGTCATTTCCCCTTTAATGGCTTTGCCCTACACATGCGCTTCTCTGTGCAACCTCTGTGTTCTCTGTGTCTCTGTGGTTGAAGATTGCTTGGGAAAAACAACCACAGAGACACAGAGAACGCAGAGGTTGCACAGAGAAATCAGACTTTTCGGGCAAAGCCCCCCTTACTTCTAATGATCCAGACATGCCTTTAGTTTCTCCGCCAGCTCCGCTACAAATGGTTCTTCGCGCATCGTTGTATGAGTGCCGGGCACGACGTGCAGGTCAAAGCCGCCCGCTGCCATTCGGCGCCAGCCAAGACGATTGTCCTCAAAATCCGGCGCGGCGTCGCGGGCCCAAAACAACGTGATCTTTCCGGGATACTCCTGCCGTGCCGGCACGTATTGCTCTTCAGCCGCAAGAATCGCGGCCACGGTGCGCACCAACGACTCATCGACGCCACTATCGCGCGCCAGCAATTTTTGGATCTCCGGATCGGCGACTGCAGCGTTGTTATTTTCTTCAGCTATTCGCCCGGTCAGTCTTCGTTTCACACCGTTGCCGGCAGCGCTCAGATATCGTCGAGGACCATACTCCTTCAGGTGGCCGACGTGACATTGCATTCTCTTTGCAAAGCTGTACACAGGACAATTCGTATTCAACATTGCCAGCAATGCAACTTCCTGACCTTGAGCCAGTAGCTGCTGCGCCATTTCATAAATGACGAGCCCGCCGAACGAAGCGCCCAGCAAAAAATAAGGACCGCGAGGCTGAAAAGCGCGAATCTCGCTGATATAAAGCGCCGCCATTTCTTCTACTGTCGTGAGCGGTTTTGTTCGTCCGTCAAGTCCCTGCGCCTGTAATGCGAACACTGGTTGGTCGTTGCCCAGGTGGCGCGAAAGCGGACGGTAGATCAGGACGTTGGCGCCCGCGGCATGGACGCAGAACAGTGGCGGCCGCGAGCCTTCCGGTTGAATGGCGACGAGTGAAGACCACGGCTTGAAAGTGTCTGAGTCGCGCAGCGAGTTCGCCAATTGCTCCACAGTGGGAAACTTAAAAAGAGTGGCGAGGGGAAGATGCTTGCCGAGCCGGTTTTCGATGTGGGCGAAGAGTCGCGCGGCTAATAATGAGTTCCCGCCAAGCTCGAAGAAGTTGTCGTTGACGCCGATGGATTTTCGTTGCAGGACATTGGCCCACAAGGTCACCAGTTGTTCTTCCAACTGATCGCGCGGCGCGAGGTAAGCTTGTTCCAGATCACGTTGCGACTCATCGGGGAGCGGCAGCGAACGGCGATCCACTTTGCCGTTAGGCGTCAACGGCAAAGCGTCCAACGCGACAAAGATTGCGGGCGACATATACTCAGGCAAGCTCGCCTTGATAAAAGCGCGCAGCTCGTTCCAGAGTTTGGCGACGTCGCCTGCGGGTTTCGCAATTGGAACAACGTAGGCGACTAACTTTCCCTGTCTTGGGATCACAGCCGCATCGCGCACCGAGCTGTGTTTACGCAACAGCGCCTCGATCTCGCCGGGCTCGATTCTGAATCCACGGATCTTGACCTGACGATCGACGCGGCCCAGATACTCGATGTTCCCGTCAGCGAGATACCGGCATAAGTCTCCGGTTTTGTAGAGCCGGCCGGAAGTAAATGGATCCGGAACAAACGCAGTCGCTGTCAACTCAGGCCGGTTCAAGTAACCGCGTGCTAAGCCAGCGCCGGCGAGGTACAGCTCTCCGGGCACACCAATGGGAACTGGTTGCAGATCCTGGTCTAACAGGTAGCAACGAGTGTTCGAGATTGGCCGCCCGATTGTTGCTTGTGATTGCGGAAGCCGGTGCGCAAATGTTGAGTAGGTCGTGTCTTCCGACGGACCGTAAAGATCAAAAACGCGTTTGACCTGAGTCTGTTTGTATATCTCGTCTACGAGGCTGGCCGGCAGCGGCTCGCCTGCCAGGCACACGGTCAGCACGCTTTGGGGAACGCCTCCAAGGTGCAGCAACTCAACCATGGCTGAAGGAACCGTATTGATGAATCGTACCTCACTCGCCGACGACAAACTGCGCAAGTGCAGGACGTCGTTCGCCAAAACTATTTTGCCTCCACAACTCAGCGGCATAAACAGTTCAAAAACAGAAAGATCAAAACAGATCGACGTCGATGCCAGTACGCCGCTCAACTCTTCCGCTGAGAACACGGTGCGTGCCCACGCCAGCAGAGCGGCGGCGCTGCGATGCTCAATCGCGACTCCTTTTGGCGTGCCCGTTGACCCGGAGGTATAGATGACATACGCGAGATTATTGGTTTGAGGTTTGACCGCAAGATTTTCTTCACGCTCGTTACTGATCTCGGGCCAGTCAGTGTCGATGCAGATGACTTCAGCCGGCTTGTCCGCGATCCGCTCTCTTATCATCTCTTCAGTTAGCAGTAATGCGGCTCCGGAATCCTGCAACATGAAGTGCAAGCGCTCCGCCGGATAAGCCGGATCCAGAGGTACATACGCGCCACCAGCCTTTAAAATTCCCAGTAATCCGACGATCATCTCGAGGGAGCGCGTCATGCAGATCCCGACTAACACCTCTGGTCCAACGCCACGCTTGCTGAGGTGATGGGCTAACTGGTTAGCGCGGCGGTTTAATTCAGCGTAGGTGAAATTTGTCGTTTCGAAGGTCGCGGCGATTGCGTTTGGAGTGAGCTTCACCTGAGCTTCAAACAGTTGCGGAATGCATCGCGGCGTAAACGCTGCTTCCATGTCATTCCAATCTACGAGAATTTGCTTGCGCTCAAACTCGTCCAGCAACGGCAAAGCGCAAACCCGCTCGTTTGGATCGCGAACGATTCCCTTCAAGACAGTGTCGAAATGACGGCTCAGTCGCTCGATCGTTGTGAGATCAAATAAGTCTGTGCTGTAGCGAAAATGGCATTCGAGCTTATCGGGCCGCTCAAAGACGTCAAGTGACAAATCGAATCCGGCGACACCATCGTCGAACCTGAACTCTTCGAGCTTCGCGTCGGGAACCTGAAAACTGAACGACACCTGGAACACGGGAGCATGGCTCAAGCTGGGCTCGAGCTCCAATTGCTCGAGCAGTCTTTCGAACGGCACAAAGTGCGTTTGCGCTTCAAGAACGTTGCTATGCAACTCAGACAAGAACTCGGAAATCGTCGTATCACGCGAAAGCTTGCTGCGGATACTCAACGGGCTCGACACGGGACCAACCAGTTGTTTGATTTCGGCGGCGTCGCGGTTGGAAACTGTGTAGCCAACGACGAGATCGTTCTGTTTGCTGTGACGAGCCAGCACAATTTTGAACGCAGCCAGCAGGACGATAGGAAGCGTAGTACCTTCACTGGCGGCGACCGTCTTCAGCTCTCCGACGAGCGCTCTTTCCAATTCCACCCAAAGCAACTGGCCATGCCAGGAACGTGCGGGTGGTCTGGGGCGATCGGTGGGCAGCTCGATTACCGTTGGAGCGCCTTGTAAGCTTGTTCGCCAAAAGTCGAGCGCCGGTTTAGTGCTTTCGTCCGCGAACAGTTTGCGTTGCCACGAGGCGTAGTCTGCGTACTGAATGGGCAACGGCGAGTTGGACCACGCGCTTCCATTCTCGAATGCTCGGTAGGCCGTCCACAACTCGTCAAATAGAATTTGTAACGACCAATCATCGCCGGCAATGCGATGGAAACTCAGCAGCAGTACGTGCTCGCGTTCGTCGAGTCGAAACAAAATCGCTCGCAGCAGCGGCCCGAGGGTGAGATCAAACGCGCGCTGAGCTGCGCTTCGGGCGAGGTCGCGCGCCTTTGCCTCGCGCTGATCCACAGGCTCGTGCGAGAGATCGATCAGTTGAATCTCCACCGTCCGCTGTGGCGCGATCAGTGGTTCCGGCTTGCTGTCCTTAATTGAATCAAGCTGATTCGTGGCAAACGTTGTTCGCAGCGACTCGTGACGGCTGACGACCGCCAGCAGTGCGCGTTGGAGCAGATCCTGCTTGACTGGACCAGGGATTCTGACAGCCCGAGAGATCGTTCCCGACGCATCGCCCGGACTAATCTGTTCCAGGAACCACAATCGTTCCTGAGCAAACGAAAGCGGTACTGGTCCAACTTCATCCCGACGTGGAATTGTGGCGGAGACAGACTCCAGACGCGGTGCGACGATCAGCTGATCGCCGGCTTCCAAACTCTCACGTCTAACCGTACTCGGCACCATTGGTCTAATTGTAGGGGCGGCCCTCTGTGGCCGCCCGGTTCCCGGGGGAAATGCTCGTGTTTCAGACGGGCGGCCACAGAGGGCCGCCCCTACAGTTTTATCCGCGCAGCTTCGCCAATACTTTATTCAACTCTTCCTGGCTCACTTGCGCGCTCGGAAAATCAGAAGGTGAATAGGCGACGTTGTCATTCGTTCGAAATTCGGCGATCAGGTTGCGCAGCTCCGCAACAAAACTATGCGCCAACCGCGTTATTGTTTCTTCGCGATGGATACTCTCGCTGAAGGTCCAGTCCAACCGCAGCTCGCCGCCTGAAACCACGCCGATGATATTGATGAGATACGAACGTGGAGCGGTGGCGCTTTGGGCCGGCCCGCTGGATTGCGAAGTGAAACTAAACATCGAAGAGTCGAGCAGGACGCGATCAACCTGGCCCAGGTAATTAAATCTCACTTCGGCTTGCGGCAAGCTCTGCAACATCTCAGCAACCTTGTCATCACCGCTTGCATACCTGAGCAACCCGTAGCCGATGCCGCGGTTGGGAATCGCGCGCAACTGTTCTTTCACCAACGGCAGCGCCTCAACTGACGACTGCGCCGTACCGCAGTCAAGCATCACCGGAAAGATCGTCGTAAACCAGCCAATCGTGCGCGAGAGATTTACATCGTCGACGATTTCCTCACGCCCGTGTCCTTCAAGATCGACCAGCAGCGACGGCGAAGTGGTCCATTGAGCAAAAGCCCGCACGAGCGCCGTCAGCAACACTTCGTTGATCTGAGTGCGGTAGCGAACCGGCACTTCCTGTAACAGCGCGCGTGTTTCGACAGCGTCGAGTGAAACGGAAAGCGTGCGCGCCTGGGCCACTGTGTTTGCGCCACCGGCTTCGTCCAAAGGCAGTCGCGCGGCTGAGTTTTTACCGGACGCCAGCCAGTAAGCTAATTCATCACGGAGAGCGTCTGACTGTGCATGTTCCGCCAGCCGCTCGGCCCAGGTTTTAAACGAGGTCGTCTTGGCCGGCAGCGATGGTTTTTCGCCGTTACTGAGCTGCTGGTAGAGCGTCTGAAAATCTTCGAGCAGTATGCGCCACGACACACCATCCACGACCAGATGATGGATAACGATTAACAGGTAACTGTTCAGCTCCGGGCAGCGATCAAATAGCGCGACGCGCATGAGCGGACCATCCTGAAGATTCAAAGTTGTATGCAATCTGGCGGCGTGGTCCATCAGCGCCTGTTCAGTCTCGTCCAGTTCAACGAATTGGAAAGGCACGACCTCATCAGGTGGTGCAATCACGCTCTGCCAACTATCCGAATGAAGCCTGAAGCGCGATCGTAACGCGTCGTGCTGTTGCAAAAGCCCTTTCGTCGCTTCCGCAAACAACCTCGCATCCACGGCTCCGTGAACCTCGAGCAACATTGCCTGATTGTAGTGATGCAGGTCGGGCTGCTTGATTTCAAAGAAACGCGCTTGCACCGGTGTTAGCGGAAACGCGCCGGTGATCGTGCCCTGCTCTTGCCCCCCGACCGTAGTAACAACTCCCGCAACCGCCGCCAGCTCGCTCACAGTTTGATGTTGAAACAACTGTCGCGGCGTGAGACCCAGCCCGGCCTGATTCGCTCTCGCGATGATCTGAATACTGAGAATCGAATCTCCGCCAAGATCGAAAAAGTTGTCGTGCACGCCAACGCGATCGACCGACAGAACGCTTTTCCAAATGTTCGCCAGCACCTCTTCGACGTGATTGCGTGGGGCGACAAAAAGGTTACCGGCTCGTGAATGATCCGGCGCGGGCAGGGCGCGTCGATCCACTTTTCCGTTTGCTGTTAAAGGCAGACGATCGAGGAAGACGAAAGCGGAAGGAATCATGTATTCGGGGAGTCTGCCGTTCAGAAAAGCCCTCAGCTCGCCGGAAACTATTTCTGTCTGATTGCGCGTGACAACATACGCCACCAGTCGTTTGTCACCCGGATGATCCTCTCGCGCGACCACCACACACTGCGCGATTTCGTCGTGCTCGAGCAGTGCAGTCTCGATCTCGCCCGGCTCGATCCTGTAACCATGAATCTTTACCTGCTGATCGATGCGCCCGAGAAATTCGATTCGTCCATCAGCGAGATAACGGGCGCGATCGCCCGTCTGGTACAGACGCTGGCCGGAGTTGAAGGGACTGGGAATGAACTTCGCCGCCGTTGCATCCGCGCGGTTGATATAGCCACGCGCCACACCCGCGCCGCCGAGATGCAACTCGCCCGTGACACCAATCGGCGCCGGCCGCAGTTGCTGGTCGAGAATGTAAGCTTGCATGTTTGCCAGTGGGCGACCCAGCGGCACTGTGTCCGAAGGGCGCTCGCTGTCTGCGGCATCGAGCCGGTTAGTAATCGCGCCGACAGTCGCTTCCGTCGGGCCGTAGTGATTGAAAATCGCGCAATCGGGCGCCAGCGAGGCGATCTTTTCCACTAAGCTCCAGGAACAGGCTTCACCACCCAGCACCAGGCGCCGGCGAGGCAGCAAGGCGGCAGCCTGAGATGCGGAAAGCAACGCCGAAAGATGCGTCGGGACGATTTTCAGACAATCGATCGGATGGCGCTGGAAGTATTCCGCCATTCCGCCGGGATCTGTAGTTCGCTCCTCAGCGAGCAGATGTAGGGTCCCTCCTTTACATAAAGCTGGAAACACCGCGGTATTCCCCAAATCGGCGGCAATTGTGGAAACGCTCGCAAAGCTGCTGCCGGTTGGTAAAGCCAGTGTTTCCCAGATGGCATTGACGTAATTGACCAATTGCCGGTGCTCGACGGCCACGCCTTTCGGCCGGCCGGTTGAGCCGGAAGTGAAGATCAAGTAGACGAGATTCTCAGCCGCGACGGCACTCTTAACGTTAGCGGTACTCTCGCCGGCAATTTCCTGAGCATCGACATCGAGGCGCACCACTTCCAGTAGCGCGCGCAAGTCCTCGGCGAGCACCGTGCTACTGACCAGCACGCGCGCTCCGGCTTCTTCGAGCATCAAGCGACGGCGAGCAGCGGGAACAGCCGGATCGAGCGGCACATACGCGCCGCCAGCTTTTAAGATCCCGAGCAATCCGATCATCAATTCGACCGAGCGATCGAGACACAGGCCGACCGTAACCTCCGGTCTCACGCCGAGCTTTACCAGATGATGAGCCAACTGATTTGCACGCGCGTTGAGCTCCGCGAAGGTGAGTTGCTGTGTTTCACAAACCAGCGCGACGTCATCCGGCCGTTGCGCTGCTTGCTCCTCGAACAACTCGTGAACTGTTTGCTGGTTCGAATACGGGCGCGCGGTATCGTTAAGCCTCGCGATCACGAATTGCCGTTCAGCGTCGCTTAACAGCTTGAGATCACTAAGCGCCGCTTCGGGGCGGCTACTCGCGTCTTCGATCAGCGTCTTCAGTTGATCGGCGAGACGGCGAACGTCATCAATCGAGAACAAGCTCGCGTCGAACTGGAGCGAGGCGGAGAAACGTTCACCGTAGTCTGCAAACACAAACTTGATCTTGAAGCGATCGATGCAGGCTTCGGTTTCGTAAACAGTGAACTCCAGGCCGCTCGCGCGATACGTTTTCGCGTAGTCAAGAAACTCGAAACAGCACGGGAAGAAGCTCGCGTTGTCGCCCCCGTTCCAGGTGAAGTATTCCTGCCAACGACGCGCCTCGCGCTGTTGCTCGCTCGTTTGCTGCAAGAATTTTTCAAAAGAAAGGTCGGCCGGTAGATCGCTTCGTAATGGTAAGAAGGCTGAGAACAGTCCGATTGCGTCTTCGAGTTCCTCAAACTTCCGTCCGTCGAAAGCGACACCAGTTACAACATTCGATTGTCCGGTTAAGCGCGAAACCAGAACTTGCCAGCAAGCCAGCGCGAATGATGAAGCGGGCGCGGCGATTGATTTGATTTCAAACGACACGGAGGCAGTCTGAAAAATCTCGTCTGTAACCGCGCGCTTTTCAAAAGGGAGACTTTGCGCGTCAAGCTCCGAGAGATTTTGCTTTCTCCAGTACTGCCTGGCCGCGGCGCCCGTTTCCTCTTCGAGCAATTCGTTCTGCCACTCAGCAAAATCGGCGTATTGCATCGCCTCGATTTGCAAAGGCTTCTCGTAAGCTTCAGCAATTTGACGGACCAAACACTGTAGCGACGGAGCATCGGCACAAGCCAAGGGCAGACTGGCGATCAGCACGTGTTCGTTCGCAGACCGCGCGATCAAGTGAAAGTGAGGAAGTTGTTGTAAGTCTATTTTTCGCTCAGCGATCTCCGCGAAGATCTCGTGTTCATCGACGCTGAGTTGCGTCAGGTCATGAATCGTAAACGCCACGTCCGTGTCGTCGGAAATTACCTGAACCGGAATCGACATTCCCGGCAAGAGCCTGAAAGTCGTGCGTAGTATTTCGTGTTGAGAGACGACCTGGCTGATCGCTTGTTGCAGAGTCTCGATCTTCAACTCGCCATCGATGCGGACGGCGCACTGCGCGGCGCGATCAAACTGCCGCAGCAACCACAAACGTCTCTGTTGTGGCGAAAGCCGGTACCCCTGAATGATTTCCTGCGACATCGTGTTCCTGGTTTCTCTGTGCAACCTCTGTGTTCTCTGTGTCTCTGTGGTTAACTATTGTGTCGGAAAATCAACCACAGAGACACAGAGGTTGCACAGAGAAGAAGCCTTCTATCAACCCGTGTGCGGCCGGCCCATGCCAACGACAATCTGGCGCGCTCCTCGATATGGTTTCCGTCCGTGTGCCGCCAGCATGTTGTCGAGCAGCAGGACGTCTTTTTTGCGCCACGGAAAAACAACCGTTTCCTTTTCATAGGCCGCTCGAATCACTTCGAGATCAGAGTTGTCGATCGGCGTCCCGTCACCGTAAAAAGCATTGCGTGGCGGCTCGCCGCCGGAAGAGCTCAGCAACAAGTCGCGAATCTCCGATTCCAAACTCGAGACGTGAAACAGGTGCGCCTGGTTGAACCAGACCATCTCACCCGTGCGAGGATGTGCCGCCGTCGCCTGGCAAACCTCAGACGTGCAGAGCCGCTCATCACCTCTCCATTCAAATTCGATTCCTGCCGCGCGGCAAAACTCTTCAGCTTCACGGCGGTTCTCCGTCTGAAAAACATTCTGCCATGTAAGATCGAGTGCCTCGCCATAGTGCCGCACGTAGCGAACTCCGCGCCGGCTGAAGCGGTCGCGAATCGAGCTATCGATACGCTCGAACACCTTTCGACTGTCAGCAATCGGAGTTTCGCCGCCGTGTTCCGCAGCCTCCACGCAAAAGAAGCCGAGCATCATGGGCCAGCGGCGCGTGTACGACATCTCGTTGTGCAGCGGAATCGTTTGATGCGCGGGATATTCGGTAGAAGTGTAAATCCTCCCGCTCACCTGGGTGCGCGGTGTCGAACGATAAGAGTAATCGAGCAAGTCACCGGCCAGTGACTTCATAAACTGTTCAAACTCCGCCACTGTCTTCACATCGAAGCCACGAAAAAGGATCGCGCCGTAGCGTAAGAGCTGTTGCTCGATCTGCTCGCGATTAGTTGTGGCCCAGTCGACCAGGCGAACACCTTCGACGGCCGGCTCGAGTAACAACGGTAACGTTCCCTCGCCGCCGAGCGAGCTTTCTCTGACGAGTTGCCCTCCGGCAACAGTTTTACGTTTTACTGATTTCAGTTTGCGGCGGCTCGACTCTTCAAGCTGATCGCTCGCTACGGTTGTGAGCAGTGCGCGCAAGTCACTGAGGCGCGTCTCGGGCTGAGCGGTAATTGTCGCCAGCAATTTTTCAAACTGCTTTGCGATCTGCGCGATTGTTTCCGGCTCAAACAACTCGGTACTGTAGTTAAAGAAGCCTTTCAGTCCGTCGTCTGTTTCCCACAACGTTAGTTGCAGGTCGTGCCTGACCGCCGCACTCTCGACGTTGAGCGACTCGGTTGTGAGACCGGCAAACTCCTGCCGCTCTGCTTCCGGATTTTGCAACACAAACCATACTTGAAAGAGCGGGTTATGACTCAGCGTTCGCGCCGGCTGCAACTTCTCGACGAGCTTTTCAAAAGGCACATCCTGATTGGCGAAAGCTTCGATGGCGTGGTCGCGCACCTGCCGCAACGATTCACTGAAAGCCGGATCGCCGGAAAACTTTGCACGCTGTACGAGCGTGTTGATGAAATTTCCGATCAGGTTCTGAGTTTCGCTGCGATTGCGGCCGAGAATAGGCGAGCCGACCACAATGTCTTCATCACCAGTGATACACGCCAGCAACGTCTGAAACGCGGTCAACAGTGTCATGAAAAGCGTCGCTCGATTTTCGCGGCCTAATGCGGTTAATGCCGTACTGATTTCTTTCGAGAATTTGAGCGGGTACTTCGCGCCACGAAAACTCCGCGCGGCGGGGCGCGGTCGGTCCGAAGGCAGGTTGATCGTCGCAGACGCTCCGGACAATCGATCGACCCAGTAGTCGATTTGCCGCTTCAGACTTTCATCGCTGAGCGAACTTCTTTGCCAGGCTGCGAAATCCACGTACTGCACCGGCAGATCGGGCAACGAGAGGTTGTTGTAAACGGCTGCCAACTCGCTCAACAGAATACCGATGGACCAGCCGTCGCTGATAATGTGGTGAATCGTCAGCAGCAGCAAATGCTCGTCGTCGTTCAGTTGGACCAGCACGGCGCGCAAAAGCGGCGCGTGCTTTAGATCGAACGGACGTTTCACTTCGCCGGCGGCTATCGTTTGCGCCTCTTCTTCCGGCAGATGTCGCAAATCAAGCTGCTTAAGCTCGAGCTCAGCGCTTTCGTGGATCGACACCGCGGGCTTGCCGTTATCGTTTATGAAACTGGTGCGCAACACTTCGTGCCGTTCAACCAGTCGCTTGAAACTTTCTTGCAGCGCCGCTTTGTCCAACTGTCCTTTGAGTCGCAAAGCGCGCGGAATGTTATAAGCGCCACTGTCCGGCTCCAGTTGATCGAAGAACCACAAGCGCTCCTGCGCAAATGAAAGCGGAAGTGGGCCATCGCGCGGGACACGAGCGAGCGGGTTCGTCGCGGGACCGCCGCCCATGTGTCGAAGCTTCTCAACTTCCGTCGCCAGCCCCGCTACGGTCGGAGCGTCGAACAGAGTGCGCATCGGAAGCTCAACGTGTAGCGCGTCGCTTACGCGAGCAACTATTTTCGCCACGAGTAGCGAATGTCCACCAAGAGAAAAGAAATCGTCGTTGACTCCGATTCGATCGCGCTTGAGGGTATCGGCCCAGATCGTTGCCAGCACTTCTTCAACGGGGGTTCGTGGCGCAACGAACTCTGCCTCTGCATGGTTCTGATCCGGCGCCGGCAAGGCGAGCCGATCGATCTTGCCACTGGCGTTCAGCGGCAACGAGTCGAGCATGACGAAAGCCGACGGCACCATGTAGTCCGGCAGCTTGCGGCGTAGAAATGAACGCAGCTCATTCATCGCGGGCGGATTCACTTCGGCAACCAGATAGACCACCAGTTGCTTTCCGCCCTGCGCGTCGTCCACCGGAACCACGACTGCCTGGCGAATTGCGGGATTGGTCTTGAGAACAGTTTCGATCTCGCCGAGCTCAATGCGAACGCCACGCACCTTCACCTGGTGATCGCGGCGTCCGTGAAATTCGATATTTCCATCAGCTAGATAGCGGCCGAGGTCGCCGGTGCGGAACAATTTCGCGTCACCGCCAATGAAAGGATCGGAGACAAACTTTTCCTGCGTGAGCGCGGGCTGATTGAGATAACCGCGCGCCAGTCCCTCACCGCCGATGTAGAGCTCGCCGATCACGCCAAACGGCGCCGGCTGCAAATGCGCATCGAGGATGTAAATCTGCGTGTTGCTGATTGGCTTTCCGATCGGAATGCTGTGCAATCTATCGGTGTCAGTCACTTCGTAGCAGGTAACGTCGGCTGCGACTTCGGACGAACCGTAAAGATTGATCAGCTTTGTGTGCGGCAGCCTCGCGCGAAATGCAGCGGCTAACTCCACGGGCAAGCCCTCGCCGCTGCAAACACAGAAACGAAAGTGCGGGAGTCGCTCGGCCAGATCGTCATTGCTTTCAAGCATCACGCGAAGCAGTGAAGGCACGAGGACCAGTCGCGTCACCCTGGCATTGGACAACGCGGCGATAAATCGTGCCGGATCTTTAACCGTATCGTCGTCAAGAATCACGAGCGGCACGCCTTGCAACAGTGGACCAAAAATCTCCCAGATCGAATCGACGAAGCTCAGCGCCGTTTTTTGACAGCAAACTTCGCCCGCGCGAAATGGATATGTGCGCCACATCCACGCGAAGCGATTAACCGAAGCACGATGCGCGCTGATTACGCCTTTCGGTTGACCAGTCGAGCCGGAGGTGTAAATAACATGCGCTGCATTGGTGGCGGCTGTTGCAGTTGGCGGACTCGATTCACCGGCGCCTGAGATCTCATCAAGAGAGACAACGAGCACACGCGATGCCAATTGCAGCGGCTCGTTCGTCAGCAGCAAAGCCGCGCCGGAGTCTTCCAGGATGAATAGCGCGCGCTCTTCAGGATTGGCGGGATCGAGTGGCACGTAAGCGCCGCCGGCTTTAAGGATGCCGAGCAAGCCCGCAATCATTTCCGGCGAACGCTGCATGCGAATGGCGACTCGAACTTCCGGACCCACACCACGCGCGCGCAGGTAATGCGCCAACTGATTTGCACGCACATTCAACTCACGAAAGCTCAATCTCTCGTTGCCGAAGATCAGCGCAACATCGTCAGGCGTTCGCTCAACCTGCTGCTCAAACAGTTGCTGAATGGTTTGCTCGTGCGGAAAGTCTGACAGCTCGCCACGTCCCGCGGCGACAATCTCGTTTTGCTGCGCCTCGGTAAGTAACGGCAGCGTCGCGATGTTTTCATCCGGCGTGGCGACGATGTTTTCCAGGAGCGTAACGTAATGACTGAGGAACCGGTCAATCGTGTCTTCTCTGAACAACTCAGTGCGGTACTCGATTACGCAGTTGAGGCTTTCATCTTCGGCGAGCACGGCCATCGTCAGATCAAACTTCGCAGTTTGAGTCGAAGTTTCCAACCACGTCACGTCCAGATCCGTCGACTGGAAGAGCGGCGCCCGCGCATCCTTATACTGGAACATAACCTGAAAGAGAGGATTCCGGCGGAGGTCGCGCACCGGATCAAGCTCTGCCACGAGCGTTTCGAAAGGAAGATCCTGATGAGTGTAGGCATCGACCGCGGTCTGCTTTACGCGCTGCAGTAATTCCCTGAAAGACGGATTGCCGGAAAGACTGGTGCGCAGCGCGAGCGTGTTGATGAAGAACCCGATCAGATCCTCGAGCTCGGCGCGATTGCGGCCGGCGATTGGCGATCCAACCACGATGTCTTCCTGTGAGGTGAAACGATAAAGCAGCGTTTTGAACGCAGCGAGCAGCGTCATGAAGAGCGTGACGCCCTCGTGCTTGCTCAAGTCTGTGAGTTGGCTGCTCAGTTCTGGTGAAAGCGCCAGCCATTTGGATGTGCCCTGAAATGTCGGCGTGGAGGGCAGAGGAAAGTCTGCCGGCAACGCGGAGCCGGTAGTGACACCAGCCAATTGTCTTTTCCAATATGAGAGTTGTTCAGCGAGTGCTCCGCCCTGCAGCCAGTCTCTCTGCCACTCAGCGAAGTCTGCATATTGAATCGCAAGTGGCGGAAGGGATGCGAAGTTTCCCTTCGCGAATGATTCGTACAACTGTTCAAACTCGCGAAACAGAATCACCGTCGACCATGCGTCGCTGACGATGTGATGCATCGTCAACAGGAGAATGTGTTCCTGTTCGTCCAACCGGAGTAGAGACGTTCGCATGACTGGCCCGTGGTTTAGATCGAACGGTCGTGCTGCTTCTTCCTTTGCCAGGCGCAGTCCTTCGGCATCGCGTTGGTCTTTTGAAAGAGTGGTGAGATCGATCTCAGTCAACGGAATGTCGACGTCGTCACAAATAATCTGTCGCAACTCTCCATCGACATTCAAAAAGTGTGTGCGGAAGGGTTCGTGGCGACGAACAAGCTCAGCGAGGGTCGCCCGCAGGGCTTGAATGTTGAGCGGCCCGTCGACGCGCATGGCGCGGGGCACGTTGTAGGCCGCTTGTCCGGGCTCGAGTTGTTCGAGGAACCAGAGACGCTGCTGCGCGAAGGAGGCGCGCGCCGAGTTTCGATCAGCCCGCGGCTCGATTGCAGGCTCAGTGCCGGTGGTCGCACCTTTTTGCCGCAATCGCAGTTGAAGCAAAGCGCGTCTTTGCGGCGAGAGGCCAGCAATTCTGCTGCTTAATTGGTCCATGAGGCGATGTTTCCCGAGCCTTTAAACAGTGGCCAACAGCCGATAATGGCAGAAAGATAACTATACTAAGAAACGTCTAATGCCCGTCTCCAATCCTCAAATTTTTTGGCCGTGGGTATTTCGGAAGAAAACCAGCCTGGATGGTCGACTGGTCATGAGGAGATCCGTGAAAAACTACAACGGCTGTCGCTGAATCTTATCACTCAGCCCGTGGGGCATCAATGCAGATTCCTCTGCGGTCCTCTGCGTAACTCTGCGTTCTCTGCGTTAAAGGGCTATTTAAACGCAGAGAGCGCAGAGTTACGCAGAGAGCCGCAGAGATCAAAGTTGCTCGGATTTAAGCAGCAGCTCGACTTCTTCGTCCGATAACTGTTCGATTTCGGCCAGCAAACGCTCAGTGTCTGCTTCGATTTGAGTGGCGAGTTGGGCGATGGTGGGCGCTTCAAAGAGGCTTCGTAAAAGCATCTCGCAATTGAAAGTCTTCCTGATGCGTGACACTACCTGCGTGGCCAGCAAAGAATGCCCGCCCAGCTCAAAAAAGTTGTCATGCACGCCCATTTCGTCAAACTTCAAAAACTCACTCCAAATGTCAGCCAGTTGTTTTTCAACCGCCGTGCGCGGAGCGACAAAAACTCGCTCCAGATCCGGGCGCGCCTCCTCGGGTGCAGGTAGCCGGGCGCGATCGATCTTGCCGTTTGCAGTGAGCGGGAGCGTTTTTAGGGAGACAAATGTCGCCGGAATCATGTAGTCCGGTAAATGCCGGCCGAGGAACTTACGCAAATCCTCAACCCTCAGAGGCTTGCTTCCGGATGCGACTACATAGCCCACCAGTCGCTCGGCTTCTGCAATTACAACTGCCTCACGGATCTCGTCATGCTTCAGGAGCACGACTTCGATCTCCCGAAGCTCGACTCTGAATCCACGCACCTTAACCTGATGGTCAATGCGTCCGAGAAATTCGATGTTTTGGTCGGACAGATAACGCGCCATGTCTCCCGTGCGATAAAGTCGCGCACCCGGTTCATTTGAAAACGGATTTGGAACAAAGCGAGCGGCGGTCTCGACCGGCTGATTCAAATAACCCCAGCTCAATCCCGCGCCACCGATGTAAAGCTCTCCAGCCGCACCGGTCGGCGCGAGGTTCAACTGCGAGTCGAGAATGTAAGCTTGTGTGTTGGCGATTGGCCGGCCGATGGGCGTAGTTAGTGACTGCTCGTGTTGCCTGACGTCAAACGTAAGCGAGCCGACCGTTGTTTCAGTTGGTCCATAATGATTGATAACTTTGCAAGCCGGCTTGGTCTCGAAGACGCGATCGACCAGTTCCCACGAAAGCGCCTCGCCGCCCAGGATCAAATACTTTCTCGGCAGGATATCGGGAGCCCCCGAGGCGAGCAGCGCATTCAAATGCGACGGCACAATCTTTAAAACATCGATGGGATTTTTGGCTACGTACGCGGAAAACAACGGCGCTTCCATCGCCACGTCATAACTAATCAGGTGCAGGCAGCCGCCCGAAACAAGCGCCGGGAAGATACACGTATTGCCGAGATCGGCGGTGATCGTCGAAACAGTTCCGAATTGCAGTGGCTCCGTCACGTGCAACCGTCGCAAGATGAATTGTGTGTAGTTGACGAGGGCGCGATGGTCCACCGCCACACCTTTTGGCAAGCCAGACGAGCCCGACGTGTAAATGACGTAAGCCAGATCAGCGGAACTGTTAACCAGCGCCGGATCAACGTCAGGCTGTGCGAGCAGCAAATCGCTATCGAGATCAATTATCTCACCGCCAAATTCGAGAGTGGCGCCCTTTGTGATCAGGATCGAGACGTTACTCTGCGCCAATTGCGAGCAGAGCCGCGCGGCCGGATGCTGCGGATTGAGCGGCACATACGCTCCACCTGCTTTCAGAATCGCGAGCAGCGCCACGATCGTTTCAGCGCTGCGGTCCATGCAAATTGCGACGCGCGCGTTGGGCGTGAGGCCGCGGCTACGCAGTAGATGGGCCAGCCGGTTCGCGTGTTCATTGAGCTCGGCATACGTTAGCTCACGATCGTCGCAGACAAGTGCCTTCGCCGTGGGTGTGCGCGCCGCCTGTTCTTCGAATAAGTAGTGGATGCATTTTGTTTCAGAAAACTCTGACGCAGTGTGGTTAATATCAAGCAGTAGTTTCCGTTCGTCTGCGCCGAGTATGTCGATATTAGTGGAGGTTTGTGTGACAAGTTTTGTGAAGTATCCGGCGTAGCGTTTGACGGTCTCGCGATCAAAGTGCCTCGCGTCATACAACAACTCCGCGCGAATCGAATCTCGCGAGCGAAAACACGAAAGTCTCAGCTTGAATTGACCGAGATAAATTTCGTGTCTCGCTAACGAAAGCCTGAGCCCGTCATGCTCGATCATTGGCGGCTGCTCGGCGAAATCGAACGCCACCGAATCTCTTGCCGCTTCGAGGAAAGTGTTTGGATCGAAATACTCCTGCCATTCCTCGGCGTTGCTGATCGCCTCGCGCGCGGAATCAACGAGCGTGGCCAACGAAACGTTTTCGCCATGACAAACAACCGGCAGGTACTTCGCATACGCGCCCATTGCCACGCGCATGTCTGCAAGCTTTCGGCCGTCGCTGAGATTGAAGATTACGAACTGACTCTGGTTCGTCAGTCGCCAGACGAGCGCCTGCCAGCACGCAAAGAGCACGACCTGTATAGATGTTTCGTGTTCCCGAGCCAGGGCTTCCAGCTTAACGATGCAGGTCGAATAGAAATCGATGGAAACGGCTTCCGGTTGAACTGTTTGATCCGTTCGTTTCTCGAGCGGCAGATTCAACTTCGAAGCCTGTTGGGCCATCAGCTCCAGCCAATAGCGCCTGCCTTCGTCAGCATGTTCGTCCGCGCTTTCCAGTAATTCATTGTGCCACTCAGCAAAGTCGGCATACTGGAGCGGCTCGGCTGCAAATTCTCCGCCGAGCTCATTCATCAGATTCAGGATAGTTACTGAATCAGCACAAAGAGCCGACACTGAAATGAGCAGCGCGTGATGCTCGCGAGCTAAACGGTAAAGTTTCGCGCGCAGCAGCGGCCCACGCTCGAAATCAAAGGTCCCGCTGCGCATAGCTAGCAAACTGATTTCGAGCTTCGTCGAGAGAGCTTCCGGATCGAGATCGCTCAGATCGTGAAACTGCCACTCAAACTGCGCTTCGTCTGAAATAACCTGGAACGGTATTTTTATTCCCGGCGGTCGCTGAAAGGTTGTGCGGAGGATTTCATGTCTCTCAATAACGCCAGCAAGCGCGCGCTCCAGCATCTCCGGACGAAGCTCACCGGCAATCGAGATCATCGACAGGACTTGAGATGGTGCGGAGAGCGACCAGAGGTATCTTTGCTGGGCCGACAGGCGGAAACCTTCAAGCTTGTTTGGCGCCATCTTGTTTTCTCACCAGCTTTTCCTCAAAAACCAAATCAATACGCCGAAGGCGTTGGCTAATCTCAGCCCAGGGTTCGAGCTTGCGAGAACCCTGGGTTATACCAAAACGATGAAATTGAACCCTGTAAGGGTTCGCCAACCTCCTAACCCTTTCAGGGTTTGGCCATTTTATTTGAAATTGATACCCAGGGTTCTCGCAAGCTCGAACCCTGGGCTGAAATTAGCCAACGCCTTCGGCGTATTTCAAATTGAACCAGCCTTTCTCACCAGATTACCCAGGGCCACCACGATTTTTCGCTCGCCTACAAACGGATTTCGCGAGTGTGCGACCAGCATGTTGTTGAGCATCAGCACGTCACGCTCAGCCCACGGAAAACTTACCGCGTTACGGCGGTACAGCTCGTCCAGGTGTTGCATGACGGAGTCTTCAATGGGTGAGCCATCGCCGTAGTAAACATTCCGCGGCAAATCTTCTTCCTTCGTCATCGAAAGCAACGACTCGCGCACCTCTCGCGGCAGACACGAAACATGATGTAACTGCAGTTGATTGAAAAACACTTTCTCGCCGGTTTGCGGATGAACCACCACCGCCGGGCATCGCTGCGAGGTGCGCAAATCGTTCTCGCGCTTCCACTCGAAATCAATCCCAGCTGTACGGCAATATTTTTCTACTTCCGATTTGTCGCTCGTGCCAAAAAAATCCTGCCAACTAACATCGAGACCGGCGCTGAAGTTTCGCACGTAAAGTAATCCCTGCTGCTCAAACCGTTCCCGGACGCGCGGGTCCATTAGCTGGTAAACACGACGACAATCCAGAACCGGTGACTCGCCCCCTTGTTCGGCGGCCTTGACGCAGTAGAACCAGATCAGCATGGGCCATTGATGCAGGTGTGAGCTCTCGTTGTGGAAAAGGATGGTTTGATCGGAAGGATAAGGCGTAGAGCCGTAGACCTTGCCGCCTTCCGGCTCACGCGGAAGATCGCCGTACTCCGCAAACAACTCTTCACAAACTCCGGCCGCAAACTTTTCAAACTCGACCACCGAGTTCACCGCAAAACCGCGAAAGAGCAACGCGCCATGTTTGAGCAGGCTCTCGTCGATAAGCGCGCGGTTGCTCGCGGCCCATTCAGCGAGGTCGACGTCGGTCGCGCCGGGTTCAATTACGAGGGGCAGTGTCAGATCAGGTTGCAGTAAGCGTGTTTGCACCGTGCTTAGCTGCGCCAGATCGACGCCCTTGCGCCGCCTCGCCTGGCGCAAACCTTTGCTCTGCAATTCCTGTCGTTGCTGTTTTTCCAATTCTTTTTGTTTTGCTTCTTCCTCAGTCAAAAACTCGTAAGAATTCAACTTCGCCGCCGGAACGTTAACGATCGCGGTCAGCAGGCGTTCGAAGTGGGCCGTCATCCGCGCTATTGTGGCGGGCTCGAACAGGTCTGGGTTATACAACCACAGCGTCGCGAGACCGGCTTCAGACTCCGACAAGAATAGCACCAGATCAAAGCGAGAACTCTCGAGCGGCAACGCAACCGGCGTAACCTCGAGACCAGCCATCGTGAACTGTTGCGCCGGCTGGTTCTGCATCACGAGCAAGACCTGCACTACCGGGTTTCGACTCGGATCGCGCGGCGGTCTGAGCTCCTCGACCAGCTTATCAAACGGCAGATCCTGGTGCGCGTATGCCTCCAGCGTTGTTTCTCTGACGCGTCGCAGCCATTCAGTAAAAGTCTGATTGCCCGAGATCTGCGCGCGCAAAGGTACGAGGTTAGTAAAGAAGCCGATCAAACTTTCCGTTTCCACACGCGTGCGATTGGCGACGTCAGTGCCGACGACCAGATCCTCCTGACCACTGTAACGTGAAAGGAGCAACTGAAACGCAGCCAGGCAGGTCATGAAAAGCGACGCTTCCTGACTTCTGCTTAGCTGCTTGAGGCCGTCAACGAGATCGGCGGAAATCGTTTGTCGTTCGTAATCGCCGCGAAACGACTGCACGGCTGGTCGTGGTTTGTCAGTCGGCAGATCGAGCAGCGGCGGCGCACCCGCGAGTTGTTTCTGCCAGTATGCCACCAGCTTATTCAACACCTCTCCCTGCAACCACTCGCGCTGCCAAACAGCAAAGTCGGCGTACTGAACCGGCAGCGGCGGCAGAGGCGATGGCTTTTGACTCGCGAAGGCTTCGTAAAGCGTGGTCAACTCGCGAAACAAGACTCCGAGCGACCAGCCATCCGCGGCGATGTGGTGCAGGATGAGCACCAGCAGATGATCGTCCGTGTCGATCCGGATGAGGCTCGCACGCAGCAACAGATCGCGAGAGAGATCGAAAGGCTCGCGAACCTTTTCAGCCGCGAGTCTATTTGCTTCCTGCTCGCGTCGCTCTGCCGCCAGATCGACAAGATCTATTAGCGGCAAGGGAAGCGCGCGCGGAGCGTTGACTTGTTGAAATAGTTCGCCATCCTCGCCAAACACGGTCCGTACCGACTCGTGACGCACGACGATCTCATCAAGCGCCTGCGACAAAGCCCGCAAGTCGAGCGGGCCACGTAGACGAACGGCGCGCGAAAAGTTATAGAACGGGTTGCCGGGTTCGAGTTGATCCAGAAACCAGAGTCTTTGCTGAGCGAATGAAAGCGGCAGCTTTCCGTCTCGCACAACGGGCAGGAGCGGAGGCGCCGTCAATTCCTGTTGCGCCCGGATTGCGGCGCGAACTTTCTCCGCCAGCTCGAGCACTGAGGGCGACTCGAACAATTCGCGCAATGGCACATCAACGTGAAAGGCGTCTCTGATGCGAGAGATAACCTGCGTTGCCAGCAACGAGTGGCCACCGCTGTCGAAAAAGTTGTCAGTGAGGCCGATTCTCTCGACTCCCAACACCCTGGCCCAGATATCAACCAGTAGCTCCTCGACCGGATCGCGAGGCTCAACAAACGCAGCGCCGTTTTCTGCGTGCGAGTAGTCGGGCGCCGGCAAAGCGCGCCGATCGACTTTTCGATTTCCACTCAGCGGTATTTCGTCGAGCTGGACGAAGACCGCCGGCGCCATGTAATCCGGCAGATAAACTTGCGCGAACCGGCGGAGCTCATTCGCAGGCGGCAGCGGGCCGACGGCTGTTAAATACGCGACGAGACGCTGATCTCCGGGCTGGTCGTTTCTGATCACCACGATTGCCTGGTCTACATTCGGATGCCCGCTCAGCACCGCTTCAATCTCACCCAGCTCGACACGAAAGCCGCGCAACTTTACCTGCGTGTCCAGGCGGCCCAGAAACTCGAGCTTTCCGTCTGCGTGATAACGAGCCAGATCGCCGGTGCGATAGAGACGTTTACCGGGTGTGGCGCTAAACGGATCGGGCACGAACTTCTCCGCCGTCAGTTCCGGACGATTTACATAACCACGCGCCAGACCGTCGCCGCCGATGAACAGCTCGCCACTGACGCCGGTAGGAACCGGCTGCAAGTAAGCATCGAGGAGGTAAACCTTCAGGTCCGCAATCGGGTGTCCAATCGAAGTCGAATCATCTTCGATCAGGGTGCAGGTGGTCCAAACAGTGCTTTCCGTTGGCCCGTAAAAATTCCAAACGGGAATGTCTAGTTGCACCAGCTCCGCCGCGAGCTCCTGATCGAGTGCGTCACCGCCGCAGACGATCAAACGCAGATTCCAGTCCTCCTGGCTTGCCCGCCGGACTTCCAAAAGCTGGCGTAGCGCAGAGGGAGTTTGATTCAGGATCGTGACCTGTTCGCGGCAAAGGAGCGCGTACAGATCCGTTGGCGACTGAACCACATCCAGCGGCACGACGATCAGGCGCCCGCCTTGCAGGAGGCTGCCCCAGATCTCCCAAACAGAAAAGTCAAACGCGCTTGAATGGACGACGGTCCACACGTCTCCTTCCCTGAAGCCGAGCCTTTCTTTCGTGGCCGTGAAGAGATGGACCACCGTTGCGTGCGACACCGCAACGCCTTTCGGTACGCCCGTCGATCCTGACGTGTAGATTATGTAAGCGAGATTCTCCGGCGTGCTTAGCCGCGCTGGATTTCCGGTGTTTTCTGTCGCGATCGCAGCGCACTCATCAAGGCAGACGATCTCCGCGCTGGGTTCGTGGAAAATGTGTTCGAGATGTTTCTCGGTAAGCAGTACGGAGACGCCGGAATCTGCAAGCGTGAACGCTAGTCGCTCGGATGGATAGCCGGGATCCAGAGGCACGTAAGCGCCGCCTGCTTTCAAAACGCCGAGCAGCGCGACGATCATTTGTGCCGATCGTTCCAGGCAAACTCCGACGGGTGTCTCTGGTCCAACGCCATGCTTTCGTAAGTAGTGAGCGACTTGATTTGCGCGCGCGTTGAGTTGTCGATAGCTCAGTCGTTCGTTACCGGAAACAAGCGCGATCGCGCCGGGAGTTTGCTCGACCTGCGCTTCAAACACTTCGTGAATACATCGCGGACTCGATTCCGAAGTCTTGGTGCAGTTCCACTCAACCAGCAGTCGCTGCAGTTCTTCAGCGGCGCAACTTTGCAAATAGGCGATCCGCTCGTCCGGAGATTCGAGGATGCTCTCCAGCAGCGTTTGATAATTCCGGATCATTCGCTCGATCGTTTCTTTATCAAACAGATCCGTGCTGTATTCCCACATACAACTCAGGCTGTCAGCTTTTTCAGTGATGAACAGCGACAGATCGGCGTGTGTAATACCGCGATCGACTTCCAGCCCCGTCGTGTTGAGTCCCCCCTTCGGCATCGAGGCATTCTCGAAAGCGAAAATGACCTGGAAAATCGGTGTGTGACTCAGCGTCCGTTGTGGATGCAATTCTTCGACGAGCTTGTCGAAAGGCATGTCCTGGTGCGCGTCAGCGTCGAGCGCCGTTTCGCGCACACGGGCAAGGAGCTCACGAAAGCTGGGGTTTCCGGAAAGATCGACGCGCAGCGGCAGTGTGTTGGCGAATAAGCCGATGATTCCTTCCAGCTCCGAGCGATTTCGACCGGCGATCGGTGTTCCGACCACGAGATCCTGTTGACCACTGTAGCGCCAGAGCAAGACGTCAAACGCCGCCAGCAACAACATGAACAGCGTCACTCCCTCGCGATTGCTTAACGCTCGTAGCTTTTGTACGAGCGACGCCGGCAGCTCGACATAGGTACGCGCGCCAACGAACGTTTGCATCGCCGGTCGGGGGCGATCTGTCGCCAGCTCGAGCACCGCTGGTGCGCCTTCAAGCTGATTTTTCCAGTACGAAACCTGTGCTTCTAATTCCTCGCCCCGAAGCCACTCGCGCTGCCACGCGGCGTAGTCGGCATATTGAATGGAAAGTTCCGGGAGAGTTAACGACCGTTTCGCGGAGAACGCTTCATAAAACATCGAGAGCTCGCGAAACAACACCCGCATGGACCAGCCGTCGCTGACGATATGGTGGACGCAGATCAGCAGCACCTGCTCGTCGTCAGCAAAACGCAGCAAACGCGCACGCAACAGCGGGCCAACCGCCAGATCAAAAGGCTGTTCAGCCTCGCGCTGTGACCAACGTTGTGCTTCCAGCTCTCGTTCGTCCGGTGAGAGTTCGCTGAGATCAACGACCGGAATCTCGATCCTGATTTCCTTCGCGACGACCTGCATGGGTTGGCCGTCGACGGTGGCGAAACTCGTCCGCAAAGATTCGTGCCGCCGCACCACCTCATTTAAACTCTGCTCGAGCGCCGCGACATCGACACGAGTATCGAAGCGCACCACATAAAGCATGTGGTAGACACTCTTGCCCGGATCCAACTGCTCCAAAAACCAGAGCCGTTGCTGGGCAAACGAGGCAGGAAAAATGAACGACTTACTCATCGCGTTGCGACTCTGACCTCTGCTCTGCGTCCTCGGCGTATCTCTGCGTTCTCTGCGTTAAGTAGTAGCTCTAACGCAGAGGACGCTGAGATACGCCGAGGACGCAGAAAAGATTTCAAATCAGACACCTGTTTTCAACTTTGTACCGGATCAGGCGTGAGTGATGTGGTCTCATCGCGTTGGAGTCGCCTGATGATGGGCGGCGCCGGCTTGACGTCTTCTGTGGTTGCTCCGGCTAATAGTTCTGCCAGCGCGGCGACTGTCGGTTTGTCAAAAAAGTTTCGTAACGAGAGGCGGACCTGAAAAGTATCGCGCACGCGCGACAGAACTTGAGTGGCAAGGATCGAATGCCCGCCCAACGCGAAGAAGTTATCATAGATCCCGATTTGCTCGCGCCCCAGCAATTCGCTCCATATCGCCGCGAGTTTCTGCTCCGTGTCGGTGCGCGGCGCGACGAAAGCGTCCGCTAAATCCGAGCCCGCGCTCTCGGGTGAGGGCAGCGCGCGCAGGTCGATTTTCCCATTCGGCGTCAGCGGAATTTCTTCCAGCGGCACAAAGAACGCCGGCACCATGTAATCCGCGAGCTTCTCTTTCGCGAGATTTCTCAGCTCCTTAATTTCAGCCGGTTGGTTCGCATCGAGCACGAGATAAGCTGCCAATCTTGTCTCGCCAGATGAGTCACTGTTTGCCACCACCACGCATTCTCGAACACCGGGATCTTGCTTCAACACTGCCTCGATCTCGCCCAACTCGATTCGGAAACCGCGGATCTTGACCTGTCGATCAGCTCTTCCCAGATATTCCATATCACCGTTTGCGAGATGACGCGCCAGGTCCCCACTTCGGTACAGTCTCGCGCCTGCATCGTTGCTGAAAGGATCAGGCACAAAACGCTCCGCCGTTAGCTCCGGCCGGTTTAGATAACCACGACTCAGCCCGGCTCCCCCGACATACATCTCGCCCGGCACGCCAATCGGAACCAGTTGCTGGCGCGCGTCGAGAAGATAGACGCGCAAGTCGCCGAGCGGATTACCGATAACACTCCCCGTCGTGTCGTGAAGGTCTGCCGAGCTCAGCGGACGATAAGTTACGTGCACGGTCGTCTCAGTGATGCCATACATATTAATCAAGCGCGCGCGGCGATCACCGTAACGATCGAACCACGGCTGCAGATTCTTCAGCTCGAGCGCCTCGCCGCCAAAGATTATGAAACGCAGCGCCAGATCATCCTTCTCCGCAGTGGCGGCGACGCGAAGAAGCTGGCGAAAGGCGGACGGAGTTTGATTCAGTACGCTCACGCGTTCGCGGCGCAGCAGTTCGAGGAAATCTTCAGGAGATCGACTCACCCAGTAAGGAACGATCACGAGGCGACCGCCATAAAGTAACGCACCCCAGATTTCCCAAACAGAGAAATCGAAAGCTGAAGAATGGAAGAGCGTCCAAACATCATCCGCACAGAACTGAAACGACGGGCCGGTAGTTTCAAATAACCGGACTACATTCGCGTGCGTAACGACGACGCCTTTCGACTTCCCGGTTGAACCCGACGTGTAAATCACGTAAGCGAGGTTCTCGGGCACGCAATTGTTTTCGAGGTTCTCTTTGCTTTCACCCGCGACCGTGTTCCAGTCGCGATCGATCAAAACGACCGCCAGCTCCGCCGCAGAAATTTTTTGGACCAGGTCTTCACTCGTGAGCAGCACTCTCGTTCCCGCGTCGTCGAGCATGAATGAAAGCCTGTCTGGCGGGTATGCCGGATCGAGCGGAAGATAAGCGCCACCGGCCTTGAGTATTCCGAGTATGCCTACGATTAGGTCGAGAGAACGCTCCAGACAAAGTCCGACCACCACCTCAGGCCCGACTCCCAGGCTACGTAAATGGCGCGCGAGCTGATTTGCGCGCGCATTCAATTCCCGATAGTTAAGCTGCTCGTTTTCGAATTTAACCGCGACGTGTTCCGGCGTGCGCTCGACCTGTTGTTCGAAGGCCTCGTGCAAGCAATGAGCCGGCTGCGAATTGATACTCTCGACGCTCGCCAGTCGCACTAATTCCGAATCGGTTAGCAGCGGCAGCTCTCCGACACGTTGTTCGGGGTTCTGGGCAATGCTTGTCAGGAGAATCTGAAAGTGATCCAGCAGGCGCCGGATCGTGTCTTCGGAGAACAAATCTGTGTCGTACTCAACCAGGCAGGAAAGTCCGGCGGGTTTTTCGTAAACAAAAAGCGCCAGATCAAACTTCGAAGTCCCTCGCTCAACTTCTTGCCAGTCAATCTCGAGATCAGCCAGCTTCGGACCGGAATCCCATGACTTCTCCACCGCAAATAACACCTGGACCAGCGGACCGTAACTGAGACTCCGCTCCGGATTGAGCTCGTCTACGATTCTGTCAAACGGAACATCCTGATGCGCGTAAGCGCCGAGAGTTACGTGACGTACACGCCGCAGCAACTCGAGAAAAGTCGGATCGCCGGAGAAATCAGTACGCAGGACGAGCGTGTTTACAAAGAACCCGATGAGGTTCTCGATCTCGGAGCGATTGCGATTGGCGCTGGGCGAGCCAACCACGATGTCCTCGCGTCCGGTGTAGCGATAGAGCAATGTCTGGAAGGCCGCGAGCAACGTCATGAACATCGTCATGCCTTCGCGCTGGCTCAGCTCCGCGAGCCGAGCTCGCACGTCCTCCGGAAGTTCCAGGCTGAGCCTTGCCCCGTGAAATGTCTGCACTGGCGCACGCGGACGATCGGCCGGCAACTCCAGCACTGCCGGCGCTCCGGCAAGTTGCTTCCGCCAGTAAGCCAGTTGTTTTTCCAGAAATTCTCCCTGCAGCAATGTGCGTTGCCAGTGGGCAAAGTCTGCGTATTGAATGGGTGGATTCGGGAGCGGTGATGGTTGCGCCACGAGGAAGGCTCGATAGAGTTGGGCCAACTCGTTCAGGAACAGTCCCATGGACCATCCATCACTACAAATGTGGTGCATCGTCAACAGGAGCAAATGCTCGTCGGAGCGCAGCTTTACGAGACGAACTCGCAACAACGGACCGCGCGCCAGATCGAATGGTGCGTCTGCTTCTGCCTTGGCTAATTGCGCCGCAGTTGTTTCGCGCTCGTCCTCCGGCGTCTCCGTCAGATCGATTACGGGCAACGGCACGTCAGCCACTGGCGCAATGAGTTGCACCAGCTCTCCATTCTCACTGGCGAAGGTTGTACGCAGCGCTTCGTGACGAGCCACGATCTCGTTAACGACGAGTCGTAATACATCGTATTTCAACGCGCCCTTGATGCATGCGACGAGGGGAATATTGTAGAAGGAGCTGTCCGGCTCTAACTCATTGAGGAACCACAGGCGCTGTTGGCCAAACGACGCCGGAAACACATATACATCGTCTGGCAATGGCTGATTGCTGGTGCTTTGATCCATTTTTTACAACGTCCGGCGCCGTCGTTCACGAGGAAGGATCGTGATCGCCGGTGGGTTCATCTTCACATCCTGCTGCCGCGCTTCCGCCACCAGACGGGAGAGTTCGGCGACGGTGCGGTTTTCGAAAATGCTGGCGACTGGCAATTCGATCTGAAAGGTGTCGCGCAGCCGCGAGATGATCTGCGTCGCCAACAGCGAGTGGCCACCCAATTCGAAGAAGTCAGTCACGACGCTAAACTGCTTGATACCCAATACGTCCGACCAAATGTCTGCCACAGTTTGCTCCGTCTGATCGCGCGGCGCGACGAATTCATCCGGCTGCGGCAGGGAGCGCTCTGGTTCCGGAAGCGCGCGACGGTCCACTTTGCCGTTTGGCGTCAGCGGCAGCTCAGGCATGATTACGAAAAACGAGGGAACCATTGCGGGCGGAAGATGTTTGCTGAGAAAAGTTCTCAGCTCGGATGATGAGCAGTCGCCTGCGGCCATTACCACGTATGCCGCGAGCGCATTCTCATTGTGCGTATCTTTGCAAGCGGTGACAATGCACGACTCGACCGCTGGGTGACGAGCGAGTAACGCTGTTACTTCGTCCGGTTCCACGCGTACACCACGAATCTTAACCTGCTGATCGAGGCGTCCGAGTATCTCGAGCATTCCGTCAGGCCGGTAGCGGCCGCGATCGCCTGTCCGGTAAACAAGATCATCCGCAGCCCCGGTGAATGGATTAGTTTGAAAACCCGCACCTTGGTCGTTTATATAACCGAGCGTACGGAAAGGCGTGCGGATTACAATCTCGCCCAACTCGCCGGTGCCGCATAGATTGTTGCTGGAATTTAGTACGAGCGCTTGAGTTTCAGGCAACGGCTGCCCGACAGGTTGCACGCCGGAAAGCGGTTCGTCAGGTACGACATAAAAACACTTCGCCAGCGTGGTCTCAGTTGGACCATAAAGGTTCACAATCTTTCCCGACTCGGGAAAAGTAGCGCGCCAACGTGCTACGAGCGAATCGTTGAGTGGCTCACCGGCAAAGAACGCCCAACGCAATGAACGCAAGCTCACTCCTTCCGGCACATCGTTCAGCCAGTTCTGTGCAACGCTGGGAACTGTGTGCAAGGCCGTGATCTGGCGTCGCTCGAGCCACGAAAGAATGCGGCTCGTTCCGACTTCGCTCGCTACGTCAGGCAGATGCAGGCTTGCTCCACTGGTCAGAGGCAGGAAGATATCTCGCAGGACGACGTCAAATGAGAGCCCAGTCAATTGCGCGCATGCATCTTCAGGTCCGATTGCAAACTGCTCGCGTTGCCATTTCAGAAAATGACTCAGTCCTTTGTGACAGCCGAGCACGCCTTTCGGAACACCCGTCGTGCCGGAAGTGAAAAAGAGATAAGCAGGATCGTTTGGCTCGATCGTGGGCAGCTTGCTAGTTGAAGCATCGCTCAACGCGTCGTCTTCAATTCTTAGCAACTTCAGCTTAAACGTTTCGCGTATCCGGATGTCTTCCGCGTCCGACTCAGCCGCGTAGAGCGCCCGCCTCGCGCCGGCTTCACGCAGCATCAACTGCTGGCGTTCCGAGGGAAGATTTGGATCGAGCGTTAGCAGCACCCCGCCGCTTCTGAAGACCGCGAGCATGCCGGCGATCAGACCAAAACCAGGTGGCCCAATGAGGGCCACAACCTCTCCTTTCGAGAGACCGTCAGCAACGAGTGCGCGCGCAATGTGATCAGATCGAGATGCAAGTTCCGCGTAAGTCCACTTTTGTTCGCCCTTGCAGATGGCAGTGTTATCGGGAGCCTGAGCAAAGATAGTCTCAGTGATCGGCTCGAGCCGCGGTTCACTGATAGTTATCCGTGGGTCAGGTAATTTGGCTTGCGAGTCAGCGTCGAGGAGCGAGTAGTCAGAGATCTGCTTGTCAGGCGCCGCTAAGATCTGATCGAGCAGCAGGCGCAGTTGGTCCAACATCGTGACCATGCGCTCGCGATCAAACAGATCCGAGTTGTAGACCAGAATGAATTGAAGCTGCTCTTCAAAATCTCTCGCGTACAAGGTCATGTCAAACTGCGACCACGACTCATCGGGTTGCGACCAGACGCCGGCCGGCGAAATAGATTGTGCCGTAAGACCGGGCAAGCTCACGCGATCATCTGAAAAGTTCAGAAAATTCAGAAAGACCTGAAACAAAGGCGTGCGGCTCGCGTCGCGCGCCGGGTTCAAAGCTTCGACCAGCATTTCAAACGGAAGATCACGATTGGCGAATGCGCCCAGCACCATGTCACGAGTATTTTCGAGCAGCTCGCGAAAGGTGGAATGTTTCGCCGGCCTGGTCCGTAGCGCCAGAGTGTTGAGGAAGAAGCCAATCAGAGGTTCCGTTTCGGTGCGCGGCCGGTTCACGATCGGCGAGCCGATGATCAAATCTTCCTGATCCGTGTAACGACTCAGCAGCAAGCTCAGCGCAGCGAGCAGAGTCATGAACGGAGTTACCTGCTGGCTCCGGCTAAATTCTCTGAGACTGTTTGAGAGTTGTTTTGATAAGACCAGCGAATGTCTTGCGCCGCGGAAGGTTTTAATTGCAGGCCGCGCGCGATCGGTGGGAAGTTGCAGAACAGCCGGCGCTCCTTCGAGCTGCTGCTTCCAGAAAGAGAGTTGCTGGTCCAAAGAGCTTGCCAAGCGCTCTCTTTGCCAGACCGCGAAATCGGTGTATTGAATTGTCAGGTCAGGCAGTGATGGCTCAGCGCCGGTGCTGTACGCGCTGTATAAAGCACCCAGCTCGCGCAGCAACACACCCATGGACCAACCATC
>Ga0105247_10000144_pt1 | contig 69830 bp, 53 predicted proteins | sample KBSS24metaG_FD_81519 | JGI IMG/M metagenome (GOLD analysis project Ga0105247, IMG submission 81519) | Switchgrass rhizosphere microbial communities from Kellogg Biological Station, Michigan, USA - KBS S2-4 metaG | ecosystem: Host-associated > Plants > Roots > Rhizosphere > Soil | place... | reverse complement strand
GGGGAGTGGTTGTTCATGCAACATTCAGTTAAGTCAAATGTTTACGACGCATTTGCGAACTGCTGCGCAATTCGCGAATAATGTGACCGAGGTCACCATGAACCTGGCCGGGTTTAACCAGAATGAATACGAAAGGTGCCAAAAGGTTCGCGCCGCGCGTATGGCACCGGCGATCAACTATTACAAAAAGAGCCGCAAGTGCAATCAAAGGTGGATGGGCAGCTCGCCCGGGACGGGGCGGGCGTCGGCGACCGCGGGCTGAAGCAGCAGCCGCTTCCAACAACTGAAACTTTCGAGGTGTAGATGATGGGTATTCGGCTGCCATGGCTGCTGGGGATAGTGGGACTTCTTGTGGTTGGTGTCGTGCCGCGCGTTGAGGCGCAGCAGACGCAGCCGGATTACACCTTGAATCCGGGTGATACTCTGGACATCGATGTATATAAAGAAGTGGAGCTCACCAAGACCGTCGTGGTGCGGCCCGATGGCAAGTTCTCGTTCCCGCTCGCGGGCGAGATCCACGGCGGTGGGCGGACAGTGACCCAGGTGCAAACCGAGATAGCTCAGCGGTTGCTCAAATACATTCCTGAAGCCGTTGTGACCGTGGCAGTGAAGACGCTGGACGGGTGCCGCATCTACGTCATAGGCCAGGTCGCGAAGGCCGGATCCTTTGTCATGAATCCGCGCATGAACGTCATCCAGGCACTGAGCCTCGCAGGGGGTATGACGCCGTTTGCAAGCACAAACGATGTGACCATCATCCGCGGAAGCGGTCCGAATCAGAAGGCATTGCCATTTCGCTACGGCGAAGTAAGCAAGGGCAAGAACCTCCAGCAGAACATACTGCTCGAGCCGGGTGATGTCGTTGTCGTCCCGTAACGGAAACGGCGCCGGGGCGCAGTGGACCTGCGCGCTGCTGATCTGCGGCTGCGCGCTGTTGCTGACGCTCCCCGCACGGGCACAACAGTTGAGCTTCGTTCCCTCCGTGCAGGCGACCGCCGAGTACGACACGAACAGGCTGTTGTCGCAAACGAAGCGCGGCGGTGAGTGGTACGAGGCGTTGTTTGCCGCGGATCTGATGCGGGAGACCGTGCGCTCCACGCTCGAGGTGCTGCCGCAAATAGCCGTGCAGGAGTCCTCCTTCAAGTCGCTCAATCGCCTCGAGGCGCAACTTGGCATGCGGGGGGAGTATCGCAGCCAGAAAACCGACTATAAAGGCATCGCCTCGTACCACCGTGAAGATGCCTACAACACCGAATACGGCCTCGTCCAGTTTGATCCGCTCAATCCTGGAGCTCCGGACACGGTCGGTACCGGCGCGGTGGTCACGGGCATTACCCGTCAGAGCTGGACCGTCGGGCCCAACATAACTCACAATTTTACGCAACGCTTCAGCGGCGAGCTGGATGCCAACTACAACGCAGTGCGCTACAGCACGGAAATCCCGCAGACCCTCGTGAGCTTCGACAGTCCATACGTCGAGCTCGATGCGCTCTGGGCACTGAGTCAACTTTCGGCCGTCGGTGTGGGACCGTTCTACAGCAGCTACAATCCGGTCAATGGCCGCGAGAACGGTGCGCTGGTGTCGCAGTCCTATGGCGCCGTGTTCACCTATCGCTACCGCACGGCGCAAACCGCGAATTTCTCGATCGATCTGAAAGTCGGTAAGGACGAGCAGAATCAGTTCGACGGCAGCCGCAGCAGCGTGACCGCCTGGGGTGTGGAGTGGAGAGGAAGCCAGCAGTGGCTCACGAGCCGCTTGCAATACAGTGTCGGCAGATTCCTGGAGCCCAGCAGCGTCGGCGGAGAAGTAGGTCTTTACCAGATCCGGGCGCAGTATACCCGCAGCTTCGGGCCCCGCTTTTCCGGCCTGCTGGCAACCCGCCTGACCCGAACGAGCCGGTTGGGAAACAGCAGTGCAGGCAATCGCGACAGGTCGTATGGTGAAGCGTCCGTCCAGTACGCGCTCACGCGGGAATGGAGCCTGCAGGGCGGTCTCAGATACGGGTGGCAGAAACTCTCGCCGGCTGCCTCAGCGGTTCACAATGAAGGCGTGTTCATCACAGTAGGATTTCATGGCCTCAACCCACATCGCTGAGCAAACCCCCCGGGCTACCTCGGGCAGCTCGTTGACCGATTACGCCAACCTGGTACGCCGGCGCTGGAAATACCCGGCGCTGATCGTCCCGGCGGTCATTATGGCGGCCGTCTTCATCGCCTACACCTTGCCAGTGACCTATCGCGGCGTGGCTACGATCATGCTGGAGCCGGCCTCAATACCTAAGGAAATGGTCTCCAGCACGGTGCGCGATATGGAGGACATTCCTGCCTATGCACAGCAGCAGCTCGAGCTGGTGCGGCGCAGGATCATGACACCCGAGCTTCTCGAGCCCATTGTGAAGAAGATTGACCCCTATCCCACGAGGCACGACCTCGACCTCGAGCAGAAGGCGGCGATGCTCGGGCAGGACACCTCCGTGGAACGCGTCGATCCCATCACTGGCAAGCCCCTCGATTCCTCCACGGCTTTCTCCATTTATTACCTGAATGGCGACCGGGACATTACCAAGAAGGTTGAGCGCGAGATCGTGGATCTGTACCTCACGTACAACCGCCGCACCCGCGCCGAAAGCGCTACTGCCGCTTACCAGTTCCTGCACAATCAGGCAGAGGAGCTGGAAACCCAGATGGTGGGGATGGAGCAGAAGCTCGCGGCCTTCAAGGCCAAGTACGGTGGCTCGCTGCCTGACATGCAGACTCACAACCTGTCACGCATCGATAGCCTGCAGCATGACCTGGAGAGTACCCAGCGGGAGATCCTGATTGCACAGCAGAAGGAGACCGAGCTGCAGCTGCAACTCAACAATATCGCCCCCAGCCTGACCTCGGCGGTCGGTGACTGGCGCGTGCAGCTGGCCAAGCTCAAGTCTGACCTGGCAGATGCTCAGCAGAGATACACCCCTGCGCATCCGGAAGTGAAGCGCCTGCAACGGGCGATCACGGAGCTGCAGGCTCAGGGCGGAGCCAGCATGAAGTTGGGCGCTGCGACGCCAGACAATCCTGACTACCTGCAGGTCAAATCGCAGCTGGATTCCGCGCGGCGTGAGCTGGCGAACCTGCACACAATGGAAGCCCGTGCGCGCGCTGACATGAGCAACTATGAGAAAAACCTGACTACAGCGCCGAATGTGCAGCGCGAGTATGTACAGCTGTCGCGCGACTACGATAATGCCCGCGCGCGTTACGAGGACCTGCAGACCAAGATGAAAAATGCAGCGCTCGCGCAGACCATGGAAACCGAGGCACGGGGTGAGAAGTTCTCCCTCCTGCACGAGCCTGCCGTTCCCCGGGTCCCGTATTATCCGAATCGCCTCGGCATCATATTGCTGGGTATTGTGATCGGATGTGCGCTCGGCTTCGGTATGGCAGCAATCATGGACGTCATCGATCCCAGCGTGCGCGGCAGCGGCGACCTGGCCGGACTCATTGACATGGGCACCCTGGGGGTGGTCCCCGTAATGCTCAACCCTTGGGACCGGCGCAAGCGTAGGCTTGGATGGACGGCGGCCCTGGTGATCTATGGAGCCGCCGGAGCTCTCGTGACGACAATCGTGCTCAGCACGAGCGCCTGAAACACAAGAAGGAAACACAGCCGAAGCCGCGGCCGAACGAATCATGGTTATCGAAAGAGCATTGGAAAAGTTGAAACAGGCGAACGCGGGCAGTCCCGCGGCCGCCCCCAAGACGGAGCGTCCGCTCGCCCGCCGTGCGAGCGATGCGCAACCCGAGATACGGGCGGCAGCGCGCGCTCCCATCAATCCGAGCGCCCCGCGTCCGAGCTACATCCGGTTGGAATGTGATCGCTCCCAGGCAATCCAACATCGCATCCTGTTGCCCGGTACACCGCTGGCCGCGGATGGACGCGTCCTCGCCGCGTATCGAATCCTGAGGACGCGGCTCCTCAATCTGATCAGCCTGCGCAATTGGACAGTTCTGGCAGTAACCAGTCCTGGCGCCGGTGAGGGCAAGTCAGTCACAGCGTGCAACCTTGCGTTGAACTTCGCCCGCGAAGGTTCGCGCAGCGTGTACCTGATCGATCTGGACATGCGGCATCCGACCATTTGCCGCTATCTTGGAGCGCAGCCGCCGCATACCGTCATCAACTATTTCAGCGGCGAGTGCGACGCGCACAGCGTGTTCTTCTCGATCGGAGCTGAGAACCTCGCCATTGCCGGCAACCTGGTCAACAGCGACCTGGCCTCCGAAATGCTCGCCAGCGACCGGCTGGAGCAGCTGTTTGGCTACATCAAGAGCGTCGCTCCCAACCCGCTGATCATTGTGGACCTGCCGCCGACCTTGGTGACTGACGAGGCGCTGATGATCGCTCCACGGGTCGATGCAACCGTGCTCGTCGTCGCCGATGGTCTGACTCGACGTGATAGCCTGGTGCGCGCCCGCGAGCTGTTGGCGGAGTATCCACTGGCTGGCGTCATACTCAACAAGTCCACTGAATCGGTGGGCTCGAGCGGCGAATACTACGGATACGCGTATGGAGCGAAAACGTGACGCGCGCGGGGTCCGACTGACGGCGCATCGAACCATGTCGCCGTGAGCGCCACCGACACCGCTTCGGTGGCGAGCCTCCTCATCGTTTCTTCCGACAACTACCCGCCCCAGCGCGTTGATATTTCAGTGCTGTTCGGGGAACAGCTTGCAGCGCGTGGTCACCGGATCGACTGGTTGCTGCAGAGCGAGGCTGCCTGCGACAAGGCTTACACGACCGAGTGGCACGGAGGTACGGTGTGGGTCGGCCCTACGGATCTGCGCTCACCGCTGCTGGCGCGGATTCGTAAGCATTTCCTGGGAATCGTGCACGATCTGCGGGTCTTCGGGCGCGCGCGCGATGGCGGCTATGACATGGTCATGGTCAAGGACAAATTCGCCTCCGGCCTGTTCGCGCTGCTGGCTGCCAGGCTGTTTCGGCGCCGTTTCATTTACTGGCTGTCGTATCCGTTTCCCGAGTCGTATCTGATCCGGGCCCGCGACGGCACCGCCCGCTACCCATTGCTGTATCGGATCCGCGGCGCGTTCTTCTGGGTCACGCTGTACAAGATCCTGCTGCCGGCGGCCGATCATATTTTTGTGCAGAGCGAGCAGATGCGTCGCGACGTTGCCGCAGAAGGAATTCCGCTCGAGCGAATGACTGCCGTCCCGATGGGAGTACGGGAGGAGAGCGCAGCTCCTGCGCCCGCAGGCGAGCTTCGCAGTGTCATTCCTGCGGGTGAACGATGTTTTATGTACCTCGGGGCTCTCACTCGCGTGCGGCGCCTGGACTTTCTCGTCCGCGTGCTGGTACGTGTGCGGCGCAAGGTGGCCGCAGCGAAGTTATACCTCGTGGGACGCGGTGACGATCCGGCCGACGAGCGGCTGTTGATTGAGGAGGCGCGCAGGGCAGGGGTGTCCGATGCCATGGTGCTCGTTGGGCAGCTGCCTCAGCCGCAGGCTCTTCGTTATGTGCGCGAGGCGGATGTCTGTGTATCGCCCTTCTATCCGACACCCATCCTCAACTCCACCTCACCGACCAAGCTGGTTGAATACATGGCCATGGGCAAAGCGGTGGTCGCCAACGATCATCCAGAGCAGCGGCTCGTGATCGAGCAAAGCGGGGCAGGGTATTGCGTCCCCTGGGACGAGGACGCCTTTGCGAATGCGATCGTCGATCTCATGGAGGCCCCCGAGCGGGCGCGCGCCATGGGGGAACGTGGCCGCCTATATGTACTGCAGCATCGTGGCTACCGCGCGATCGCGGACCTGGTGGAGCGTGATCTAGTGAGAGTTGCTCGGTTGCGGAGCCGTGCGTGAGCGCCGAGTTGACACGGCTGTCCATCGTGACGCCGCATCACCCGAGTGCGTCCGGTGGCGGCGCCGAGTTTCAGATTCAATGTCTGCTCGAGTCGCTGTTGGATCTGCAGCGTTATGACATCTCCTATGTCGCCCGCAGCGTGGATCCGGATTTCAAGCCGCGCGGTTATCGCATCGTGCGCATCGGCAACAGCAGCCGCGCGCCTCGCTTCGGTTATGGCATGGATGCCGTACCTCTGTATCGGGCCTTGCAGGGGCTGCGGCCACAAGTGATCTATCAGAGAGTCGCCTGCGGCTACTCAGGGGTATGCGCCTGGTACGCCCGCCGCAATTCCGCCCGGATGATCTGGCATGTTGCGCACGATACGGACGTCACGGGGGAGACTCTGGATCCGGGGCGCAATCCAATCAGGCGGATTCTCGAGAACGCGAGTATCAGGTACATGATCGGCGCCACCAATCACATCGTGACGCAGACGCAGTGGCAGCGAACCGAGCTGGAGCGCAATTACGGCCGCACGGCCGACGGAATCGTACGCAATTTCCATCCGGAGCCGACGGAAGGGATCGAGAAGTCAGGCGACACCAGCACAGTTCTGTGGGTCGCCAACTTCAAGCGTTGGAAGCGGCCTGAGCTGTTCCTCGACCTTGCGGCAGCGCTGCAGGATGTCCCGGGCGCGCGCTTCGTCATGGTGGGCGCCCAGGCGGGGGGATCGGGAGAGCGCGATTGGAATGCGGCTGTCATGCAGCGCATCCGCCTGGCGAAGAACGTCGAGTACCTGGGACCCCGGCCGCAGGCGCAAATCAACCAGCTCCTGGCCCGCGCGCACGTGTTCGTGAACACGAGTGTGTCTGAGGGGTTCCCTAACACATTCATCCAGGCCTGGATGCGCGCGGTACCGGTGGTCAGCCTGCAGGTGGATCCCGACGATGTGTTACAGCGCGAGGCGCTTGGATTTCGCGCCAGCAGCGCGAACGGACTTGCCGATGCAGTGCGCCGTTTGCTCGTCACACCAGGATTGCGCGCCGAGTATGGTGAACGGGCGCGGCGCTACGCACTTGGCAAACACTCGCTGCGCAACGCGCAGCAGCTCGCTCAGTTGATTGACACGGGTCGCATGGATGGCAGCTAGTCCGTTCGCACCAGGTACACGAAGGTGCTCTTTGGGTAAACGTGCCGATAGATAGGACGCAGCAGCAGCCGCGCGGCACGTTTCGGGCTCAGCCAGCCGGAGGTCGCGTTGTAGATCAGCCGCAGGCGCGGCCGAAGCGGCTTCAGGCCGGCAACGGCTGCCAGGCGCGCAATGCTGTCGAATTCGAAACAGTTGATGTGTTCGAGCGGTTGTAACGGCACAATCAGCGCAGGCGGCAGCGACTCGAAGCGGCCGCTGCGGGCCGCGAGCCGCAACGCGCGGCGCGCATCGGGCACACTGATCTTCAGCAGGCCACCTGTTTCGAGCGCGCCCGCCAGGTGACGCAGTATCTGCACGGGCTCAACCAAGTGCTCGAACACCTGCTCGGTGTTGATGAAGTGAAAGCGCCGCGCGCCGATCTGTTCCCAATCCAGCGTTGGAATGCCTATCGAGTGGGCATGCCGCAGGCGCTCGACCGACAGCTCCGCTCCGTAGACATCGCAGCCAAAAGCCCGCGCCATGCTCGCCCACTCGCCCCAGCCCATCCCGAAATCGAGCACCCGCACCTCGGCCGGGTGTAGTCCGAAGTGTTCGATGAAGAAATGAATCTGCTGGGCCCAATAGCTCGGGTCATAAACATCGCGCTGCGCCGCCAGGCGCTCCCGTTCGCTGTCGGGGATCCATTCGTCATATAACTCGCCGAGCAGCCGCTCGCCCGGAATGTAGCGCTGATAGGCGAGGCGGCAGCCGGTGCATCGCACCAACTCGTAGGCCGCGCCGGTAAGCTGCGCGAGCCGCGCGCGGCCTTCGTATTGGCGCTCGAGGAACTCGGTGATGGCAGGACTGTCGAGCGGCTCGCGAATCAGCACCTGCCAGGTTGTGCAGTCGCAGCAAGGACAGCGCTTGCGCTCAACCAACACACTCTCTGCCGGGAGCAGGCTGGCCGCACTCATAGCGCTGACTCGAGCTCAGCCATGATCCGCGGCGCCAGCTGCCGCCACTCATAGCCGGATTCGAGGATCTGCCGAGCTCTGTCACCCATGCGCCGGGCCGCCTCGGGATCGTCCAGTAACTTCAATACCTGGGTCTTCATACATTCAACTTCATTCGGCGCCACCAGAAACCCCGTCTGCCCCTCGAGTACCAGGCCACGGTAGAACAGGAAGTCCCAGACCACCGCCGGCAAGCCCATTGCCATGGCCTCCAGGCAGGTACCCGGCAGGCCCTCGTAGTAGGACGTGGAGGCATAAACCCGGCTGCGGTTGTAGTAATCGCGCATGCGCTCAAAGGGAACCTTGCCAGCCAGCTGTACAGCCGGGGCGAGTGGCCCGAGCTCGCGGCGAACCCAGGCGTCATCATCCCCATAGCCCACGATTACGATGCGTATGGCCGGCCTGGCCCGGACCAGCGCCTTGCATAGCTCGACCATCGATCGGCTCCCCTTGCGCCTCTCGATGCGTCCTCCAAACAAAACGTCCACCGTCTTGGCGGCCGCCGGGTCCGGCCGGAAGTTTCGAGTGTCGGCGCCGTTAGGGATGACGGTGATCGGACCTTTGTATCCATAAGACGACACTTCGGCCCGGGCCTGCTCCGTCAACGCAACAACCTTGGAGGCCGTGGCAAACAAGCGTCGTTCCATCGCCAGCTTGACCGTGAGGGAGCTGGCACTCCATTGGCTTTCAAAATGGCGCTTTGGGTAGAACCGGCCCGACATGCCGAGGTAGGTGGTATGAGCTGTGAGCACCACGGGAATCTGCGGTGGCAGGAGCAAACCCGGGATCAGGGGCGGTGCATGAAAATTCACGCAGCGTACCCGGCCCTCGGCGTGCATGCGCCGCAGTAACGCGCGCACCCGCAAGCCCCAGCCGAGCAGGCCGGCACGATCCATGCCAGGGTCACCAATGTGGATGATCTCAACACCCGCATAGCTCACGGCTTCGCTCGGGGGTGTTCCCCCGGTGATGAGAGTGACGGGCGGTGAGCCAGGGGCGATGTTCGACAGAAAGGAATCAATGTAACGCGCAATTCCACCGACGGCATAGAACTGCGGATAAACGACGGCAATCATGATGAGCGTTGCATGAGCGCTTCTACTTCTCCGACCAAACGGTCCCAGGTGAATTTGCGGGCCAGGTTTTCCGCGGCCGCCCGCTCGAGAGAGCGTTTCAGGCTGTTGTCCGCGAGCACTTCGTTGATGGCTTGCGCCAATGCTACAGGATCCCCAGCTTTCACCAGCAGGCCCGTGCGCCGATCATCGATGACCTCGGGCAGCCCGCCCACCGCGGAGGCGACTACGCAGGTACCGGATGCCATCGCCTCGAGTACAACCAGGCCGAAGGGCTCGGCCCAGATTGACGGCACTACGACAACATCGCAGGCGCGATACAGCATTCTCAACCTGCTCTGGGGCAGGTAGCCGGTGAATACAACTGCCTCGCCGAGGGGGGCGGCGAGCCGCGCCAGCTCCGCTTCGTAGGCGGTTTTGACGGCCCCGCCAAAAAACGCCGATCCCGCGATGACCAGCCGGGCCTGCGGAAAGCGCGCCCGCACCCGCGCGAACGCCCCTATCAGCACGTGAACTCCCTTGATCCGCGCGAGCCGACCAACATACAGCAGGTGAGGTCCGCCGGACTGCAACTGTGGCAGCTCAGGAGGAGCGGCGCCGGGCACGGCATCGCCCGGGCCAAAGACCGCCGGATCCGTTGCATTCAGGACGGTCTTGAACCGTTGCGCATGTTCCGGGAAGACGGCACAGGCCTTGCGGCGGATGAATTCGCTGACGAACAGCACGAGATCGGCCTTAGCGAGTGCTCGACGGTAAACGGAACGAAGCAACCTTATGGTCAGATGATCGTTATGCATGTGGAGCACGATCTGCTGTCCGGAACGCCTGGGCATCAGCAGCAGCGCGTTGGGCTCATTGTGTAGATACAAAATGTCAAATCCCTCACTGGCGCGCGCCGCACGCCGGGCGTAGGACCAGACACTGAGCAGCTTCGCAATGTAACGTAATGGGTTAGCTTGACTGAGCGATTGCTTCAGCCGGTCGAGCAGCCGCTCGGGTCCCGTCCACGGGAGGTTTATGTATTCGACGCCATGTACCCCGGCAGTTCCGGCGGGCCGGGAGATGACAGCAACGCGGCGTCCCGGTGTTGCCAGGCGGGACGTCAGCTCATGCACCCAGAGCTCGACTGCGCCTCCCAGCACTGGCGGTACGGGTAGCATTTCAGGCACGATGACGACTATGGAGGGCGCCCGGCCGCCTTCCGACGTCGGGGGATGACGGCGGAATGCATCAGGGGGCGGCGGAGATATCATGCGAGAGCGATCCTGGGAAACAGATCCAAAAACCTACGTTAGCGTACACACCGAACGAGCCGAATCGCAACGCGCCCGCCGCTGGCAGGCCGTCAGGCCGATCAAAATAACAGTTCTCGGCCTGCGTGGAATTCCTGACGTACAGGGCGGCGTTGAGACTCACGCCGAGCAGTTGTATGGGCGGCTGTCCCGGTTGGGATGCGAGATCGAGGTCATCGTCAGGTCACGGTATGTTCCGAAAGAGCTGCGCGTGTTTGGATCTGTGCGCCTGCGCAGACTCTGGGCGCCGCGCATCCAGGGCCTCGAAGCGTTGGTTCATTCGCTGCTGGGGGTTCTGTACGCCGGCATCACCCGGCCCGACATCCTCCACGTCCATGCAGTGGGTCCCGCGATCGTTACCCCGCTGGCGCGGCTGTTGGGCCTGCGCGTCGTGGTGACTCATCACGGTCCTGACTACGAACGGGACAAATGGAGCTCCTTCGCCCGTTGGGTTCTGCGGCTGGGCGAGCAGGTGGGCATGCGCTGTGCGCATGCGCGGATTGCGGTATCGCGCGTGATCGTGGAGCTGGTGCGCTCCAAGTACGGGCTCGAATCCAACTTGATCCGTAACGGGGTGGCGCGTGGGGCGGCGCAGATTGGTTCGCAGCACGTGCGCTCCTTCGGACTGGAGCCCGGGCGCTATTTCCTGCAGGTCAGCCGGCTGGTACCGGAGAAACGGCAGCTGGATCTGATCGCGGCATTTGCGGCGGCCGCCGTTCCGGGTTGGAAGTTGGCGCTCGTGGGTGCGCTCGATGGGGATGCGTATTCGAACAGCGTGCGGGAGGCCGCCGGCGATGCCGTGGTGCTGACCGGATTTCAAAGTGGCGCGGCATTGCAGCAGCTTTACACACATGCCGGTGGGTTCGTACTTCCGTCATCGCACGAAGGCCTGCCCATCGCGCTGCTCGAAGCACTCGCGTACGGCTTGCCGCTGTTGGCCAGCGATATTCCCGCGAACCTCGAAGTTGGCCTGGACGCGAGCAATTATTTCCCTCTGGGTGACCGGGAAGCGCTCGCACACGGCCTGCGCCGGCTGGCCCAGCTGCCGCGTGATGATGCAGCCCTGAGCGCGCGCCGGATATCCACCTTGCGAACTTACGATTGGGATCACATTGCTGAGCAGACTCTCGGCGTCTACCGCGGCGTAGTTTCCCGCTAGCCAACAGCACAACAATAATAATAACAATAATGACGAGTTGACCTGGATCACCCAGCGTGCGCGCCTCTCGACTGACACTGGTATGCCTGCTCCTGCTGCTGCTCGCAGCAATCGCTCTGACGGTTTCGACCTACTCGAGCTTCGATCAGACATACGATGAGCCTGCCCACATAGCGGCGGGTATTCAGCTGCTGGATACGGGTCGCTACGACTACGATCTGTGGCACGGGCCGCTCGCGCGGCTGGCGGTTTCCGTGGGACCGTATCTGGACGGCTCGCGCTGGCATGGTGAGGCCAGGCTCTTCGATGAGGGTCGCGCGATCCTGTACTGCTGCGGCAAGTACGAACGCACCCTGACACTGGCTCGCATCGGCAATCTGCCGTTCCTGATCGTTCTCATCGTGGTGACTTGGCTGTGGGGGCGGCGCGTGGCCGACAATGCCACCGGGCTGCTGGCCGCATTCTTCATCGCTGCAACCCCGCCAATTCTCGGCAATGCCGCTATCGCGACCACTGATCTGGCCGCCGCCGCAATGGCTGCGGTCGCCCTTTATGCGCTCGCCCGCTGGGTCGAGCGCCCTTCGACGGGGGCGGACTGGTTCCTCGGCGCCGCCTGCGCGCTCGCAGTCGCTTCCAAGCTGTCGGCGGTGCCGTTTCTCGTGGTTGCGGCCGCGGGTCTCGTTTTGAGCATGCTCATTCTCCAACCGCACGCTCTGAAGCAAATCGTCCTGCAGCCGCGCTGGCAGGGCTACGGCATCGTGATATTGGCCGGATTGGTCACGTTATGGCTGGCCTATGACATGCGGCTGGCGCCAGTGGCGCAGCTCGATCCCCGAATCGATCCGTTCGTGGACCGGGTCGCGGGACATCCGGGCATGCTGCGCGACGTGGCGCACTTCGCGGCCGACCGAATCCCGGTTCCGATCTACCTCGTGAAGTTGCCGCTGGGTGTGCGTTGGGCCAGTGGTATGGCTGACCGGGGTCACCTGACCTTCCTGTTGGGCAAGACCTCGATGCAAGGATGGTGGTACTACTATCCAATCACCCTCGCCGTCAGAACGCCCATTCCACTGCTCGTCATGGGCTTGGCGGGCCTCGGTCTGCTGGGTGTGTGCGGCTGGCGGACCAGGAGCTGGCAGATCCTCTTTCCCGCGGTGACATTTGGCAGCATCCTGCTGTTCTGCATGGTGTTCGTGCGTTTCAACCTGGGTCTGAGGCACGTACTCATCCTGTTCCCGCCGCTGGCGATCGGCGCGGGGTATGCGATTGTCATGCTGCTGCGCGCAAGCTCGGCCTCGATCGCTGCGAAGGGCCTCGCGGCCGGCGCGGTCTGCTGGCAAGCGCTCACCCCGATCATGGTCATGCCGGACCAGATGACCTATTTCAATGCGTTCGCCGGCTCCAGGCCGGAGAAGATTCTGATCGTTGCCGACCTGGACTGGGGACAGGATCTGAAACGGCTGAAGGCCGTATTGCGGGAACGCGGTATCAGCAACGTGCATCTGGCTTTTCAAGGCAGCAACGATCTCGCGCGCGAAGGGCTGCCGGCATTCGAGGTATTACCCGAAGATATGCCCGTCACAGGGTGGGTGGCCATCAGTCTGGCGAAGAAGGCGCGTGCCCCCGCGGGCTTCGCCTGGCTCGATGAGTTCACGCCCGTGGAACGCGTGGGCCGCTCGATCGACCTGTATTACATTGAGCGTCCGCCGCGGCAGTCGAATGGGCCTTTATGATGTACAGGCTGATGCGGTGATTTCGCTCGATGCGGATCTGCAGGATGACCTCGGCGTCATCGAGCAGATGGTCGATGAGTACGAGAAGGGCAATGAAATAGTGTACGGCGTCCGCAACAAACGCGTCACGGACACCTGGTTCAAGCGCTGGACCGCAGAGCGATACTATGGACTGCTGGGCATGTTAGGTGTGGGTATCGTTCCCAATCATGCCGACTACCGGTTGATGGGCCGGGCTGCGCTGAATGCGCTCGAGGAATATCGTGAAGTAAATCTGTTCCTGCGCGGAATCGTGCCACAGCTCGGATTCCGCTCAACAAGCGTGTACTACGAGCGGCACGAGCGCATTGCGGGCGAAACCAAGTACCCGCTGAAAAAGATGATTGCACTGGCTGCCGACGGACGCAGGGATCTCCCCTCCAGCACCGGCTTCCGCTGTTCAGGGAACCGCTTCGAGCTAAAATCGTTGTCTCGCTCGAAAGGAGATACGCATATGCCGGGCCCAGATACGTCACAGACCTCGTCAGCAACTCCAGCCGTGGGCGTAGTGGCCGCTGGAGTCCAGGAGGACGGCGTCTGGGCCGGCAATCATTACGACAAGTACGGTTCCCGCAATCCCATTGTGCGCTGGCTGATGCGTGGATTCGAGGGCGCGTTGGACGAGTTGGTTCGTATCGCGAACCCGCGGACCGTCCACGAGATCGGTTGCGGCGAGGGACGTTGGACTCTCAAGTGGGCCGGCGAAGGTATCCTGGCGCGCGGTAGTGACTTCTCACAGCAGATCATCGCTGTTGCTAAAGAGAACGCGGCGCGCAGTGCCTCAGCGGCACAATTCCGCGCAGCCAGCATTTACGACCTCCAGGCTCCCGGGGACGCCGCCGAGCTGGTGGTGTGTTGTGAGGTGCTGGAGCATCTCGAGGAACCGGAACGGGCGCTCGACGTGCTCAGCACACTGGCCTCCCCGTGGTTGCTCGCGAGCGTGCCGCGCGAGCCGCTCTGGTGCACGCTCAACCTGGCGCGCGGCAAGTACATCCCGTCGTTGGGAAACACACCCGGTCATATTCAAAAGTGGAGCTCGCACGGCTTCGTGCGGTTGCTCTCCAGGCGCTTCGAGATCGTAGCGGTGCGCAAGCCTTTACCCTGGACCATGGTGTTGGCAAAGGTGCGCCGCTGAGCTGGCCGATTCCGCTCACCGCCGGGCTCGGCACCCGGCGGTAAGCGCTTTGGCGGCTTCAGTCAGTCTTACAGGCACCGTTGAAGGTGCTGGGGCAATCCGTGATCGTCTTGCCATTGACCGAGCGGATGAACGGCAGTTCGCCGGTGTCCCACTTCTGCGCCGGGCCACCGTAGGTCGTGTTGCGGTCCCAGAACATATAGTTGGCCTTGTTGATCGTAACGGCCTGGGTGTACAGGTCGGCAGGCAGCAGCGTCCAACGGACACCCAGCGATGAGCTCTGCACCTCCGCCTTGATCGCGATGACACCGCGGTAGTCAACTGAGCCAATATCGCCGCGCAGCACGTTATCTGCCTGCAGGTTGCGGCCGGGTACCACGTCGGGTCCGCCGATGAAGGCCTTCTCGTCACCGCACGATTTCACCAGCGCCTCCATCTGGGCATCCGAGCCGAGATAGTTGGTTTCGCAAAAGACGTTGGAACGTGACCAGGAGTCACGCTGCGCGGAAACGAGGCGTTGCAGCTGCGTCAGCAGAGCCGTGGCGCTGTATGTCGAGGGCGCCGGGTTGGCTGCGCTCCAGCCGATCGCTGTCTCGGAAGTGCTGATTCCTTCCACGGCCGGATCCGAATCGTACTTGGCCGCCAATGCACGGTGAAGCGCAATCAGCCGGTCCATTACGGGCGCATCCCAGATGCGCGCCACCACACCGCTCGCCATGACGACCTGCCCACCGAGGTAAACAGGGTCGCTCCTGAGATAACCCGGCGTCACGATACCGGTCGTGCCGCCAAAGCCGCGGTTCTCGACCCGGATGATGAAATGTTTGCCGGCGTTGAGCGACTTCATCTGATTCAGGTACTGGTCGATCATCGAGAAGTCGTAGGCGCCCTTGTTCGGCTCGAGCACGGGCCATTTGAAGTCCACCAGCACACCCTTGATGGTGGGCTCGCTCTTGATCGCACTGATGGTGGCAAGCTCGGCCGGGATGTTCTTGTGACTGCCGCGCAGCATCATGTAATGGCCGGGGTGCCATTTGATCCCGCTGGACGGATCCGCTGCGTTCACGCAGTTGTTGGTGTTGATGCACAGTTTGGCAGGCGGGTTCGGCTTGATGGTTGCCGCGCCTCCCACGGTGGGCAGCACGCCTAGGGTGGTCAGGCACAAAACGGCCAGCAGGCCGGGCAGTTGGAATCTATCTGTCATCTCAATCATGTCCTCGCGGCAAGGATGGGAGGGAGCCGGTCTGCGGGACGGTTGGATTGGATGGGAGCTACCGAAGGAAGGGAATGAGGAGGTTGCTGACTCCTGACCCCGCACCTTCCCGGCAACCCCGCTATCCCCGACAACCGCCGGACCGGAGGCTTTGCGTCCCCACCTTGCGATGGGTTTGCCCTTCACTGGAAATTTATCCTCTGTCGGGGGGCGGTGGCAACTGTGCGGGAGTGGCGACAAAGCCTGGTGCGGCGCAGTTTAGGCATTGCTGCGGCAGGCCAGCGCGAGGCTCGAAATGCTCGAGTTGAGTTTGGTTGGCCAGGGCAGTGCGCCGAACGGTATGACATTGATTTTCAAACCTTCGGCGCGCAATCGCTGCACGGCGAGCTGGGGTCCGGCCACCAGCGCTCCGTCGCTCCAGAGGGGGCGGCCGCCGGGGAAATAATCATGCAGGAGGATGATTCCCCCCGGATTGAGCAGCCGCAGCGCGAGCGGTATCTCGCGGTACACACCGCTCGAACTGTGATCGCCGTCGAGAAAAATAATGTCGAATTTTTCGTTGCAGCCGCGCAGATACGGCACGGATGCGCTCGTCACAAATGTGACGAGCTCGGCGCAGCCGATCGCCTCAATGAGCTGGCGGGGCGAATGACTGCACCCGAGGCGCTTCCACGCTCCCGTTTCGGGGCTGTTGACGTCGCTCAGGTCTACGCTCACCAGCCGCGGACGCGCGCGCGGGTCGGCGCGCATCTGTTGTTTCAGCGCGAATGCGAGGGCAGTGGTTGACCCGCCGACGTGTGTCCCCACTTCCAGGAACGATTGTGGGCGAAGTGCGCGCACGATGTAATACAGCGCGCGCCGATCGCCGGGATTTACCGCGCCGCTGCCTGTGCCAAAGCTCATCGGCTGCAGCAACTGACTCAGTTCCGCGCGCTCCGATTCATAGTCAGCGCTCAGCCAGGTGCGCAGCGGGGCGTCAGATTCGCTACACAGCGCTGCAACATCGCTCGGTTGGCGTTCGAGCCTGGCCAGCGCCCGGCGCTCCACCATGGAATGCACCGCGCGGGCGGCCGCGCGCGGCAGGAAGCGGTTGGCAATCTTTTCGGCGAGCCGGTCGATCTCGAGGTTCAAGTTGAGTGTCCCATTGTTGCAATTGACGGGGCCGGTGTGGGGGCCCGTACGGGCTGCGCCGCCTGCGCCAATACCATGCGCCGCGCCGCCACGACTCCGGATAGATACCAGAAGAAATACGACAACGAGGGAAAAACATAGGTTGTCTTGTAGGGCAGCGTGAACAGCGTCATGGCGACGATGCCGGTCCACGCCGCGGCGAAGGGACCCATGAAGGTTTCATCGCTGCGCGCAACCATCAGCGCGTCCTTGAATATCATCCAATAGAGAACAAACACCAGAGCGGTGCCGAATATGCCGATCTCGAGCATGAAGGATGTCAGGGAGGACAGGAGGAACTTCTGGAATATCAGGTAGTAGGCGCCGGTGAAATGCTCACCCATTTGCGAATGCGAGGCATTGCCGATGCCTACACCGAAGGCGAACTGCACGGGATCGCGTGAGAGGTGCCGCCATGGAACCGTGATCCCGTCGAGCCTGCCGACGTGCTTGCTGCCCGTGTCCGCGTTCTGGTCCACGTAGTGCTGGAACTTCTCCTGCTCGGTAAAGAAGTTCACGATGCTCACCTTGTAGGGATTGTCGCGCTCGAGGTAGTCGTAAATCGGCGCAAAGATCGCGAAGAATGTCGCCAGCAGAGTCACCGCCCCCACGGCGACGCGCAGCCGCCTCCCCGGCGCCGACGCGACCAACATGGTCGTCACGAGGCCGATCGGCAGCAGGATCAAGGTGGCCTTGGTTTCGTTGATGGTGGTGGGGATCAGCAATATGAAGAACAGCAGCAGGTACTTCATGCGTGTCAGCTTGCCGCGCATGACCATTGCCGTCGCCACGCAGGCGGCGCAGATCAGGATGATCGACAGCACCGAGGAATCCTCGAACGAGCCGACCACACTGTCGCCGCTCCAGCGCCCCGAGTGCATCACCACCAGGCGTTCCCGCACAGCCAGCGGGAGCTGCACCAGGCAGATCAACAGCAGCAAGCGCATCTGCTTGCGCAGGTTCTCTTCCGTGAATGCAAACACCGCCGGCAGAAAGAACAGCGGAATCGCGCGCGCGTAGTAGCGCAACCCTGCGAATACGGGACCCGGGGCCACCTGATTCGAGACGATGCCGCAGACTATGATGACGGCAATGAGGCCGAATACGATCCAATATTGGGCGCGGACGTTGTGAAAACGCTTTGCGGCGCCAGCTACGATCACATACAGCACCACGAGAGCGGAAAGGCCCTCGGGCAGGAACGCCAGCTGCGGCGGCAGTATGTGGGTCTTTTCGGTCAGATAGTAGACACAAGACACCACGAACAGGATTGCCAGGACGAGGTACTGCATACTCTTGCCCGTATCTAACGCATCACAACTATAGATGGATCCCGGCGGCCGCGCTGCCGGAAGGCCTGCCAGCCCAACTGCGCAGCTATGACCAGCAACGCCACCAGCACGGGGCGCACCGGTACGCTGTATCTCGGGATGAAGTGGCTCAGCAGCGCGTAGAACATGACCAGGCCGAACGCCGGTAGCGCGAGGAGTGCAATGTCGTAGCGGCGGTGACGGGTCGCCAGCACGAGCGCGAGCGCGAGTATCGGAAACGCAACAGTTGCCCCCCGCCACAGGAATGGAACCGTGGTGGCAATGTGCTGCAGGGGGTGAGCTTTGATGATGTTCATCGCGCGCTGCTGCAGAAGCTTGTCGGTCGCAACTTCCGCGTTCGGTGTATGTGCAGCGACAAGCTCATGCTCAAGCTTCATCCGTTCCGCGCGGCCTCGCCGGTAATATGCGATTGCGTCTTGCGGGCGTCCCGCCTGCTCGGCCGCAATATCATCAGCCGCGAAGTCCGAATCCGGACTGCGGTTCAGATGCTGCAGGCGCCCGCCGCGTTGCAGGTCAGCCGGGCCGAATCCGAGCAGACGGCCCAGGACGGGCTGCAGCCTCTGTGGTGCCCAGACGTAGAACGCGCCGACGTACTCCTCGCGTGTCATCAGGTCCTTGACGGCGCGGACCATCAGTACGACGCCGGCGCGCTGCGCCACCTGGAAACTGCCCAGCTCCACCCGATTGCGCAGCATCCAGGGCCCGACGGTGCAGATGAATGCCAGTGTCATTATTGTGAGGTTCCGCAGCGCGGTGCCCAGATCGAGCCGGGATCGATACAGCACATACACGCAGACGAGCAGCCCGAGCGTGCCGATAAATACGTACATCACGGCCGCTTTTATGAGTGTCAACAGGGCGAACAACAACCCGGCCAACACGCAGTAGCCGCGGCGGTTGCGTGTCAGTGCTACGGCCAGCGCCGTGGAAGCCAGTACCAGCACCGCCCCCGCGGGCAGGTCCGTATAGAGGTCATTGAGCATCCCGGATGCCCAGCGGTTGGCGGAAAATACGGTGCCTGCGATCAGCAGGGCAGCCAGCGCGGCCGCAAAGGATCCAGTGACAACCTCAACGGCCCAGTAGACTCCGAATGACAGCAGGGCAAGCCACAGGATGTTCTGCAGCTTCAGATATTTCAGCCGCTCACCGCTGAAATAGGCGGGCGCCTGCGCAGGGCCGAGGATCACATCCATCAAGCGGATCCCCGCGGCCGTTACGAGCACTGGAACGGGCTCGCGGTAGTCGCTGGGCGTGAACGGCGCGCGCTCATCGAGCGAGATGACCCCATGGTAGGCCAGGTTGACTGCCATCTGGACTGATTGCGCGGAGTCCTTATCGACCGGGGACGACGTGACATGAGTCGCCCAACTTACGGCGAGTGCCACGACGACCGCCGCAATCAACAGCCGCTGCATCGCCGACATTCGCGCAGGCATCATTTCAGGCCTTCTCGTCAAACATCCGCAGCTCGAACTTCCTCAGCCGATAGAGCACCATCTGCGTCAACTGCCGGTGTTTGTTGGCAATGTCGGCCTGCACGCCGAACAACAGAACGAGGATGCCCACCAGGATCAGGCCGGTTCCCATCGTCAATGACTGAATGTGGCGGCCGATACCGCTCTGACCGATCAGTGCGAGGTAGGCGAAGCGTACCCAGGTTGCCCCGCCGACCAGCAGAAACGGGACCGACAAGGTCGAGAAAGTCTTCAAGGGCTCATAAAAGGCATACAGACGCAGCATGGTGGCGGCCTGCCGGAACACGAATTGCGTCATGCTTTTGTGCAGGCGGGACGGCCGCAGCGGCGGGTTGGTCGTGATGGGAATGTCCAGTATTTTCAGCCCCATCTTGCCCGCCTGGATGATGGTCTCGAGCGTGTAGCTGAAATTCGACAGGACCGTTAGACGCAGCGCAGCCTCTCGCGAGTAGGCGCGGAAGCCGCTCGGCGCATCGCGCACGGTAGTCCCGCTGAGACCGCGCACGGTCGCCGAGCCAGCCTTTTGCAGCAGGCGCTTCAATGGCGAGAAGTGCTCAATCTCACTCGTTTGCCGGTCCCCGATCGCGATGTCAACACGCCGCGCCGCCACGGGTGCGATCAATTCCGGGATGTAGCGTCCCGGATACTGGTTGTCAGCGTCAGTGTTGACAATGATGTCGGCGCCGAAGCGCAGTGCGGCATCCACTCCAGTCTGGAAAGCGCGTGCCAGCCCGAGATTCGTCGGATGGCGTACGACGTGATGCACACCGAGCTCGCGTGCCACCTCGGAGGTGCGATCCGAGCTTCCGTCATCGATGACCAGGTACTCGACGCAGCCGACACCGTCGATCGACAGTGGGAGGTCGCGGATGGTGCGCTCGAGGGAGTCCGCCTCGTTGTAGCACGGAATCTGGATTATCAGCTTCATCGCGGGCTCCGTCGGTCAGGGTTGCCCGCTGCGGCGGCGGGGCGGACGAAAACCCAGGAACGATACAGAAAGAACTTGATCATGGAGGAAATCGCGAGCGCCATCGCAATGGAGGCGAGGTAGGGAACTGCGAACAGCTTGAGCAGTGAGATGCTCAGCAGCGACTCGAAGCAGCGCATGACGATTGCAACTGCGATGAAGCGTCGAAATTCGTGTTTGACGGAACCGGCCGAGCGAAATACGAGCCTGCGCCCGAGCGCGAAATTGAGGAACAGTAGGGTGCCGAACGCGGCCGCTGTCGCAAGCTCCGGACGCATGCCGAATTGTTCCCGGCACAGCGCCGCGACCCCCAATCCCAGCGGGAATGCGAGCAGGCCCGAGCCGACGAAGCGCGCTGCCTCGAAGAATATCTGCCGCAGCCGGGGCAGCCGTGTCACAGCGCCGATCGAAGTATCACTGGGCATCAGGCAGGATCCTTGGATCGTGTCAGCGAGACGATGGAAATTCCGGGGTTGCGGCCAATCCAGGCGACATCGTATTGCCACGCTGGATCGGCCTGCACGAGCCGCTTCAGGATGTCCGCACGGCGGGCAGACTCGATCACGAGCCACACCCGCGGATGCGAGGCAGCGCGCGCATCGAGCATTGCTATGGAGTGGAGGAGCGGCAGATTGCTCCAGCGCTCGAGCGACCCGGCGTGACAGGACCAGCTCTCGAAGCGCGAGTCGGTGCTCTCCATGAAGAAATAGCTCGCGTGCGGATAGTAGAAGTCCACGCCCGGAAAGCCGTTGATCACCAGATCGGTGCCCGGTGTTACATGCGCCTGCAACCAAGCCGCAGCGCCGCTGAGGTCGCTGCGGGCAGGGTACTGCGCGGCCTCCGCGGAGCTCATGCCCTGCCGGAAACTCACCTCGGCACTGTCGATGTGCAGCAGGTGACCGGGGCGAAAATCCTCCGTCAATGCAAAGCCACCCAGGCATACGAGCGCGGCGCCGGCGGCTGCAATCCGCGGCTGTTTGAGCAGCAGTTGCAGGGCTTGGGAGATAGCGGTCAAAGCGATGATCAACGCCAGAGGGTAGAGAAAGAACACATAGCGGGTCTCGTGCCGTGGGGTGTCTGCGGCGCTGGCGGCGACCAGCAGAGCGATGAGAATGATCAGCACAACCCGTTCTGTCTCGGGTACCGTGCGTCCGGAGCCGACCGTGCGCGCCACTTCAGCTGCGATCAGCACCACCAGCGCTGCGCCGAGGGTGGGAAGAGAGTGGCCCCAGGGTACGAGAATCTGCCGGATGAGATCAGGGAAGCGGCTGAACTCATACAGCAGAAAAAACAGCGCATGAGCGGTAGTCGTATTTGGCGGATGCCAGTCGGGGACGGACAAGCCAAAGGCCGTCCAGAATGTCAGGCACACGGCCAATGCGAGCACGAAGGGGCCGCTGCGACTGGCAAGCGTCCGCACATCTATCAGCCGCAGCAACAGCAGCATTACAATCCCGGCTGCGCACAACAGAAACTGATGCAACAGGGCGGCACCAAGGACAGCAGCGAGGCCTGCCAGCGCCAGCGGCCGCGCGCGCCAGTGCAGCAACAGCCATCGTAGGGCCAGCAGCGCGGCCGCAAGGGGGATCAGGGCCGCGCCGAGCCAGGCCGGATGCGCTGCCAGAAAGTGAAATGGCGGTCCGACGAGATCCAGCGGTGATCTCGTGGGCTCATCCAATGATTCATACCCCGGTGGCAGCGTGGGCGCGGTTCCCATGACGCGTAGATCGGCGGTGGCAAACCAATACAACGGTACGAACAGCGCACTCGCGAGTAGCATATATGCCAGCTCGCCGCGCGTCAGTGTGCCGTCGGATTGCTCCTTTCCAACCGAATGCCGGATGAGCGGCGGCAGAAAGTTGGCGAGCGCGAGCAGCGCACCACCTTCCCAGATCAACACTCCGGCGGCCGACAAAATGAGCATCGGCACGAGTGCGCGCCGTCTATGCTCAACGGTGTAATCGAGAAAGAACACGACGTACCACAGGAATACGGCCTGGAAAGGCGCGTACATTCTTCCGAACCGTCCAATCTCCACCTCCCAGACGGACAGCGCGAGGATGGCGGCGGTCATCAGGGCGACATTGACTCCGCCGCAGCGGCGTGCGATCCGGAACGCAGCGGGCAGTGCGAGCAGACTGCTCACCGCGGCGATGCAGCGCGGTGCCGCTTCTGCTGACAGCCCGGCCATCTGAAGGAGAGCTGCCACGTATTGCACCAACACTCCGCGTGAGTAGAAGCCCCCACAGGGGTATTCGGGCAACCCCGAGTGCAGCACGAACTGGACGGACTGGGCCAGGTAGTACTCGTCCCAAGCCAGAGGCCACTTGCCAAGGCCCTTGAACCGCGCCCACGTACCGGCGATCAGGGCCACACCGGCGACGAGCCATAGCAGCCTACGCGTCGCGTCAGATCCAGCGTACACGAAGCGTAAGCTCAGCCGGTGTGCACGCGCTGTTGGGAAACCTCATCATCGGCCGGCACGGTCGGGTCGCGCGGGAAGTTGATGACCTCTTCGACTTTGTAGTCCTTGATATCGCGCGCATGCGTGAAAATAATGAGCTCGCCCAACAACCCAATGGCGAACAGCTGTACGCCCACGACAGCCAGAAGGGAGGACAGCAGGAGCGCCGGCCGGTCGGCGAGCGGCTCGCCGAAGAGCAAGCGCTCGCCTGCCAGATACAACAGCAGCGCGGCACCCAGGCCGGCCGTGATGACTCCCAGCATGCCGAAGAACCGCAGGGGCTTCTTGGTAAAGCGGATCAGGAACAGCACAGTGACCAGGTCGAGGCTGCGGTGCGCGTAGTCGCGCAACCGGTAGCGGCCCCGGAACTGATCCTTCGCCGACTGATGGATATCCACCTCAGCGATGCGGAATCCCTGCCGGTCAGCCAACAGCGCCAGGAAGCGATGCTGGTCGCCGTACAGTGTGATTTCCTCCAGCACGCGGCGTTGCATGGCGCGCGCGCTGCAACCGAGGTCCCGGTAGCGCAGCCCGGTCAGCCAGGCAACCGCGGCATGAAACGCCTTGCGGCGGACTGACTCGAGTGCGCTGCCGGCGCGTGGCCAGCGCCGTCCCACGGCCATGTCAGCCGAGGCGAGTGCCTGAACCAACTTTCCAATCTCGCTGGCGTCGATCTGGTGATACGCGGGCAGCGTCAGGAGGATAGAGCCGCGGGCGTGCTCGAATCCGGCCATCAGCGCGGTTGCCTCGCCGAAGGCCTTACTCAGCCGGACCACTACGATGGGCTCACCTGCTGCCTGCAGATGCCGCAGGGCCTGTGCAACTCCCGGCCGGGGCCCGTCGAGGACGAAGATCACCTCGTACGGCATGTCGAGCGCTTCCAACCCGGCGCGATATTCCGGATACAACGCCCCCATGTCGGCAAAGCGGCTGCCCACCGGAATGATGACCGATACCTTCACTTGATTACGTCCCTCTTGCACGCTTACGGACTCCGCGATCGGTCGCCGTAGCTGGCGCGCCCCGGTCCGTCGTCATATTGTTGAGTGAGGCGCGAGAAATTCCGTTCGCGGACATCCCCGGTCTTGTAGACCAGCTCCGCCAGTGCGCCGCTCGAAATCAGCATGGCAGCTCCGGCGCAGAATATTAACCCTGAGCCGGCGATCGGCACGATGGGCATGCCGTTCCCCGTGAGCTTGACCCAGACAGTGTAGGCAAAGGTAACGAGCGCCGCTGTCATCAGAGGCAGCGACAGCGTCGCAAACCAGCGTAACGGGCGCGAAGTGAATGCTGTTACGGTCTTGATCACCAGCAGATCGAGGGCGACCTTGTAGACACGCGACAGGCCGTACTTCGATTTTCCGAAGCGCCGCGCATGATGACGCACCTTGATCTGCGTGAAGCGCGGCCCGGCTACCGAGGCCATCGCGGGAATGAAGCGATGCATCTCGGAATACAGCGGGATGCGCTTGATCAGCTCGGCACGGTAGGCCTTGAGCGAGCAGCCATTGTCACGAGTTGGAATGCCCGTAACGGAGGCGATCAGCCGGTTGGCGATCATGGAGGGGATCTTACGGGAGATCATCTTGTCCTGGCGCTGATGGCGCCAGCCTTGCACGATGTCGTAACCCTCAGCCATCTTCGCGAGCAGTTGCTCGATATCGGCCGGATCGTTCTGCAGGTCCCCGTCGAGCGTCACGATAACTTCGCCACGCGCCTGCTCGATACCGGCCGCCATCGCGGCGGTCTGGCCGTAGTTACGCCGAAACTTCACTACGAAGACGCGCGGGTCACGGCGAGCCAGGTCGGCAGCGATCTCGAGTGTCCGGTCACGGCTGCCATCGTCCACGAACACCATCTCGTAAGTGATGTGCAAAGGGTCGATAGCGGCTGTCAACGCAGCATGCATGGGTCCGACGCTGTCCTCTTCGTTGAAAAAGGGGACAACAACGGATAGCTTGGGGCATGGGGGCACGCTGACAGGCTCCTGGCGTGTCTTCATATGGCGGTTCAACCTATACTGTTTCGCTGCGGGCGGCAATTCAATGACTTACCCGATATTGCGCCGGTAGCGCTTATGAGCCAGTTGGGTCTGCCCCAGAGGCGTTTTGGCGCATTCTACCGCAGCGTGGCCCAGGTGTGCGACCCAAGACCCGGAAACCCGCGAGTGCGATGCCAGCAATAAGTAATGCGATCTGGCTGTCGTGTTCCAGGGTCCTGGCCGACATATTGAGCTTTCTCCTGTTTGTCGCGGTGTCCCGTGTTTTCGGGCCGGCCGGCACAGGCGAATATTCATATTCATTTGCAATCGGCAGCCTGGTTGCGCTCGCCGCTACTTCGGGATTCGAGGAGTTTGGCATTCGCGAATACGTCCGTTCGGCGGCGGCAGCGCGCTCACAGCTGTGGAGCAACATAGTCTCAACGCAGAGCGCGCAGCTTGGTTTCGCGGTGGCGGGTTTTGCGATCTTCCTGGCTCTCAGCGACGGCCAATCGGCACCCGTAACTGTCGTCCTGGAGCTCACGATATTTCAACTTGGCTCTGCCCTGGCGCGCACGTTGTTCGTCCCTGCGATGGCCTCGCAGGCCATGATAGCGCCTGCGCTGCTGGAGCTTGCCTGTCGCGTGACGGCGATCGCGCTTGCGCTCATCGTGTTGCTGATGCCGCGGCCCCCGGAATTGACCGTCACCTTGTTGCCGTTTCCCGCGGCGGCGATCGTGCTGGTGATGCTGGCCTATCGGAACAGTACGAAGCACGGAGCGCTGTGGCACCTTGATCTTCGCTGGAGCGTGTTACGGGCGACGTGGCGCCGCACGGCGCACTTTGCCGGCTCTGAGACACTCAGCCAGTTTTACGCCCGCACCGATCTGCTCATGATCGCGTATTTCCTCGGCGAGGAGCGGGTGGGGCTCTACGCGAGCGACATCAAGTTCGTCGAGGTCGGGATCGTGCCGCTCACGTTGCTGGGCATGGCGCTCTATCCGGTGTTGACAGCGGTTGCCGAGCGGCCTGCGCCGGCGTTTGCGGCCGCGGCGCGCGAGTTCTGCGGCATCCAGCTCGCGCTGAGCGGTTGGCTCGCCGTGGCCATCACCTTGCTGCTGCCGATTCTGGTGGTGCCGCTGTTCGGCGCGCGTTTCGCGCCCGCCGCGAGCCTGCTGCCGTGGTTCGGCCTGCTGGCAATCATCAAGGGTGGCGAGGTGGCGCTGTACCGTTTGTTATACTCGGTGCATCGGCAGTCGGTGTATTTCCGCAGTCTGGCGGCCGGGACCGTGATGATTGCCGTACTCAACGTGCTGTTGATACCGAGAATCGGGGTCAGCGGCGCGATCCAGGCGGCCATAGTGAGCACCTGCTGCGTCGTGTTGATCTGTGCGGCGGGCTTTACGCGTCATCTGCGGTGGCGGGTGTTCATCGAGCTGGCTGCGAGACTGGCTGCCGCGCTCGCGCTCACCTGGGCCGCCACCACGCTGGCGTCCGCACTGGGCGCGGCACCCTGGTTGCGTGCGGCTCTGGGTTGTTGTCTGTTCCCGGGTGCGGCCGTGCTGCTCGGCCTCGTTCCGAATCCGAACCGCAGCCCGTTGTTTGACCATAAGCGGCAGTCGCTGCCGGTAACCTGAAGAAGAAGGAGCAGGAGTACTTGGAGTCGCGACTCATCGAGGATGTGCAATCGTTGGCGGACCTCGCCAATGCGTGGGGCGCTCTGCGGCAGGCGGCCAGCCATCCCTTCCAGGAGTTGGGCTGGTACACGGCATGGGCGCGGACCATCGGTGCCACCGGCGGGCGCCGTCTGAAGGTTATGACCCTCTGGGATGCCGACCGGTTGGTCGCCGTATGGCCGCTGACCCTGCGGCGTTTCAAAGGGGTTCGGCTGCTCGAATGGGTCGGCGCGCGCGTGACCGACTACTGCGATGTCATTGTTGATCCGCAGGCCGACGCAGCCGTTGCGTTGCAGGCTCTGTGGCGCGAGTTGCAGCGCAAGGTTGGATTTGACGTTTTGCGCCTGGGTCAGGTGCGTGCCGATGCCCGTATCAGTGCATTTGCGGATGCTCAGGGTGCATGGGTGGAAACCCGGGAGGCGGCATTCAACATACCGCTGAGCTGGGCGAGCGGTGCCGACTGGCTCGCCAGCCGCAGCGCCAAGCGCCGTGATGATGCCCGGCGCAGGTTGCGGCAGCTGCAGAAGGAGGGCTTCGAGTTCAAGGTGTGGCAGTCGCCGGAAACCCCCATCCTCGAGGCCCTCATCGAGCAGAAACAGGCCTGGGTGAAAGCGCGGGATCTCACCAGCTTCGTCACCGATCCGCAGGGCCCCGAGTTTCTGCACGCCATGGCCCGGGAGATGTCCGCGCAGGGTCTGTTGCACCTGAGCGCCGTATGCTCGCCGCAGCGGATCGTCGCCTGTCATGTTGGTTTCGTGCGCAACGATACTTTCTATTTCTACATGCCCACCTACGATGCGGCCTTCGCCAAGCAGGGCTTTGGTAACTCGCTACGCGAGTTCCTGATCATGTCCGCCTGCGATCGAGGCCTGAAGAAATTCGATATGTTGCTGGGTGCCGCGGACTACAAGCAGCAATATTCGGCGGTCGAGGAACCGGTGCGCACCGTCGTTCTGCCGCGGGGTATCATCGGCCGCGCCGCCTTGGCCTACTACCGCAGGTCCGTGGCGCGTGGAGCCGTGAACGCCACCAGTGCAAGCCCGCCCGAGGCGGCATGAGCTCCAAGCCGGCCGCCGCGGCGGCACCCCGCATCTATTACCTGACCGAGGAGTTCTATCCGCCCCAGATTGGTGGCGTCGAACTGATGGTGTCCTACCTGTCGCATGGGCTCGCCGCGCGGGGAATTTCGACACAGGTGATCACGCGGCAGCCCTCTCCACCGGTGCTCCCGGAAGAGACGATCGGCCGCGTGCGCGTACGGCGGATCCGTCCCGGCGGGCAGATGAAGGGAATCGGCTGGCGTGCTTTGCCCGCCGTGTTGAGCTACCTGTGGCGGCTCGCCTTCATCCTGTTGTCCGAGTCTGGCCGCTACGATGTCGTGATCGTCTCCGGCCTGAAGGTCATTCCACTGGCCGCAATCCCTGTCTGCCGGCTGTTGGGCAAGCGCTGCATCATCCGCATCGAATCCACTTTCGAGCTCGCCGAGCCGCTCTCGGCTGAGAGCCTGCGCTCGATGGGCCATGCGGGACGGCTACTGCATGGAGTCCTCGCGCATGTCCAACGCTATGTGTTGAGTCGAGCCGAGCCGGTAGTAGCGATCTCGCGTGAGGTCGAGGACATGTTGCTGCGCTTGGGAGTAGCTCCGGCGCGAATAGCTCGGATTGCGAACGGAATCGACCTGCGCCGGTTCCAGCCGGCAAGCCCGGAGGAGCGAGCGAAGCTGCGGGAGCAAATGTCACTTGCGCAGACGGCAACCGTGGTGTTGTTTGCGGGACGTCTGTCGCGAGCCAAGGGCATTGTGCGGCTGGTCGAGGTCTGGCCGCAAATCATCGCCCGTCACCCGCAGCTGCATTTGGTTATCGTGGGCAGCGGGGCCGGCTCGTTCGATGACTGTGAGGCGGAGCTCTCGGGGCTGATTCGGGCTCTGAATCTGGAAGCACACGCGACCATGGCCGGCGCAACCGACCGCGTTCAGGACTATCTGCGGGCCGCCGACGTGTTCTTGTTTCCCAGTCTCTATGAAGGATTCGGCCTGGGAATCGTCGAGGCCCTGGCGTGCGGAATGATCGTCGCGGTAACACCGGTAGGGGTGGCTGCAGAGTCGATTCAACACGGTGTCAACGGCTTTCTGTTCCGGGCAGACGATTCTCAGGCCATTGTCAAAGTCATTGACGAAGTGTTGGCGCACACTGATGCCTGGCCTGCCATTGGCCAGCGGGCGCGAGCCGCCGCCGCGCCCTTTGATCTGGAAGCGATCGTCGAGCAGTTCGCCGACCTATGCCGGACAGCTCGCCCGTGATCTGACAGGCTAGGCGCCCCCCGTCAATTGGATCCGCTGAGGAATGTCACGATGGCAGCCCGCTCCTGCTTGTCCCTCACTCCCGGGAAGCTCATGAGCGTGCCTGGCACCACCGCTTGTGGGTTGGTCAGGAAGGCGTCCAGCTGCTCGGGGGTCCAGGTCTTGCCGAAAGCCTTCATGGCCGGCGAATAGCCGTCGTAACTGGCGTTTGTCCCGGCTTTGCGCCCGGCGACCCGGTAGAGGTCCGGGCCGTAGCCATTGTTGGTTCCCTGGTCGATTTTGTGACAGTTGCCGCACCGGGTGCCAAACAGGACGGCACCGCTGGACCCTTTGGCCTGGTGTAGCGATATCAGGTTGTAGTTGTCGGTCCACAGCAGGATCTGGCCGTCGGGACCCTCGATGATGTCGCGGATCCGGTCGCCGATCTCGATGGGCTCCGCGAAGATCACGTTGCGGCCTGCGATCCGGATGCGAAACACCGAGCGCGCGTGCAGAGACGTCACGAGCAGGTCATCCTTCCAGCCCGGAAAGGCCTCCCCCTGCAGGCGCACCAGGTTGGAAACGCCGATGGAGGGCACCCAGGCAAACACGGGTTCGACGAAGCCGTCGTGGTGCCCCTGGTGGGCATTCAGCGGCCAGGCCGCAGAGCCGTAGTCCGTGCCGTAAGTCACGGTGGGCCAGCCGTAGTTCGCGCCCTTGTTGAGGATGTTGAGCTCATCGCCACCCTGGGGGCCGTGCTCGGTCTCCCAGAGGACGCCTGCGCTGTCCTGAAAGAGTCCCTGGGGATTTCGGTGCCCAGAGGTGAAGATCTCGCTGCTCTTGCTCTGCAAATGAATCAGGATGGTTTTGCCGTACTGGGCCGTTGGATTCTGGGCGAGCACCCGAGAGGATTCCACCCCGGAGAAGTCATGGTCACCGAGGGTGAGGAGCAGGTCATCCGGCCCGGTGAGCGCCATGCGTCCGCCGATTTCCATGCCGCCGAACGGGTTGTTGGAATGCAGGCTGTCGGGTCCCTGAAGGGGCAGGCAGGGAGTGGTCTGAAACAGGGTCTGCCAGGGATTGTTTGCGGTTCCGGCCAGGAAGTCCTTGCGCGGCGCCTCGAGCATCGAAACCCGGACCGTGAAGCACTTGTTCCGCGTATCCCAGTAATGATGCGATGTAAACACGCGCAGCTGCTCGCCGTCCTCCTTCACCAGCACATCGGCCGTGCGAAACTGCCAGGTCTGCACTCCCTTCATGCCATCTGCGGAGTCCTTGTTGGCCATGGACTCGGCCCAGTGGGTGTGGGAGTCGAGGATGAAGTCCTGCGGGTTGAAGGGCACGCGGTTGGGCAGCAGCCGCGGCTTTGTGAATTTTCCTCCCGCGGGCCAGGCGAACACGTACAGCCGGCCGTCACCGGTCGCAAGCAGGTACTGATCGCCGACCGCGGCAATGGCTCCGCCGCGCACGACGGACTTCGGTAACGCATTCTCGTAAGTTTCCATCTGCACGGTGTAGAGCGCAGTTGAAAGGTTTTTGGTCGTGTGCGCCATGGCGGGCGGCCGCGGCGGTCCGAATGTGTGGTATGCATCGATGCCCGCAAGCGCTGCAAGACAGACACCTAACACTGCGAGCGCCGGCCAGCGAAAGCGGCCCAATACGGCGCTGGCGAGTATGGACACGAACGCAACCGCCACTAGGGAGGTGAGAAGCGCGCGCGAGTAGGGCGGCGGGCGCGCCACCACGAGCAGCAGGAAGAATGCGAGTCCGAATACGGACAGACTGGTTGCCACGACGGTGGCGGGCTTGAGAGGCTTGCCGCGAGCCGCGGCGATGATCGATATCAGCGCCGTGACCAGGTAGGCACCGACGAGAAACAGACTGGCCAGGAACTCCTCGCGCCGGCCATTCCAGAAGGCCGTGCCCGTAACCCGCTCGTCAGCCACGACGAACAGCAGGCCCGCGACCAACGCATGCCAGAGTACGACAATTCGAACTGAGGGTGCGCGATCAGTCATTTGAACGAGCCTTAGCCTGTTTTTCCGGTTACCGGCCGAACGCTGCAAACCCTACAGCCTGCCGCCGGGCGTGTTTTTCAACCCCCTTGTCTTGCGACCCGCTCGAGGACGTCGAGTGTCTGGCGGGCGCAGCGTTCCCACGTGAATGATTGCGAGCGCCTGCGGCCTTTGTCAATCAGGTTCTCCCGCAGTTGCGGCTGTGTCAGCACGCGGCGGATACCCTCCGCAATGCTGTCCACGGACAGCGGGTCGACCAGCACGGCGGCATCGCCTGCGATTTCCTTTGAGCCGTAACAGTTGGACGTGACCACTGGGCAGCCGCTGGCCATTGCCTCCAGTATGGGCAGGCCGAAGGATTCAAACAGCGAGGGCAGCAGCAGTGCCTGCGCCATCTGGTAGAACGCGGGCAGCTTGTTGGAGTCCACCCACCCGGCCCACTTCACCCAGCGGCCGAGCTTGAGGCGCTCGGGCTCGCGGATCTCATCCGCGGACAGGAACCGGTTGGTTCCCCCGGCGATCACCAGCGAGACTCCGAGCTCAGGACCGACCTGCGCATAGGCCTGCACCAGGCGCCTGAAGTTCTTGGGAGGGTAGACCGCGCCCGCGTAGAGCACATAGCGCTCGGGGAGGCCATAACTTGCGCGCGTGGCTGCCAGCGCGTCGCTGTTTTGTTGAAATCTGAACGCGTCGTCGATACCGGTGTAAACAGTGGTAATCCGCTCGGATGGCACCGCGAGGAATTCGATCAGGTGCTCGCGCGTCACTTCGGAAACCGCAACGATGGCGGCGGAGCGACGCGCGTAGCGCGGAATCAGGTGCCGATGGCTCAACCGGTCGATAAATCGGGAGGCCCATGGCATGACGTACCAATCCAGTCCGTGGCACACCCATACGCAAGGTTGCTTCCCGGTCAGGGGTACGGAATATTTGGGGTTGAACAGGACATCCACGCCGTGCTTGCGCAGCTCTCGCGGCAGGCTCACCTGGTCCCACCAGAATACTGATTTGCCCGCGACGCTGACTTCCCGGACCCTGGGGTTGCCGGCATACGTGCCCAGCAGCGCCGGGCTGTTGAAATACAGGACGTATTCGTGGCCGTCCTGCTGCTGGAGAAGCTGATTCAGCAAGGCGCGCGTATACACGCGCACGCCGCCGCCGTGTTGATCGTAGTGCCTCAACATGACCCCGATGCGCATCCGGTTTCAGCCGCCCCGATAGTCGTCGAACATTCTGCGGTAATCCTCTATTGGCAATGAGCAATACGCTTCAGCATATTGTGCGTATTTTGCCGCAAAGCCGGCCGACCGGTAGGCGTTCAGCGCCAGCGAGGTATGCAGATAGTCCAGGTCCGCAAGCTGGCTGCGGTAGTGCGCCAACGCTGTTTTCTTCAGTTCGACGACGTCGTCGATCTTGACGAGACAGTTCGGAAACAGCGGCGTCCAGACCTCGTATGCCAGGCATTGGAAGCGCAGGGACAAGCCGCGCGTTGCTTCCAGCAGTATGCGGCTCGCCGCATAGTGATCGGGATGTTGCTCGAGGAAGCAGGGGACATACACGATCTGCGGCTGCTGAGCCTGCAGCAGTGACGCCAGACGCCCGACGACCCCAGGGTCGCTCTCCAATGTGCCGTCTTCCACATCGAGAAATGAGATTGAATGGACACCTAACGTCTCGAGCGCACGCCGTGCTTCGTCCTTGCGCGTTGCTACGACCTCGAGTTCAGCAGCACGGCGCGCTTCGCCACGCAGGTCCTGCAGCCGGCCGCTGCCGTGCCTGCCATCGGTCAGAAACACGGTGTGCACACTGGCTCCGGCTTTCACGTGACGCGCAATCGCGCCCCCGCAACCGATAGTCTCGTCGTCCATGTGCGGCGCCAGCACGATGACGCGCTCGGCGCCTGGCTCCCAGACCAGCGCCGACGAATTGAACACCTTCGACGTACGCAGCAGTCCGTGGGATTGCAGGTACGGGCGGGCGGCGCGGGCGAATCGCCGCAGCAGGATCTTGGTGAAGCGGTTCATGCTGCGGCCGCAGATAATCCTGCAGCATCCAATTCCGCGCGCAGCGATTCGCGGCTGCCGCCGCAGATCATCATTCGATACCAGAGCTCTGCATTGATCAGCAGCCACAGGCGGTTGCCGTGATCGGCCCGGCCCGACAGATGCTCGCGCAACAGATCATCGATGGGCCCGCGTCTGAGGACGCCTGCCTCGACGAGTTGCGAATTGGGCAGGACGCATTCGTACAGGCGCCGGTACTCCTGCTTGAGCATGTAGGGCAACGCTGAAGAGAAGCCTTGCTTCGGGCGGTCGAGAATCTCGCGCGGCAGATAGCGGCCGGCCAGCTTGCGTTGAGCCCAGCGCAGCGAGCGGCCCCGGATCTTCATGCTGGAAGGCAGGCGTGCGGCGAATTCCGCGAGTCGATGATCCATGAAGGGGCTGCGTGCCTCGAGCCCGTGACTCATGGACATACGGTCGGTGATCATGACCGGGTGATCCGGCAGCCGCACCTGGCTGTCGGCCGCGAGCATGTGATCCAGAGGATCGCCCGTGGCCGCATCGTAAGGCGCGCGAATCGCATCCTCGGCGTGCATGCCGGTCAGCTGTGTCAGCGCATCCGGCGTAAACAGCTCAGCACGCATCGATTCGTCGAAATAGAAATAACTCAAGCTCGCCGCATAACGGCTGGAGCCTGACAGGAAGGAGAGCCGCTGCAACCAGCGAAGTTGATGGCCGACGCTCTTATACCAGCCTGCTTCCGGAATCAGCGCCAGGGCAGGTCCAAGCACGTGGCGCCGCAGTGCCGCGGGTACCCGCGCATAATGGTTTGCGTACAAGTTACCGTAGTAGCGGTCATACCCACCAAACAGCTCATCGCCGCCGTCGCCACCAATCACCACCTTTACGGACCGGCTGGCAAGCTCGGCAACGTGGTACGTGCATAACGACAGCGGGTCGGAAGGCTCATCGAGGTGATAGATGAGATCCGGCAACAGAGTTACCAGGGACGGGGACAGGCTGCGCTCATGGTGACTGGTGCCAAACATCCGGGCGACAGCGCGGGCATGCGGCGCTTCGTCGAAGCGCTGATGCGGCAGTCCCACCGTGAATGTCGCGAGGTCCTTGACCCCGATGCGTTTCACCAGCATTGCAACCAGGAGACTCGAGTCGAGTCCACCGCTCAACAGGGCCCCCACAGGGACATCGCTGACCAGGTGCAGGCGTAGCGACTCGTCGATCCGCGCTTCGAGCTCATCGAGCAACTGCTCGTCCGAGCCGGTGAGCTTCGGCTGGTAGCTCAGGCTCCAGAAGCGGCTGATGGCGGGCTCGCGGCCGGCCTCGAGCACGAGCAGATGCGCCGGCGGCAATTTGCGTATACCGCGGAACATGGACAGCGGCGGCGCTATCAGGCGCAGCCCAAGGTACTGGTCCAGCGCCGGCAGGCTCAGCTCGCGCAAAGCCGGGTCGAATGCCAACAACGCCTTGATCTCGGAGGCGAAGGCGAAGCCGCGGGCCGTGTTGGCGTAGTACAGCGGTTTCTGACCGAGATGATCGCGCCCGATCAGCAGGCGGCGCTTGCGCGCATCCCACAGTCCGAAGGCAAACATGCCGCGCAGGTGGTCCACGAGGCGGTCGCCATACTCGACGTACAAGCCGATGATGACTTCACAGTCGCTGTGGGTCAGGAAGCGATGGCCGCGCGCCTCGAGATCCGCCCGCAGCTCCTTGTAGTTGTAGATCTCGCCGTTGCATACCAGCCAGATGGACTTGTCGGCGTTGACCAGCGGTTGGCGGCCGCCGTCCAGGTCGATGATGGAGAGGCGGCGATGGCCGAAAATTGCATTGCTGTCGTACTCGACACCCTCGCCGTCCGGGCCGCGATGGCGCAGGGCGGTGAGCATGCTGCGCATGCCATCCGGCAAGCCGGCGCCCGCCACCAAATTATTGCCCACGATTCCGGCAATTCCACACATGCTATTCGTGCTCCAGTCGCGCGGCGCTGCCCAGGGGAGCCGCTATCGCGGCTTCGAACAGCTCCTCGTAGCGTTCGGCGCAGCGCGCGATGAAATATTCTTCCACTTTTTCGAGATTGTGCCGCCTGACGGCGGCGCAACGTTGCGGTGAGCCGCGCAGCGCCCGCACCGCATTGTTGAAAGCCTCGAGGTCGTTCAACTGTATGACATCCCCGGTGTCGGGGGTCGAGAGAAAGTCCGTCTGGCCGCCCCGGTTGTAGCAAACGACCGGCAATCCAAAGGACATCGCCTCGAGAAATACCAACCCGAAGCCCTCGTGTTGAGCTGTAGACACGAATACGTCGGAGACCGCGTAGGCGCTGTACTTCACCTCATCCGACACGTAGCCGAGCATGCGCAACCGATTCTCGACTCCCAGCTCGGCCGCCCGTTGCTTCACGGCTCCCACCTCGGGCCCATCGCCAACTACGACCAGGAACACGTCCGGTAACGCCGCAAGGGTCTCGATCAACTGAGTGCTCGCCTTGCGCGGTACCACGCGGCCCGCGGTTACCAGTACGAAGGCATCTTCCGGAAGGTTGAAATCCGCGCGCTCCGCGCGGACGTTTTGCGGTGGCCGGTCGATTCCCAGGGGTATCAGCTCCACCTTGCGCTCGACACCGTATATCTGTTGGACATTTCGGGCCGTATCGCGCGACTGGGCGACGACACTGTCGGCGCGCCGCAGCAGGCGTGCGACGGCCCGGCGCAAAAACGCATGTCGATGAGGCGAGCTCTTCTTTGAAGGATCGTACAAGTCGCCACCATGCACTGACAGGACGTTGGGAATGTCCAGGCGCGTTGACAGCCAGTCACCCAGCGGTCCCGTAGGCACGGCAAAGTGGGTGTTGATGACGTCGAAGCGGCGTTCCCGGCCCAGCTTCAGGCCGCGTAACAGTCCCATGGGCAAGTAGGCGGCCATGGAGGGCATATTGGCGACAGCGAGATGACGCCGGAAGAAGACCGGCACGCGCACAACCTTGACGTTGGCATCCATCCCTTCGGATGGAAGCTCCCCCGCGCGCGAGGTCAGGACCGTCACGTCGTGCCGTTCTGCCAGCGAGCGTGCCATGGCTGCCATGACAACGCCGCCGCCACCGCCCAGCGGTGGATATTCATAGTTACAGAATAAGATCCGCAATGTTTAATGAAGGTCCCGCGTTACCCCGGCAGCGTGTATTCTGCCCAAGCGAGCGGTTGAAAGTCGCGTCTTTTGAAGGCTGCCGGTTGGCCGCGGGGAAGCGGAACCGATCAGGCTGCCGCGGCTTTCTAAATCGCACCAGCGTCAGATACGGGGAAACGCGCCGATGAATGCCAATTTTCGCCCATCGCCGCCGGCGGCCGCCAGGGCCGAGGCCAGTCTGCAAGCTTATGACAAAGGCGCTCCCCGGGTTGCTGAAGGCAACCCGGTGGGCCGCTCGGAACGGCTGGCGGCGCGGCTGGAGCCGTTCGACTCCTATTGGCAGGCACCGAAGGATGTCGAGAAGGGATTCACCTCTTTCACCGCCTACTACCGGGCCAACTACCTGGGGCATATGCCGGCCGACAGGCAGGCGCGGATACTCGTCATCAGCTGTGGTCCCGGTTACCTCGTCAAGATGTTGCGCGACTGCGGCTACGGCGCGGTGCTCGGCATCGATTCGGATGCGGCCAAGGTTGAAGTGGCCCGGCGGCGCCAGTTGCCCTGCGAAGTGGCCCGGGCGTTCGAGTTCCTCGCCGACAAACGCTCCGAGTACGATGTCATCATTCCGGAGCAGGAGCTCAATCACCTGACTCTCGATGAGACGGTCGAGTTCCTGACGTTGTGCAGACAGGCGTTGCGCCCGGGCGGGCGGGTCGTCGTGTATGCGATGAACGGCGCCAACCCCATGGTGGGCTCGGAAAACCTGTCGCATAACATCGATCACTTCTACAACGTGACTGAATACAGCCTCGGCCAGATTCTGCAGCTGGCCGGTTTCGGCGCGGTGCGTCCTTTCGCGCTCAAGTTGTATGTGTTCTGGAAGAATCCGCTAAACTACGTAGGTCTGGCGGTGACAGCGACGCTCGAGGCTGTTTTCCGCGTACTGTTCATGCTCTATGGCAAGAAGGTCAAGATCCTCAGCAAGAAGGTCGCCGCCGTAGCCAGCGTTTGACACAAGAAGCAAGAGCGTTGGTTAGTCCGTTTTAATGCTGTTCAATTCCTCTGACTACGTTCTGTTTCTGCCTCTCGTCCTGCTCGTCTACGTGCTGCTGCGGCGAGCGGGACTGCGCGCCCAGAATGCCTGGATGCTCGCCGCGAGCTACGTCTTCTATGGGTGGTGGGACTGGCGATTTCTCGGCCTGTTGTTCGGCACGACGCTCAATGACTATCTGGTTGGCATCGGGCTGGAACGGACCGAGCAACCACGGCACCGACGTGCACTGATCTTACTGAGCATTGGTGTCAATCTCGGCGTCCTCGGCTTCTTCAAGTATTACAATTTTTTCGTTTCTTCCTTTATCGAAGCGTTTGCCGGGATAGGCGTGCAGCTGCAGGCACCGACGCTCAAGGTGATTCTGCCTGTGGGAATCAGCTTCTACACCTTCCAGGCACTGACATACACCATCGCTGTGTATCGGCGCGAAATGCGCGCCGTCCGCGATCCGATCGGTTTCTTCGCCTACGTTGCCTTCTTCCCACAGCTGGTCGCAGGCCCGATCGAGCGGGCCCGTCACTTGTTGCCGCAGTTCTTCGTGCCGCGCGTCATGGAGCCCGAGGCTTTCGCCAGCGGGCTGCGGCAGATGTTATGGGGCTTCTTCTGCAAGCTGGTCGTCGCGGACAACTGCGCAACCGTGGTCAATGCCATTTTCAATCACAACGGAGCCTTGCCCGGCAGCGTCATGCTCCTGGGCTCCGTTTTGTTTGCGTTCCAGATCTACGCCGACTTCTCGGGGTATTCGCACATAGCGCTCGGTACGGCGCGGTTGTTCGGATTCGAGCTCATGCAAAACTTCGCCACGCCGTATTTCTCGCAGAGCCATCCTGAGTTCTGGCGGCGCTGGCACATATCCCTGTCAAGCTGGTTCCGCGACTACGTCTACATCCCACTGGGCGGCAACCGGGCCTCGAAGGCCCGCCAGGCATTCAATCTGTTGGTCACGTTCACGCTGAGCGGCCTGTGGCATGGCGCGAACTGGACCTTCATCGTCTGGGGCGTTCTCAACGGCCTGTATGTGATCCCGCGCGTCTTCATCGGAGAGCCGCTGGCGCGGCCAGCCACCTCCCGCAACCCTTTCGTGCGGGTTCCGACCATTGCGCTGCGCATCCTGGTGACCTTTGCGCTCACCGTACTCGCCTGGATTTTCTTTCGCTCGCCGACCATCTCGGGCGCGTGGCGCGTAGTGGGTGAAATCGCCTCGCCGTCGCTGTTCAGCAGCCCGATTTCGATCCTGCGTTCCATGGGTCTGTTGACCACGGTTGCCTATGCGGGTCTGGCGATCAGCTTCCTGTTGGCGATGGAGTGGTGGCAGCGTGACAAGAAGTACGCGCTCGAGCTCGGTGAGCGCGCCGCGCTGCTCACCTGGCCTGCGTGCGCCCTCGTATTCGTGATCACGCTGTTCTTCCGGTATACCGGCGCTTCGCTGGACTTCATCTACTTTCAGTTCTGACGGGGAAGCCTGGTCATGTCCGCTCCCGACATCACAACCCTGCAGCTGACGCGCTCGTTCTCCTGGCTACGGCTGGTCTCGCAGTGCGTGGTGGCGCTCCTCTTGTTTGCCGCCGGGAATGTCTTTACCTACGAGACATCCGGATTCTTTCAGCGCGAACGCCTGTACACGGAGCAGGTCAGTGCGCTTGCCGCCCACGGAAATGTCCGCACCGTATTTGCGGGCGATTCGCATTTCGCGGTGCCGCTCAACGACTACCTGAATGAGAGCCCGCAGGGACCCGCCTACAGCATTGCTTCCGGGGGAGACTCGCTCAGGGAGTGCTTTGCGAAGGTGCGGCAGGTTCTCAACACCACGCCGGGCATTGATACACTGATCCTCACCGCCGATCCGCACATGTTTTCCCGGGGCCGGGTCGAGTCGTCCAACCGCTCATTCGCCGATCGTTATTTCATCACTGCGTGGGACCGCTCCGGCGTACAGCACAACTTGTGGTCGGCGATGCTGCAGCAGGTCCCGCTGTTCAGCGAGGACTTCCTGCAATATTTCCGCAAGGAGTTGAGTGTAATGCTCACGCACTCGGCGCAACACGCCAGGGCTGCCGGCGATCCCCTGGGCTGGAGTCGCCTGACAGATGCGCAACGGATGCAGGAGGCCGTACGGACAGGGCAGGGCGACCACGACGGGCTTGGAGAGGTTGAGCAGCCGTTCAGATGGTATGTACGAATTCTCGATCTGGCGCGGGCTCGGCATGTACGGGTCATCGGCGTACGCTTCCCGGTACATCCAGGTTATGCGGCACAAGCCCCCGTAGACAAAGTGGCTGAGCTCGATTCGTGGCTGCTGAAGGCGGGTGTATCCCAGATCATCGATTTACGGGACGCACTGACCGACCCGCGGGATTTTGAAGATCCGGATCACGTCAACGAGATCGGCGCCCCGCTGGTCGTGGCAATGCTGGAGCAGAAGTTGCAGCGGCCGCTGCGGCTGCGCCAGCCGAACATCATAGTAAACCGTTAGCCTGGTACCACTGCGCCGTATTGCGCGCGCCCGCGCGGAATCCCACTTGCGGCTTGAAATCAAGCAGCTTTTCCGCCTGCGCCGTCGAGAAACTGAATGATTTGCGGAAGAAGTCGAGCCGCCGCCGATGCAACGGCGGTTTCAGCCCAAGGGGACTGAACGTCGATTCGAACGCGAACGCCGCAAGCACGAATGGCCACATCGGCGCACGAAGCACGCTTTTTCTGCTGTCCACGGCCTCCCTGACGGCCGCTACCATCTCGTTGGTGGTTATCTTCTCGGAACCGGCCAACACGACGGTCTGTTTGTGAGCAGCCGGTGCCGTGCACGCGGCGAGCAGGCCGCGGGACAGATCATCCACGTAGATCAGTTGATGCAGGTTCTCGCCGTTGCCCAGGATCGGGAAGCGTCCCTTTCTGATGCCGCGAAATAACTTGAGCAGCCGCATGTCGCCGGGCCCATAGGTTTCGGAGATCCGCACGATGGCCCATTCCAGGGGTGAGTCGAACTGCCGCACAACCTGTTCGGCCGCAGCCTTGGTCCGCCCATACGGGTTGTCAGGAGCCAGCGGCGATTGCTCATCGAGACTGCCGGCGGCCGCGCTGCCGTACACGCCGATCGTGCTGCCGTGAACGAAACGCCGTATCCCGGCCTTCGCAGCCAGATCCAGCAGGCTGCGTGTACCCTCGACGTTCACCCGATGGAAGTGGCTCTCAGGCGCCTGCGCTTCGTGTTGGGCAGCTGCGAGGTGGATTATGACGTCATGGCCCTGCAACTCGCGGGCGATGACCGCAGTATTCTCCAACGGCGCAATGACGAGTTTGATTCCAGCCTTCGCAAGCGCATCACAGCGCGTCTGCTCGGTGGGAGTGTTGACCGGAGTTACGACGGTAACAGCATGTCCGCTCTGAACAGCGAGCGGGGCGAGGCGGCTGCCGATGAAGCCCGAGCCACCGGTGAGAAAAATCCGCATGCGGGTGTCACTTTGTGCCAGGTTCATTGCCCTTCACTGCCTGTCAGGCGCGTACGCGTTCCGCGCGTGCGCCGGGTTCCCCGCGGGCTGGAGGGGCGGCAAGGTATCTTTCGAGCTCGCGCTCGACGCTGGCGCGCTCTTCGGTCCTGCGTTGCTCGGACCAACCCAGCTCCGCGCCGAGAAGTCTCTGCAACTCATCCAACGCTGGTTTTCCGGGATGGCCATCGGTGCCGAGCTCCGTACGCCGGAACACGATGTCGCCCATGCGCTGTGCTGTTTCAGCACGCACAGCATAAATTGCCTCGGCGAAGCTTACGTGGCTGCCGGTGAAGAGGCGACCCAGCCCGGGCTCGCGCTCTGCCAGCTCTAGAACGCGCGTCGCGTGCGTTCCATAGTTGCGCAACATCCCCTCGGCTGACTGCACGGTCAGCCAGGAAGGTCGGCGCGCCTGGAACGCGTGCAATGCAGACGTGAAGTCTGCGATATCACCGCCGGCGAGTGGGGTGACAGTGGAGTCACGCTCGGAGCGTCGGGCATCCAACTGCCTGGCCGCTAGATCCAGAGCCTCGACCGCATCTCGCCGTGCAACCGTGTAGCGCACGCTGATCAGCGAAATGAGCCCGCTCTGGCCGTGATGGCGATGGTCAATCAACCGCGACTGCTTGCCGAAACTCAGGCCACCCTGTTGGCTCGAAGCCTCGCCGAAGGGGACCAGGCCGAAATCCGCCCGCCGCACATCCGCTTCCCGCAGCTGCAGGTTGGGATAGCACGTATTGAATTCATCAATGAACTGCCGCAGCTCGCCGCGGGCCAGGCCGACCGAGTCCGGGTCGCGCGGTACGATTGAGTGCCAGACACCCACGAGCGTGCTGTTGCGCCACGGAACGAGAAACAGGTGACGGCTGTTTCTTGCAAGCAACGCGTCCGAGTCCTTGGCGTGTCCCTGCACGGCGAGCGCCATGGGGGCCGCGAATTTGCGGTCCACCATGAAGCAGGCATCGCGCGAGTAGGTGCCGGGCTGGCCGTAACCGGGTTGCAGCAGCCCTTCCGCCCAGGGTCCGGCCGCATTGATGACCAGGCGCGCCCGGATTTCGAACGGCTCACCTCGCAGACGGTCAACCGCCCGGACTCCCGTCACGCGCGTTCCTTCGGTGAGCAGACGTTCCGCTTCGACATAATTACCGATGGCCGCTCCCTGCTCGCTCGCGGCACCAACAAAGGCGAGTACGAGGCGGGGCGGATTGTACATTTGGCCATCTTCGAACACGGCCGCGCCGGTCAAGTGGTCGGCGGCAATGTCCGGAAACAGCTCGAGCGTCTCACTCCGGCTCAGGAATCGCGTCCCCCGCACACGCCGTGCGGAATCCGTCACATGCCTGTTCACATCGGCGCTCAGGGCGTCGTACAACAACATACCCGTTCCAAGGAACCAGCGGCTGCTCTTGCCTTTGCCGTAAGTCGGAATAACAAAGGGCAGGGGAGATACGAGGTGCGGCGCTATGCGCAGCAGTACTGCGCGCTCGAAACATGAGGCGCGGAGGCGGCGGACGTCGGCGTGTTGAACGTACCGGATTCCACCATGCACAACCTTGAAGCAATGTGCCGAGGCGCCGGCGGAGAAGTCTTCGCGCTCGATCAAGGCCGTATTGAAGCCGCGCAGGGCGGCTTCGCGTGCGGTGGCCGCACCAGACGCGCCCCCTCCGACTACGAGCACGTCGAACAACTCGCTGCTGAGGCGGCGAACGTCGCGGCTGATGACAGGTGTCGTTTCCACACGTCAATGATAGCCAATTCCCGTGGGGGCGCGGGGCCGCCGGTCGGGCACACAGGTTGCTTAGCAGGGTAGTTCGGCGCAACTCCTTCGTTGCCAGAGGAAGCTTTTGCAATGACTGACGGGACCCTTTCCGCATTGGGTGCGAGCATTGCGCCTAGAAAATTCGTTGACGCCTACCGAACTGCCAAATTCGTCATTGCAAACCGGGTACGTCACTTCGACGTACCTTCGGAGCCGCATTTCGACGAAGAAGGCACCGCGTACTTCCGCAAACAGATTGCGTCCGCGCGCAATTACCTCGAGTACGGCAGTGGCGGCTCGACGATCCTCGCAAGCAGGCTCGTAAACACGCTGGTGAGCGTCGACAGCGATGGGAGCTTCCTTGCGGATGTGCGGCGCAAGCTAGTGGAAGAGGGAGACCGTAAGCCCGTAATGAAGCTCATTCACGTGAACATCGGGCTGACATACCACTGGGGCATGCCTGTGTTCACTAAGCCCACGCGACGCCGTGTGCGCCGCTGGGAGGACTACCCAGCCGCGCCCTGGCGCTATTACCGATCTATTGCGCAGCAACCGGACCTCGTCCTGGTGGATGGGCGGTTTCGGGTCGCGTGCGTGCTGGAGAGCTTGCTCAGCCTTTCGCCGCTGAGCGATACGCAGATTCTGCTGGACGATTACGCCGAGCGGCCCTGGTACCAGGTGGTGGAGCGGTTTGCGGACCTTGAGATGGTCGGTCGAATGGCGGTGCTACGGCCGCGCAGGCTGGTGGATCGGATCCAGGTCAGGCGGATGGTCAGGCAGTTTTGCGCGGACCCGCGCTGAGGGACGGGAGCCCCTCAGCGCTATTCGGCGCTACTTATCGCTGCTTGAACTCTTCGGGCGTCAGCTGGTGACGGGCGAGGAGTTTGTAGAAGTCGGTGCGGTTGCGTTTCGCGAGGCGGGCGGCCTGGCTCACGTTGCCACCGGTGATCTGCAGGATCTGCGACAGGTAGCTGCGCGTGAACTCATCGCGCGCCTCATCGAACGAGGGCAGGCGGCCTGGGCCACCACCGAGGGACTGCTGCACCAGCTCGACCGGAATGATCGGAGTCTGTGACAGCGCGACGTTCTGGCGCACGACGTTCTGCAGTTGGCGGATGTTTCCCGGCCAATCCGCAGTGGCGAGCAGCTCGACCGCTTCGGGTGCATAAATCTTGCGGACGCCGCTTTCCTTCGCGATCTGCGCCAGGAAGTGCGCCACCAGCAGCGGGATGTCTTCCCGGCGCCGGTTCAACGCCGGCATCTCGATGTGCACGACGTTCAGGCGGTAGTAGAGATCTTCGCGGAACTGACCGGCTGTCATCAGGTTCTGCAGATCGCGGTGGGTTGCCGAGATCACGCGTACATTGACGGGGATTGCATCCGTGCTGCCGACGGGGCGGATAACATTTTCCTGCAACACGCGCAGCAGCTTCACCTGCAGGCGCATCGGCATGTCACCGATCTCATCCAGCATCAAGGTGCCGCCGTCGGCCGCCATGAACAGGCCCCGGTGCGCACGGGTCGCACCCGTGAACGAGCCCTTCTCGTGACCAAACAGCTCCGATTCCAACAGGTTCTCGGCCATCGCGCTGCAGTTGATAGCGACAAACGGCTTGTTCTTCCGCGGGCTCGCGTGATGAATGGCGCGGGCCAACAGCTCTTTGCCCGTGCCGCTCTCGCCCGTGATCAACACACGTGCATCGGTTCCGGCGACCATGTGAGCCTGCGCGAGCTTCTCCTCCATGACGGAGCTGCGCGTGACGATCTCGGCGCGCCAGTCCTCGTCAGAGGCTCCAAATCCGGAAATGCGCAGTGCCTTCTGCACCTGGTCGAGCAACTCCTGCTTGTCCACCGGCTTGGTGAGGAAGCCAAACGCGCCCATCTGCGTTGCCTGTACGGCATCCGGGATCGTGCCGTGAGCTGTCAGGATGATCACCTTCAGGCCCGGCCAGCGGTTCTGCAGCTCCTTGAGGAGCCCGATGCCGTCCATGTGATCCATGCGCAGGTCGGTGATGACGAGGTCGGGGCGGAACCGGCTGGCCGCGGCCAGGGCCTGCACGCCGCTCTCCACGGCTTCAACGTCGTAACTCTCCGCGCGCAGGCGGATCGTCAGCAGGCGTAGCAGACCCGGATCATCATCAACCACCAGGATGCGTGCTTTACGTTTTCCTGTTTGATTCAAGTGCCTCGTCCTTAACTGCTCGGGTTGCAACAGCGTCGCGGGAATCGTCACGGTTTACGTCCTTCGTTGCTCGGTTTGCGCTCGTTCAGCGAGCGCTCGATGTTGGCGATTGCATCGAGCTTGGCTCTTGCCTCATCGAGCTCCTTGCGCAACCGTGCGTTCTCGTCTGTCTCCAACTGCAGACGGCGATTCACGGTACTCAGGCGCTCGCGATCGGCGCGAACGGCGTCCCCCTGCAGCCTGCGATTTTCTGCTTCCAACGTCAAATGGTCGTCAATTTGCTGCAGTTCCAAAAAAGCAAGGGCACGCTCCGCAGAAAGCAACATTTCCGGGTTCGCCATGAGCTCCCGCAGCAGACGCTGGGCCCGGGGGAGGTCGGTGCCCGGGTGTCCGGGGCTTGCCAGGACCAGGGCAAAGCGCAATTGGCGGCTCGGAGTGGGTGCAGTCTCGTAGTCGCGCTGCGCAGCGGCAATCATTTCCGCCTGCTCAGCCGGGGCGCCCTGGACGAGTTTCTGCAGCAGTTGCAGATCTTCTGTCAAAACTGCGACGGAGGCCGCATTTCTGTCCACCACGGGCGCCGGCGGCCGCGGCTCGCGCTCACGCATTCCAAAGTCGGTGGTGCAGGCGGCGAGGAGTGTGCCTATGACGGCGACACCTGCTGTCAGCTTCGATTTCATTGCCCTCATTCGCAGCTTGCGCGCCGTAACGCATTCAAGCGGCATGCGCATGCGCTTTTTGCTCGGTGTTGACGGGCCGGCTCGGCATACTGATGCGGAAATGCGCGCCGGGGAATTCGCCATCCACGATCTGCACGGTGCCGCCGTGCGCGGAGACGAATTCGAGTACGACGGACAGACCGATCCCAGTGCCTTTGACCGCCGAGCTTTTGGAGGCCCGTCCAGTGTAGAAAGCTTCGAACACATGCGCGCGGTCTTCCACTGGAATACCCGGCCCGCTGTCAGCGACATCCAGCTCGAGCAGCTCGCCAGCGGTGCGTGCGCGCAGATGGATAGTACCTCCCTTGGGGGAATACTTCACCGCGTTGGAGACCAGGTTCTCCAGAATGAGGCGCACCTTGCTGCGATCCGCGATGAGCGTCACATCTTCGATGCGCACATCCAGCCGCACGCGCTGTGAAAGCAGCGTGAGCTGCTGATTTTCCAGCACTTGCTTGACGACCGGCCGCAGCCGGAACTGGGTGGCCTCGAGCCCGACGCTCGAGGTCTGCCAGGCGCTGAATGACAACAGGTTCTCTATCATGCGTTGCAGTTTGATTCCGTTCTCGCGCAGGATTCCCGCCACTTCCCGCTGATTTGAATCCAGCTCGCCGACGGCGCCATCCATGAGCAGCTCGGTGCCCTCACGGATGTTGGCGAGCGGTGTCTTGAGCTCGTGCGACATGTGCCGCAGGAAGCGATTGCGCTCGTGTGCGAGATCGAGCAATCGCTGCCGCAGCCACTCGAGCTGTCCGCCGAGTCTCTCCAGGTCGTGCGGCCCCGCGACCGCGATCTGGTTGGAAAAGGTGCCTTCACCCAACTCACTGATGGCGCGGTCGAGCTGGCGCAACGGCCGGCCCACCGCCACCGTCAACACGATGATCGCGATGATGGTGAGCGGCACCAGGAGCGCCGCCTGCCACAGGAGCCGGCGCCGGGCCTGCTCAGTCTGGGTTTCGAGCTGCGCGACCTCGGTATCGATCTGCGCGTTGCTCTGCGCGGCTACTTTGTCGGCCAGCTCCCCGAGGTCGCTGAAACGGCGCGACATCCCCGTGGGGTTGGCCGTTCCTTTTCCTGCCTGCATGGACATGACAGACAGCCCAATGTTCCGTTGCAGTTCCCCAAGTTCGCCTAACGTCTTACGTGAAGTCGGGGACTGATCGCGGCGCTCGAGTTGAATTCGCGTGGCCGTCAGCCGCGCATCCTGCCGGCGATACAGTTCGAGGAGGTTTGAGTCGTTGAGCACGTCGTAGAGGCGTGCTGTGCGCTCCAGTGAGGAGATCTGGCTGAACAGCTCCTGGCTCGCGCGTGCGGCTGTTACGCCTTCGACGACGATCTTCTGCCCAGTATCGGCGAGCGCGCGGATTTGCAGCGCTGCGGTCAGCACTGCGATGAGGAGCGGCACGGCGATAAGTGCCAGGCCGAGGAGCATCAATCCGCTCAATGACTTGGGGCGAGCCCAGTGCATCGCGGTATTCTAGCCGGAAGAGCTGAGCAGTGCGCTTACCGTGTTTACCACGGCTCACGCTGGAGCCGTTGCTCCCATTGCAGCGAGGTCTTCACGATGGTGTCCAGGTCATCGAGACGCGGCTGCCAGCCCAGTTCGGATCGAACTCGGTCGGCGCGCGCCACGAGAAAGGGAGGATCCCCGGCGCGACGCGGTTCTTCGCGAATGGTCAGAGAGTGGCCCGCCACGCGCTCTACGCTTTTCAGTACTTCGCGCACGCTGTAGCCGTGGCCATATCCCACGTTCAGTACCTGGGGTGCGCCACCCTTTCGCAGGTAGGTGAGAGCATCGAGATGCGCCGTCGCCAGGTCTTCGACGTGGATATAGTCGCGAACACCCGTTCCATCGGGCGTCGGGTAATCGCTACCGTAGACGGAGACATGCGGCCGCTTTCCCACGGCTGCCTCGCAGGCCACCTTGATCAGCAGAGTGGCCTTGGCGGTCGCTTGGCCAATGCGGCCGGCCGAGTCCGACCCTGCGACGTTGAAGTAGCGCAAGGCGACATATCGTAGAGGCGAAGAGGCCGCCACATCGCGCAACATCCATTCGGACATGAGCTTGGAGGTGCCGTACGCGTTGATGGGCGCTGTCGGCGAAGTCTCGGCGGCGAGACTGTCTGTCGGTATGCCGTACACGGCTGCCGTGGAGGAGAAGACGAAGTGCCGGACACCCGTCTCGATGCAGCATTCCAGCAGGTTGCGCGTCGAGCAGGTGTTATTTCCGTAGTACTTGAGCGGGTTGGACACCGACTCAGGAACGATGGTGTGAGCAGCGAAATGCATGACGGTGTCAACTGCATGAGTTCGGAGTACTTCCATCACGAGGTCCCGATCGCCCACTTTCCCGACGACGAGCGGGGTGTCGAGGACTGCCTGCCTGAACCCCGTGGAAAGATCGTCGAGCACCACCACTTGCTCCCCGCGCGCACGTAGCTGGAGCACCACGTGGCTTCCGATGTAGCCAGCTCCGCCGGTAACTAAAATCGATGAGCGATTCATGAGTGACGGTCCGTTCAGGTAACTTAAGTCGGTGATGATAAACAAAAGCGATGTGTCGGATGTGAAGCCCTTCACCGGGCTGTCGCCCGACGTGGTGCTCGATGCGGCCACCTCGGTTGGCCTCGATGTGGATGGCCGGCTTTTTGCGCTGAACAGCTACGAAAATCGGGTCTACCAATTGGGTAGCCCGCGGGGCAGCCTGGTGCTGAAATTCTATCGGCCGGAGCGCTGGTCTGATGAGCAGATCGGCGAAGAGCACCAGTTCACGGCGGAGATGGCCGCTGCCGAGCTTCCCGTGGCGGCTCCTGTGGTGGTGGAAGGCCGCACACTTTTCACGTACAGCGATTTCCGCTTCGCGGCATTTCCCTGGATGAAGGGCCGCGCGCCTGAGCTCGACGCCACCGATGCGCGGCAGCTACTCGGGAGGAGTCTCGCGCGTGTGCATCAGATTGGTGCCTTGCGCCCCTTCCGGAGCCGCCCGCGGCTTGGTATCCAGCGTCTGGGCATCGATGCGTGCAACCAGGTGCTGGCCGGCTCGCTGCTGCCGGATGTCTTGCGCGATCGCTACATCCAGACGAGTGAAGCATTGCTGGAACGTATCGACCAGGCATTCGAGCGAGCGGGCCCACTGCGGGAGATACGCATTCACGGCGACTGTCATCTGGGCAATCTGCTGTGGAACGAGCAGGGCCCGGCCTTTGTGGATCTCGATGACTGTGCGACCGGCCCGCGCGTCCAGGACCTGTGGATGCTGCTGGCCGGATCGCGGTCGGACCAGCGGCGGCAGTGGGCGGAGTTGTTGGAGGGTTATATGCAGTTCGCGGACTTTGACTTCCGCGAAGTCGCGCTCATCGAGCCCTTGCGGTCGCTGCGCATGCTGCACCATGCGGCCTGGGTATCGCATCGCTGGCTCGACCCGGCCTTTCCCCGCGCCTTTCCCTGGTTTGGCGAGCATCGCTACTGGGAAGGCTATCTGGGGGACCTGCGCGAGCAATTGGAGACGCTCGACGACCCGCCGCTGGGCGCCTGATTGCCGGGCAAACGCGCCGCCAAAGCGCCGCAGGCGCCCTCAGCGGGGGCAGCCCGGGCAATTTCAGCCACGTTCCACAGAACAGGCATTTCCGCGTGCTTTGTGGCGCCCGGACGCGGTACATTTCGAGGTTGGAACCGCAGGAGCCACACGAAGAAGTGCACCAAAGCTATGCGAAAACCTGAGGTTTTCTTCCGTGCCGGCTGCCTGGCGGTCATCGCCGCCTGCCTTGCCGCGAGCGTTGCGGGCTGCGGTTCAGGCGACAACCCGCCGGCCGGGCCTGCTCGCGCCGGGGGCCCCAAGGCTCACGCGCAATCGAAGCCGGCTCCCGCGAAGACGGGCGAGGCAGCTCTCGCCGACATGGTTGCCGCGGTCAGCTCGGGAAAAGCCGGCCCCGTGGAGCTGAAATTTGCGCTGCCAAGCCGCCCCGAAGTGGGACAGGTGATGGACCTGGATGTGGCCGTGGTGCCGCGGGACCCGGTTCCCGAGAGTCTCTCGGTTTCGTTTCAGGTTGCTGAGGGCCTCGATATCGTCGACGGGTCGCAGCTCGAGCGCGTCGACAAGCTCGTGGACGGTACGCCGATACGCCACGTAGTGAGGATCCTTCCGAAGAGAGATGGGATCTTTGCCCTCACGGCGGTCGTTTCGTTCTCCGAGTCGAACCAGGATTGGACGCGCACGTTCTCTATCCCAGTGATTGCCGGGGAGGGCCTGCCCGAGCAGGTTGCGACGAGCGCGCCGTAAGGGCTCGCCGCACGGTCGCGTGAGGGTGGGTTCACCTTTTTTTATGTCAAATCCAAAGATTCGCGCCGTCGTCGACAGCGCTGAGGCCAATCCGGGCGGCACGACGACGTTGGTGCGCGCCGACGACAGTCTTTGCGGAGAGGACAGTCCAGACCTGCATCCCCAGTTGCGCACGCAGCTGAAAGAGCTGCGGCTGCGGACCGAGTCTGCTGCTCCTGATCTCGCGATGCTGCTGCGGCTGGTCAGCGCACATTACGAAGCCATCGATGAAGAACGCCGCGGCATCGTTCAGTCGATGAGGCTCATGGCGGACGAGGCGCGGGCGCTGGCGCTCGAGGCTCGCGAGCAGAGCTCAGAGCATCTGCAGGTTATTCTCGATCACATCAAAGACGTCGTGCTCACGGTGGACGAAGACGGCGTCATCCAGACATTCAATCCGACGGGCGAGCGGGTTTTCGGCCACGCAGAGGCCGAGGTTGTTGGTCAGCGCATCGACCTGTTGATTCCGAAGATCGCCACGCACGAGACCATCACGCAGGCTCTGTTTCGCCTGGCGGCGAGCACCGGGGACACGGCTCTCGATCTCGCCTCGCGCGAGTCGTGGGGTCAGCGCAAGGACGGGGAGTTCTTTCCTGCCGAGATTGCCGTGAGCAAGGCGAGGCTGTCGCGGCGCGAGGTCTTCGTACTTTGTCTGCGCGACATCACCGATCGCCGCGAATCCGAACAGGCGATGCGAGAAAGCGAAGCCCGGTATCGCCTTCTGGTGAATCACGCTCCCGAGGCTATCGTGGTGCTCGATGTCGACGCCGAACGGTTTGTTGATGCGAACGAAAACGCAGAGCGCTTCTATGGGCTGGACCGGGCGCGCCTGTTGGAGGTGGGGCCCATCAATCTGAGTCCGCCGCTGCAGCCCGACGGCACCCCCTCGGCTGACCGGTCTCGTGAATATGTTCAGCGAGCCCTGGACGGCGAACCGCAGGTGTTCGAGTGGATGCATCGAGACTCCTTCGGCAAGGACCTCATCTGCGAAGTGCGGCTGGTACGCATGCCCAGCGGCAGCCGGCGCTTGGTGCGTGGCAGCATCGCCGATATCTCCGAGCGCAAGAGAACCGAGCGTGTCGCGGCTGCAGAGCGTGAGGTTTTCGAACAGCTCACCAGCAACTCCCCCCTGCAGGAAGTCCTCGCGTCCATAACGCGGCTTATCGAGTCTGTCGGCGTGGGAACCGTGTGCTCCGTCAGCATGCTTGCGGATGACGGGTTGACGTTCCTGTACATGGTCGCTCCGCGCCTGGAAGACAAATTGCGCGCGGTTCTGGAAAAATCCGCCGTCGACATACGCAATGGCTCCTGCGCCGCCGCCGTATATCTGGGCCGGCAGGTGCTGGTAGCGGATATCGCCAAAGACCCCTTCTGGCAGCAGCGGCGAGAGGCCGCTCTCGAGGCGGGCCTGCGCGCCGCTTGGTCCACTCCGCTCAAGGCCGCGAGTGGCAAGCTTCTGGGCTCGCTTGGTGTCTATCGCAGGGAACCGGGGCTGCCAACGCTACGTGAGTCGGAGATCATGGCTCACGCGGCGCAACTCGCCGGCATCGCCATTCAACGGCGCCTGGCCGAGAAAGCACTACGTTCCAGCGAGGCCAAGTTTCGCGGCCTTTTTGAGAGTATCGCGGAAGGCGTTTATCAAAGCGGGCGGGATGGACGCTTGGTATCGGTAAACCCTGCGTTCGTTTCCATCCTCGGCTACGGTAGCGCTGAGGAACTCTACGCATTGCCAAGCGTTGCCATGCTCTATTGGAACCCCGCCGATCGGGCGGAGTTTATGCGGCGAGTGGAATCGGAAGACGAGATTCGCAGTGCTGAGTTCCGGATGCGCAGAAGGGACGGGCAACAGGTCGTGATCCTCGAGAATGCGCGCGCCGTGCGCGATGCTGGTAACAGGATCGTGGGGTATGAGGGTACGATTGCGGATATCACTGAACGCAAACGCGCCGAGCAGGCTGTGTTCGCTGAGAAGGAGCGTGCACAAGTGACGCTGCAATCGATCGGTGACGCCGTGATCAGTACCGATGCGGATGGCCGTATCGAATACATCAATCCGGTGGCCGAGACTTTGACCGCGTGGAGTCTCGACGAGGCTCGCGGCCGACCCATCGGAGACGTGTTGAACCTCGTCAACGAGATCACACGCGAGCCGATCGAAAACCCGCTGATGTGTGCTCTCGGCCGCAGCGAGACGGGCACGCCTGCCGATCATTCGGTCCTGATCACGCGCGCCGGCCAGGAAGTTGCCATCCAGGAATCGGCTGCCCCGATCTGCGACCGGCAGGGCCGCGTCATCGGCGCGGTGATCGTGTTCCATGACGTCACGAAAGAGCGGCGGCTCAAGCGCGCGCTGTCCTACCAAGCCAGCCACGATGCGCTGACTGGTCTGATCAATCGCCGGGAATTCGACAATCGCCTTCATGCGGCCGTCCTCAGCGCGCAGCGCGGGGAGGGCTCATATGCGTTGCTGTACATTGACCTGGACCAATTCAAGGTAGTCAACGACACGTGTGGTCACCAGGCAGGCGACCGGCTGTTGCGTGACGTGACGGGCTTGCTGCAGACCAGGGTACGCGCCTCCGACACCATCGCGCGTCTGGGTGGCGATGAGTTCGGTGTGTTGCTTGAAGGTTGCACGCTCGAGCAGGCGACGCGAATTGCCGAAGGTGTGCGCCAGGCTATCCGTGACTATCGATTCATGTGGGGCGCGAGCACCTTGTCTGTCGGCGCAAGCGTGGGTGTGGTGCAGATCAAGGCGGAGACTGAGAACGTCGCGAGCATCATGAGTGCCGCGGACATTGCCTGCTACGCCGCGAAGGACGAAGGGCGTAACCGTATCCACGTCTACGAGCAGGATGGGGTCTCCCACCGCCACCGCGAGATGCACTGGGTCGCCCGCGTCACTCGCGCCGTCGAGGAGAATCGCCTCGAGCTCTTCTTCCAACCAATCGCTCCGATCGGGGCCACCGCGGCGGGTGCGGGCAAGCAGCCGACCTTCCATGAGTTGACCGTACGTTTGCGCGACGATGACGGCCATCTCGTACCACCCAGTGAGTTCATTCCAGCTGCCGAGCGCTACAACGTCATGTCGATCATTGACCGCTGGGTCGTGATGCGGGCGGTGGAGCTTCTCAAGGAGCGCCAACAAAACGGGGTGCCTCTGCCGCTGCTCGCGGTGAATTTGTCCGGCACTTCACTCAACGAGCAGTCGTTCGCCGAGTTCGTGCTGCAGAATGTGGGCGAGTCTTCGATTGCGGGGGCGCTCTGCTTTGAAATCACCGAGACGGCCGCGGTGACGAGCCTGTCCAACGCGATTTATTTCATGCGCGAGCTGAAGGGCCGCGGCTGCAAGTTCTCGCTGGATGATTTCGGCAGCGGACTGTCGTCGTTCATGTACCTGAAGACGCTGCCCGTGGACTTTCTAAAGATTGATGGCCAGTTCATCAGCCACATCGCCACAGACGCGGTGGACCGGAGCATGGTCGAGGCCATCAGCAAGATAGGCCGCGCACTCGGTATCTTGACCGTCGCGGAATGCGTCGAGTCCGAAGCGGTACTGGAAGAGTTGAAGCGCATTGGGGTGGATTTCGCGCAAGGGTTTTTTGTTGCCGCACCGTTGCCGATTGCACAACTGACCACTTAGAGGTCGGAGCCGTCGGGCTCCGGGTTGGCGCGCCTTGCGCGCCGTTACATGGTCGGGGTCGCGCGCAGCGCGATCCCCGAGGGGGCTCGTCGCATGCGACGAGCGGGCATTCCGCGAGGAATGCCCCGGACCGACGCGACGAGCAGGCGAAGGCCTGCGCAGAAGGAGGGGGCCGCAGGCCATGGGAAATACAGAGCCGCCGTTTACGGTGGGTGTGGAGGAGGAGTATTTGCTCGTTGACCTCGCGACGCGCGACGTCAATGAGAATCCGCCCGCCAAGCTGCTGCAGGCCTGCACCGAGCGCGGGGGCGGACACATCAACCCCGAATTCCTGCGCTCACAGCTCGAGGTGAGCACACGGGTTTGCCACTCGATCGCCGAGATGCGCGATGAACTGGTCCGCCTGCGCGGGATCATTGTGGAGACGGCGCGCGGCCATGGGCTTGCGCCCGTCGCAGCCTCTACACACCCCTTCGCCCGCTCCACCCGCCAGATGCCCACGGAGAAGGAGCAGTTCTTCGCCATGGCGCGCGAAATGCAGGCTGCCGCGCGGCGGTTGATGGTCTGCGGAATGCACGTGCACGTTGGGATCGACGATGATGACCTGCGCGTCGATCTGATGAATCAGCTGTCGTACTTCGTGCCGCATCTGTTGGCGCTGTCGTGCTCCTCGCCCTTCTGGGAAGGCGAGCGCACGGGGCTGATGTCGTTCCGGCTGAATGTCTTCAGCTCGTTGCCGCGAACGGGGCTGCCTGAACGTTTCTCCAGCTATAGCGAGCTGCGGCGGCACCTCGACATGCTGATCCGCAACGGTCTCATTGAAAACACCTCGAAGATGTGGTGGGACATCAGGCCCAACCCCCGCTATCCGACGCTCGAGATGCGGGTGATGGACTGTTGCACCAGTATCGACGATGCGGTGTGTCTGGCAGCGTTGGTCGTGTGTCTGTGCCGGATGTTGTATCGGTTGAGGCGCAATAATCAGAGCTGGCGTTGGTACAAGAATGTGCTGATTGCCGAGAATCGGTGGCGTGCCATGCGGTACAGCTTCGATGAGAAGTTGTTGGATCTCGCGCGCGGGGAGCTCGTGCCATTCGCGCAGATGGCGGAGGAGTTGATCGCGCTCGTGCGGGAGGATGCGGAGGCGCTGGGTTGTGTGCGCGAGGTGGAATACATCCGCACGATCCTGGAGCGGGGGACCAGCGCGCATCGGCAGATTCAGCGGTACGATGCGGCGCGCGCGGCTGGGGCCAGCGAGCGGGAGGCGCTGCAGGCGGTTGTTGATTTTTTGATCCGCGAAACGGCGTTGGGGCCGGTCTAAGTTCCCTGTTGTATCCACGGCACCTTGGCGAACAGCTCGCGCTCTTTGCGGCGGGGGTCGTCGGCGAGGCGGGATTGGGTGTCGAATACCAGGGTTTGGCGGCGGGGGAGTTGGTAGGGGTCCCATTTTGGGATGGCGTTGGTGTTGGGGTTGCCGGTTTTCGCGAAGGCGATGAAGGCTTCGCTCATCTGGTCGGCGACTTGCTGGGCGGCGGGGGATGTGCCGGTGAGGGAGCCCGGTTTCTCGATGTTGTCGAAGACGAGCGGGATGTCCAGGGTATGCGGGGCGCCCCATTTGCCGCCATCGAGCGGGGACTTCCAGTCGAGCTCGTAGGCGTAGGCGGGGGCACCCTGGGCGGCGCGCAATTCAACTTCGATGAGCGCACCGCGCAGGAGCGCGCGGCGGTGGTGGCCGCGAAGAACACATCGCTGGGTGAGTATTGCGGATACATCTGGCGATACGCGCCAACCACTGTTTCAGGAGTGATATCCACGCGCATGTGAGCGGCGAGCCTGGCCGGCAGCTGCTCCCAATCGAGCGCAAACGTTCCTGGATCCGAGCCGCCGATGAGCAGGCGCGTCTCGTCGTGCGTGTTGCCGATGATCATCGGGATTTGCGCCGAGATCAGGGGCGCGTCCGGATAAAAAGGATGCTGCTGCAGCGTCCGCTCGTCCAGCACCGGCCCGAAGTACAGCGAGCCCTTGCCTATGACAGGGTCCGTCGCGGCCATTGCCTCGAGCAGCCTCTGCGTGGACACAGTGGCAATTTCGTCCACCCGCTGCGGGGGCAACTGCAATGTATCCAGCAGCGCGCGGGCGCGGCTCGTGGCATTGAGAGGGCCCGAGGCAGTCACCTGTTGGCCGCTCATCGTCGCCGCCCGCTGGAACAGCCCACGGGCCACCGGCATTCCCATCAGAGTCGCGATCTTCGCACCGCCGCCTGACTGACCGAACAGCATCACCCGGTCCGGATCGCCGCCAAATTCCGCTATGTTGTTCCGGACCCAGCGCAGCGCCTGCACCAGGTCCAACATGCCGGCATTGCCGGAATCGGCGAACCGCGGACCCCCGAGCCGCGCCAGGTACAGATAGCCGAACGCATTCAGCCGATGGTTGACAGTGATGACAACAACATCACCGCGGTGACACAGCCGGGTCCCGTCATACAAGGGGCTCGAGCCCGAGCCGTGCGAATACGCGCCTCCATGGATGTAGAACATGACAGGACGCTTGGCGCCATCGCGCAGCCCCGGTGTCCAGATATTCAGAAAAAGGCAATCCTCGCTGGTGGCTGCCTCTTCCTTACCCGTCTGCGGGGAGCCGGCGCCGTACACGGTCGCATCCAAGACGTTTTTCCAAGGCGTTGGTGCGAGGGGAGGCATGAAGCGGCGCGGCCCGGTGTCGGCCCCGTAACGGACGCCTTTGAAAATGTGTACTCCCTGGGTCACCAGGCCGCGTACCTTTCCCGACTCGGTCGTGGCAGTCACCGGGCGTGAGGAGGGCGCACTCCGCGCCACCGACGAAAGGCTCGCCGTAAGGCTCGCCGCCGTAAGCCTCGATACCGCGGCGGCGCCAGCACCTTTCAGGACTACACGTCGTGAAACGCCGCGGGATCCGTGGGACTCGCTCATGAAAAATCTCTCGCCAGTGGACGGGGGGCGAATCATAAGGCGTACAGCAGGCAAGGGCGGCTGGCCGGAACGTTGCGGTCATGACTTGACAGGTCTTGGTCCACATTCCAGTATGTTAGCGCTACCAAAAGCAGCGGGACACCCGCAGGCCGCCACTACGGGGCCGGCCGGGAATGATAGGCTCGCTGCGCACCGCCGAACGCACTCGAGGGGGTTTGATGAACGTTGAAAAAAGCGGGACTGGACGGGGCGCGCCAGCCGCCGAGGTCAATACGTCGCTCGTGATCGGGCTGACATTCGTGGCGACGCTCGGTGGCCTATTGTTCGGATACGACACCGCGGTGATCTCAGGAGCCGTGACCTCGATCGATGCCTACTTCATCGATCCACTCGGGTTGTCCGAGACTGCGCGCAGCAGCTTGTCGGGCTGGACGATCTCCAGTGCGCTCCTGGGCTGCATCATCGGCGCAATGGTTGCGGGGTGGGTGTCCACCGCGCTCGGACGTCGTGGCGGCCTGATGGTCGCCGGACTGATGTTCCTTCTCGGATCGGTCGGCTCCGCCTGGCCGGAGTTTGGTTTTGGCCCGATCGGCCACATGGGTCCGGACGCCCTGCGGCCGTTCATCGCCTATCGGATCCTGGGCGGCGTCGGCGTCGGTATCGCTTCGATGCTGTCGCCACTTTACATTGCAGAGATCTCGCCGAGCGCGATTCGCGGGCGGCTGGTGTCCTTCAATCAGCTCGCGATCGTCGGCGGCATTCTGCTCGTCTACTTTGTCAACTGGTTCGTGGCGTCACAGGGCGATGATGCGTGGGTGAAGTCCACCGGCTGGCGCTACATGTTGGCCTCGGAAGCCATTCCTTCCGCCATACTTTTGATTCTCCTGATGTTCGTGCCCGATACTCCGCGCTGGCTGGTCCTGCGCGGACGGAGCCCCGAAGCGCTGACGCAGCTGCGCCGCTTGATGAGCGAGCGTGATGCGCGCGAAATCCTCGCGGATATCGAACGGACGATGGTCCGAACCTCTCACAAGCTACTGACATTCGGCCTGCCCGTCATCCTCATCGGCATCATGATCTCGGTCTTCCAGCAGTTCGTCGGTATCAACGCGGTGCTGTATTACGCGCCGCTCATGTTCCAGAACATGGGTGCCTCGACTGATACGGCGCTGTTGCAGACCGTCGTCGTCGGCGGAGCCAATGTCATCTTCACGGTTATCGCCATCGTCACGGTGGACAAGTGGGGCCGCAAGCCGCTGCTGGTTACCGGAGCCATAATCATGGCGGTAGCAATGATCGCGCTCGGGTGTCTGTTTAATGCGAAGATCGTTGGCCTCGCCGCGCTGGTCGCCGTGGTGGTCTACATTGCGGGCTTTGCGCTATCGTGGGGGCCGGTCGCCTGGGTGATGCTGTCGGAGATGTTTCCGAATGCCATCAAGGGCAAGGCGATGGGCATCGCGGTGGCGGCGCAATGGATTGCCAATCTGCTGGTTTCGGCATCCTTCAAGGTGCTGGACGGCAACTCCGTGTTGAACGCACTGTTCAATCATGGATTTGCCTATTGGATTTACGGAGGCATGAGCGTGTTAGCTGCATTATTCGTGCTCCGGTATGTACCGGAGACCAAGGGCCGCAGTCTGGAGGCCATCCAGGATCTGTGGGGTAAGCCTGCAACGGCGGGTGCTACCGTGGCCCCGAGCCATCCGCATTCATGACTACACAAACTCTGGCGCACTTCATCAACGGCGAGCGTGTCGCGGCCCCGGCCGAGCACGCGAGCGAAAATCCGTCCGATACTCGTGACATTGTCGCCCGATTTCCCGATGGATCGACTTCCGAGGTGGACGCTGCCGTCGCTGCGGCTCGCAAGGCTTTCCCGGCATGGTCGGACGCCTCTCCGGAAGTGCGCTCGGATTTCCTGGACCGCATTGGCGATACCATACTGAAGCGCCGCGAAGAGCTCGGACGGTTGCTGTCACGCGAGGAGGGCAAGACGCTTCCGGAAGGCATCGGCGAGGTGGCACGGGCCGGACGGATTTTCAAGTATTTCGCCGGTGAAGCCCTGCGCCGCCACGGGCAGAACCTGGCCTCGACCCGCCCCGGGGTCGATGTCAGCACGTCGCGCGAGGCAGTGGGCGTGTTCGGTCTGATCACGCCCTGGAATTTCCCTATCGCCATTCCCGCGTGGAAATCGGCCCCCGCCCTGGCATTCGGCAACACCGTGGTCGTGAAACCTGCCGGACCAACACCGGCGACGGCCGCGGCATTGGCCGATATCGTCTTCGAGGCTGGCGTGCCCGCAGGCGTCTTCAACATGGTGTTTGGCCGTGGAGGGGTTGGCGATGCGATCGTCAAGCATCCAGGTGTGGATGGCATCTCGTTCACCGGTTCGCAGACGACGGGCGCAAAAGTAGGTGCTGCGGCAATGGCCCGTCAGGCGCGCGTGCAGTTGGAGATGGGCGGCAAGAACCCGCTGGTCATCCTCGACGAGGCTGATCTCGATCGCGCAGTGCTGTGTGCGTTGGATGGCTCTTTCTTCGCAACCGGGCAACGCTGTACTGCGTCCAGCCGTCTCATCGTGACGCGTGGGATCCACGACCGGTTCGTCGAAGCGCTCGCTGCAAAAGCGGCTGCGCTCAAGGTGGGCGACGCTCTCGATTCAGCCACCCAGATGGGCCCGCTCGTCAGCCGCGACCAGATGCAGACCACACTGTCGTATGTCGACATCGCAACCCGCGAAGGTGGCCGCCTGGTGACCGGCGGCCAGCGATTGGAGTTGGACAAGCCAGGCTGGTATGTCAGCCCGGCAGTGATTGCTGACACCTCGCAATCCATGCGGGTGAACCGCGAAGAGATCTTCGGCCCTGTGGCGAGCACTGTGCGCGTCAGCGACTATGAAGAAGCTCTGCAGGTTGCGAACAGCGGCGAATTCGGGCTGTCAGCCGGTATCGTCACGACTTCGCTGAAGTACGCTCGCCACTTTCAGCGCAACGTACGCGCTGGAATGGTGATGGTGAATCTGCCGACCGCGGGTGTTGACTATCACGTACCCTTCGGCGGCACGCGGCGTTCGAGTTACGGTGCGCGTGAACAGGGCTTCGCGGCCGTCGAGTTCTATACGCAGGTCAAGACTGCCTACGTGTGGGGCTGAGCGCGGCACACCTCAGGGCGATCAGCGATTCAGCTTGCGCTTGCGCGTTGAATCGTTGATCCGCCGGTAGCCGATATCGATGGCTTCCAGCATCGCAGTGGCGGCCGCCTGCTCGTCGCGCGCTTCCACGGCATCCACAATCGCGGCGTGCGTATTGACCGTGTTCTCGTGATCACTCGCGTCATCCACGGGTGAGCTTTGGGAGAACGAGGCGACCAGGGCAGCCTCGATGACACCGGCGACCGAGCGCATCAGGGGATTGCCTGATGCGACCCCGATGGTCAGGTGAAACTCCAGATCCGCTTCCGCGAAGCTCTGGCGCGTATGGCCTGAGCGTCCCATCAATGCAACGTGATCGCGTAGCGCGACTATGTGGGCGGATGTGCGGCGCCGCGCCGCGAGGCCTGCGGCAACCGGCTCGATCGCGCGGCGGACCTCGGTGAGGCTCTGCCGGAATTCATCGTCGAGGCCCATTCTGACCCGCCACGCCAGCACGTCCGCGTCGAAGTAGTCCCAGTTGACAGGATCGAGCACGCGAGTGCCGATCCGGGTCTTCGAGGCCACGAAGCCCTTGGCGGTCAGTGTCTTCATGACTTCGCGCATGACCGTGCGCGAGATCTGGAAGCGTTCTATGAGCTCAGCCTCGGGCGGCATGTTCGCGCCGGGGGCGTGGATGCCCTTGAGGATCTCCGTTCCCAGGATCGCCGCGATCTGGTCGTGGCTGGACAGCGCCCGTTCAACGGCGAGCCGGCTGAGGTGTGCGACGGTGCGGGCCATGGGGGATATATAATACCCGCATGACGGAACATGTCCTCGTCTCTCAGGCTGATGGCGTGTGCGAGCTGCGCCTCAACCGGCCCGACAAGCGCAACGCAATCACTCTTGCGATGTACGACGCGCTATGGGACGCATTTGTGCGCGCTGAAGCCGATGATTCGGTGCGCGCCATTCTGCTCAGCGGGGCCGGTGCGGGCTTCACCGCCGGAAATGACCTCCACGACTTTGTGAGCCACCCGCAGACCGGCGATCACGGCCCGGTGCGATTCCTTCGCTTGCTGCCCAAAATCCACAAGGTCCTGATTGCAGCCGTTCACGGCTCGACTGTCGGCATCGGCGTGACGATGCTGCTTCATTGCGACCTGGTACTCGCAGCGCGCAGCACGCGCCTGTCGATGCCGTTCGTCAAGTTGGGTCTGGTACCGGAGGCTGCGAGCTCTCTGCTTCTGCCGCGGCTCATTGGGCATCAACGGGCCTCAGAGCTGTTACTCCTGGGTGTGCCGATCGACGCGGCCACCGCACTCAACCTCGGACTCGTCAATCGCGTAGTCGAGGACGATGTGCTGTTGGAGGAGGCACGTACTCTGGCACGCAGTGTGGCCGAACAACCGGCTGGCGCGTTACGCGCGACAAAGCAGCTGCTCAAGAGTGAGACGGGAATGAGCGCTCGCATCGAGGAGGAGCTGCAGGCCTTCCAGGAGCGGCTCGGCTCGGCCGAATTCAAGAGCGCCGTTCAGGCATTCTTCGGGAAAAACCGTCCGGGTTGATACCCCGCTCCAAGGGTGGCCGCAAAGGGGCGAGCTCCGTGCCGGCACCGGCCTGGAGCTCGCCGTTCAGATCATTTTCGGGGGGCGGCTAGGCCTTCGGACTGTGCGAGGCGCACCAGCCCTTGGCGGCGACGGACTTGCCCGGAAAGATCTGACAGGGCCCGTATTCGTCGCTGCCCTTCCCCTGATAGAAGTTACAGGTTGCGCAATGCGCGCCGGGCTTGAAGCTGGGGAATTTGGTCTTGTCTACCTTGCTCGCATCCTCGACGTAGCCGAGCGCTTTGGCCGTCGGGTCGGATTCCGTGACGTGCGGCAGTTGGGCGCCCTGGGCGGAGGTGAGGGCGGGCCGGATACCCGCGAGCGCCGCCGCCCCGGTTATGCCCGCAAGCGCCAGGAAACTGCGGCGGGAACGATCGCGCCGCTCGGTCTTCGAAGATGACATTTCTGGTTACTCCCGTGACGTGCAAAGACTCATTGTCGGGGGCCCGCAACTTACGTGCCAGCCGACCCATTTACCGTTGTGTATACTCCTCCCACTCATGAAGCGCGCGCAACGCAAGGCACGCAACGGCGACACGCGCGACCCTCTCTTCAACCAGTCCGTCGAGAAGGCCCTTGCCATTCTCGAGGTATTCGGGGGGGAACGGCGGGCCATGAACCTGGCCGAAATCGCCGTGGCTGTCGGAATGACCAAGAGCTCCGCACAGCGCTGCACACACACCCTGGAGCGGCTCGGCTACCTACGGCGCGACGTGCGGGTCAAGCGGTGGGTGCTGACGCCCCGTGCATTGAGTATCGCCCACGCCTACCTGTCTGGTTACCCGCTGATCGAGCAGGCTACCACCCATCTCATTGACCTCAACCAGGCCAGCGGCGAATCCGTGAGTCTGACCGAGCCCGATGAGACCGATATGGTGTTCATCGCGCGCTTCCCCAGCACCAGGCGCTTTTTCATACACACCCCCATTGGACGCCGGCTGCCCATGTACTGCACGGCGTCCGGCCGTGCCTACCTGTCAGCATTGCCGGCTGCCGAGGCGCAAAAAATCATCCGCCGCTCGGTCATCAGGCAGTTCACGCCAATGACACTCACGGATCCCGCGCAGATCATGGAGCGCGTCGAGATGGCGCGTGAAGCCGGCTATGCCTGGTCCGACCAGGAGTGTTACCGCGGTGATCTCACGATCGCGGCAGTGGTCCTCGGCGAGGATGGGCGGCCTGTTGCCTCAGTCAACATCTCGGCCCCCACGAGCCGCTGGACGCTGGATGAGCTGCGCTCGAAGTTATCTTCCGTACTACTCGAGACGACCCGTGCGGCGTCCGGCGGAATCGCCGCGCGCCTCGCCGGCTGAGGAAACGAAATGGCCCATGAGTTGAGTCGTTCGCTGCGGCCCCGCCACGTCACCATGATTTCCATCGGTGGCATCATCGGGGCCGGGTTGTTCGTCGGCAGCAGCGCTGCCATCGCGGCAACCGGACCTGCGATCGTGCTGAGCTATCTGCTCACCGGTGTCCTGATTCTGCTGGTGATGCGCATGCTCGGCGAAATGGCTGTTGCGCTGCCGAACGTACGGGCCTTCACCGAGTTCGCGCGCACGGGCCTGGGTCCCTGGGCAGGCTTCGTTGCCGGCTGGCTTTACTGGTATTTCTGGATCATCACGGTGGCCGTGGAAGCCATCGCCGGCGCCAACATTCTGCACTCCTGGCTGCCGCTGCCTTCCTGGCAGCTCGGTCTCGGGCTGATGGCCGTGATGACCGGCGTGAATCTCATGTCCGCCCGCTCGTATGGCGAGTTCGAGTTCTGGTTCTCATCCATCAAGGTGTCGGCCATCATCGTCTTCATTGCGCTGGCGGCCGCGTATGCGTTCGGCTGGACCTCGCACGAGGGCCCGACATTCACCAACCTGGTGAGTCACGGCGGCTTTATGCCAAAAGGCATCCTCACCGTTCTGGCAGGCGCAGTGACCGTGTTTTTTGCGCTGACCGGCGCCGAGATCACGACGGTTGCCGCAGCCGAGTCGCAGGAACCGTCACGTGCGGTTGCACGTATGTCCACCACGGTCATCGTGCGGATTCTGACCTTCTACGTGTTCTCGATATTCCTGATACTGTGCGTGGTTCCCTGGGACTCCATCCGCCCCGGTGAGTCGCCGTTTACCCTGGCGCTCACGAAGATGAACTTCTCCTGGGCGAGCACCGCGATGAGCGTGATCATCCTCACCGCCGTGTTGTCGTGCCTCAATTCCGCCTTCTACGTGTGCTCGCGCGTGTTGTTCCTGCTTGCCGAGCACGCGGATGCACCGCAATGGCTGGTGCAGCTCAATGAGCGCCGCGTGCCGACGCGATCGGTCTGGATCGGTGCGGCGGCGGGTGTTGCTGGCGTGTTGGCCGCGACGTTTGCGCAGCAGACGGTGTTTGCTTTTCTCGTCAATGCATCGGGGGCGCTCATGGTGTTTGTCTATACCATGGTAGCCGTAGCGCAGGTCCGTCTGCGGCGCGAGCGCGAGCGCACCGGGGCACCCGTCCCCGCTTTGCAGATGTGGCTGTTTCCCTGGGCGAGCTATGCGGCCATCGTGGGCATGGTGGCGATCCTGGTGGCCATGGGTATGACAGAAGGGCAGAGAAAGGATCTGTACTTCAGCCTCGTAGCGCTGGTGTGCGCATGCGTCGCCTACCTGGTGGTGCGCAGCCGACGGGCACGGCGTAGCGGGGAAATACCTGCAGCGGCCAGCTGAGCGCTGCAACGGTCGGGTGGGCTGCAACGGCCGGCTGACCGCTGCAACAGGGCCGGTCAACGGCGGCCTGGGCTAGCCCGGGCCGGTTTGACTCGTTGCGGGCGCATCCCATACAGTAACGTCAAAGGGTCGATGTAACTGTATCGATTATCGATTTGGCGGGTGAGCGCCGGTATCGAGATGCCTATCCAACATCGTTGCCCGGCTCGATGCGGCGGTGAAACACCCGCCGGCGGCACCTGCTTGAGCCCGCCGCCGCTCGCTCGCACCTATGTTGTGCAAATGGCACGTCAATATGCTGTAGCAAACGTTGCGGCATTGCCGTGGCGCGGCGGCGACGGTATTGTGCAATCACGAGCTGCAACAGCGCGGCGCAGTGCAACGCATAAGCTAAATAAATCGGCGTAAAGCACGCCGAATGCCAATAAATCGGCGCCTGTGCGCCGGATGGGGTGAATTCATGCGGATAACCAACGAAGCGCGCTCATTTTCACGCAGCCGCAGTGATGCGGCCGTGCGGATCGCCATCGCAATGGCGGTGTGTATGTCGAGCGCAACAGTGGCTTACGCAGCGGATGCAGCACCCGCGGACGCGGCGGCAGCTCCTGAAGGGTTGGCTGAAGTCACGGTAACCGCGCAGCGGCGCGAAGAAACCTTGAGCAAGGTACCCGTGAGCGTGACGGCGATGACCCAGGCGGACATCGACAACAAGGGAATCAAGGACATCAGTGACGTCGCCCGCTTCACGCCTGGAATCAATGTCGACAACTCGGGCACCAACAACATTTCCATCCGCGGCATCGCATCCTCCGGTGGTGCGGGTACCACCGGCATATACATCGACGATACGCCCATCCAGATGCGTGCCCTGGCGTTCAATCCCGATGAGACACTGCCGAAGGCGTTTGACATTGATCGCGTCGAGGTACTGCGTGGCCCGCAAGGCACTTTGTTCGGGGCCGGCTCCGAGGGCGGAACCGTCCGCTACCTCACGACTCAGCCGAGCCTGACCAAGTTCAGCATCTACAGCCGCAACGAGGTGTCCTACACGCAGGGTGGTGATCCCAGCTTCGAAACTGGCATTGCAGCAGGTGGGCCGGTTATCGATGGCAAGCTGGGTGTACGCGCCACCGTCTGGTATCGCCGCGATGGTGGCTGGATCGACCGCGTGGATCCGACCGCGGATGACCCGCAGAATGCCGTGGTTGACCGCAATGCCAACCACGCCGACAACGTGCTCGTGCGTCTGGCCGCCCTCTGGGCAGCGAACGACAACTGGTCGGTGACGCCCAGCATCTACTATCAGAACCGCAACATTCACGATGTCTCGAACTACTGGCCGTTGTATTCGAGACCGTCCGATGACGTTTTTGTCAGCGGCAATCCGACGCAGCGCGCGACCCCCGACAAGTTCTACCTGCCAGCGCTCAAGATCCAGGGCGATTTCGGCGCATTCCAGTTGATTTCCAACACATCGTACTTTCACCGGACGGAAACCTCGGGTTACGACGGCACGTTGTACAACCTGGGCTTCTACCAGACATTCGGGGTTCAGGACGGAGTCAGCTATCCGCTGCTCGACAGCACCGGCGTTCACCTGCCGCCCGAGATCGCCAATTACCGCTCACCCGCCACGGTTGACAACAACCAGCAGGACTTCACGCAGGAAATCCGCTTGCAGTCGAGCGATCCGAGCGCGAAGCTGCTGTGGACAGGCGGCCTGTTCTTCAGCTCCAACCGCCAGCAATACCTGGAGCAGATCCACGACCCGCAGCTGGAGGCCTTCAGCGAGGCCATCTTCGGCGCACCATATACGGACATCTACACGTACGACGACGGTACCGGTAATTTCGTTCCTGCCCTCGTTGATCCGCGCTATCCCGACGCTTCCTACTTCCTGCACACGCATGCGCGCGACAAGCAGTATGCGTTATTCGGAGAAGGCACCTACACAATCACCGACCAGCTGAAAGTTACGCTGGGTGCGCGGTTTTCACGCACGGAATTCACGTTCGACAGCGAGACCGGCGGGCCGCAGCTGTTCGCGCCCAATCAGACCTCCCACCCGGGCAACAAGGAAAATTCCTTCACCCCGAAGGTGAATATCGCGTACCAGATGGACCCGAACAACCTGTTCTATGCGACGTACGCCAAGGGCTTCCGTCCGGGTGGCGGTAACAACCCGCTGCCGCAGGCGGCCTGCGCGGGTGATTTCGCGACCTTCGGTATCTCCCAGTCGCCGGATTCCTACCGATCGGACTCGGTGCACAGCTTCGAGATCGGTGCGAAGAACAACTTCGACAACAGGATCCGCATCGCCAGCAGCCTGTACTACATCAGGTGGAAGAACATCCAGCAGACCGTGGTGCCGCCCGTCTGCCAGATCTCCTTCATCACCAATCTCGGCGAGGCGACGGCCAAGGGCGCCGACATCCAGGCCGAGTTCGCGGTGACCGATTCGCTGTCGGCGGAGCTGACGGCCGGCTATACGGATGCGCGCTTCACGAAGGATTCGGGCTTTGCCGTCGACCCGACTCTGCCGCCCGACCAGGTCCCGGCGCCGATCGTCAGGAAAGGCAATGCCATCGTCGGCGAGAGCGGGCAGCCCGGGGCTCCATTCACCCTGTCCATCGGTGCCGAGTACAAATTCGCATTGCTCGAGCACGAGTCGTTTGTGCGCATGGACTTCGAGTACCAGAGCCGCAACAACTGGCTGTCACCGCGGCAGGACCCGGGCACGGCGCAATTCAGTCAATACAACTACACGCTGTCGGCTACCAAGTTCCTGTCAGCGCGCGGCGGCATGGCGTTCGGCGGCTGGTCCGTCGAGCCGTTTATCGACAACCTGCTGAACACACACACGGTCGTGAACTATGACTTTACGATCAATCCGAACATTGACCCCACGACCAACTTCCAGGCACTGCAGCGGCAGTACACATTCCGGCCGCGTACCTACGGCGTGACGGCGGCGTTCCGGTACTGAGCGGTAGCGTGCAGGGCGCGCACCGCGCGCTCTGCGGCTCCCCGCTAAAAACGATAGGTCGCTGTCAGCCCGTAGCTGCGCGGCCGGACGCCACGGCCGAAGTACAGCCGGTCGATGTTGTCATCGGCGATGTCGCGCGACTTGAAGAGCTCGGGGTGTTGATCGAGGACGTTGTCCGCGAACACGGAGACGTCGTAACCGTGCCAGCGGAAGCCCGCGCGCAGTTGCAGGTTCTTGGTCTGCGGAAGTCCCGGGAGGGTAGTGTCGGTCAGCGCATTGGCCGCATCCTGCCCCGGGAGCAACTTGTGTTGCGCGGTGGTGTATTGAAAGTCGACGCGGCCGTACGGATTGTAATCGCTCCAGCCCGTGAAGGTCTTTTCGGCCGCGAATGTGAAGCTCCAGGGGGCGTTTGGCTGGCGGTCGCCTTCACTGACAATGGGCTTGACTGCGGCCGCTGTGGCACCGCTGCAGCGGCCACTGCCGGCAGCAAATTGCAGTACGCCCGCGCACGAGGCCCGGGTGAACCTGGCGTCCGTGTACGCAACGGTCAGCTGCATCAACAGCGACTCCTGCGGCTTGAACTGAATGTCGAGGTCGCCGCCCCGGCTGACCACGTGCCCCAGGTTGGCCGTGAACTGCTCGCCACAGCTGGGCAGGTAGACGTTCTGTTGGATGTTGCGCCAATCGATCCAGAACAGGCTCGAGTTGATCTGCAGCCGCTGATCCAGCAACGTGTTCTTGCCGCCGAGCTCGTAGCTCCATACGTTATCGGATGCATATTGGGCCGGCACTCGGTGCAGGCCGTTGGAGCCTAACGGCAGGCCCAGAGTTTCCAGGTCACCCTCGCAGATGGTTCCTACCCCGACGTTGACGCCACCGACACGGTAGCCCTTGGAAGCGCTGACGTAATAGAGGTTGTCTTTGTCAGGCTGCCAGGAGAATACGGCCTTGGGTGTGACGGGCTTTTCAGACGAGCTGGCTGATGTGGCACCGTCCGGAGTGCCGAGGAATGGACCGCCTTGGAAGGTCGAGCCGCTGAAGTCCACCTTGGAAACGCGCAGACCGGCGGTTACCTTGAAGGTATCGGTGAGCTTGTAGGTCAGCTCGCCGAAGACAGCAATCTGTTTGTCGATGACCCGATCGATCGGCCCGTGGTAGATCCGGCCGTTGACGCAGTCCAGAGGCGCCGCGCAGAGGTCGTAGCCGCCACCGGTGAAATCCAGCATCTGCCCGCGCAGGGTGCGGTCATAGATGTCCTCCGGAATGTTCTCATCCAGGTGCGAGAAGAACACACCGGCATTCCAGACGATCCGCCCGTTGGCATCCGAGGCGAGGCGGATCTCCTGGTACCAGTTCCTCTGATTGTCTTCGAACGTTGCATAACCCTGGTCGCCCGGCTGTGGAAAGATCGACGGCAGCAGACCGAAAGACCCGTAAGTGGCACGCAGATACTGGGTGTAATCGGAAGTCGAGTGCTGGCTGCGGTGCAGGAAAGATGTGTTCGAAGTCAGTTGGGCGAAACCGAGGCTCCAGTCAACTTTGACCGCGGCGAGCCAGAACGGATCGAAGCTGGGATTTTTCAGGGCATTGCCGTTGTAGAGGCGGTCTGATCGCCGCTCCGACAGGGATACCCAATAGGATGCCGTGTCGGCGATGTGCAGCTCCTGATAGTAAAAGGATGGACTCACTGTGACTGCGTCGTTGACGGCCCACTTCAAGGCGCCTCGCAGGGTGACGGTCTCCTGCCAGTTCGCATCGGCCTCATCTACGCCATTGAAGACCGGCGTTTCCAGCAGCGGCGTATTTACCGGGTCGGCGCTGGGAGTCAGTGTGTAGTTGGCGCGGTTCACCCAACCGCCGTCATGCCTGAACGATGCGCTGACTCTGAATGCGAGCACGTTGTCGATGATCGGGCGGCCAAACGCCGCGCCCGCTTCATAGCTCGTGTCGCCGTGACGGGTCGTTGCCAGCTCAGCGCGGGCATAGCCGGACTCTTTTGTCAGGGCTGGTTCTGGTGTAATGAACCGTACGACACCGCCTTCGGCACCAGCGCCGAACAGTGTGCCCTGTGGGCCGCGCAGGACTTCGACGCGGTCGAGGTCGAAGAGCGCAGGGAAAGCATTCACGGCGCCGAAGCCTATGTGGCGGCTCTGGATGGGGGTGTCGTCGATGTAGATGCCGGTCGTCGACGCGCCTGCCTGAGAGCAGATACCGCGAATGCAGATGTCGGAGTTCTCGTCGTTGTAGTTTGCTGACGAGCCGTTACCGTTACGCTGGAAGGCAATACCTGGCGAGAGGCGGGTTAGATCATCGATGTTGCGCAGACCTTGCTCATCGATCTTCGCCTGGCTGAAGACGGCAACGCTGATGGGCACATCCTTGAGGCGCTCTTCACGGCGGGTGGCGGTGACCACCACCTCGGATAAGCCGGCCGCAGCCGATTCGGTGTCGCTGGTCTGAGCGAGGAGGGGGACTGCCGGGCTCAAACACACCAGGGCCGCCGTAGCGGTCAGAACTGCTGGGCTCGCTCTTCGGTTCATGTTCAGTGTCTCCCCGATCGTTCAGTGGACTCCTCGCGCGCCGGCCGCATAGACCTGCTTGCCGCGGAACCATGTTGCGAGTACGCGGGTTGTGGCGATTCCTTCGGCATTGCCACCGTCAGCCAGGCCCAGGATATCGCGATCCAGCACGATGAAATCCGCGGACTTGCCCACCTCCAGCGAGCCGGCGTCCTGCAGATTCAACATGCGCGCACCGTTGATCGTATAGGCGTCAATGGCGTCCCGGATGGAAATGCTCTGCTGCGGGCTGAGAGGTGGCTTGCCCGGCAAGCTGCGTGTGACCGCGCGTGTCATGTTGATGAACGGGCGCGGATCTGGAGTCTCCACCGGTGCATCCGATCCGGCGGCCAGTATGCCGCCCGCCAGCTTGATTGCCTTGACCGGATAGGTGTTTGACTCATAGTAGCTGCCGGCAGGGTGCAGCGCCGCGTAACCATTGCCAGCCACCTTCTGAAAGAAGGGAATGACGGTGATGTCGTAATCAGTGTCCGTGTTCATCCAGGCGTAGGTAAACGCGACGTATAGGTGATCCCGGCCTATGCGTAACACATCGCTCGGGGCAACGAGTTGCAGGTGCGCCAACGCGTCCCGTGTCGTAGCGACGCCATCGGCTTGACGAGCTGCCTCG
>Ga0105247_10000137_pt1 | contig 70918 bp, 54 predicted proteins | sample KBSS24metaG_FD_81519 | JGI IMG/M metagenome (GOLD analysis project Ga0105247, IMG submission 81519) | Switchgrass rhizosphere microbial communities from Kellogg Biological Station, Michigan, USA - KBS S2-4 metaG | ecosystem: Host-associated > Plants > Roots > Rhizosphere > Soil | place... | reverse complement strand
GACTGGCGAGGCAGGTTTTCATGAACGACTTGCGGGCGTCCCCGCTCAGGCTCTGGGTCTTTGCCTGGGCGTTGCAGGTCTTCATCCTGTCCTGCTGCGCGTTCTGCGCCTGGGCCGACATCGACAGCAGCGCCAAGGCCGTGAAGACAACGAGCGTCGTGCCTTTCATCGCAAACCTCCGCATCGAGACCCTTGAACCTAGTGTATGTCAGGGGGCAAAGGCAGTCACACTCTTGAAGCCGCTGGCGGACACCCGCACGCTCTGCCCGGAATTCACCAGCCAGCCTTGCGGGTGACCCACTTCGGCCGCCCCGCCCGGCTCCACCACGATCGCAAAATCCCGCGACGAGTGCAGGTTCGGATCGCGAAACTCCACCATCAGGGTGAGCTGCTGGCTACCGACATTACGGAAAGTGGCCACCATCCCCTGCCCCATCCAGGCCGGCCGGAAGGACACCCTTACGGGTAGCTCGGGTTGGGTTGCATCCGCCAGCGCCACCTCGCGGGAGGCCAGGGCCGCATCCTTTTCCTGGACTGCGACCTCAGCCCGGGTCAACTGCTCCCGCAGCTCCAGAACCTTGCGCTCCTGGCTCGCGAGCTGCGTCTGCAGGTGCAGCCGCTCCTGTGCGAGCCATTGCGCATAAGCGGCCACCCCACCCACGGCCAGGATCGCTAGAACGAGGGCTGCTATGAGAGCAACAGGCCGCTTCGTACCGGTAGCGCCTGCGGGGGTGAGGTCATCCATCGTGGGCCTATGATGCCGGTCAACTGGCGGCCTAGTCCAAGAGAAATGCCAGGGCCGCGCCGCAGGGCTGATTCACTTTCAGGCTCAACAATGCGTCCGCCCGGGTGCGGCCGAGATTCAAGGCGGCAATGGGCTTGCCTGCATTGGCGGCCGCCTGTACGAACCGGTATCCGGAGTACACCATCAAGGACGAGCCGATCACGAGCATGGCATCCGCCCTTTGTACCGCAGCCAAGGCCGCGGCAACCCGCTCCTGGGGCACGCTTTCACCGAAGAACACCACATCGGGCTTCAACAGGCCACCGCACTCCTCGCAGGCCGGTACCGCAAAGCCCGAAAAATCCAGTCCCTCGAGGTCGGCATCGCCATCCGGAGCGTCGCGGGCATTGAGCCTCGCCCAGGCCGGATTGAGCTGTAACAGGCGTTGCTGCAGCTGTTCGCGCTGCGTACGCCGCTCGCAGCCCATACAGCGCACCTGGCCCAGCCGGCCGTGCAGATCGATCACCGCGGTACTGCCTGCTGCCTGGTGCAAGCCATCGACATTCTGCGTGACCAACACCTCGGCGCGCCCCTGCCGCTCGAGCCGTGCCAAGGCCCGATGCGCATCATTGGGACGCGCGTGACCGAACCGCCGCCATCCAACCAGGCTGCGCGCCCAATAGCGGCGCTGAGTATGCAAGTCGCCGATGAACGCCTGGAACATGACTGGCTGGGTGCGTTTCCAACCGCCATTTTCGTCGCGATAGTCGGGAATCCCCGAGTCGGTGCTGCAACCGGCACCCGTCAGCACGAACAGGCGCGGGTACCGCTCGATGAACTCGCCGAGCGGATTCTCTTGCAGCATACGGCTCCAGGCACATGCCAGCGGCCAGGCTGGCTCAGAAAGGATAGTTGATGCCCGTGAATACTGCCGCACCATCGCTTCCATATCCGACGTCCACATAGCCCACTACGGACGGCCGTGCGATGGCGCGAAAGCCGACACCTGCCACCTTGTGCAAGGCTCGGATGGGAAAAGTGGGACCTTCGTGGAACACATTACCCACATCCACGAAGGGTGCAACTTCGATCTCGACGTGCGATATGGCATCGAACTCGAACGCGGTGCGGCGCAACTCAACAGTAGCGGCGAACGAGTTGCGGTCGTAGAACCGGCCCTCGCCAAAACCTCGCAGCGGTTGCTCACCACCCACCACGGACTGCCCGCCTCCGAGGCTGCTGAGCGCCCAGAACGGCAGCCGATCGGTGCTCGGCAGATAACGCAGTGCCACGTGACTGGCCAGCACGGTTTTCGGGTTGATCGGCCAGAAGACGCGGCCGTCGATTCCCGCTTCACTGTACAGCGAGTTGTTCAGGAAACCGCTGCGGCTGGCGACGCCGCCGTAGGCAACCCAGGTCATACCCTGGCGGGGCGCGGTCAGGCTGTCGCGCGTGTCATAGATGATCGACAACCGGTTGAGTTGCTCGTAGTTCGTGCCAAGGCCGCGGATGTGCGCGAAGCGCTGCTCGATGGATGCGATTTTGTCCAACGTACCTGGCAGGATATCGACGGCCCGCAGCCGCGCCGTGTACAGCAGTTGCCATGCGCGGTTGAAGTTGTAGCCGATCTGGGCCTGCACCAGCCCTTGTTTGTTGGTGAAATTGGTCTCGTCGCCCTGCGGCGTGCCATTGCCAATGCCGAAGAAGCGGGGGGAGCCGTTGACGTCGTAAATGACACTGCCGGTGAATGTCCAGCTGTGCTCGCGCAGCCGGCCGAATGTGTACTCGGCATCGAACTCGCGCTCGACCCGCTGCTTGAGTCCGGCTTCCACCGACCACTGCTTGTCCTCTGAAGGATAGTCGTAAATGCGGCCGTGGAAGCCAACTCCAAAGTTAGGGTTATAGAGCACATCCGGCGCGATGATCCGGCGGATGCGCTGATCCTCATCGGTGAAGAGCCACACCGGCAGTATTCCCACGGTGGTGCCACTGTCGGGGTCCTGCGCGATCTCTGGTACGGGCAGGAAAGGAAGCGCTTCATACCAATGCCGTTCCGGCAGGTTCGGCGGCGGCACCGGCGATTTCAGCACGTCGGGCGCAGGGGTTTCCGCGCCTACATCCGGGGAATCCGCCCAGGATGGTATCGCGAACAACAGCGCGGCAACACCGCCGCCGATCAGATTCAGACGTGCCGCGCGAAGCACTTCAGGAGCCGGTCGAGGTCAACGGAAGTTACCTGACCCATGGTAGAGATCCGAAACAAGGTCTGCGCCAGATCCCCCTGCCCCGCATAGATCACAAAGCCTTCCGCCTTCAGGGCGTCATGTAGTTTTGTATAGCTCATTCCAGCCGGCAATTTATAGGATCGCAACACAACCGACGACTGCTCAGGCGCGACGACGGGCTCGATCCCAAGCGTGGCCAGCCCGGCCCGAACCTGCTCAGCTAGCGCCGCATAGCGCTTGTAGCGAGCTGCGCGGCCGCCTTCATCAGCAAACTCGCGGAGCGCTTCCACGAGCGCGTAGTAAGCATGCACCGCTGGCGTGAAGGGCGTATTTCGTTGATCCTGCAGGCGCGCCAGTCGGCCAAGATCGAGGTAATACGTGCGGCTCGCCGCCTGCGACAGGGCCGCACGGCGGACTATTACAAAGGAGGCGCCCGGCACCCCGTGCAGGCATTTATTGGCCGTTGCGGCTACTGCACCCAGGCTGTCTTGCGCGAAGTCGATGGGTTCCGCTCCGAAGCTGCTCACGGCATCGACCAGGAGGCGCAAGCCTCGGGCCCGGCACAACTCGGTCAAAGGGGTGAGATCATTCAGCCGGCCGGTTGTGGTCTCGTGGTGAACGGCCGCCACGTGTGTGAACTGCGCGCCTTGCTTCGCGGCATCAAGCCGGGCCGTGATGGCATCGAGGTCCAGGGCCTGCATCCAGGGGAAGATGACGCGCTCGTGCGCGATCCCATACTGCGAGCAGATCTGAGCTATCCGATCGCCATAGACGCCATTCTCGAGGTTGAGCAGCCGGCCACCGGCGGGAACCAGCGCAGCCGTCATGCTTTCCACCGCGGCGGTGCCAGAGCCGCTCATGAGGACCGCAGTCCACACCTTCGGATCCAAGTCGTACGTGGCGAGCAGTCGTTGGCGTGCTTCGTCCTGCAAAGCAAAGAATTCGCTTTCACGATGACACAGGTCAGGCTGCAACAGGCTCTGGCGTACACGCTCTGTCAGCGTGACAGGCCCGGGGTTGAGCAAAAGCATCAAGGAGCTCCGGCTAAAGAGCCGAAGTGTTGCATCAGACGTGTCTTTACGTCGACTGGAGTTACGGAAGGACGCGGCAGGCCATCAGGTGTGCCCGCACGAGTCAGCAGACGTGCAAACCGCGGCCCAGCAGCCGGTGGTGATTCAAGCCAGGCGCCGATTCGCGCTACATCGTCGGTTTCAAGCGAGGCAGCGTAGCCGCAGGCGGCCGCAATTTCGGCAAACGATACGTGTTTCGAGACAGTCGCCTGGCCACCAGTCGAATCATGCACGCCGTTGTCCAGCAGGAGGTGCTGAAGATTGGGCGGCCCATAAGCGCCCACGGTTGCGAATGCCCCCATGCGCATCAGTGCAGCTCCGTCGCCATCCAACGCAATCACACGGATGTCTGGCCGAGCCAGGGCGAGGCCCAGCGCCAACGGCACGACGCAGCCCATCGATCCCACCATGTACAAGTGGTTGGGACGATCATCGATCGCGTAGAGCTCACGGCCGCAAAATCCCGTAGATGCCAGCACGGCAGTCGAGGCGACGGGCGTGCGCGCGATGACTTCCCGAAGCGCGTCCTGCCGAGATGGGCGCGCGCCATCAGGCAGGCGCAGGGGTTCCAGCACTGGAGCCGCGGCAGCGGTGACGTCCCCAGCGGGGACTAGCGGCCCTGCCGTCGTCTCAGCCGACGAAGCCCCAAAATGCTTCCCAGCCGCGCCCGCACCTGGCTTGAGAGCGTACGACGCTACCGTGCCCTTCTGCATGACCAAGGCGTACGGCCGCCCTGTCTCGTCCATGTACGCCGTGGCCCTGTCCAGCACCGGCCCAATGGCTTCAATCTCGGAAGGAAACAGCTCCCACGGGATCTCCATTGTCTCGAGCATCTTGGGCGTGATCGGCCCCATGAGAGCGTGTTGGGGCTCATCGGGCACGCCCGGCTGGGCACGCCAGGTGACGATCAGCAGCTGAGGCAGGCGGAACGTCCAGGTAAGCGAAGTCAGCGGACTGACGGCATTACCCAGGCCGGAATTCTGCATCATCGCCACGCCGCGCCGGCCGCCGCCAGCCAACGCAACACCCGCAATCAGGGCGACAGCGTCTCCTTCATTCGCCATCGACACGTACTGCAGTGAAGGATCCTGTAGCACGTAGTTGATGAACGGCGTCAGATAGGAGCATGGGACGCCGGCGTACCACTCGAAGCCCCGCTCACGCGCGGCCTCCACGAAATGCCGCGCTTCAATCATGAGGCGCTGCGGCCCCATCGCCCGCCGTGCTGCCAAAGGGCGTCTGCCCGTGCGCGAAGTCCACTGCCTGGCGGAAATCCTCGAGATCGTTGACGCCCCGCCAGTGACCATGAACATACAACACTTCGATCTGCGCGCCGTCCGCAATGAGCGCATTCATCAAAGCCGGCATGTCCAGGGAGTCGAAGTCAGGCCGCTCGCGCAGGCGGGCGAGCACCGCCTTCAGTTTCAGGAGTCCGTCCCGGCTCACCTTGAGCAGGCCGATCCAACGGCCGTTGGCGGTCTCACCCGACTCGCTGCTCAGCGGCTGCTTGGCGCTGACCACCCGCTTCAACAACACGGGCGTGCCGAACAGTCCGCGGTCATCCGCCCGCGAGCTGTAGGCAAAGTCACGGACCGTGCGATCTGCCTCCGCGCTCGGCGAGGAGTCCACGACCACGGAGAAGTCCGCTTTGCTCTCAACGAGAGCCCGCAAGACATAGCTGCGGAACAACAGGTCGCCGTACGAAATCACAGTTTCAGATTCGAGCCCATCCATCGCGCAGGCGAGCGAAGCCAACTCACCTGTCTCGCCGTAGCGGTCATTGACCACCAGTTTGATTCCCGCGGTGTCGATCGCATCGGCCCGGTAGCCGCCAACCACGGTAATGTCGTTGACGTTCTCCTTCTTGAAGCCGTCTACGAGCCAGCGAAGCAGCGGCTTGCCCGCGATCGGCAACATGACTTTGGGCCGGTCGGCGGTCATCGCATCCAGTCCACGGCCGCGGGTTGCGGCCAGCACCACTGCCGAGCGCGAGGCTTCCGATGCCGACAGGTAGAGGCGCTCGGCCGCGGAGTACTCGTCGGCATCCTGAAGTCGGAAGATCTCGTTGACGGAGGCCACGCGGTCTTCGACGTTCACCAGCGTTTCATTCGCGTGGATTTCCCTGGCCACGCTCTGCATTGCGGCCGTGGCGGCGCGCACCAGGTGGTTCGCCCAGATCACCATGCTGATGCCCGCCTTACGGAACACCTCGGTCGGCGTGCTGTAATATTTCGTCGGCACGATCACCAATGGCGCTCTGCCGGCCCACTCGCGCGCGAATGTCACGATCTCATCCGGCTTGGACAGCTTGCTGTGAATCAGGATCGCATCGGCACCGGCTCGCCGGTAGGCTTCGGCCCGCCGCAGCGCCTCATCCATCCCCCAACCGGCAATCAGCGCCTCGACGCGCGCGACGATGCAGAAGTTCGGATCGTTCTGCGTGTCCTTGCCAGCCGCAATCTTGCCGGCGAACTCTGCCATCTCGGCCAACGGCTGGCGCTCGCCATTCAGAAAGCTGTTGGTCTTGGGAAACTGCTTGTCTTCGATGCACACGCCGGCAATGCCACGCTGCTCGAGCTTGCGGACCAACCGGCGCATGTTATTGAAGTTGCCATAGCCGGTATCACCGTCCAGCAGGATGGGCAGATCACTGGCGTCGGCCATGAACTCCAGCATGTCCACGACCTGGGTCCAGCTCGCCTCGTTGTTGTCGCGCACGCCGAACTGCGCCGAGATGGACAGTCCCGAGCCCCAGATTCCCTTGAAGCCCGCTTCGCGCACGATGCGCGCGGACAGGCCGTTGTGCGCTTCCATCAGGAATTCGAGCTGATCGCTGGAGAGCATCTGCCGTAAACGCTCGCTGCGTGTCCGTACGACACCCTCATTGGCAGCTGGATGAAGGTCGCGGGTGGCGGATGATTCCATTGAAGCATTCATGGCTGCGATCCTGGCAACGGTGGAAGTTTGGGCAGCACGGTGCGTGCGGCCCGGGAAACGTCATTCGGAAAATCGATCTCAATCCAGGGCAACCCGGTGACATCGGCGACGTCGATGATCTGGCTACGTTCCAAAAGGAGGTCGCGAACAGCCTCCTCGTGCGGCATGTTTGCGCGGCCGCCATCGACATAACCGGCGACGAGCGTCGCGAGCCGGCGCGCGCCCGCGGGGTCGAACCGGAAAAAACCAACCGACTCGCCGATGGTGTCATATTGCAAGCCGGCCGCGACCTGTTTGCGCAGCTCAACCGGCACGCCATCACGCACACATACCTTGACCGGCTCGTCGCCGGGCTCGAATTCACGGTCGATCAGGATGCGGTTGACGGGCTTCTGACCGGCTACCAGCGCGGTCATGATTCCCTCGTGGTACAGCACATCGGCGTCCATGAGCAGCACGTCGCCACCGCGAGTCATGGCTTGCGCGACGGTGTGAACGGTGAGGACACTTCCGAGCTCGAAGCCCGGGTTCAACACAATCTCAGGCCGCGGCAACCAGCGCAGGCGATCGAGCTCAGCCTCGACCAGATCGTGCCGGAACCCCAGGGCCAACACGACCTGCGTGACGCCGGCTTTCCTGAGAAGCAACAGGTGCCGCTCGAGCAGCGTCCGCCCGTCGAATTGCAACAGGCACTTGGGCAGTTGCTGCTCCTCCGACTGTTGCAGACGCATTCCGCGGCCCGCGGCAAGAATGATGGCGCGCATTAAGTTCCTTATCGAAGTCGCATTATATGGCGAGGCGGCGACGCCAGCCTCGTTCGGACAGGTGCAGGTACAACAATCCGGGCAGCCCCAGCAGTACCTCGCGCGCCCGCTTCGCCAGCGACAAGGCGAGCGCAGTCTCGGGCGGCAGTCCCACCAGCGGCGCCAGGAGCAGATAACCACCCTCCTGCACGCCCAGGGATCCCGGGATCGCAAAGCCTGCCGCGCGAATCGCCTGGCCGAGGCTTTCCAACAGCAGCGCATCGCTCCAACTCACGGGAAATCGCAACAGGAGCAGGATCACGTAGACTTCCGCCGTACCGATCAGCCAGCCGATAAAGCTCAGGAAGAAGCTGGCAGCAACCCTTCCTGCGCGGCCGTAGGCATCCTGGACGGCCGAATCTATCGCATCCGCCTGGGTCATGATCTGCGACCAGTCCCGTTTACCGGCGAAGCGGGCGATCCCGCGCATCACCTTCCCAAACAGCCCCCGCCGCTGCATCAGGTAAAACCCGGTCAGACAGAATGCCAGGACGCCGCTGGCCAGCAGCAACGCGGTGCGCACCGAGTGTTCGGAGCTTTGACTGGCGTGCGCACCCAACAGGGCCATCCCGAGCAGCGCAAAAATAATCTGCGCAAGAGTCTGAAGAGTCGTGCTGACGGTCACTCCCGCCGCAGCGTCGCGCATCGACATACCGCGCTGCGCCAGATAGCGGACCATCATCACAGGCCCGCCGATGGGTCCCGCGGGCAGAAAACTGTTGGCAGACTCACCTACCCAACGTGCGAACACCGCATCACGCAGAGTGCTGCGTATCCTGGTCTTGTCGAACATCACCCTGATCGAGGCTGCGTCCAGGGCCAGAGGCACGAGGTGCAACAGAGCGAGCAGCGGCAGTCCCCATCCGGCCACGGCCAGGGTGGAAAGCACAGCGGTGAGGCCCTGGGAGATCAGCACACCGGCGAAGAGCAGAACGCCGGCCGAGAGCAGCCAGATCGCCGCCCGGGTCATGGGGTTCCCTTGCGGCTGCGGAAAACTTGCCGGAGGCCAAAGTAGGCGACGGCGTCCTTCACATTGGAGATCAGACGCCACCACGGATGCATGCTCTGATCAGTGACATACTCGAAGGTCAGCGAGACGCGCTTTTCGTTCTCGCCCAGGGGCGTAATGCGGTGGCGTAGTTTGTCACCATCAAAAAACACCAGGCCGCCGGGTGGAATCTGCACCGAGCCTGGTACGACGGGCACGCCAGTCTCACGCGTGTGTAACTCGTAGTCGAGGCGGCACGATGACTGATCGAGCACACCGAGCAGAAGCGTGTATCGGCGCCCCGCGTAGTAGGAGGTATCGTAGTGCCAGCCGATGTGGTCGCCCGGACGCGTGTAGAAATACAGTGCATAGGCGTGCGGATCGTCGGCAGGCGAAAGCTGCAGGCGTTCCCCGGCCAGTTGCTCCAACACACTGATCAACACCGGCGATCGATACAAGTCGCCTATGAACGGGGCGAGCTGGTCGATCGTGTGGCGGCTGACGCTGCCGCCCTGCTTGTGGCCCGGCAGGTAGTTGCGGTTGATTGCGGGCTCGACCGCGGCAACCGCGCTGATGAGCTGCGCCGTGACTTCGGGCGTGAGGAAGTCAGGCAGATACAGGAATGCGCCCTGCCGGACGAACTCGCTACGCAGGGATTGCGTGTCGAGCTGGCCCACGCGCGCTTCCATCACTCGATGGACGCTGATCAGGTCGCCCCCGACGCCCGCTGAGCTTGGACAGGCTGCAGACGATTCAGCACACGCCGGTAGTCGATCACCACCCAGACAGCGAACAAGGGAGCACCTATGGAGGCTGCCATCAGGAAGGGTGTCAGGCCGTTAAAGATTGTGACGAGCGGCAGGAGGTAGAGCACGTCTTCGGTTTCGAACCCGGCCAGCGAGGCTTGTTTGCTCGCAGCCTTGCCGGCCAGCGCCTCGATCCGCATGCGCAGGAAGAAGATCAATGCAACCGCGCTGCCGGCCACCAGGCCGAGCACGGCCGGCTGCACCTGCAGCACGGACCCAACTCTCGTGGCCACACCGATGCCAATGGCCAGGAACAGCAGGATCGTGACCACGGCATCGCTCGCCAGGTCGTAGATGTGACCGATACGGCTGGTTTTGCCGCTGATGCGTGCCAGCTCGCCATCGGTGTGATCGAGAAAGTTTGACAGGACCATCAGCAGGGCGCCGATGTTCGTCCATCCGTAGGTACCGGGCAGAAAGGCAGCCGCAGCGGCGAGGCCAACGGCGAGACGGACGGTCGTCAGGTGATTCGGAGTCGCCCTGCTGTCCTTCAGCGGGGTGACCAGGCGGCGCGCTAGCCGAGCGTCCCAGGGCCGTTGCGTCACGGGGACGGAGTGAGAAAGAAGCGGTGACTCAGGCATGATCGACCTATTTTACGCTCGTTTGCGAAGCGCACCAACGGAAATGCCTCCCTCAAAAGGCGGACCTGCCCCGTGGTTTTAAGACAGCGAGCCTTGCTCGCGCAGCCAGGCAATGGCATCGCGCAATGCTTCCGCGGGTGGGCGCCACTGGTATCCGAGCTCACGCCTCGCCTTGTCACTCGAGAAGAACATGCGCTTACGTGACATACGCACGGCCTCGAGTGTGATTCGCCCGGGTCGCCCTGTTACCCGCGCCACGGCCTCAGCTGCATAGGCAATGGGGAGCACGACTGCCGTTGGCAGGCGAATGCGCGGCGGTTTCCTTCCCACCAGCTGGGCAATGTGAAACAGGATCTCCCGCAGCGTCATGTCCTCGCCGCCCAGAATGTAGCGCTCGCCGGGGCGGCCGCGCTGGAATGCAAGCAAATGACCGGTGGCAACATCGTCGACATGTACGATGTTGAGTCCAGTGTCAACGTAGGCAGGCATTCGTCCGGCAGCCGCATCGAGAACCACCTGACCCGTTGGCGTTGGTTTGACGTCCCCCGGTCCTATCGGTGTCGATGGGTTCACGATTACCACCGGCATTCCCGGCAGAGCCGTTTCCCGCACCAGCTGCTCGGCAAGGAATTTCGAGCGCTTGTAATGACCGATCATGTCGGCCACGCCCACCGGGGTGTCTTCGTTGCCGGGCGACCCGTCGGCTGGAATGCCAACTGTCGCAACGCTGCTGGTGTAGACAACACGCCGGACGCCAGCTTGCCGCGCCGCTTCGAGGATGTTGCGGGTCCCCTCGACGTTCGTTTGATACAGCTCGCGCGGATCGGGGGCGCCCAGCCTGTAATCGGCCGCAACATGAAAAAGCGCCTCGCATCCCGACAGCGCGCGCTCGAGTGACGGCCTGTCAGCCAGGTTACCCTCGCTGACTTCCACGGGCAGAGCCTGGATATTGCGCCGGTCCGACCCCGGGCGAGCGAGCGCCCTGACCTGCCACCCGTCCCGTACGAGCGCACGCGCAACAGCCGCGCCGACAAACCCGGTGGCGCCCGTCACTAAAGCTCTCATGGCAAGCGGGCTTCAGCTGCCGTGGAAAATGCGTAAGGCGTCAACGAGCCCGTGCGGGCAATCGCGGCAAGGGAGCGATTGGCCACTCTGTAGCGGCGGGCCAACCGGATCAGTGGAGCCAACTCATTAGGTGCGAGCGCCAGCGCGCCAATCAAACGCCAGACCTGCAGATGTCCCTCGTTGTCCGCTGCCGCTGTCACTGCACGTGGCAGGACATCCGCCGCGCTATCGACAACCACGCGCACGGCGATGAACGGTAATTGGTGTCGTGCAGCAACCTCGCCCACGGCTACGCTTTCCATATCCACAGCCGCGGCACCGGTAATCCGGAACAATTCAGCCTTGTCCGCGACCGTGCCAATGGCGCGGGAGGCCGTCAACAGCCTGCCGCTACGCACCGGCGCAAGTGCTGCGACCGCGATGCTCAGCCGCTCCCGCCAGGCTGCCGCGGTGTTGAGGCACTGCCCGTCTGACCCAATCACCTCTGTGGGCAGAAGAATGGCACCGGCGCTCAGAGTTGGATCGAGCCCCCCGGCCATTCCCCAGCTCGCCAGCGCGGTGGCGCCAGCCTCGATGAGGGCGCGCGACCCGGCGGCGGCGGCCGAGTTGCCCATGCCGGTAACGGCGACGAGCGTGCCGTCGGCAAGCGCTGCCAACGCAGGCTTATTCAAACGTACGGTGGGCCCCAGGTGCCGCGCTTCCGAGGCCAGCGCGCATACGATCCCGACTACTTTCAGTGCCAATGCGCGGCTCCGGGCCGCACCAGGTTGCGATAGGCGGACAGTGCCCAGAGCGGGAAGTACGCGCAATAGCCGTGATACTTCAGATAAAACACTCTGGGGAAACCCGGCGCGGTGAAATGCGGATCGGTCCAGAGCCCATCCGCCTGTTGGGCACGCAGCAGGTATTCGATGCCGCACCGCACAGCAACCGAGCCCGCCTGCCCGGCGGCCATCAACCCCAGCAGTGCCCAGGCGGTCTGGTGCGGGGTGCTGTCGGTCTTCTCGTTCAAGTGCTGCTTGCAGGCGTAGCCGTCATTGCTCTCGCCCCAGCCGCCGTCAGGATTCTGCCGGCCGATGAGCCAGGTCACCGCGCGGCGGACCGCCTCGTCATCCGGGCCGATGCCAGCCAGTCCAAACGCGGACAACACCGACCACGTTCCGTAGATGTAGTTGGTTCCCCAACGGCCAAACCAGGGACCTTCAGCCATCTGCTCCTTGCGCAGAAAGGCGATTGCGCGGCGCACGTGCTCCCGGTCCTGCGGCCGGCCAACCAGGGACATCGCCGCCACGACACGCGCCGTCACATCGCTCGTCGGCGGGTCCAACAACGCGCCGTGATCCGCGAACGGAATCAGATTGAGGTTGTAGTGTGTGTTGTCCACATCGAAAGCCGCAAAGCCGCCGTCGGTGCTCTGCATGCCCGCGAGCCAGTCCAGCGCCCGCTCGATGCTGGCCGAATAGCGGCCCCGATCGTTGGTCTGATGCATCGCCCAGACGATGACGGCGGTATCATCCAGGTCCGGATAGTGGCCGTTGGCAAATTGAAACGGCCAACCGCCGCCCTTGAGATCCGGGCGGCTGACCTGCCAGTCTCCGGGCGCGTCCAACAGCTGTTTGCTCTTGAGCCAGCCCAGCGCTGCATCGGTCGCCGCGGCCGCTGCCGTGCCGCCGGATTCCTGCAACGCAAGGCCCGCGAGCGCGGTGTCCCAGACTGGCGATACGCACGGCTGACAGTAGGCACGGTCGTCGTGCACTACGAGCAGTTTCCGCAGCGCACGCTTGGCCGTGACGACCCGCGGGTCATCACTCGAATAGCCGAGCAACACCATCGCTTCCAGAGCATTGACCATGGCGGGGAAGATTGCGCCCAAACCATCGTCGCCGTTCAAGCGCTCCAGGAACCAGGCTTCCGCCCGGCGGGTCGCGGCCGCGCGCATGCGTTTCGGAATCAAGACATCCAGCCGCCGGAAGACCTGATCGACCACCAGAAATGCGGTGGCGAGCAGCCGCGCACGCGGGCTCGAGCGTTCAGGTCCCAACCGAAAATACGTGTGCTCGCTCTCTGGCGGTGTCAGGAACAACTCGCGGACATCCACATTGCGCGGATTTTTGGCCCGTGGTTTGTAGGTGCACAGTATGAACAGGGGCACCATCACCGTGCGCGACCAGTACGACACCTTGTCGAGGTGAAATGGAAACCAGCGCGGCATCAGCATGATTTCCACGGGGATGTACGGTACGGCGCGCCACGGCACCTGGCCGAACAGCGCGAGCGCGATCCGGGTGAACACGTTGGCCCGCGCGGCCCCGCCCCGCTCCAGAATGGCTTTGCGTGCCCGCACCATGTGCGGCTCGTCCGTACTGTCACCGGCGAGCTTCAAGGCGTAGTACGCCTTGATGGTGCAACTGATGTCGAGCTCGCCACCGTAGTACAGCGGCCAGCCACCGTGTTCGGCCTGGTGAGCGCGCAAATACACTGCGATCTTTGCTTCCAACGACGAATCGATTTCGTCGAGGTAGTGCATCATCATGATGTATTCGGCCGGAATGGTGCAGTCCGCCTCCAGCTCGAACACCCAGTAGCCCGGCTCGCTCTGGCGCTCGAGCAGCCCATCGCGGGCGGCATCGATGCCACGGTTCAGTGACAGGTGCCCGGCGTGACGCTCGAGCTTCTGCACCAGCTGCTGCTGCCGGGTGTTATGTTTGTTGGCGGCGGCCTCGAAGGCGCGGGAATTACGACTCAAAGCGCAGATCTCCCTTCGGAGCGGCGGGCTCCCCGTTCGTGCGGCACGGAGCGCACGGCATGGCTGTACTCAGGCGCGGGCGCGGCCACGTGTAGTGCGGGCCTGGACGCGCGGCGCACGGTTCCAGCAGGCGCGAGCGGTACTCCGCGCGCGGCGATGTCGAACAGGCGCTTGAGCATCCAGTTGTTACGCACGGTCATGTTGGTTGAGATTCGGGTCACGGCCACGGCCGACCTCGGAATCTTCACCTGCCGGCCGCTGGTGAAGCCGGGCGTCGCGGCAATCTTGCGCAGGGTGAGGATTGCCATGCCGATGGCCCACAGGCAGAAACGGCGGATGCCCGCCTCCGTGCCTGGAATGAGTAACGTGAACGAGAGCGCATTACGCAGGTGCGCGTGGGCCACCCCGACCAACTCGCGCATGGCAGCATCGAAGCGCCCGTCGGCGCGTGCCGGCGTGAGCTGGCCGAGATCGATGCCATGGCGGCTGAAGACTTCCTGCGGCAGCCAGCAAGCGCCCCGGTCGCGGTCCTCCCACACATCCTTGAGGATGTTGGTCATCTGCAGGCCCTGCGCGAAGGACACATCCAGCTCGTGCAAGGCGGCCTGTTGCTGGGCGATCTGCGGCGAATACCCGCAGAACAGCTCCGTGAGCATCTGGCCGACGACCCCGGCGACGTAATAACAGTAGTCGTCCATGTCAGTCTGGCGCGGCACTCCCCGCAGGCTGGCAGTCTGCTGGAACTGGTGCATGCCGCCGCACATCACCTCGACGCAGCGTTGAATCGCGATCTGTTGTTGTGCGTCCAACCGGTTGGTCACGCGGACCACCCGCTCCATGTTGGCCACCAGATCCACTTCGGCCTTCAGAGTTTGATTGGAGAGCTGCGGACCCAGGTCCCGGGCGAGCGCGGCGGCCGGCTCCCTGCCATACAGCACTGCCACGAAGCGCTGCAGGAAATGCAGACTGGCGGCCGGCGTCAGGGCGGGTTCATCCTCAATGGTGTCGGCTATCCGGCACAACAGGTAGGCGTTGGTGACGGAAGTCCGCAGTGCCTGGGGCAGCTCCGGTATGGTCAACGCGAAGGTGCGCGACACGTCCGGCAGGATGTGTTCCTGGTAAGCCTCATCCGACAGGCTGGGATCCGTCTGTACAGCGTCTGGCGACATCGCTCGAACAAAACCTCCGACTTCGGCCAAACCCGCGCAAAACGGCCCGGGCAGGCTCGAAATAGTCCAGTGCCTACGCGCAGCGCGTAGGCACACCCTCAAGGGCGCGACTTTACCATGCAATCAATCGGTTAAGGTCTAGCCACTTAGAGGCAAGGCTAGGCCGGGCCGCGTAGGCCGCACCGTCCTTGGCCCTGGGAGCGGCCGCGCATTGGGGCGGCCGGCCCACTTCGGATTCAATAATGCCGCGCCAGCAGCCAGTCAGCCAACGAGCGCAACAGGTCGGCGCGTGAGCCCAGCGGGGCGAGCGCATCCAATGCCTGGCCGTGCAGCAGCCGCACCCGCTCCTGGGATGCCTCGATGCCGATGACTGCAGGGTGGGTCGGCTTCGAGCGCTCGCTGTCGGCACCGGTCGCTTTTCCCAAGGTCCGCACGTCACCCAGCACGTCCAACAGGTCATCCTGAATCTGAAACGCCAGGCCTATGGGACCAGCAAAACCGGCGAGCGCCTCCTGCAGCCGGGAATCGAGGGACGGCGCACAGGCGGCCGCCATCATCACGCTGACACGGATGAGCGCACCGGTCTTGCGCGAATGCATCTCTTCCACCTGTGTCAGGTCGAGTTGCTTGCCCTGTACTGCCAGGTCTATGGCCTGTCCTCCAGCCATGCCGAACGAGCCACTCGCCTCCGCCAGCAACTCCACGAGCCGCAGGCGCACGGCCGGGGATGCCGGCAGGGCCGGATCCCGTGTCAACACGTGGAAGGCCAGAGTCTGCAGGGCATCGCCTACCAGGACGGCCGTCGCCTCGTCGAAAGCTTTGTGACAGGTTGGACGCCCGCGACGAAGGTCGTCATCGTCCATTGCCGGCAAGTCATCGTGTACGAGCGAGTAGACATGTATGAGCTCGATGGCGCAGGCAGCGCCTTCGACCTCCTCCTCGGAACGGCCTACTGCGCGGGCGGCAGCGAACAGCAACCCGGGCCGGATACGTTTGCCGCCGCCCAGGACGCTGTAGCGCATCGCCTCGTGTAGACGGGCCGGCACAACCTCCGGGCCCGGAAGCCTCGCGGCCAATGCCGACTCCATGCGCGCCTGCCACGATTGCAGCTGAGCGCGAAACGCCTCGCGCCCGGCCGGATCGCTCACAGTGGCATGTCTAGCCCCAACAGCAGCGCTCACGCCCACCCTTCCAACAGCAAAGTATTCGCCAGGATCATTGCGGCCTGGAGGGATGCCCGCCTTCGGGCTCACGCTTGGCGCGTTTCACATCGGCCACGGCAACGGCCGCTACCGTGCCGCGCGGACGGTGGTCGCCATCGCTATAGAGAATGGGCAGATCAGGAGCCATCTGGCCCGACACCCGCGCTCCCAGGATTGCGGTCTTGAGCAATTTGAGCGGACGGCTGAATGCGTCATCCACGGCCGTACCCTCGAATCCGCAGTGGGCCATGCAGTTGTCGCAAGCGGGATTGCGGCCCACACCGTACTTCTCCCACTCGGTGTCTTCCATGAGGGACTTGAAGCTCGGGGCATAGCCTTCGTCGGTCAACAGGTAACAAGGCCGCTGCCAACCGAACAAGTTGTAGGTAGGCGTGCTCCATGGGGTGCACTGGTAGGCCTGGTTGCCGGCCAGGAAGTCCAGGAACAGGGCCGAGTGATTGAAGGACCAGCGGGTGCGTGCTCTACCTTTCGGGGAGCTGGCAGTGCGGCCGCGCTTGAAGATCTCGCGGAACAACCGCTTGCTGGCGCTGCGCCCGAGGAACACATCCTGGCGCGGTGCGTGGTGATAGCTGTAGCCGGGCGACACCATGATTCCTTCGATGCCGAGCGCCATCGCTTCATCGAAGAACGCGGCCACTTCGTCAGGGTTTTCACCGCTGAACAGTGTGCAGTTGATGGTTACCCGGAAGCCCTTGCTGCGCGCCAGACGGATCGCAGCCACCGCCTTGTCGAACACACCTTCCTGGCAGACGGACTCGTCGTGGCGCTCGCGGCTGCCATCGAGGTGAATCGAGAACGTGAGGTACGGCGAGGGTGTGTAGTCGTCGATGTGCTTGGGCAACAGAATTGCGTTGGTGCACAGGTAGACGAATTTCTTGCGTGCCACGATGCCTGCGACGATCTGCGGCATTTCCTTGTGGATCAGCGGCTCACCGCCGGGGATGGACACCATGGGCGTGTCACATTCATCCACGGCCCGCAGTGCGTCTTCGACGCTCACCCGCTTCTGCAGGGTTTCCTTCGGATAGTCGATCTTGCCGCACCCGGCGCATGCCAGATTGCACTGGAACAGCGGCTCCAGCATCAATACGAGCGGATAGCGCTTGATGCCGCGCAGCTTCTTGCCGGCGATGTAACGCCCGACCTTATATGCCTGTAACAGGGGAACGCCCAACTTGTAACTCTCCTATTGCGGCGCGGAAAGCACGGCGCGGTGATCCCGCCAGATGCGCTCCCACTCCATCACGAACCACGGTGTGAACCGGTCCGCCTCGCTGCCGGCGAGCTCCGCCTGCAGGTCCTCGGGACTGATCCAACGCCACGCGAGAATCTCGCGCGGATCGATCCTGACAGGATCCGAGCAGCGGCCGACGAACACGGAGCACAGCTCCTGTTCGGCGCCCGCCGCATCAAACTGCGCCTGGTACTGAAACTTGAACAGGAAGTGCAGCGGACAGCGCAATCCGAGCTCTTCGTACAGCCGCCGGTGAATCGCCGTCTCAATGGTCTCGGCGCGCCGCGGATGACTGCAGCAGCTGTTGGACCAGTACAGCGGCCACAGCCGCTTCGAGGCTGAACGCTGTTGCAGCAGCAGCTCGCCGGCATCATTGAAGATGAGCAGCGAGAACGCCCGGTGCAGAACGCCGCGGCCCTGGTGACACTGAGCCTTGTCGAGGTGCCCGACTTCCCGGTCGGCTTCGTCCACCAGGATCAATGACTCGGAATCGGCCGCGCTGACCCGAACTTCATCCATCGCCACGAAAACTCCCAGGCAAAGCGCCTAGTATACATCCGCACATCATAGCGGCCTGTCGGCCATTCGCCACAGCAATCTTCAGGCCGGGACTTCCGCTGCGTGCGTAACGTGCAGGTCTGCCGTGCCTTTGACAAGGTCCACCCGGCCATTGTGTGAAGGGCCAAAGGGATAGCGCACGCTCTCCCTTTTGGCGGACCCCGCCCTCAGGCCGCCGCCTTGAACGCAAACGCGAACACGGCCGCCGCAATGAGCAGACAGAACGCAACAATGTAGTTCCAGGCCACTTTCTCCTGCAGGAAAAGCACCGCGAAGACCAGGAACACGGCCAGCGTGATGACCTCCTGGATGATCTTCAATTGAAAGCCCGTGAAGTGGGTGTAGCCCCATCGGTTGGCCGGCACCGCCAGGCAGTACTCGATCAGGGCGATGCCCCAGGACACCAGGATCGCCTTCCACAGCGGCCAGCCGTGGCCATATTTGAGATGGCCGTACCACGCGAAGGTCATGAAGACGTTCGAGAAGATCAACAGCAGCGGCGTCGTCACGAACGGCTGCCCCTGTTCACCTCAACAGTGATGTGTGAGAGGCATTCGAACGAGCTGAGGCGGCCGCGGTAGAACAGCGCATCGCGCGGCTTGCTCGTTGCAATCGCGAGCACGGCCGCCAGGTGCCCCGGTCCCAGCCGCCACAGGTGCAGATCGACAACACGGTCGCCATCGGCCTCCAGTGTCCGCCTGAGCTTCTCGCGCGTCAGCTCATCGGGACACACGTCCAGCAGGATGCCGGCGGTGTCGCGAATCAACGTGATGGACCAGTTGGCAATCACCAGGGCACCAATGATGCCCGCGAGGGGGTCCATCCACAGCCAGCCGTACAGTTTGGCCAGTAACAGACCTGTGATCGCCAGAACCGATACAAAGGTATCAGCGAGCACATGGACATAAGCGGATCGGATGCTGTTGTCGCGGGTGGTGGCGTGGGCTGCCGGGTGGCCAGGGCCCTGGCCAGAACCAGCTGCCCGGGGTGCCTGGACGTGGGGTGATAGGGCGTGGTCGGGGTGCCCGTGAGTGTGGTCATGCGGGTGGTCGTCGTCGTGGTGATGCGTGCGACCATGGTCGTAACGGTGTGGAGGGTCATGCGCATGCCCACCACCGCCACCGTGGTTGTGCCCATGATGCTCGCCTCCACTGAGCAGCCACGCACTCACGACATTGACGGCCAGGCCGGCGATGGCGATCGGAATGGCCTCCCCTAACTGGATACCCACAGGCGCGAAAAACCGGACCACCGCCTCATAGCCGATCAGCAGCGCAATCAGCCCCAGCACAATGGCACTGGTGAATCCTGCCAGGTCGCCCAACTTGCCCGTGCCGAACACGAAGCGGTTGTCGGTGGCATGGCGGCGCGCGTAGGTGTAAGCCAGGGCGGCGATCAACATGGCGCCCGCATGGGTGGACATGTGCAAGCCATCTGCCACCAGTGCAAGCGAGCCAAACAGGCTGCCGCCAACAATCTCCACCAGCATCATGAGGCCGCACAGGATGATGACGGCCCAGGTCTTGCGCTCGTTCTTCTCGTGCCCGGCTCCCAGGAACACATGGCTGTGCGGCAGGCCGACAGTTGGATCGTTGTGCCGTTCCATCTGCGAATGCCTCATTTGAAGTAGCTGTGAACTACGTCGAGGAGCTGTTCGCTGGCTTCTTTGTTGGCCGGCGTGTTCGCGAAATGAGAAGTGATGTGCTCTTCGAGCAGCTCGGCCAGCAACCCATTCACCGCGCCCCGGCAGCTCGTGATCTGCTGCATGACATTGGCGCAGTCCGCCTCCGCCTCCAGGGCACGCTCAATGGCCTCGACCTGCCCTTTGATGCGCCGGACCCGATTCAGAAGCTTGGTCTTTCCTTTCAGAGTGTGGGTCACGGGAGTCAGTCGGCCGGTAATACTATAGGGGGGTATAGTATCACACGGCCAAGCGTGGCGCTCCCACATACTGTTTCAATGGGCCAGAGCGGCCGCAGGATTGGTTCAATGGGCCAGAGTCGCCGCGGCATTGGCCGCCAGGATGAATGTCGTCGCGGCATCCACCACGTATTCGTTCTCGTACCACAGGAATGGCCAGCCATCCTTCAACTCCGGGTAGTCGGGTTGAATGATGGTCACCCCGGGGATCATGCCGCCGGGAATGAAACTGTAGTCGGCCCGATTGTTACCATAGGCGACGAGCTTGGAGGCCGTTCCCACGGAGGATACATAGGAGAGGTTGGAGACCGGGTGCCGGCCCAGGAGGTAGTCGAATCCCCGCAGCGTTGCATCGATACCGACGATGTCGGGAAATGCCCGGTGAAGAAAGTACATCTGGATCGCGAACGCCGCCACCGCGCCCGACCCGCCCCAGGTGCCCGTGTTGATAGGAACACCGAACGGATTCTTCGCAAGCTGCGCATCCTGGCTCGCCTTGAAGGTGGACACAGCGGCTGCGAGGGACTTCTTGAAGTGCGGGTCCATGTACGGAATGGCTTGTACGGCGAGCCATCCCAGGGAAGCGAACTTCTTCTGGATGACGGGCAGCAAGGCCATTAAACGTGTCTTGTACATAGCCTCACCGCGGGTAGTGATGAGCAGTTCCACTGCGGCGATGACTTCCTCATCCTCGAGCTCGCCTCCGGTCGTGTTGAACGAGCGAAAGATGGCGGGTGGATGGCCGTGCTCATCGGCCCAGACTTTGATTGCCGTCTGCAGACATTTATCCGCCAGGGCATCGTCATACCCGCGCAGTACGCGGCTGGCTGCCGCGAGCGAGGCGGCCGCACCGTAGTTCAACGGCGTGGTATGAGTGGTAAACGCCCAGCGATCATCCGGCACGCCCGATGAGATTCCGTTGGACTCCAAGGGTCCCAGATGCGAATCGTAGATCTTGCCGTCGGTCTTGGAAGCGGCATCGCCAAGGTGCGTGTATTCCTCCAGCGTAGGCTCGATGATGCCCGGGATGGCGTGACCGAAAGCCGAGAACTGCGCCAGAACCTGCAGTACGCCGTGCCTGATCTGTTGCAAGATATCCGGGACGCCATCCGGCCGGTGGATCTGCACCAGCCGCGCGTCTTCATCGATAGTTGTCTCATCCCAGTTGGTATCGAACGCCTCGCGAGTCATGACGAGCTCGGTGATCACGCGCGTCTGCGTTTGAGTGCGTATGTCATAGTCTCCCGCATCGTACCAACCTCCGCTGTTCAACCCGGGGATGTGCTCTCCCGCCGCAAACGGAGAATCGGACATTGGGCCCATCGAGTAGCCGTCGAAATGCGTGTAGTTCGACGGCGCCTGCCTTGCGTCGTCCATGTGCGAGATGCCATGCCAGACACGATAGTTTTCACGGACCTTCATGTGATCCATCTGCACGGGCAGATAGGTGTCCAAAGAGGGCTGCCACACCCCTTTTGTATAGACGTCCGGCGCGATCCGAAATGGACCGGAGGTGCGCCCCGCATATTCGATCGCATAGATGCCCGGCGCCCGCACCGGCGAGAAGTCAAACGAAGCGTACTGATATCGAAGCCATTTGCCCCACGGCTTGATGGCGTCCTGAAAAACCTCTGAATAGTTGCCTGCCGGGTCCAGGCGCAGCACGCGCGCCACCCTGGGAGCGTCGTAACGAGGATCCAGCTCCACGACGGCAATCTTCGAGCGCTCCGGCGTGTACCCGGCCTGGTTGTACGAGACCACCGGCGCACGGGTCCAACCTGGAATGACACTGGGTTGGATGTGCCACACCAGAGCATTATCAGTCTGGTTCGCCGGTATCAGTCCACGGACTACAAACCAGCCGTTCTGCGCGTTGTTGCGAGCGTCGAAGAGCGCAAGCGTACCGTTGTCAGACTTGATGGTCACGCGCGTCAAGGGATCTTCGGGTGCGAGGACGATTTGGTGTCCGCTCGCCAGTGGAGCAGGTTCTGCCTTCCCCGCCACGCTGCGCTGCATTGGTCCATTCTCGTGCCGCGGAAAGATTCCGGACGTGTCATCGAACATGTAGCTCTTGCCGAAATAGGCCGTCGGCAGGAAGTCGAGATTGAAGCCGGCCTTGCCCACCAGCGCGGGCGGCAGTGGTTGATTCAGATGAACCGCAACACGAATGCCCTGCCCCTCGGCCGTCAACTCCAGGCGATAGCTCAAGGAGAGCTCGGGATACCCGGAATAGGCGATCAGCTGGTCCGGGACGGCGCCGTGCTTGCGCGCGGTGAACCGGGGCACCGGATCCCATTGCTCCGGGGTGGGCAGCAGCCGGACCTCACCATCAGTCGCAATGCGCTCGCCGTGCAGAATGATTTCGACTCCGCCCAGTTTCTGGTCCCGGAACACCTCGTGAAAAGTGTTCTGGTATGCGAGCACGCTCACTCCTTGCGCCTCGAAGTAGTCCAGATCATTCAGATGCAGGCGGGCATCACCCTCCGCCGCCCGCAACGGCCCGCCACACAAAACTGCACTGGCAACCCAGATGATTCTGCAATTCATGGCCCAGGAGCCTCCAGCAGTCATTGCTGCGGATCAGATGCGGTGAACGGTGAGCAGCAAGGGGTGCCAATGGCATGGAACTCCATGATCTCGGCGCGCGTCCCGTCCGGATCGAGCAGGTTGAGCTGCCATTTCGCGTCGCGGCCAATTTTGGGAGTGTTCGACTGGCCGGCCAGGCGCCCCTCGTTCCACAGCAATGTGTAGGCGGTTTGCGCGTTGGGCACGCCCAGCGAAAAATGATCGAGCACGCCCAGATCGGCACGGCTCATCGCCGCGGGGATGCCCTTTCCGTCTGGTGTGCCCACGAGCATGTATTCGAGCCAGTCGGTGCCATCGGGCACCTGCTGTGAGACCCAGCTTGGCGTATCGTCCTTCATGCCACCAAACCAATAAGGCCTGAAACCCAACACCGCGCGGAAGAAGCTATCCTCCAACGCACGGTTGTGCACGATGAACCCGACATGGATGATATGGCTGGACAGTGAGTTGGCGGGCACGTCCGGTGTTTTCGCCGGCGGCTGCACGAATTCGATCTTGTTGCCTTCGGGGTCGATGACCGCGAACCAGCGGCTGCCATCGCTGCCCTGCTCCACCTTTTTGGGCACGGTGATTTTCTGTGCCGCCAGGTAGTTGCGCAGCGCCGGCGCATCAGTCGTGGTGAAAGCGACATGATCCAGCCTGTTGATGGAAGGGGGTCCGGACGGTACTGGCAGGACTTCGACGAATTGGGCCGCCGCGAAGTAGTAGCGCACACCGTTGGGGTTCTCCGGATCTTCGCCCTTGACCGCGCCGAGGTCGTGCACATAGAAGCCCTCCGTCCTGGCAGGGTCCGTGGCATACACGGCAATATGAGACACACCGGTGAGCGGCGGACGCGTCGAGGCTGCTGCCGCGCGGGCGCGGGCGTTAGGCGTACCACTCGCACCATCCTCATTGGCGGCGACGGGTAACAGCTGATAGCTCACAAATGCCAGGTGAGTGGCGTCGCCCCAACCGTACATTGAAAAGCTTCCGCGGTTACCCCGGAAACTGGCCACCGTCCGAATCAATCCATCCGCGGCACCGATGACCTTGAGTGACGTAGAGCCGGTATCAGGGCCGTCCGTGGTTGTGTGTCCCGGCGGCTCGCTAAGGAAGGCGACGGCTTTGCCGTCGGGTGACACGTGCGGCGATGAGTTGAGATTATCGTCATCTGTTATCTGCTCCGCAGCTGAGCCATCCGGTTGCATGCGCCAGATCTGCAGGCCGCCGGATCGCCAGGAATCGAAATAGATGAACCTGCCGTCCGCAGAATAGTCGGGCCCGTCATTGAGGGTGTCGTTTGTCAGGCGAGCTTCGGTTCCTCCGTCCACGGGAATGGTGAAAATGTCTGCCTTGCCTGCACGGCCACGCGTGAACGCAATAGACCGGCTGTCCGGGGCCCAGGCGTGGAAATAACTGGATGTCGCACCATTTGTCACCTTACGCGGTGTGCCACCACCGGCTGCAGGCAAAACATAGACATCGTGCTGGCCACCCGCTGCCTCGCTGCAACTCACCGCCAGCAGCTTGCCATCGGGTGACAGGCCAAAGTTTCCCGAGCAACCGACCAGCCTGCCCGTGTCTATGAGCTGCGGCGTGCCGCCGGCGGGTGGGTCGAGGTAGGGAATCTTCTGAATATGCCCGCCTTCATGCACGTAGATGCTCTTGCCGTCCGGTGCCCAGTTCGCAGACTGCACATACGCCTTGACCGAGCGGACGACGATCGCGCGGCGGAATTGGTCGTTGATCGAAATCGTCTGCACGGTACTGTACAGGGCGGGTTGCAAACTCTCCGCAGCAGCCGGCAGAGGCTCCAGGCTCACATGAGAAAACTCGACCACGTCGGTCGTCTTTACATCGTGTGAGACGGCGCCGAGACCGACATAGAACGGCTCCTTGAAATGCAATGTGACCGAGGCGCCGACCTGTTGCAGGGGCTCACCCTTTCGCGACAGAAACAGGGTGAAGGTATCGCCGTGCTTTTCGATGCGGACGGTCCTGGGTGCATCGATGTTCAGCTCGACGTCCGCCGCGTTGGCACCGCGTTCGCGGCGGAATTGCAGTGCAATCAAGCCCGAGCCATGCACGGCGGCGCCCACGTACTCGCCGCCCGCAGCGAGTGACTGGCGAAACATCAGGATGCCTTTGCGATGCGGGTCGGGATCGTGGGTGTAGGTATGAGCGGGGAATGTGACATTGGCCGTCAGTACCATATCGCCGGAGGCTTTCTTCCACAGGTAGTGAAAGTTGTCCACGTGATACCAGGTGTTGGCGCCGGCTGCCGTGAGAGTGTATACGCCCGTTGCAGCACTGAAGTTGGCGGTGCCGGCAGGATTGACGCTGCCAACGTCGCTCTGACTTTCGAACAGCCCCAATGAGCTCGCTCGTTCCCCGGCCTGCAGCCAGGCCCAGGCCCCCAGCGCGAGCATCAGCAAACCCGCCGAAACCAATCGCCCATGCGAATGCGCGCGCATTTGTGTCTCCTGACGCCTTGCGCAGGCGTGCGACTAACTTCCCCTGATGCAGCGGCCCACGAGTGTCAGGAACGTCGGCCGGTTGGACCCGTCCGTGTGACCTCCGCTGTGCCGGGCGGCGCGGTGACACTCAACTCGAAAGGTCCCGCCGGCAGTCCCGAGCCATCGAACAACGTGCAGACCGGGCTATCGCCCCAGCAATACCGAACCCGCGCCGGTGGCGGGCCTCCGCCTGGAACTGACAGCAGAACCCGCGAGCCCTCGACCCGCGCAGTGGCGAATTGACAGCTACCGGGCGAATCGCCGCAGAGCTCGAAGCCTATAGGGGTAGCATGGCTGTAGCTGACCAGGCCACGCTCGATGCCTGTAAATTCAACGGCAATTCCATCAACGCTGCGGGTTGCGCTGACCGCGGTGGGGCCGGATGGCGGGACCGGCTCACCGAAGATCACGTGCCGTGCCGCCTGGACCAGGCGCTTGGCCACGTCCTGCTTGTTGGTTGGATGCAGGTTGTGGGGTTCGCCTACATCAATGGTAACGGCGAGTCCCGCGTGGGGATCGTTCGCGGCCGCCAGCCGCTCGGCCTCGCGCACGTCGGCCCAGCCCGATTCCGCAGGTGTGGCCGACGGCGGCCCGAAATTCGGCAACTGCACAATCAGAAACGGCAGATCCGCGCCGAATTGGCGGCGCCAATCGGCCATCAGACCCGCCAGCAACGAGCGATAGCTCCGCGCCTCGCCGGTGTTGGATTCACCCTGATACCAGAGTACGCCACGCAGTCCGTACGCGCCGAGCGGCGCCACCATTGCGTTGTACATCGTGCTCAGGCCGCCCACGGATTCCCAGGGTGTCCGGGGCGGGCTGCCGATGTCCGAAGGCACAATCCGGTATTGCCAGACACCGTCCAAAGGGATCGACTCTCCTCCCGCCAGATGCAACGCCCGCTTGCTGCCGTCTCCCAACAACCCCCCGGCTCCCCAGGTAGTGAGTACATTGACCACCAAAACATTGTCGCCGGCGTGTAGCAGACCAGGCGGAACGGCATACGTGCGCTCGGTTTCGTACCCGAACGTGTTGCCTAGCGCGTGACCGTTAACCCACGTCTCATCGACCTGATTGATCGCGCCCAGTGACAACGTGGTGGCTGACTTCGCCTGGGCGGCGGTGAGGGTGACGTGCGTCCGATACCATACGAGACCGGTGAAACTGGCGAGCTCGGCCACGCCCCAGTGACGCCAATCACCGAGCCCGGCGGGCGCCGTCCGCCACTCATTCGACGCTCCCACCGCTCGCGTGCTCCACGGCTCAGCGCCCCGGCGAGCGTGCGTTTTGCCGCGCCACCATTGCTCCCACTGCTGCGCAAACTCACTCTGCGCTGCGTGTGGGTCGCGTGCATACAAACTGAGCAGGCTCAACTCCGACTCATAGCCTCCCTGGGCCTGCAACGCCGCAGCACTCATCCATGGGCGAATGTTCGCACCACCCCATGCGGACTGCAGCAGACCGATTGGGACGTGAGTGCCGTTGGCCGCCCCGCTTGCCTGCAATTCGCGGGCAAAGAAGAAACAGACAGCCGACCAGGCAGGTACCGTTTCGGGCGCCGCGCTCTTCCAGGCAACGGGGTTGCGGAAGTTCGCCAATGGAGTCGGACTGATGTCGTGATCGACACTGAGGAGGCGGATGGTGTTGTTGGTTGAGTCCCTGATCTCGGCATCCGAGTTGCCGGAGCGCAGCACCGACATCTCCATGTTCGATTGGCCCGAACACAGGAATACATCGCCCAGCACAACATCGCTCGCGGACTGCCGCGTTCCGGAACTGCCCTGCGCTGTGAGCACGAAGGGCCCGCCGGCGCTCATGGGCGGCAAGACCGCGTGCCAGTGTCCGGCAGCGTCAGCTGGTGCGTGCGCGGAGGAGATGGCCTGCCCGGACGGCGTGGCTTGGAGCGAAAGCGTCACCATTTCACCGGCGGCAGCTTCACCCCACACGGCTATCGGCTTATCGCGCTGCAACACTGCATGATCCCGAAACAGCTCATTAAGAAGGCCTGGCGGCGCTGGCGGCACAACGGCCTCTGCAACTGACACGGAAGTGCGCACCACGGCGCCGACGAGCGCGGCCAACAAAACAAGCCCCCCGTGCCATCCGGCCGGTTTACCGGCGAGTCGCCAGTGGGGCTTGGCAAACCGCTGCAACCGCCACCGTCGGTCAGTCAAGAGCCACTCTGTTTGCATCTTCTAGGTCCGGTGTTGCAAGGCCCGTCTTAGGCGATGTAGTTGCCACGCGAGCGGCAGTATGCATATACTCGAAGCACAAAGGTAGCGCTACCATTTGGACCCGACGCGGTATCATCCGCTGCACCATCGGGGTTCGTCCAGCTTGTTGGTCAGCGATGGCCAGTTTTGGGGGACGTTTGAAGGGGGATCTAACATTTTGTTCCGGCAGGCATTTGCCCTACGCGCGCTGCAGGCAGCGGCACGCGGATCCGGCCGTTGCTTTGCCGAACCACACTTCGCTCAGCGGCTTCGCCGTCACCGGAGCACGCAGGTGGACTTCAATTCCGGCTATGACATCAACAGCCATTTCGGTAGGCGCTTACCCTCGGCGTCGACGCGAAGTTGTAGCCTGCGGAAGTCCCGTGCAGGGCCGCCCCCATTGCGTGGCGGCCCTTTTTTATCAGCCACCCTCGCACCGGCTTGCTCCCCACGTCCATGGGGCAGCCGCAGATGTTGCAATCGCGCCGCAAAGCCGCAATTGCAGTTGCTACGGGGTTGGACGTGTGCATATACTCGGGCCCACCAAGATAGCGCTACCATTACCGCGGGGGGACTTCCCTTGCCAGCATGAGGGCGCTATCTTCCGTGTATGACAGCGCTGACATCCGGGGCGCTGCGGGTCGGGCTCAGGCGCGATGCCTGAGCGAGCGGGAGACGATAGTGAGGGGGTCAAACGTTTTCTTCAGTAGTGGACCGCACCCGTCGCGGGAGCGGACCTGCTGTTGCTTGTTTGCAACATCTACGGTTGGGGGGATTTCGAATGAGCCGAAAAACACGGCGAAATGCATTCCGTAAGGCAGCCAGGACTTCATGTGCGACGGCCGACAAGGCCACCTACGCCAAGTTAGGTCTTTCAGGCTTCACGTTGAGCTCCATGGCCATCGGCAGCACGGTGTTTGCCGCGGATGCGGCGGACGTTCCAGCCGCAACTACCGCCAAATCATCCGAGCCGCAGGAACTGCAGGAAGTGGTGGTCACGGGTATCCGGGCATCCCTGCAACGCTCGCTCGACATCAAACAGAAGGCGATCGGCGTCGTGGACGCGGTCTCGGCCGAGGACATCGGTCAGTTCCCCGATGCCTCGATCGGTGAAGCCCTGTCGCGTATCCCCGGTGTCACGGTGAACCGCGGCTCCATCAACCAGATGGCCGGCGCCGGTGCGCCCACAGCCACGGGCGCCACGACCGGAATTACCGTGCGCGGCTTCGGTACGCAGTTCAACGAAATCCTGACCGAGGGCCGGCAAGTCGCCTCGGGCAACGGCCAGAACTTCGACTTCTCGGCGTTGGGCGCCGAATACGTCGGTGAGCTCGACATTCACAAGACTCCCGACTACAGCCTCTCCGCTGGCGCTGTCGGCGCGACGATCAACATCAAGTCGCCGAAGCCTTTCGATAAGCCCGGGCTGCAGGCGCGCGCCTTCGCGGCCGCCAACGACAATCAAAAGGATGGTGGCGTCAAGCCCGCCTTCGGTGCTCTGTTCAGCGATACCTTCTTCGACGATACGTTCGGTATCCTGGTCGCCGGCGACTATACGAAAAAAGAGGTCCTCGGCCACCATTTCGATATCGTGGGTTGGAAAGGGGCGTACCTGGATCCCTGCCAGATGCTTGGCGGGCCGCAACCCTGCCAAAAGGACGCCAAGGGCAACTATATTACGAAGCCCAACTCCTTCCCGAGCTGGTATATCCAGGACGAGGCCATGTACCTCGAGCGTACCTCCTCGACGCGCCGGGACGGACGGGTGGCTCTGCAGTGGCGCCCCTCGGACACTGTCCTGATCACCTTCGACGACAACTATTCGTCTGACAGCCAGGTGACCCAGCGCTGGCAGTACAGCACTTGGTTCGGATGCTTCCCGTCCAACTGCATGGACGTCCAGCAGGACTCTAACGGCACGATCACTGACTTCACCAACGCCAATGCGCCGACGGACTTCAACGCCAACGTCGACCGGACTTACATCATAACCAACACTCCAGGGCTCAATGTGGTCTGGGACGTCAATGACCACTTGACCGGGTTGCTGGATGTCAGTCAGTCCACGGCTCACTTGAATCCGCGCCACACATGGTCGGCGTTCGATATCGACGTCGGCTACGGTAACGGTACGAACAACTATACCGGCGGCGTCCACGTCACCGGCGACCCCAAGACGCTGCCCTATTGGACCGCGTACGGCCCCAACACGGTCGCGGGGACCGCAAATGCCTACTCGCCGAACGTCCTCGGGCAGAACCCCTATATCATCGGCTCGCACGTGGTTCCGATAGGGGTCCAGTACAACACCGACAAGATCAATCAGATCAAGCTCGAGGGGACCTGGCACACCGCGGACACAACCGTGAGTTTCGGAGCCCACTTCCTCCAGGACGTCTGGGACTCGAGCAGCGGAAACACCTTGACCAACGGCGAATGGCAGCTGTGGTCGGGATACGGACCGGCCTCGGGCAACGACGCTGGCGTCGCCCTGCCGCAGAAGTTATTCACGCCCATATCGCTCCCGAACTTCATTCCCGGCTTCAACGGCGACAAGCTGCCGCCCGGGATAAACCTGTACAACCCGTTCGACGTGCTCAACTATCTGGTCACTCAACCCATCAATCCGAAATACACACCGAACGCGGGTTATCCAAACTATGCGGGCGGCTACCCGGTGGTACCGCAGGCCCCCGGCAATCTGCAACACGTGGATCGCAAGAACTACGCCCCATTCATCACCGCGGATCACACCTTCCCCCTCGGGGACATGAGCCTCAACGCCAGAGTTGGCTTCCGGTATCAGAAGACGAACGTATACATCGCGGGACTGACGCAGCCGCTGGTTAGCCTGACAGTGCCACAGGGTGACCTCACGGCCTATAATTTCAATCTTGGCGATGTTATTCCCGTCTCGGCCAAGAACTCCTATGGCTATTTCCTGCCGTCGCTGGATCTCAATCTCCTGGTCCGGCCGAACCTGAAAGTGCGACTCGATTACTCGCGCACCGAGAGTCCGCCAAACAACCAGCAGCTCATCCCGACACTCAATTACGGTGGGCGCGTGAGTGCACTCACAGCGCAGGGCAACGACCCGTTCCTGCTGCCCTATCTGTCGCAAAACTTCGACCTGGGTGCCGAGTGGTACTACGCTTCGAACGACTACGTATCTGTAGACGGCTTCTTCAAGCATGTCACTCAGTTCCCAGTCTCGACCGTGACACCCATCAGTGTGCCGGGCGTACTCGACAAGGACGGTAATCTGGCGGTATTCCAGGAGAGCACCATCACCAACGGTGAATCCGCCAACGTGACCGGCGTAGAGTTGACCTGGCAGCAGATGTTGCCGTTGGGTTTCGGATTCCAGGTGAACGGAACCTATGTCCACAGCAACGCGAACTTCGACCCCTACAAGCTGCAGGCCAACCAGTTCGCCGTCCCGGGAATCGGCCACTCGGCCAACCTCATCGCCTTCTATCAGAACTTTGGCTTCCAGGCGCGCCTGGCGCTGCAGTGGCAGGGCGAGCAGCTGCTGCAGATCGGTCAGGAGCAGAACGGCGGCACGTTCCCGAACGAGCCCACGTACCTGAAGGCCAACACCGAGTTGGATTTCAGCACTCAGTACGACATCAGTGAGCACTTCAACGTGTTCTTCGAGGCAATCAACCTTACGGATAACGTGTACCACACTCGTGGCCGCTTCGATAACCAGACGCTGAACGTGGTGGACTATGGCCGCTCGTTCACGATAGGAGCCCGCGCTAAGTTCTAAACGTGGTACAGCCGCTCAAAACGGTCGTCATCGTCGGCGGAGGAACCGCCGGGTGGCTCACCGCAGGGCTCATCGCCGCCCGCCATCAGGCTCGGATGAAGGCGGGCGGCCTCTCTGTAACGCTGATTGAGTCACCGGACATCAAGATCATCGGCGTTGGGGAGGGTACGTGGCCGACGATGCGCGCATCCTTGGAGGGGATGGGCGTATCGGAGACTGCACTCTTCCGCGAGTGCGACGCGGCGTTCAAACAGGGAGGCAAATTCGCTGGCTGGACCACGGGGGCGGCGGATGATGCGTACTATCATCCCCTGATGCTTCCGCAGGGATTCAGTCAGCTCAATCTCGTGCCGCATTGGATGCAGGAAGCGCGAAGCCGAAGCTTCTGCGACTTCGTTACACCGCAGGGTAAGCTGTGCGATGACGGGCTGGCTCCCAAGCTGATCACGAGCCCGGAATACCGGGCGCTCGCGAATTACTCCTATCATCTGGATGCAGGCAAATTCGCGCCCTTTCTCGCCACGCACTGTACGCAGAAGCTCGGTGTCCGCCATGTCCTGGCTGATGTCGTGCAGGTCAATCAGAGCGAGTCTGGCGATATCGAGAGCGTGCTCACGCCGCAGGCCGGTGAGATCTCGGGCGACTTGTTCATCGACTGCAGCGGCTTCTCCGCACTGCTCATTGGCAAGACACTCGGTATCGGCTTCAAAGATTGTGGCGACATCCTCTTCTGCGATACGGCGCTCGCGGCCCAGGTTCCGTATGCGACGCCCGATGAGCCCATGGCATCTCAGACCCTCTCCACTGCACAGGAAGCCGGCTGGATCTGGGATATCTGTCTACCGACGCGACGGGGGGTCGGGTACGTGTACTCGAGCCGCCACTCGAGCGAGGAAGCTGCGCGTGAGACTTTGCAACGCTACATTGGACCGCAACATCGCGACCTGCCCGCTCGCAAAATCCCGATCCGTTCCGGCCATAGACAGACCTTCTGGAAAAACAACTGCATTGCGGTCGGACTCGCCGGTGGTTTCCTCGAGCCGCTCGAGTCTTCCGCGATCGTATTGGTAGAGCTGTCGGCGAAGTTGATTGCCGAGCAGCTGCCCGCCAACCGGGAGATCATGGACATCGTGGCGAGGCGCTTCAATGACGTGACGATGTACCGGTGGGGCCGGATCATCGATTTCCTGAAGCTCCATTATGTTCTTACGCGGCGCACCGATACCGCGTTCTGGCGCGAAAATGTTGACCCGGCGAGCATTCCGGAACGGCTCCAGGAGCTGTTGAAGCTCTGGAAGTACCACCCGCCGTGGTTTTTCGATGAATTCGACCGGCTGGAAGAGGTTTTTCCGGCCGCCAGCTATCAATACGTGCTCTACGGAATGGGATTCGAGAGTGAGGCGCGGCCGCAGGATACAATCGATACCGAGCTGCTCGCAGCGCGGCTGCGGCAGGAGAATGAGCGGCAGACGTTCGAATTGCGCTCGCGGCTGCCCAGGAACCGCGAGCTGCTGAATAAGATCTACGAGTACGGGCTGCAGCCCGTTTGACCAGTTACGGGTCACGACCGACCCGTACGACCGATCCCTCCACCGGTGGCACCATGACGCAGATCGTTCCCCTCAACAAAACCACCCACCGCTCCTTGAAAGTCGACGGGCGCTCTTCGGCTGCCTACGGTGACAATCGGCGCTTCGTGCAGGTGATCGTCAAGGAATTTCCGCAACTGCTGGTCCACTACCCGATTCTGTTCTCGAAGGACCCGAAGACGGGCCAGTTCTACTGTGGCGCGATGCTGGGTTTTGACGAGGACGAGAATCTTTTCCTCGAGGAGTGGGCGGATCGCGATGTCTACCGTCCGCTCATGCTGCAGCGCGGCCCCTTCTACGCAAATGGCCCGGACCTCGCGATCGATCTCGACGATCCGCGGGTAGGCGTGGAAGGCGGTAAGACTCTCTTCACCGACCAGGGGGAGCCGACCCGCTACCTGCAGAGCATCATCTGGGCCTTCCAGGATCTGAGCCCCGGCGTCGAAATGACGAAACTGTTCATCGAGCGGCTCCTGGAGCTGAAGCTCATCGAGCCCGTCGATGTCGAGGTGGAGTGCGACGATGGCACGATACGCAGGTGTATCGGCCTCTACACGATCAACCAGGACGAGTTGATGAGACTGCCCGATGCAGCCGTCGTGGAGCTTTTCAGGCGCGGATATCTGCGCCTGATCCATCACATGATCGCCTCGCTCAAGCAGGTTCAGGTGATGGCGCGGAAGAAGAACTCGCGGCTCCTGAAGGCAACCGAGGCTCTGGCGCGAACACACGCGCCGGCGGCCATCGGCTGACCTCAGACGAACGGTCCGCGAGCCTCTGCATGCCTCACGCACCCACTGAGATCGCCGCCCGCGATCTGGATGCGGCGCTTTTCCTGCAACAGGTCGTGCAGGCGTGTCGGCCGGTGGTCATCCGTGGATTGATTGACAACTGGCCGATCGTAAGCGCAGCGCGCGGCTCGCCGCGGAGGTTGAAGGACTATCTTGCGGCGTTCGACAACGGGGGAAGCGTCGAAGTATTCTTCGGCGATCCCGCGATCGGTGGCAAGTATTACTACAACCCGGGGTTGGAGGGATTCAACTTCGAGCGGCGCATGATGAAGTTCATGGAGGCCATGGATTGCATCCTGGAAGCGCTGGATCACCCGGGTACGCGGTCGGTTTATGTTGGCTCCGTACCTACCGGCGATTGCCTGCCGGGTTTCGCTGCCGGCAATCCCATGCCGTTCGCCGCTTCCGGAGCTGGCGCGCGGATCTGGCTCGGAACTGCCTCGAACGTCTCGAGCCACTACGATACTTTCGATAACCTCGCCTGTGTCGTTGCCGGGCGGCGCCGATTCACGCTCTACGCTCCCGAGCTCATCAGCAGCCTCTATATAGGCCCCCTCGACAACACCATGTCGGGACCGCCGGTGAGCCTGGCCGCTTCGGCAGCGGCGGGCAGCAGCGACAAGTTCCCGCTGTTCGAGCAGATCCGTGACCAGGCGCTGCGGGTGGAGCTCGAGGCCGGGGACGCCCTGTACCTGCCGAAGCTGTGGTGGCATCAAGTTGAGTCGCTCGCTGACTTCAACGGGCTCGTCAACTACTGGTGGGATGCATTCAGCGCCGGCCCGGATGCTCCTTACACCGCCCTCCTCCTCAGCATGATCACCATTGCAGAGCGGCCGCCTGCCGAGCGGCGGGCATGGAAGGCTTTCTTCGATCACTATGTTTTTCGTACACACGGCCATCCGCTTGCGCATCTGCCTCCCGAGCACCATGGGCTGCTTGGGCCCCTCAAACCAGACAACTACTCGAAAATCCGCGCGCGTATCCTGCGTATGCTGAGGGCGCCGTAGGCTAAGGACGAGCCACGTCATGTTGACAGGTCAGATGTTCGAGGCTGCCATGCTCCACCACCGCGGTGGACGTCTGAGGGAGGCCGAGCGTCTCTATCGGCAAATCCTGGAGGCAGACTCCAACCATGCCGAGGCATTGCACATGCTCGGCGTGCTCGCGCATCAGACGGGTCAACAGCAACTCGCAGTCGAGATGATCAGCCGCGCGATCGCCCAGAACGGGCAGATGCCCGCCTTTCACAACAACCTGGGCAATGTATACGCAGCTGCCGGCAATTGGCAGGATGCGGAAGCCGCGTTCCGACGGGCCTTGGATCGAAAGCCGGATTACGCCGAGGCTCGCTACAACCTGGGGAATGCCCTGCAGGCCCAGAACAATCTCGAGGCTGCGGCGGCCGCGTATCAGCACGCTCTGCGGCTTCGGCCAAACCATGCCGAGACCTGCCTCAACCTCAGCAACGTTCTGCAAGCGCAGGGCAAGTTGGAGGAAGCGCTCGAAGCCTCTCAGCGGGCGATTGCCTTGAAGCCGGATCTGGCGGCCGCGCACAATAATCTGGGCAACATCCTGGCAGCGCAGAACCGCTTCGAAGCTGCGGTGGCTGCATACTCCCGAGCGCTCACCCTGAGGCCCAACCTCGCGGAAGCGCATCACAATCGGGGGCTCGCCCTGTTGAACGCTGGACGGGCAGACGAAGCGGCGGTGTCGTGCCGGCAAGCCGTGTCGCATAAGCCGGACTACATCGCAGCCTACATCACTCTCGGGCATGCCCTGACACAGAGCGCAGATACTGAAGAGGCTTTACGGTGCTATCAACGCGCCATCACTTTCGATCCAAACTGTGGGGAGGCCATGTGGGGGTGTGCGGTTGCGCCAATTCCGATCGTCTGTGGCAGCGTCGTTGAGAGCAAGGCGGCAGCGGGAATATTTGGTGGCCACCTGGACACATTAGTGCAGTGGAGTGGCGCGCACCCGGGAAAGCTCGGCGAAGCCGTCGGCCGGGTTCAGCCGTTCTATCTCGCATACCGGCCATCCGATGCGACGGCCGTCCTGTCCCGCTACGGGGACCTGGCAAGTACCGAAGCTACCGCCTATTGGAAGCCGCCGGCAGTAGCCGATCGAGGGTCTCGACCGGGTCGGGACCGCATCCGCATAGCGGTAGTGAGTGGGCACGTGAGGCAGCGGCATCCTGTCTGGGAAATCATACTGCGTGGCCTGATTGCGCACCTGGATCCACAGCAATTCGAGGTGGTTGTGTATCACACGGCTGCGGCTGTCGATGAGGAGACCAACTGGGCGCGCGGGCAAGTCGCACGTTTCGTGCAGGGCCCCAAACCAGTGAAGGTTTGGCTGGCCGAGATCGTCCACGGGCAACCCGATGTGATCTTTTATCCCGAGCTGGGAATGGATCCAAACACCGGTGCCCTGGCCGCTTTGCGGCTGGCCCCTCTGCAGATCGCAGGCTGGGGACACCCGATCACGACCGGGCTACCGAGCATCGACTGGTTTGCGTCTGCCGAGCTCCTCGAGAGTCCGCAGGCTGAGCAACACTACCGAGAGAGACTCGTACGCTTGCCCGGAACGGGCGTGTACACCGAATTTCGCGCACAGCAGACCGAGAGTTGGGGTGGCCCCGAGCGGCGCACAGACTTTGTCCGCTTCGCGTTGTGCCAGCAGCCTGCCAAATTCGATCCGGAGGACGATGTGCTCCTCGCGCGCCTTGCGAAGGCTGTCGGGGCCGCTGAATTCTGGCTGGCGACACCGAGGAACATGCCATGGACCGCTGTGAAGCTGCGCGAGCGGCTTTCGCTCGCTTTCCGAGCTGAGGGCCTCGATCCGGAAGCGTACCTGCATACAACACCCTGGTTGCCCCGCCAGCAGTTCCTGAGCTTCCTCGAGGAAATGGACATTTATCTGGATTGCCCCGCTTTCTCCGGCTATACGACGGCCTGGCAGGCGCTCCATTGCGGTCTGCCGATCGTTACACTCGAGGGTCAGTACCTTCGTCAACGGCTCGCAGCGGGTTTGTTGAGGCAGGTCGGGACAACCGACGGCATCGCTTTCTCAAGCGAGCAGTACTTGGCAACGGCGATTCGTTGGGCGAACGAATGTCGGGACGCCGAGCGCTGGGCAGCGCGCCGCGCCGAGCTTCGTCGCGCAGCGGCGCGGGCCGACGGAAACACTGCCGCGATCCGCGTGTTCGAGCAGCGACTACGGGAAGCGTTTGAGCGCTAGAGAGCAGGAAGCCCATGCGGTTCTTGAGGTGCTGCGCAGTGCTGCGCTATGAAAGCCTCATGCAATGGAATGTCGGCAGCACACTTGGCAACGACTTCTCGTATATTGTCGAGCGCTCTCTGACCCCGCTCGAAGGTCAACACGTCAGCCCTCGGATCGTAGCCCTCGGGGCGCACATCCTGACCGACAAACAGGTACAGCCAGCTCTGCACGTTGAATAGCTCGTTCTCATCGCGCACGATGCGGCCGTAGCTGCGGAAGAGATCCAGGCGCTCCTTGAGGCTGTCGGGCAGCTCCATGTTGCGGCAGTAGCGCCAGAACTCGCCCGCGCGCTCCGTCTTGTTGTAGTGGACTATCAGGAAATCGCGGATGCGCTCGTACTCGAAGGCAAGCTGCCGGTTGTAACGATCGATGTCCGGTTGACTGAACCGGCGGTCCGGAAAGAATTGCCAAAGCAGCGCGATGCCGCGCTGGATCAGGTAAATACCACTCGATTCGAGCGGCTCGAGAAATCCTGCGGCCAGCCCGATCGCGACGCAGTTCTTGTTCCAGCTCAGCCGCCGCCGTCCCGTCGTAAATCGCAGCGGCAGTGGATCGCGCAACGCGCGGCCCTCGAGGCTCGACATCAGCTTCTGCTGCGCCTCATCGTCGTGGACGAAGCTGCTGCAATACACATACCCGTTACCCACCCGGTGCTGCAGAGGAATTCGCCATTGCCAGCCGACATCACGCGCAGTAGCAAGGGTGTGCGAGGAAAACGGGCCAGTCCGTTCGCATGGGACCGCTACAGCACGGTCACACGGCAACCACTGCGTCCAGTCCTCGTATCCGGTCTTCAGTGCGCCTTCGATCAGGACACCGCGGAAGCCGGTGCAGTCGACAAAGAGATCAGCCTCGATCTGCTCGCCACTCTCGAGCGTGAGTGACGCGATGAAGCCGTCCTCGGGCCTGAGGGTAACGTCCTGGAGTTTGCCCTCCGTCCGGATAACGCCGCGCGCTTCTGCGTAGATCCGCAGGTAAGCCGCCAAGAGCGAGGCGTCCAGATGCAAGGCATAGGTGATGGTCTCAACGGGCGACTTCGGGACGTTGATCGGTCGCATGAAGCGTCCCTGACGAGCCGCCACGGCCTGCAACGAATAATCTTCGAGCGGGCTCGCCCGGCCGCGCTCGCGGTGTTTGAACCAGTAGGCCGAGAATTCCACTCCCCCCTGAGGCAAACCCGTTGGGCCGAAGGGGTGGATGTAGGAGTGTCCGGGCCGCGTCCAATCCTTGAATTCAATGCCGAGCTTGAAGCTCGCCTGGGTCTTGCGGATCAGCTCATTCTCATCGATCCCCAGCAGCCGGATGGCGTCAATGATAGGCGGGATCGTTGCCTCACCCACCCCGATGGTACCGATTTCGGCCGACTCGATCAGACGGATGCGGCAGTCCGTGCCCTCGAGGAACCTCGACAGGATCGCAGCCGTCATCCACCCGGCGGTGCCCCCGCCGACGATGGCGATGCTGCGGATTCGATCGAGGGGCACGACCGGAAGACCGGGACTTCAGTAACGGCAGTGCCGCGCGATCAGGCTCTCGGCCAACTCCTGTTTACCGGAACGCGGCGCTGGATCGAGCCCCTTGTCGGTAGCCAGATCCGCCAGGCTGGCAAGATTCAGCTCCCCGCCCAGGATTCGCTTACCGAGCTCGCCATTCCAACCCTGATAGCGCTCCTGCTTCAGCCGCTGCAATGCGCCGTCCGTGACGATATCGGCCGCTGCCAGCAAGGCTCGTGAGATCGTATCGATACCGCCGATATGAGCGAGGTACAGGTCGGCGGGATCCACGGACTGGCGGCGCAGCTTGGCATCGAAGTTGAATCCGCCGGTGGCGAAGCCCTGGTCCTCGACCAGCTGCACCAGCGCGGGCGCCAGCTCCTGCGCATTGTTGGGGAACTGGTCCGTGTCCCAGCCATTGCGCGGATCGCCGCGGTTGATGTCGATCGAGCCGAAGATGCCGTAGGCGCGCGCCGCGGCAACCTCATGCTCGAAATCCAGGCCCGCAAGCGTTGCGTGGTTGACCTCGATATTGACCTTCACCTCTTTCGTCAGCCCGTAGCGCTGCAGGAAGGCAAACACGGCCGCTACGTCATGATCGTACTGGTGCTTGGTGGGCTCGAAGGGCTTGGGCTCGATGAGAATGGTGCCCTTGAAGCCGATCTTGTGCTTGTGCTCCACCACCAGCGAGAGAAACCGGCCGTACTGATCCAGCTCGCGGCGCAGGTCCGTATTCAACAGCGAGTCGTAGCCTTCGCGGCCGCCCCACAACACGTAGTTCTGGCCACCCAGACGGTGCGTGGCCTCCAGGCAACCGCGTACTTGCGCCGCGGCCCAGGCATAGACTTCCGGGTCGGGGCTCGTGGCAGCGCCGCCGGCATAACGCGGATGACTGAACAGGTTGGCGGTGCCCCACAGGAGCTTCACTCCGGTAGCGTCCATCTTCTGCGCCATGCCCGCCTCGATCGTCTTCAGGCTCCTGTCATGCTCCTTGAGGGTGGCCGCGGTGGCCATGGCATCCACATCATGGAAGGTGAAATACGGCACGCCGAGGCGCTTGAAGAAATCGAACGCGGCTTCGAGCTTGGCGTCCGCCATGGCCTGTGTGACCGGTGTGCCGATCCAGGGCCGGTTCAGCGTTCCGCCGCCAAAGATGTCCGCGCCCGGCCAGTTGAACGAATGCCAGTAGCACACGGCGACCTTCAGCCACTCCTCCATGCGCTTGCCGAGCACCACTCGGTCCTTGTCGTACACACGGTATGCAAACTCGTTCTTCGTGTTGGGGCCTTCGAAACGGACGGGCTCAACACTTGAAAACAAACTCATGCTGAATACTCCACGAAAGTGTGCTTGAGATCCTGATATAGCCGCGTGAAAGTACGGCGCCGAACAGCCAACAGCGATGCCAGTGCGGCGTCCGGTTGAACCACTCGTCCAATGGGTGGCGCTGCACATACGTCCTGCGCGCTGACACGCCCGAGGGCAAGGCGGGCGAGCCGGGCCGCACCCAGCGCCGCTCCTACTTCACCTCCGACCCGGTACGTCAACGGCCGGTTCAGTGCGGCTGCGAGGAGTTCGCCCCAATACGGCAGGCGTGCACCGCCCCCGGTCACACTGATCTCCCCGATCGAGCCGCCTTTTTCCAAAAGCACATCGAGGCCGTCAGCAAACGCGAGGGCAACACCCTCCAGAACCGCAACTGTAAGGTCCGCGGCCTCGGTATCCGCGCGGATGCCGAAGAAGACTCCACGGGCATTCGGATCATTGTGCGGGGTGCGCTCGCCCGAGAGATACGGCAGGAAGATAGGGGATTGCCGGCTGACACCCCGGGCCTTGGCGCGTTCAACGAGACGCGGAAGATCCTGTTCGCCCGTCAGCTGCGCAACCCAATCCAGCACGCTCGCAGCACTCAGCATCACCGACATCTGGTGCCAGGTGTTGGGCAGGCAATGGCAAAAGGCGTGTGCGGCGCGATCCGGATTGGGGCGGAAACTGTCTGTCACCACAAACAGCACGCCGGAGGTACCCAGCGACAGGAATGCCTGGCCGGGGGACACGACACCCAGACCCACCGCGCTGGCCGCGTTGTCGCCGCCACCACCTGCGACTACGACCCGCGGCAACTGCAACTGTTCCGCCGCGGCCGCGGTGATCGAACCAGTGGGCCCTGTGCCCTCCACCAGGCTTGGCATATGCGCGCGATCCAGGCCCGTTGCCTCGAGCAAAGCATCCGACCAGTCTCGCTTGCCCACATTCAACCAAGCCGTTCCCGAGGCGTCGGACATGTCGCTGACCTTGTCGCCCGTCAGCTTCAGCCGGACATAGTCCTTCGGCAGCAGCACACTGGCTGTGCGCCGGAATATCTCCGGCTCGTGATTTGACACCCACAATAACTTCGGCGCCGTGAATCCCGGCATGATGATGTTGCCGGTGATGGCGCGCGCGGCGGGCACACGGCGCTCCAGCTCCAGGCACTCGTTTGCCGAGCGCCCGTCGTTCCAGAGTATGGCCGGGCGCAACGGCCGATCTTTATCATCCAGAAGGGTCGCCCCGTGCATCTGCCCGCTCAGACCCACGGCTCGGACGGCCGCGCGCGGGCCGCTCGGCAAACCTTTCACGGCGTTGACGGTTGCCTGCCACCACGCCTCCGGGTCCTGCTCCGAGAACCCCGGCTGAGGCCGGCTCACGACGAGAGCATCGGAGGCCTGTCCGACGATGACGCCACCGTCATCAACCAACACTGCCTTCACGCTCGACGTGCCGATATCTATTCCCAGGTACACCTGACTTGCTCCAACCGTAAACTGCTCTCGAATCGAATTACACGCCGGGGCGACTGTGAAGGCCTGCCGCCGGGTCACGGTGAGCGCTGGTGTTGTTTTGGTACATGCCCCCCCTTGACCAAAAGTCCGGGCGCCGGCTCCGGCCAGCGCACCACTGGCCGTGATGGTAGCGCTATCACGAAGCGTGCGTCAATTCAGGGCAGACCCTTATTTTGGGCCGCACTGCGGGAAATTCCGCTTTTCCGGGGGCCAGGGCCGGCGTTTCAGAGGCTGGCCGAAGAGTCCCGCTTGACCAGGGTGAAATTCATGAAATGCTGCAGCGGTTCAAGCGTCTCACCGAGGCGGCGGCGCCGGATCTCCTCCAGGAGCAGCTCCACGGCCTTGCGGGCCATCGCGGCCACCGGCTGACGTATGGTCGTCAATGCGGGCCAGATCGTCGTGGCGAGCGGCGTGTCGTCAAACCCTGCGATGGTCAGGTCTTTCGGCACATCGAGGCGTACGCGGTGGGCGGCCGCAATCGCCGCGGCCGCCATGTCGTCGTTGCTTGCGAATATGGCCGTTGGCTTACGCGCCGAGCTGAGCATCTGGTCCGCGGCCACCAGGCCCGAGTGATAGCTGAATGACCCTTGCTTCACCCACTCGGGGTGCACCGGCACCCCGGCCTCACGCAGCGCCAGCTCGAAACCCGCGCGCCGCTGGGCACTGACAGTCTGGTTGGCGGCGCCCACTATGAAGCCGATGTCGCGGTGGCCGAGGGATAGGAGGTAACGGGTCATGGCCGCGGCGGCTTCCAGGTCATCGACACGCACTGATAGCCCCGACTCCTCCGCGCGTCCGGTGGCCACCGCCACGAAGGGTATCTTGGCAGCCCGCAGGGCGTCGAGTGCGATGTTGGAATCTGACAACGGCGGCGGCAGAATGACGCCACCGACGCCATCACCCAGGAGGCGCTCAATTGCCGTGCGCTCGTTGCGGGCGCCGCATTTTTCCAGCACGAGCTGACAGCCGGCGCGGCTGGATTGCTCAAGAACACCGACCAGCAGCTCATTCAGATAAGCCGCGCTGGGGTTGTTGTACAGAAGCCCGATATGAACCGTCGCTGCCCTGGCGAGGTTGCGCGCGGCCACGTTGGGCGAGTAGCCCAGCTCCTTGATCGCGGCCTGCACCCGTTGGCGCATGTGCTCCTGTACGTGGGCGTCCCCGCTGAGTGCGCGAGATACCGTCATGGGCGAAACACCGGCATGTTTCGCGACTTCATGCATCGTCACGGCGTTTCGGCGCTTGCGGGGCGTTCTTTTCACTTCTGACCTCAGCGATGGCTGATGCCGGCCATTGTAGCAAGCGGGCACGGCCCCTCCGTCGCCTCGATTTGAACTTTATAGCCGGCCGCCGCACACTCCGGAGCCTTTCGCATTGGACTAAAGTGGACGATGGATATGGCCACACGTCGCAAGTTCGTCATGCAGGCTGCCGCCCTCGCCGCGGCGCCTTTCATCAGCACCACCGTAACGCGCGCGCTGGCGGCCGCGGCCAAAAAGAAATTGGGCTTCGCCCTGTGCGGCCTGGGCAGTCTGAGCACCGCGCAGATCGCCCCGGCGCTGCAGAAAACCGCCAATTGCCGCCTGGCCGGCATCATTACCGGCACGCCCGCGAAGGCGGTCCAATGGCAAGCCCGCTACAACATTCCGGCCCGGAACGTTTACAACTACGAGACCATGCATCGTATTGCCGACAACCCGGACATCGATGTCGTGTACGTAGTGACACCGAACGGCTTGCATCTGGACCATGCGCTCATTGCCGCGAAGGCAGGTAAGCATGTGTTCTGCGAAAAGCCGATGGAGATCTCCGTCGCGCGCTGTCAGCAGATGATCGATGCCGTCAAAGCGGCCAACCGGGTGCTCGGGATCGGCTATCGGTGCCAGTTCGAGCCACACCACCTGGAGTGCATGCGGATCGCGCGCGAGCGCGAGTTTGGCGCCGTCAAAGTGATCGATGCGCACTTTGGGTTCAACATTTCGGCCGGGGTCTGGCGGTTGAACCGCGCCCTGGCCGGTGGCGGTCCGTTGATGGACGTGGGGATCTATGCATTGCAGGCAACGCGCTATCTGAGCGGCGAGGAACCGGTTTGGGTGTCCGCCACCACGACCCAGGGCGATCACGCGCGGTTCGCGGAAGTCGAGGAGTCGGTGCTCTGGCAAACGAGGTTTCCCGGCGGCGCCGTCAGTCACTGCAGCAGCAGCTACAACGCGGTGGGAGTCGGTTATTTTCGCGTGCTCGCGGAGCGCGGTTGGTTTGGTCTGGATCCCGCGTTCAACTATAACGGGATCCACGGCATGCGCAGTGATGGCAAAGCAATTGAGTTGCCGGCCCCTGATCAGTTCGCCGTCGAAATGGATGACTTTGCCCGCTGTATCCTGGAGAAAACACCCACGCGGGTGCCTGGAGAGGAAGGCCTGCGTGACGTGCAGCTCATGATGGCCATTTACGAATCGGCACGGGCCGGCAGGCCCGTGGAATTGCCCCGCGCGTAGGGCCGATCGCGCGGCCTGGGCGCTGGCGTTACCGCCGTTCAGGTGCTCCGAAATGTCGGGATGGGCCGCTCGCGATTGGGCGCCACGGCCGGGTAGCCGCTCGCGGTTGGGTGGCCCCCGGCTAGCCGCCCGCGGCTGGGCGCCCCCTCCATCAACGGCCACTGGCACCATGCAGATGATATCTTTGCGGTTTCTTGCGGGGCTTGGGTTCCGGTGATGGCGGCAGCGGCGAAGACTGAGGTGTGGACCCGATGGGTAGGTCAGGTGGTCAACGGAATTTACCCGTTGCGCCGCTTCCTGGGCGCGTCCGCTCACAGTTCGGTATTTCTCACGGAATCCACGACCGAGGGCTTTCTCAACGCAGCGATCAAGCTCGTCCCGGCTGACCCGGAGCTCACTGCGGTACAGCTGTGGCACTGGAAGACGGCCGCCACCTTCTCGCATCCCCACCTTCTGCGGCTACTCGACGCAGGACAGTGCGAGATCGAAGGACGCCCGCTGCTGTTCGTTGTCATGGAATACGCCGAAGAGAGCCTGTCCCAGATTCTTCCTTATCGTGCCCTCGAGTCCGGCGAGGTGCGGGAATTGTTGGTCCCCACACTCGAGGCGCTCGCTTTTTTGCATCGCGAGAACTGGGTGCAGGGTCAGCTCAAGCCGTCAAATTTTCTGGTCGTCAACGATCAATTGAAGCTCGCAAGCGACACCATCCGCCCCGCGGGAGTTGCCAGGGAGCGAGGTGCTCGCCGCTCCCTGTACGATTCTCCCGAGACGGAACGCGGTGAGGTATCGGCCGCCGCGGACGTCTGGGCTCTTGGCGTAACCCTGGTAGAGGCGCTCACCCAGTATCCTCCGGCGGGACTCGAATCCGGCGCCCCTACCCTGCCGCCGAATCTGCTGCCCGTATTCGCGGATACGTTGCAGCAGTGTTTGAACCCCAACCCCGCGGATCGGCCAACAATCGCCGCTCTGCAGGCTCGGACAAAGCCGACACCTGCCGCGCAGGAGGTCGCCGCGGCCGCACCAGCCCGCGCCGAGTCAACAGCCCGAAAGGAGTCATCGGCCCGGATGGCGCCACTGGCCCGAGACGAACCGCCACCCCGAGACGAACCGCCACCCCGTGGCGCACCACTGGCCCGAGGTGAGTCCGTGGCACCGGTTTCTCAATCGGAATCGGTGCTACGCGCAACTCCGCATCCTTACTCGCCTCCCTTCGAGCTAACCAAGCGCAGCTATTCAACGCCGACCATTGCAGCAGCTGTAGTCGTCGTGCTGCTGGCTGCTTGGGGAGGCTCACGCCTCTTTCACGGTCATTCCAAACGCCAGCCTTCCGCCCAAGTGACCGCATCGCAGCAGAGTGCTGCTTCTACCGACGCTTCGTCGGACCAGTCGCCGCCCGCGCCTGTCCCCGCATCCCCGGCACAGCCGCCCGCAGCTGGGCCGAGGCCTTCAGCATCCCCACCCTCGGCATCTCAACCAGCCGTGGCGCACCGTGCTCCTGGTCCCGTCGAGCAACGACGGCATCTGGCGACGAATACCTCATCTGCGGTAATTCACGAGGAGATCCCCAAAGTCCCGCAAAGGGCACGGGAAACCATTCACGGCCGCGTCAAAGTGGCCGTGCGGGTGACAGTGGACAGCTCGGGCAACGTCGTACGCGATAGGTTCGAGAATGCCGGGCCGAGCAGGTACTTCAGCCGCCTTGCGAGCGAAGCCGCCCGGAAATGGAAGTTCACATCCGCCGACAACGAGGGGTCGCGGGAGTGGTTGTTGCGGTTTGAATTCGGGCGGGACGGTACGACCGTGCACGCCATCCGGGCGCGCTCTTAGCGCTTCGGCAAGATCCAACGCCCAACGCACAGGCCGCCGACCGCCGCCAGGGTCGAGCCAATCAACACCGCCAGCTTTGCCGTCGCGAGCAACTCGTTGGTAAACGCAAGGTTGCAAACAAACAGCGACATCGTGAAACCGATTCCGCCCAGACAACCAACTACCGCAAAGCGCCGCAGATCTACACCTGCAGGCAGCGCGCACCAACCGAGCTTTGTCCCTATCGTCGCCGCCAGAATGATTCCAACTGGCTTGCCTATGACCAGGCCGCCGGCGATTCCAACGGCAAGCCGCATGGCCGTCGGCAGATCCGACGTCAGCGCATGAAGAGCCACGCCAGCGTTGGCCAGCGCAAACAGCGGCATGATCCCGAACTCTACCCAGGGACGAATAGCCTCTTCCGCAGGTACGGCGGAGCCACCGGGTATCAGTAATCCCAGGATGACCCCGGCCAATGCCGGGTGAAGACCAGCATGTAGCAACCCGATCCAGATTACCGCACCCGGCAGCGCATAGAGAGCTATCCAACGCGAGCCGCTGACTCGAAGCAGCAGGCCCGCCGCGATTCCAGCGCCGGCGATGGCGAGCCCGCCGATGGCGATGCCACCGGCATAGAAGAACGCAATCACGAGGATGGCCACGATGTCATCGATGACGGCGATGGCGAGCAACAGCGCGCGCAACGCGGACTGCGCGCGGCCGCGTAAAAAGGCGAACACCGCAATCGCGAACGCGATGTCGGTGGCAGTCGGAATGGCCCAGCCGCGGCGCACGGGCGCATCAGAATTGAGCGCCAGATAGATCAACGCCGGCACAATGACGCCGCCAAGTGCAGCCACCAGAGGCAATGCCGCCAGCTTGAGCGACCGCAGGTCCCCTGCAATGAACTCCCGGTGAATCTCGAGCCCGACGGCCAGGAAGAAGACCGCCATCAAGCCCTCGTTGACCCAGAAATGCAGCGACCCTGAAATGCCGAGCGCGCCCGCGCCCAAGGTCAGCCGCAGCCCCCACAGGCGCTCGTATTCGTTTTCCCAAGGTGAATTGGCCCAGAGCAACGCGGCTATGGTTGCGCCGAGCAGCAGCAGACTGCTGCCGCCTTCCGCGTGGCCAACGCGCTCGAGCCAGCGCGGTTTCACAAGAGCCACCCGCCGCTACATTCCCAACGCACGCCGAATGAATTCGTCGCTTTTGCGAAGCATCTGCTCCCGCGCCTTGGAGTCATCGAGATAGTGATCGAGGTCCTCCCAGGTTATCAACTCACATTTGCCACCGGCGGCCGCCAGGCGTTCCGCCATGCGCTTGGACTGGTTGATGCTGACGTTTTGATCGAACGAACCGTGAAACAGCAGCACCGGGGCCTTGATTTTGTCCGCGTGCTCGGCCGGCGATCCTTCATGCATGACGGGACCTTTACCCACAAAGTCACTCACAACCTCGAAGTCCGACCAGTTACGATGTTCTTCCTTCAGCTGCTCCAAATCGGTTACGGGCGCAATGGCGACCACCGCTTTGAAGACGGTGGGGTCCACAATTGCCGCTTGAAGCGCGGCATATCCACCATAGGACCAACCCACGATCGCCAACTTCGACGGATCGGCAATACCCTCGTGCGTCAGCCATCGTGCGCCAGCCAGTACGTCACCGATCGCGATCGGCCAGGACTGGAAACCCTTGTCCCGAAACCATGCATCGCCATAGCCGGACGAGCCGCGGAAGTTCGGCTGCAGAACGGCGTACCCGCGCGCGGCGTAATACTGCGAAAGCCAGTCAAACCCCCACACATCACGAGCGCTCGGACCGCCGTGGGGGAGCACGATGGCGGGCAACCCTTTGGCGGTCTCGTGACCCGGCGGCAACGTGAGATAGGCGGGGATCTGCACACCATCCGAGGAAGGATAAGTGATTGGCTTGACGCTCGCGAGCTTCACTCCCTCGAGCTGATTGCGTGCGACCACAAACGTGGCGAGCTCATGCGACTTGCGATCGAAGATGTAATAAACACCTGGATCGGCGTCTGTACCCGCAAAGACCAGCAGCTTGTTCTCATCCACGCTCGAGTCGGCAATGCGCAGTGAAGGCTGGTGCAATGCCTTTGCCAGTGATGCGGTGAGGGCTTCGATCTCAGGCGCGAAGTAGATGGCCTGACGGGTTTCAGTGACGTAGGAGACCCCGACGACGCGTTGGCGGCGTCCGATGTGAATCAGACCGCGCACGTCCACATCCGGCCGGGCATAGACCAGTTGTTCCTGCAGGGACTGATCCAACTTCACCGAGTACAACGCGAAACGGCCATCCTTCTTCTTGTACCCGTAGGCGACGTTCAGATCGTGGTCGACCGCGATTGGGTTGAAGCCAATGCCATGGACCCAATCAAAGTCGCCCAGGGTCTCCCAGGCGCGCGCTCCAGCCGGTCGATACAGGTAATAGGTGACCCCCGTATCCTCACCGCCTCTGTGGATTTTGGGGATGCCCATGATGCGCACGGTTCCGCGCCCATCGCTGATGTATTCGACGGCCTCGGGATTCGGCGGCTCAACGTGGTTCACCGCCAGTGTTCGCGTGTCGATTCGATCGACCCCCAGGCCTTCCGCCGACGAGCCCAATCGCGTGCCAATATGGTCATCGGGCAGATACTCGCGAGTCATCAGAACGGCATCATTCCCATCCGGCAGCCAGTCGATAACCTCTTCACCGCCCAACTGGCGTCCGCGGCTGTACGCATTTTGCCGGGTGCTGAGAACCTGCAAGTTCTTTCCGTCCGCATCGATGGCCAGCATGCGGCTCCTGTGCATGGGCCCGAACTTGGGATCAACAACAATCGCGTAGACGTTACATACCAACCGTGTGTTGGACACCCAATCGCAGTATTCGAGCCGGGAGGGTTTCCCATCGACGGCCAAAGCCAATTTCGGCGTAGAACCCTTGACGAGGCCAAGGGTATACAGCTGCGACCCCTGCCCGACAGTTGGAGCGAGGTAAGCAATGCTCGCCCCGTCGGGCGAAAGCCTCAATTCCCTCACGCTCTCGCGGGCGCCAAAGGCCGCGGCGGCATCGAAGGAAGTCGTATTTTGCGCTTGCAAGGATGCGCACGCGCACAGCGACGCCAGCGCGAGCAGTTTTGTTCCGGACACCGAAGCCTCCCGTTTTGAGGCACACCCACGACCGTCGCGAGCGCGCTCGTCCGTCGGCAAGCCTTCCACTTGGTTTGGCCGCAGGTCTTGATTCGGGGTCTTGGTAACTGCGGCTCAGCAGCCAGGGAACGTAGACGGAGGCGCCGGGCCTGTCTATATCTCTCGCTACGGAAGTGTGACGGCGGGCACGGGCGCGCCAATCAGACGAGCCCGCCCAGCTCACCGGATCGCCTCAATCTCGGGGGAACTGGCCCTCGCCTTGGCCAGTCCCTCCGGGGCCGTGAGCCTCAGGTCAGGCGGTGCTCACTCATCACGCACACCGAAGCTGAATCCGCGCCGGATCTCGCCCCGGATCTCGCCGGCTGGAAAAGCAGTCGTGTGGATGTTCGCGTAAGCCGTATCACTCTCCAGAGCGTCTACGATCGCCTGGAAATCCCCCGCGGTCACACCCTGCTTCGCAGGTCCCACCACGTTGGCGGCACTCAGCGTCCCGGTCACTGTTCCACTGTTTGCCGGGCAGGGTTGAGTTCCCGGCGGAGAGGTGGCCGGGTCGTTCGAGCAGAAGAACACCATGACGCCCCCGGCCATGTGTATCTTGCCGAAATGAATGTGGGCCTGGGTGACGCCGGCGGCCAGGCCGGAATACTTGAGGACGAATGACAGTGTTTGATCAGCCCGGTTGAGTCGTAACTCGAGGGTGGCGCGCCCATCGGACAGAATGGCCCCGGTCTGCGCATTCAGTCCGCCTACTTCGTTGAAACCCGAGAAGACCGCGTGAAACTCTTCGACATGAGGCGCGGCCAGCGCGGCTGGCGAAACTGACAGACCCGACAGGATGGCTCCCAGCAACATCGCACGATACATGACTTGCTCCTTATCATTCAGGTGTATGTGCCGCAGAAACCTCCGGAGTGTATACGCCCAGCCGTGAAGATTTGATGCCGCCGGGATATAGTGCCCGTTCCCGGCGTTCCCAGCGTTCCCGCCTGCACCCGAGGCCCAGCAAGTCAGGGTGGAGCGTGCAGGGTTGTATTGAATAGAAAGCGGCTGCTGAATTGCGTTTTCTCCCCGGCCTTCTTGCCGGCAACGGGCTGCAGCCGCGCCGAGAGCGGCTTCTTCCATTTCCAGGCGAGCGCTGCCACGTCGCCGAAGATACGGGCCATCTGTTCGACACTGATGTCGCCCGGATAAGGCACGGTATCAAGCCCCGTTCCGCAAACGGCGGAGTACGCGAGCAGGTCGTCCGTATTGAAGGAGCCCTCGGCCCAGCGCTGCGCCAGCAGCTTGTCCTCCATGACAGGTACCATCACCCCCGAGTAACCAACCTGTTTGACGGGGACCGCCTTGACGGCCGACGTGATGATCAAGGCCGCCGTCAGCGTGCCGCTCGACCCGAATTTCGCACCGGTGTAGGTCTCAATCGCCGCACCGATCGACACGTCTCCGAGCGGCGCTGGAGTAGGATCCACCCCCATGTATGTCCAGCCGTTCGCAGCCGCAACGCGCTGGCCAATTGCTTCTGCCACTTTGGCGTGGACTGTCAGCTGCCGCGTAAGCTCCGCGACTGAGCCTGCGAAATCACCCCGCGTGCGCGCAAACACTTCCTGGACGACGTTGGCACCTTCAAATCCAATGGAGAATTGCCGGCCCGCTCCCGTGTGATAAGCACCGGGATAAAAGGGACCATACGGTTTCAACATCGCGGTAGCCGTGAAGCCAAAACTGCCCTGACTGTTCGGACTGTGCTCGGTCAGGTAATGCACCAGGGCCGCCGTCTCGCGGATCACTTTCCAGTGAATGCCGTCATCATCGGCGATGACGGTACTCGCTTGCAGATTCGGCAGCGTCGCGAGCGCCTTCTCGAGCAACCGCATGCTGCGCGGATCGTCCGTGTCACGCATCATGGCCGGCCCCAGGTTGGGGATAAAGTTCTCCTTCGATCCCAGCTCATCGAGACTCTTCAGATAGGCGAGCGCCTGTGTTTCCGGCTGACCGCCGACCAACTCCGGGAGCGGCTGCGTCACGATACGAAGCGTTTCGACCTCGTACCCCTGCTTTTCGAACTCCCCCTTCGCGCCGCGCAACACCGACAGAGCTGCGGCAATTTCATGCTGCTGAGACGCCGGCACGAGCCGCACGAATGCGGTGATTGCCCTGACCTTCGGCCGGGTGTAACTGCGCTCCTGTGCGCTGACGGTCAGCGCGGCAGCAATCAATACGAAGAATAGTTTTTGTCGAAGCTTGCGGATCATGAAACCCCCGATCGGTTGGCCTCAGAAGATTCCTGCCGGGGGTATCATCGCATGCGTGGCGGGTCTTGACGCACGGCTTGAGTTCTACGATTCTGGATGTATGGAACTAGAGACTGCCGTGACGCGGCTTGATTGCGGCTCATGTCTCAGCATGCTAAGCCGGGTGTCCTGAGTGTGAGTCAGCTGCGCATGCCACCCGTTCGCCTCGATGTCTATATTCAACCACGTGCCTCCAGAACCGAACTTGCCGGAATGCACGCCGGTGTGATCAAGATTCGTGTTGCGGCACCTCCCGTGGAGAATGCCGCCAATCGCGCGTTGATCGATTTCGTTGCAGAGCGTCTCGGTGTTGCGAAACGCTCTGTGCGCGTCGTATCTGGCGGCGCGAGCCGCCATAAGGTTCTGGAAGTCGATGGCGTTACGGCCGCGGCAGTGGCAGCCGCGCTGGGCCCGAAATGACCGTTGCGCACGCCAGCAGTGCAAGCGTTAGTACCTGCGCGCCACCAGGATGATCGCGCTGCTCATAGCTCCACCCGTAGCCCGATGCTAGCGCGATAGCGCTTGATGTACGCATGTCCAACCATGTCTTCGAGTGCCACGAAGCCGCTGACTCCGTGCACAAACACCGCGACGGTGCTCACTCTGATAACGGCCCAGTCGCGGTCCGGAGGTTCGTTGAGGAAACGCAGCATGGAGGGATCAGGGCGTAAGTCTTCCGCGAAGTGGGCGGTGAGCGTACGTTGTTCGCCTCGATACTCGTGGACCCAGTCGACGTTGAGCTGGGGAACGAGAACGACCTTGCCTGCTATGCAGGGCCGACTGGCTTGCACACCGAGCATGCTACGCAGCGAAATGGCTGTCTGCTCCTCAAATGCCAGTGTCATCGGCGTGTTGCCACTTTCGGTATAGGGGTCAAGCTTGGCGCGCTTTACCGCAACTGCGGCCCGCGGGCCGATGCTGAGGGCGGAATACAGGAAATCATGCCCCGCCCGCAGCTCAGCGCTGGCTTCGCGTGAGTTGGTGTCGCTGAAGGCTAGCGCGGGCTCCGGATCGAAGAACGTATTGCTTCCCCTCGGGAATACAATCGAAGTTTGGCGCGAGACGATACGCTCGGTGTGAACCTGCCGCAGGTCAAAGCCGGCGGCGAAGTCGACGAACATCCTTTCGCGCGGTGACCATGAGCCGTACGCCCAGATGCCGCCACCTTTGACATCAAAGTGGCCGCCGCTGTCGATATCACCGGATAGGTTGCCGTATTTGAGCGCCAAACCCGCCAGCCCGCCGCTGGCGAATCGGTAATCGGCACCGAGCGTGGCGTCCGCGCCATGCAAACGGCGGCCGGCCTCATACTGCGTTGTCTTCTGACGTTCGTGCAGATAATCGAGTGAGAGAAAGGCACTCGCCAAGCCCAAATTCCCCAGATTGACGTCCGTGCTACCCGAGTCTGGTTCTCCGTTCTCCTTGTGATGCAGCCGATCCCGGCGGCGGCGCAAGGCCGAATCCTCTTCAGCGCCCTCGCCACGGCCCTCCCCGGCCGCGGCAGCTCCGCCCAATGTGCTCGACGTGCTGGGTCCGGCGACCTGAATCGGTCCGGAGCAGAACTTGAAGAGGTTAGGACCCGCTTGACCCGGCAACAGCGCCTGCGACGGATCGCGAGCGAAGCCCATATTCTGGCAGCGTCCCTCCAGGTAGTACTCGTACTGCTGGTCGAGCGTCTGGGCCTGTATGGGGTTTGTGCAGACCGCAAGAAGAAGTATGGCAACACATGTCCGTGTAGTGGTTTTTAGTTGTGTCACGGTGTTCTAACAGGCCCCCTCGCGCCCGTGTGGCGCGCGCCCGGATTCTAGCGGAGTTGGGAGCCGGTTTGATACCGGCTACGAAGCGCGGCCCGTGACGGGTCGTCCGGTTGCCCTGGAACGCACAGTTGCTTCAGCGAGATAGTCGCCCGCTGACCCGGATTGCGCGCGTCGCTCCACTACGGACGTCTCAACGTGAGGATCACTTGCGCCGGCCCGTCGCGCTGCCGCGAGAGCCTGCTCACGCGAGATGCGCCTCGCCTCCTCGATCGCTTGGTCTGCTTCCGAATAGTCTCGGCTACCCGCGGGATCGTGAACGCGAAAGACTTTGAATGTCGTCTGGTTCACGAGAATCTCGCATGTTTCAGAGACGACCCCGGCGACCGCGCCCACGGCATTACATACGGCCGCGTGTTCGGGCACAGAGAGTTGGGCCCCGAGGCGGCGTGCGACTTCAGGATAATACGCGCCGACGGGAGCACCAATCGCGATCAGTGGCGTCGCAAGCGTGATTCGAGCATCGATCAGCCGCGAAAATGCACGTCCTTCAACAAGGTCCTCGATCAGTCTGGCAAGCGGTCCCCAGCGACCGTCTTTTGTTTCGACGCCCGGGTCCTGCGCAAGGGCGGTTTCGAGAATGACACGCGTTGCCTCTCGAACCACGTGCTGATAGGTACGCTCGCAGAACCCTTCTGGCGTATCCCGTTCTTTGCGGGCTCTCGAATTACGTTCTTCAGTTGTTAGTACCGCGGCGCCAAGGCGGGCCGCCTCTACACTCCAGCCGTGCTGTCGTCCGAGCACGTGCATAGCGTCGCTCGGCGTGAATGCCGCAATAGTGGCAAGCCCACGGTCCACCAGTCGTCGCAGCGCTCCGATCGCCGGCGCCGTGCGGGCGACCTCGTCGAGATTACGGGGAAACTCCGCGAGGGCGTCCCAGACCCTCCGCTCCAGACGATCGAGCTGCGCGCCGGGATCGCGTCCGGGATTGCGATACGCAAATTGCCCAGCAAAGGCCAGTGGGCGCTCCGTATTTGCAAGCTGACGCAGTTCGATCAGTACGTCGGGGAAGTGGTCTGCTAGCAGACTGAGTGGCATAGCCTTCCGTGGGCCCACGGAGAGGCGTTGATGGCGATCAAAGTACACCTCGCTATCACCGCCGAGCCCGCAAGTGCGAACGTCGACGGCCTCGACCATCGTACGCCAGCCTCCGATTACAGCCCCTTCGGCGCGAACAACCGGCCGGCCGCCAGCGACGATCGCAACGTCAGTCGTCGTCCCGCCCATATCCGCAACCGCGAAGTCCTCCAATCCGGTCAGAAAACCTGCACCCACGACGCTCGCCGCAGGCCCTGACAACACCGTTTCGACCGGGTACTCCAGGGCGACTTCGGATCTCATCAGAGTTCCGTCGCCCTTCACAATCATCAACGGAGCCGCAATCGCTTCGTGCTCGAGCACCTGGCCCAGAGCATCGAGTAGATGCCGGATCTGCGGCGTCAGGCGCGCGTTGAGCGCGGCTGTCAGTGCCCGCTGCGGCGCGTCGAGATTGGAACTCAACTCGTGGCTGCAGGTGACAGGTTTCCCGGAGCCGCACCGAACCCGATCGCGCACCCGCCTCTCGTGCGCAGGATTGCGCACCGAAAACAACCCCGCCACCGCAAAGGCCTCGACCCCCGCCCCGAACTCGCGCACCGCGGCGTCGACAGCCGATTCGTCGAGGGGCTCCAACTCCTCGCCAATAGCGTCGTGTCCGCCACCCACGCGCACAACGGTGCATCCGTCCATGCGTTTGAGACCGGAACGCTCAACCATATTCTCATCGAAGCCCAGCAGAACTATGCAAATCGGGCTGAAGCGATTCTCAACGACGGCGTTGGTCGCAAGGGTCGTGGAAACCGAGACGAGTGAAATGTGCTCGCGTCCAACGCCTTCGGGAAGGCCCGCAAGTACGGCGCGGATGGCATTGCCGAGACCGACCGATAGATCCCAGGCAGTGGTCGGCGCTTTGGCGCTTGCAACGACGCGCGAGCCATCAAGCGCAACAGCGTCTGTGTAAGTACCGCCGGTATCCAGACCAATGCGGATCTCTCCGCGACCGTACGCCATGCATGTCACCTCCAGACAACCTGTGTACGATGCTAGCACGCAGCAACCGCCGCGACCGCTCACCGCCGGGCTGCCCGATTGTCACAGCGTAGTCGCAGTCGCCAGTGGACCTTGGGGGGGACTGGCCCGAGCAACGTTACCCCATTCAGATGGGTCGTGAGCGCGACACAGCGGGATATCCGTCGATCGGATACACTGTCAGCGCCGCAGGCGGCAGCGTTCCGCCGACATATTCAATCAGGCATCTCGGGGGAGACCGCTCATGGCAACGGCGAAATTGGGCATTGTGGATCCGAAGGAGTGGCTGTCGCGCACGAGTCTGTTGCTGTCGCGGACCCGCGGCCCGGCGTTGATGCGGGCGGACGAGGCCTATTCCAGATATTTCAGCGCCCGGTCCGAGGAAAACAAGCTGGCGCTACACCAGGCGCTCAATGATTACCTGATCGAGAAGGGCCGGAATTGGGAGAAGGTCGACCGCAATAAGCGCAGCGGCGGCCTGATGGCTTACCTGCACAATGTCACGCGAAGCGAGCCGCTGGCGAAGAACGTCCTCGCAAAAAGAATACCGGAGTCGCGTCACGGTGTGCTGTATCTGTGGCAACACGCCGCGATCAACACGCAGTGGGCAAAAATCGCCCTGGAAGGTGCGTTGGGGATCGGTGGCGCGACGACCGGCATGCTGCAGGCATCCAACTATAACCCCGGGGAATCCCTGCAGAAGCTTGGCGTAATAGGCAACAACACACCGGGCGATACGGCGGCGACGGTACTCGGGCAAGGTTTACCGGCGGGTGGCCAACTCGTGTTCGCCCCCCAGGGCCAGGGGATTGGCAACCGCGAGCCGAATCCCGAACCGCGCGTCCCGCTCATAAAGCTCAATGATCTGCCCAACGATCCTACGGTCATAGACCGGGCGAAGCGGTTTTTTGGCGACAAGTTCAATACTGTTTACGAGGTCATCAGCACGAAGATCAAAGAGATGGTGCAGGAGCTCGCCCTCAAGTTCGCGCGCGGCGGGTTCATCGGCTCGATCGGCGGGTTGGTCGTCCAGTTGGTCAACTTCGTGCTCGGTAAAATCCTGGTGCACGCGGCGCCCTTCGTCGGCAATGCAATCGCAATCACCCAGGGCATCTGCCAGGCGGTCATCGCAGCCAAGGACCGGATAACGGCCTATCAAGCGCGCAGCATGTTTGTCATAGCGCCCGGCCATCCCGCGCAGATCGGCCATGCGATCGAGACCCAGATGAACTGGGCGATCGCCAAGGGCCTCTACAACGCCGCCAAGGGAGGCGCGAAGCTGGCAGGCAACCTGGCCAGCCTCGGCGCGAGCGCGCTCATCGACGTCATCGCCGCCTGTCTGGAATTCGCGTGGAAATTTCTGACGCGGTTCTTTGAGGGCCGTTGGATGAAGCAATGGATCACCATGGTCCAGGAACATACCCGCAATCGCAACGACTGGAAGGCTGACCCGAAGGATGGTGTCTGGCGCCCGCGTATTGTTTACGACGACGCGGCATTCACGTCCCTGTTCGAGCAGGGCTGCAGAGCAAGTGTTTGTGTGCCCATGCTGACGCTGAACTCGGGCATTTCCGGCGATCTCATGATGTTCGTAAAAATGTTCGACGATACCGGCGGCATTCTCGGCCAGGGCACCGGCAAAAGCTCGAGCGGGAGTACGCCGACGGCCGGGGCACAGCAACAATTCAACGCAGCCTCGGGTTACTGGTCGCAGCTCAAGGAATGCGGCAGGAATTACCTGGAGAGCACGGGGTTCACCTTCACGTCCTCAGACCGGGTTGCCAGAGGCCTCATGTGGCACGCAATCAAGCATCACCAGGGCGGACCCATGAGCACGGGGGACAAAGTGCTGAGCTTCCTCGCGGGCGCTTGAGCAGAAGGCTGCAGTCAGAATTTCAAGCTCACGGTTGCGCCACCGCCGGGTGTTTGCGAGACATCGACTGTTGCGCCATGCGCCGTGGCGATCTGGCGAACCAGTGTCAGTCCGACACCGCTGCCTTGCCGCTTGGTCGTGAAAAAGGGTACAAAAATCTTGTCGCGCTGATCCGCGGCGATACCGGGGCCATTGTCTGCCACGGCGATAATCACCCGGCCATCGGGATGACGACGCGCGGATAAAGTGATACGGCCGGCGGGCACATCACGCAGTGCCTCGATGGCGTTCCGGACCAGATTGATGAGGGCCTGATCGAGCAGGTCCATGTCAGCAGGGATCTCCAGCGTTTCCGGCTCGACACCTGTCGTCATTTGGATGTCACGGGCTGCGAGGTCAGCGGCGAGCAGACGATGAATGCGCGCAAAGACCCGCTGCATCGGAGCAACCTGTATCTGTGTCACCAACGGCTTGATCAGGCGACGGTGGTTCTGCACGAAATGCAGCAGGCCCTCACTGCGTCGCGCCACTGTTTCAAGTGCTTCGCGGGCATCCATCAGTGAGTTGGCTCGTGGATCGCCTGCTGACATTTGATTGAGCACATCGCTGACGAGATCGTGAGCAGTGGCCGCGAGTGACGATACGGGGGTTAGAGAATTCATAACCTCATGAGCCATGACTCGGATGACGGTCTGCCACGCCGCCATCTCCTGCGCACTCATTTCAGTTTCGATGTTTTGCAACGAGATCAGACGACGGCGCAGACCACCCAACGCGACATCAGTCGCAGCCGCTTTAAGTTGCAGCGTACCGTAGGTGCGCTCCATCCTGAGGATCGCAGTACTCCCCGGACGGAGGGACTCCATTCCCACTGCGAAGGCCTCGCCGTACCGTGCGAATTGCGCCGTGTCCGGAACCGCGGTTTCAAACAGGCGCCGTGCTGCCACATTGAGCAGCTGTACGCGGCCGTCGTCGTTCACTGAAAGGAGCGCTACCGGCACGTGGGCAATGAGCGTTTGCAGATAACGAGCCTGCTCTTCACGTTCGGCGCGACCCGTGCGAAGCAGATTCAGGACGCGCGTCATCGCGGCGCCCAACTCGCGATGGGCGTTATCGCCCAGCAATCCCGAAAAGCTCTGGGAAATGTCATCGAACGAAACAGCATCGAGGAATCTGGCGACCTCTCTGCTGGATTGCGTCGCGAATCGCACCAGCATCCCCGTTTGGACGAAAGCCCCTGCAATACACAGAGTAATCGTCATGTACCATTGGGTACGGGCCATCATCTCTGCAATCGCAACAATCGTGACGAACAGTACCGCCGTGCGAACGGTGACGCCGGCCCGGAAGCGGCTAAAGCCCATATTTCTCTTTCCGCCGATACAAAGAGGCCCGCGTCAGGCCGAGTGCTTCCGCGGCACGACTGACATTGCCCTGATGCTGCTCGAGCGCCCGCGCAATGGCACTCTTTTCCACGTCATCGAGCCTCGACGCCTCAGGAAGCGGCTTGGCAATCACCTTCATGCGCTGTGCGCCAAGTGAAAAGTCCGTGGCCTGCAATACGGCCCCCTCACTGAAAATGACCGCCCGTTCCACGGCATGGCGCAGCGCGCGCACATTGCCAGGCCAACTATGGGCCATCAGATCCTCCAACGCAGCCGCGCTCAGCCGCTTGTTGGGGAAGTTGTATTTCTGCGCGTAAATTGCGATGAAATGTTGCAGCAGCAGGGGGATGTCTTCACGTCTTTCGCGCAACGGCGGCAACGCGATTTCAACTGTATTGATGCGATAAAGCAGGTCCTCGCGAAACCTATCCGGGTCGGCCAGCTGCTCGGGGTCCAGATTGGTAGCGCAAACCAGCCGCACATCGATAGGTTCAGGTTTGTTCGCGCCCACGGGCACGACTTCGCGCCGCTCCAGCGCCGTGAGCAATTTGCTTTGCAGATGCAGGGGCAAATTGCCGATCTCATCGAGAAACAAAGTGCCTCCGGCGGCCGCGCGGAACAGACCGACGCGGTCCTCTTTGGCGTCGGTAAACGCTCCCCGGCGATGACCGAACAGCTCGCTTTCGAAAAGTTGCGGTGGTACTGCACCCAGATCGACTCGCAGGAAAACTTCCTGGGCGCGACGTGAGTGGCGATGGACCTCACGGGCGACCAGTTCCTTACCCGTTCCGTTCTCACCCAGGATCAGCACGTTGGCATCAGTGGGCGCGGCGCGGCGGATCGTGTCCAATACACGAAGCGCGGCCGGCGATGTGCCGATCATCTCGGAGTCGGTGTGAGTGGCGGCCGCCAGGCCACGATTGCGTTTGCGCAGCTCGAAGGCCTCGGTGCGTGAGCGGCGTAGATTGACAGCGGCCAGTAGCGTAGCCAGCAGTCGCTCGTTTTCCCAAGGCTTGGTGACGAAGTCCGCAGCTCCTTGCTTCATGGCCTGCACGGCCAATTCCACGCCGCTGTGGGCGGTTACGAGCACCACGACGGCCTGCGGATCGAGTGCCAACACTTGCGACAGCCATTTCAGACCCTCGGCGCCATCGTCGGCCCCGGGGGCAAAGTTCATATCCAGCAGAAGCACATCGAAGGCGCTTTGTCGCACCCGCTCGAGCAGGGAGGAAGGGTCGCGCAAGGTGTGAACGGAGCCGAAATGGCGCTTCAGCAAAAGGCGAGCCGCCTGCAGGATGTCCTCCTCATCATCGACGACGAGGATGCGTGCGGAGCTGGGAGCAAGGATTGTCATGGTGTCCGAATACGCACAGCTGTCCGGTCACTTGTACGCCAGCGCACACCTCGAACGCCAACCGAAAACGTAACCTATTGAAATAATTGAGGTGGGATTTGGCATAGCGCTTGCCTTCTGCATTACATGCGCGACCCTCGAGACTCCGGCATGGACAAGCCCCTTGGTCGCTCGCCCCGCTGGCGGCGCTTGGCTCCCTATGCCTTCATCGGGATCCTCGTTCTGTGTGCCGCCTTCTGGCTGTTGCTGGCGGCCTCGAAAGGCAATGTCTATCGTGTTCCCCTCAATCGGCTGACCATCGCCAGGGTCACGGTAGGCCCGTTTGAGGATTACATCGCGGTCCGCGGCATCGTAGCGCCGTTCATCACTGACTATCTCACCACCGACCAGGGCGGCACGGTGAAGCAGGTTCTCATCGAAGATGGCGCGACGGTCAAAAGCGGCCAGAAGTTGATCATCCTGTCCAACCCGGCGTTGCAACTCCAGGTCGCGGCGCAACAAATCACTTTCGAGCAAACGCGCTTCAAGTACGAGCACGATCTGTTGGATATCGAACACCGGATCAGCGAGCTCAAAAATGACCTGGAGCGTGACAAGATCCTGCTGGATGGCAACGCCATCGCCCCCAGCACTTATGAGCAGGAGCTCGAAGACTACAACTACAACCTGAAGCTCCGTGCCGCGACTATCGCCTCACGCAACGTCGAGCAGCGGGTGCGTGCCACCCAGTTGACCGGTCAGCCGACCGGCGCGCCGGGCAACGTTGCCAATGCAGGAGTGGATGCTCTGACGGTACGCGCGCCGATGGACGGGCAGCTGACCGCGCTGGATGCGGAAGTCGGCCAATCCAAGGCGCAAGGCGCGGTGCTGGGTCAGGTCAATTCCGCCGACCGCTTCAAACTGACGGCACAGGTTGACGAGTTCTATCTGGGCCAGACGGCCCTTGGACAGGAGAGCCAGTTCACAGTCAACGGCAACTTGTTTCGGGCCAGGCTCGCCAAGGTCTATCCACAGGTGAGCAACGGCACCTTCAAGGTGGATCTGTATTTCAGCGGCGCCGCGCCGGCTGACATCCATGTTGGGCAGGCCATCGACCTCAAGGTCGAGCTGGGAGGGGCTTCGCAGGCCGTAATGGTGGCGAACGGACCCTTCTACCGGGACACCGGCGGCAACTGGGCCTTTGTCCTGGTGCCGGACGGCACCTACGCCGAGCGGCGCAGCGTGCGGCTGGGGCGGCGTAATCCCGATTACGTTGAAGTAGTGGATGGGCTCAAGCCCGGCGAGAAGGTCATTGTTTCGGGCTATGAGGCCTTCCAGAAAATGGACCGTGTTGAATTCCAGCAAGCCGCTGCACCCCAATAGACGGAAGGGACCATGATAACGCTGAAAAACCTGTCAAAAGTCTACCGCACCACCGAGGTCGAGACGACCGCGCTGCGTGACATCAACCTGGAGGTTCGCAAGGGCGAGTTCGTTGCGGTGATGGGGCCGTCAGGCTGCGGCAAATCCACGTTTCTCAACATCGTGGGCATGCTGGATAGTCCTTCGGTGGGAGAATATTGGTTCGATGGCTGCAACATCGCCGGCTATTCGGAAAGCGCCCTGTCGGAGCTGCGAAAAAACGCCATCGGCTTCGTCTTCCAGAGTTTCAACCTCATCGACGAGCTGAATGTGGCGGAAAATGTTGAGCTGGCGCTCCTCTATCATTCAGACGTTCCGCCCCGCGAGCGCAGGAAACGCGCAGGCACGGCTTTGGAACGGATGAAGGTCGGTCATCGGTCGCGCCACATGCCGGCGCAGCTTTCGGGCGGACAGCAGCAGCGCGTCGCGGTCGCCCGCGCGGTAGTGGCACGTCCGAAGCTCATTCTGGCCGACGAGCCGACCGGAAACCTGGACTCTGTTAATGGTGAGGAGGTGATGCAGCTTCTCACCGAGCTGAATGATGAGGGCACAACCATCGTGATGGTGACCCACTCGCACAGCCATGCCGAATACGCCCATCGCATCGTCAACCTCCTCGACGGCGCTGTCGTCACCGAAAGCATCCGTCAGGTTCTCTAGGCAGAGGTATACCGTGTTTTGGAATTATCTGAGCACCGCGCTGCGCAATCTGATCCACCACAAACTCTACAGTGTCATCAACATCGTCGGCCTGGCGGTAGGGATGGCCTGCGTAGTGTTCATCATGCTGTTCGTGCGCGACGAGCTGTCATATGACACGTGGGTGCCCGACAGCACCAATCTCTACCGGCTGGAAATAACCCTGCATGCGCCGAGCCGTCCACCGTTGGCCGTGGCCACGATTCCGTTCCCCATGCCCGCAGCGATGCGCGATGAGATTCCCGAAGTGACGGGAATGACGCGCCTGTGGTCGGAACCGATGACGTTGACGGTCGGTATCCGGCAATTTCCTGAAACCGTCAGTGTGGTGGACCCGGAATTCTTTCGGACCATCAAGCTACCGCTGGTTGCCGGCGACCCGCAGGAGGTGTTCCATCAGCCGGAGTCGGTCGTGCTTTCGGAAACTGCGGCGCGCAAATACTTCGGCAGCGCCGATCCGATCGGCAGGACCATCACCGATGCCAAGGGGCGGTGCGCACAAAGCGACACGCGTTGCAGGGACACGACCGTGCCCCTGACTGTGACGGGGGTCATGCGGGACCTGCCCCATAACTCTCAACTGTCGGGAGACGTTTTCATTCCAAACACTTCGATCGCGGACTACAACACGTTGGACGAAAGGCAATGGTTCAACCAGAACGGCTACGGATATGTGACGCTGGCGCCAGGTACAGACCCGCGCACCGTAATTTCCAAGATGGCGCCGATGCTCGATCGCGAGTTGGGGGGGCAGCTCAAGAAGTTCAACATCAAGCTGCGCGGCAGCCAGGTTTATGAAGTTCATCTTACGCCCTTTGCGCAGGTTCACCTCACCTCGGAGCGCTGGACACAGAATCTGACACCGCCGGGGAGCTGGACGACCCTCTATGGCCTCGTTGCCATCGGACTGCTGATCCTGATGGTGGCCTGCTTCAACTTCATGAACCTGGCCACCGCCCGCGCCATGATGCGCGCACGCGAGATCGCCCTGCGCAAGACCTTGGGCGCCAGGCACCGCCAGCTCATTCTGCAGTTCCTGGGCGAGTCGGTGCTGATGGCGCTCCTGGCGCTGGTATTGGCGCTGGTTCTGGTGGAAGTGCTGTTGCCCGTGGTTGCGAATTTTCTGCAACGTTCCATCGATATTCACTCGCTCGCAGGCTGGCCGGTGCTGCTCCTGATCCTCGCCGTCGCGGTTGCGGCGGGCCTGGTGAGCGGCAGTTATCCAGCCCTGGTTCTAGCAAGCTTTCGGCCCGCCACGGTCTTGCGCACCAACAGCTCCGGCCAGGTGGGCTCGGGACGCTTGCGTGCCATCCTGGTGGTACTGCAGTTCGCGGTTTCGATCGGCTTAGGTATCGCGGCCACCGTAGTGTTCAGCCAGATCCGCTTCGCCCGCAACATCGATCTCGGGTTTCGTCGCGACAATATCCTGGTAGTCGGCCACGCCGGGCGTGTGTTCACCGAAGGTCACGACAGCTTCACGCAGGCATTGCGCACCAACCCCGGCATTCTCGACCTCACCTTGTCCGGCATGGCCCCATTCGACAGTGGCCAGGGCCTGGACGGCGTCAGGCTGCCCGGCCAGCCGGAACTGATCGCGTTGAACAGAATGGTGATCAGCCCGGATTTCCCGCGTTTCTATGGCATGCGGCTGGTAGCCGGACGAGAGCTGTCCGCGACGCGATCGCAGGACGAGATAAGCTCCATGAACTCCGGTGATCCCGCGAACGCGGGACACAACATTCTGATCAATGAAGCCGCAGCCGAGCGCCTCGGGTTCACGCCCCGGCAGGCGGTCGGGCAGACCGTCCTGTACAACAACTATCCCGTCAACATCGTGGGCGTGCTGGCGGATGCAAAATTCCGCGGGACTCTCGAGCCCGTCAAGCCAATCGTTTTCGTCTACGATCCGAAAGCTGCGGCCCAGGTTTCATTGCGCCTGCGCCCCGACACAATCCCGCAAACCTTGGATTTCATCGACAAGGCCTGGCATGCGTTCGCACCGATTGCCTCCATAAAGCGAAATTTCCTGGACGACAATTTCGACAAGCTTTACAGCGAAGACCAAAGGCAGGGCCAGATGTTTGGCGTCTTCGTCGGTATCGCCATTTTCATCGCCTGCCTGGGCCTGTTCGGCCTGGCCGCCTTCACCGCCGGCCGGCGAACCAAGGAAATCGGCATGCGCAAGGTGTTCGGAGCGCGCACCCGCGAGGTGGTGGTGCTGCTGTTGTGGCAGTTCTCGATTCCGGTGCTGATCGCCAACCTGATCGCCTGGCCGCTCGCCTGGTACTACCTGCATGGCTGGCTGCAGGGCTTCGCCTACCGCATTTCCTTGAGCCCAGCCTACTTCATGGGAGCGGGTGCGGTGGCGCTGGTAATCGCTTGGATCACCGTTGTTGCGCATGCTGTGCGTGTAGCCCGCTCGAGACCTATCGGGGCGCTGCGCTGTGAGTAAACCGCCCCCTTTGTGGCGGCGAAGTTGTCTGCATCTGTGCTGCAGTGTTGGCGCCTGGTATGTAGCGTTGGTCAGCTGCGCCACCCAGGTTCCGCAAGTCCTGACCCAACAACCAGTGCCTGAGTCCTTTGTCGGGCACGATGCAGGGCCGGAACAGGTTTGGCCACAACCGGATTGGTGGCTGCAATTCCGCAGTCCGGAGTTGTCCGATTTCATTGCCAGAGCCCGGATTGACAATCGAGACCTCGCGATCGCTGCCGCCCGCGTCATGGAAGCCCGTGCACAGACTATGATTCAGCGCGCACAGCTTTTTCCGCAACTCAGTCTGCAAGCACAGGGACGAAGAGCGGCGTCCAGGGATGCCCAGCCGATCAGCAGCTCAAACTCTTCCATCGGAAACTCTTTCGGCCTCGCCTTAGGTGCGACTTATGAAGTTGACGTGTGGGGCCTTGCGCAAGGCAACCTGCGGGCGGCTCGGGAAACACTCAAATCTGCGCGCTTTGCGCAGGAGGCTGTGGCTCTGACCATCACCGCCGATGTCGCCAACGCATATTTCAGTGTGCTCGCGCTCCGCAAACGCATCGCTAATGCCAACGAGTACATCACTGCGATCAACGCCATTCTGGCGATCATCGAGCTCAAGGTCGCCGCCGGCAAGTCCTCGCACCTTGATATCGCCCGGGAACGGGCTCAAGTGGAATCGGTTGAAGCTCAACTTCCTCTGCTGCAGGAACAGGAACTGGAAGCGCGTGTTGCGCTCGCAGTGCTTCTCGGGCAGGCGCCGGAGATGCTGGAAGTCAAGACAACAGGCTCTGAGGACATCCGCCTGCCCGTTGTGAGTCCGGGGCTTCCGTCGGAGCTGCTGTTGCGGCGGCCAGATGTGGCGCAGGCGGAGGCCGACCTGGCGAGTGCCCACGCCAATCTTGACGCTGCGCGCGCTGCATTTCTGCCTCGGTTCGCGCTGAGCGGCAATGACGGCTTCGCCAGCACGGCCATCAGCGCGCTGCTCCACGGTCCAAGCGTCGTCTGGGATTATGGCGGGAGTCTACTACAAACCGTCTTCGATGGCGGAAAGCTGGTGGGGCAAAGAGATCTCGCGCGAGCAACGCAACAGGAACTGATCGCGAGCTATCAACGTGCTGTCCTCAGCGCTTATGGCGACGTGGAGACTGCGCTGAACCAAGTAAAGAACAATCGCGACGCCGGCGATCACCTTGAACGTGAGGTCGATGCCGCGAGGCAGGCCTTTGGGATAGCTCAGCTTCAATACCGCCAAGGTACTACCGATCTGCTTACCGTGCTTCAGTCGCAACAGACTCTGTTCTCGGCGCAAGATCAACTCGCGCAGATCACACTTGCGCGCATGCAAGCCGTGGTTCATCTCTACCAAGCGCTCGGTGGAGGCTGGATTGAGCAGCCCGGTGAACGGACGCAATTCACCTCGGCCGACTGCGCCAGAGGCTCAGCGGGGCCTTGCATGTAGAATCTGCAGCCGCCGGAACATCTACTCGTCTTGAGATCGCACCAGCACATGAAATCCATCGGCTCTTGCGGCTTTCGCTACTTTCTCGAACGCGTGGCGCTGCCAATGATGCTGGTATGTATCCTGCCCGCAATGATCGCGCGCGCGCAGAACTCCGTGTATCGCGTCAGCGAGAACGGGCGCCACGTAGTCGACAACAAAGGTAGACCGTTTTTTTGGCAAGGGGATAGCGAATGGGAGTTGCTTTACGCGCTCAGCGCGCAGGATGCGAAGGAACTGCTCCACGCTCGACGAGTGCAGGGATTTACGGTCGTACAAGCCATGTGCGACGGCATGTTCCCGAAGTGGATCGCGCCGGATAGATTGCCCCCTTCGCGAGAGCTGATGCCCTGGACGAATAACAATCCTCTTACGCCAAACGAGGCCTTCTTTACACGCATGGATGCGATCGTTGCCGCAGCAGAGGAAGAGCATCTGGTGCTGCTCATCGGCGTGTACCACGTCGATGACGTCACGGCGAACCGGATCACCCTTGCGAACGTCGGCGCTTGGACCCGTTGGCTGGCAAACCGCTATAAGGACGCCCCGGGTATCATCTGGACCATGTATTCACCGTTGGACCCGTCATCGTTTCCGATGGTGCGAGCAGCGGTGAGCGGCCTTAGGCAGGGCGATGCAGGCGCGCATCTGGTAACGCTCCATCCAGAAGGTGTCGCCGGGTCATCGAGCATCGTGCAAGCTGACCTGTCCTTCAACACGTTCCAATCGTTGGCCAGCGGGTACCTTAATTATCAGTTCGCACAGGCTGACTTTGCGCGCACGCCCGTGAAGCCAGTTGTCAACGGCGAGGCGCGTTACGAGGCGGACGGCGGCACCACGCCGTTCGACGTGCGACGAAGTGCGTGGTGGTCGTACTTGGCCGGGGCTGGTTTTTCCTATGGTCACATTAACAATTGGAAGTTACCCGGTTCCTGGCGCGAGTGGGTCAACTCCCAAGGTGCGCAGCAAGTCGCGGTGACTGGGTCGTTTCTGCGATCGCTCGCGTGGTGGCGCCTGATCCCGGATCAAGGCGTTCTGATCGATAGCAGCGGCAATGGCGTGGCGGCGCGCTCGGCCGATGGTGACTGGATTGTGGCGTATCTTCCGACGAACTCGCCGGTGACACTGAAATTGACTGCCATATCCTCGTCCAGGACAGCGTTGGTTTCCTGGATCAATCCGCTCAACGGCGAGAGAAGTAGAGTTGGTCGATATTCCACTTCAGCGCGCCCGAGGTTGACACCGCCAGCGAATTGGCAGGACGGCGTGCTCCTGGCCGAAGAGGCGTCGGACTAGAAATAAAGAATAGAAGCCGAGTTCGGCTGTGGATCGCAAGACTGGCTTTGGGTGAATATCCTTGGACGACGGCGACTCAGCCGGGGCCCCAGTCTTTGAGCACTCGCACGTGAGCGACATTTGGCTGAATGACGTAGCTGCCGCAGTCCCAAGCGGCCAGCCATGAAGTGCCTGACAGCGGCGCCGCCGTGAACTTTGTTCCCGCCCGCCTGCAGCCGCGTGGTGTCCAGGTCCAGACCGCCGTCTCATCGGGAGCAAGCGCGGCGTAAGGCCCCCGCCCCAACGGTGTAGCTTCAAAGTCGATTTCGACAAACACTGGAAACGGATTGCTATTGTGAGCTTGCAGCTCCGATATGGCCTTGGTCGGAGTCAGCTTGAACACTCTCCACAACACGAGGCCATCGATGCCCGCAGATTGTATATGCTGCCCTAGCGGGAGCCGATGCTCGGGTCCTTTCCCACCAGGGAACCGCACAGTCCCTACGTCACAAACGGCAGTGTGTTCGCTTGGTGCTTATAGTCCGAGGGCGACATGGCAGCGAGCAGACGGAAGTATTCGAGTTGCTGTATGTCGGAGGGCGCAGTCGCGGTTATTGTCACCTGGGTCATCCGCGTCCCGGGCCCAACAGGGGCGCCGGTAGCTTGTCCCATCTTATCTTCCGACCCGGACGCCGTGCGGGGCTCAACAGGTGCCACCCCGGCAAGCCTGGCAGGAAGAATCACTACCGTGTGCGCTTCGAGAAATCGATAGGTAAGGTCAGTACCCCGGAGGAGTTGCTCGAGCGCCTCGGCATAAGTAAGGCTGCCACTCACGCCGGAGGTAATCCGGTTCTCGATGTCGTCCGGGAGGAAGACCATATGCAGGCCCTCGACCTTACCGAATGTCGGAAGTGCGGCCCGAAGCGCTTCCGGCTGTATCTGGATTGACTTGCGTGTCATGTCAACAGCGTCGTCCACCTGGGCGCACGCAATCGCCGACAAGCCGATTGATACCAACGCCACCGAGCGCAATTGAAACCTCGATTCATTCATGTGCTGCACCGCTGAGGCGCACTTCCTCATCGGTTTCGGTCACAGTAAGACCAAAGCGCTGCCGTAGAAACTCCACAAGAAGTGAGGGATCAGCAGCCGGAAAGATGCCGCTGATGTGACGATCGAGGCAAGAGTGATCCTCGATGACGATGCGTCGCAAACCTATGCGATTGAACTCCGCCACCGCGTCCCTTAGAGGCACAGAGTCGAATATCAGCTTACCCTCAGTCCACGCCGTGGCTACGGAGAGGTTCGCTCGATAGGCATGCGTGGGAGCGCTGCCCGTGACTATTGCCTGCTCGCCAGCGGATACCAGCACGGGAAGCGCAGGCTCTGTTACCACACTCACCTGCCTGGCCAAGCGGGTCTCCGGAAGACCGCTCATCCGAATCGCGACTTGACCCTCGAGCACGGTGACGACCACTCCGCTGCTCTTGCGATATACGTCGAACCGTGTTCCGACCGCTCTCACGCGAGCGGCCTCGCTACGAACAACGAAGGGTCGTTTCGGGTTCTTGGCTACGTAGAACAACGCCTGGCCGTCGACAAGGTCAACGGCACGCTCCTCTGTTGTGAAGAACAGCTTGATCCGCGATCGGGCGTTCAACTGGACGGTCGAGCCATCGGGAAGCCTCACCGTGCGCTGCTCCGCTGCGCCCGTTTCATAGGTCAGCGTGCGTGTAAGCTGCCATTCAACAATCCCAGCTGCGATGGCGATCACGAAGAGTAAGCATGCCGCGGCTGCACGCCAAGCCGTCCAGGCAGTCGGGCGCTTGGAGTTCGCCCTCCTCGCCGTCAAGACTTTGGACGGCGTCTTATCTGCGCAAAGCGGCAACACGTTACGTTCAGAGAGTGCTCGTTTCACCAGCTCCTCGATGTTTGTTTTCGTGTTCGTAGCCATCATGCCTGCCCCGTCCCACAGAGCAGAGATCTGCAAGTACGCCCGAACATGCTGGGGCGACGTTCGCAGCCACCGATCGAACGACTCCCGACCTGACGTGTCGACTTCCCGCTCACAAAACGCAACGAACCACTCAGTCGCTTCCTCGCGAAGTTGCGGGTACGGCTTGTTGACTGTCTGTTTCGAATTCATTCGGCGCCGTGCTCCTCCAGGTATTCGTCGCAGAACGCGATCGCACGCATCAGATACTTGCGCGCCATTGTGTGCGACACGCCGAGGCGCTTACCGATCTCCGCGAGCGTCATTCCCTCACATCGGTACATCAGCAGGACCGCATGCGCACGCGGTGAGAATTTCTCCAGAGCATGCGCCACGTCTGCGATCTGCTGTTGCAGCTCCGCCTCATTGGCAGGATCTGAGGCGGTGATCGACGGGAGTGCGGAGCCGAGCTCGAGCGGGTCCATTGTTTCGGGCCCGATCGAGCGCTTCAGAGCGTATTCGTGCAGCACGTGGCTGGCGACCGTATAGAGGTACGCCTGGGGATTGCGGATGGTTTCGTGGTCCTTGATCCGCAGTAGTCGCACGAAAATCTCCTGGAAGATATCGGGCAGGTCCGAAGGGGCCCGCCGCAGCCGGATCGACAAGAAACGCCGTAACCCGGCGCCATAGGCGCGCTCCACCGACATCACGAACGCCTGCTTGGTCTGTCTATTCACGAGGAAGCCGTGCGGAAATTGTGTCTGTCCCAGGAGCAATAGAGCGAATCCGAGGCGCAATTGAAACCCTGGCCACGCCGACGCTGGATTGAGTGAATCTGCGAGCTCCCTCGCCACAGCTGGTCGAAAGCCGACCACTCGTCCGTTATCCTACCGTCCACGACCCTCCAAATCGTGACGGCGCTCAATTCAAGGTGCTTGCCAGTAGCAGGCAGGCCGTTGCCCTCGCCCGCGTTCGTGCCACGGGCTGTCCAATAGACCGATACCAGATCGCCCTCAGCGACGAGTTTCTCCGGCACGATGCTCAGATCCGGGAAGGCTTGCTTCCAGCCGCGGGCCGCCGCTTGATCCTCCTGGAGGCCCACGTCCTGTCTAAGGCCGTGGTTCTTGAACTGAGGAGAGTCCTTCGCTATGAGGTGGCTTCAAGGCAGACTCGAGATCACCGGCCGGTGGATGGTCAGGGTCGAACGCCCGACCCTCATCGATCTGTCGGCGGGTCTGATCCACTTCAACCGTTTGTGCTGGTTGGCGGCCGGAGTTTCGCGCGATAAGGTCCCCGGCGGGAGCGAACTCCAAGCAATGGTTTGTCTGCACAACAACACAGATGAGCAAGGCACGCCGGATCCCAGCCCTGAGCACCCCGGCTCGCTTTAAGTCGCATTCCCTGCGCGCCGCCGAAAGTGCCCATGGCTTTCGCTTTCGCCGCCTGATCAGTGCGTCTGGCGCGGCAGGTGCAACCGAGCGCGCGCGGCCGGGTCGGTGAGCGTCGCCGCGACGGCAAACCCCATCACGAGCAGCCCAACCACCACCGCATTGGTCATCGGCGTGGAGTCATCGCCAAACCCCAACAGCCACGAGGAGATCTCGCAGAGCACGCCGAGAATCAGCGTGACCGCCTCCTCCCAGACACCGCTCTCGAGCAGACACCCGTGAGTTGTGTTTGTTCCCTCGGTGCGGCGCGATCGCACCCGAGTATTCGCATGCGGCGAGCGCAATCCTGACGTTGGTTGCCTTTGTGGCGCTGATCTGGAGTACCGTTCGAGACACGCGGTGAGGCTGCACGAGTTCCCTTGCAAGAATGAATTTCAAAATCTGAAATAGGTCGAATTACGGGCTACGTTCGCCGTTGAACTGCGCGCGAGGGGCTCACACCGTAAGTGAATCTTAAGTTGACTCGTGTACGGTCAGCTCACAGCTGCCCGCAACAGGACGTACGGATTTTCAGGAGACCGATCATGCAACTTCGCGATACCAAATTTGCGTGGGCCGCGGCCGGGATCTTCGCCGCGGGTACCGCTGCCGGTTGGTCCACACCCCGGCTTATCAAGACCCTTGATGCGCCCACTCCGACGACCGAGGGCGTCGCATCCCAGACGTCTATTCCAACCCAACCCATACCGCCTGCCACGGCGCCCAACTATCGGGAGATCGTCGCGCGGAACCGCTCGGCGGTGGTGGGTATCTCTTCGGTCGAAGAGGTAAAAGCCGCCTCTACCCCCTTCCAGTTCAAGGGTCCATTCGAGTGGAACCCGTTTGAAGACCAAGACCCGTTCTTTCGATTCTTCCG